>Ga0315289_10000300_pt1 | contig 78391 bp, 59 predicted proteins | sample YL17G11_40_MG_FD_203452 | JGI IMG/M metagenome (GOLD analysis project Ga0315289, IMG submission 203452) | Sediment microbial communities from Yellowstone Lake, YNP, Wyoming, USA - YL17G11_40 | ecosystem: Environmental > Aquatic > Freshwater > Lake > Sediment | place: USA: Wyoming | collected...
GCGGGGCAGACCCCAAAGAATTCGAGCTTGTGGGTGACAGCTTTGAAGCCGTTGCGGGCGGCGATCCTTTCCTCCAGTTCCGCCGTGAAACATTCCTCGACCTCCACGACTGCGGCGCAACGCATGCACACAAGATGATGGTGATGTCCGTCGTCGCCTTCCCGCAGCAATTCGTAGCGGGCCACGCCATCGCCAAAGTCAAACCGCTTGGTCATGCCCATTTCTTCAAGCAGATGCATCGCGCGGTAAATCGTCGCCAGATCGCACCGGCCCTTGGGCAGGGCAGCAAAAATCTCCCTGTTCGTCAAGGGATGGGCGTGCCGGCGCAAGATTTCCAGGATCGCCTGGCGCGGAACAGTGATTTTGTGCGATTGCCGACGCAGGCGGCCGGTCAGCGCGGACATCTCCTGCCGCTGGTGCGAATGGGAAGGGGTGCGCGCTTTCATTACGCTTCAGAAATCACACGGGCGATCCCCAAAAGCAAGCTGGCGACGAGTGCCGCCAACGCCGCATTGCCGAACATTTTGAAATGACGTTTTGGCCGTTGCCTTCAAGCTTTCAAATGAAAGAAAACAATCAAGGCAGCGATCACGCCCAATCCGGCGGCAAAATTGACAAGCACAAGGGCTTTGTGCTGTTTCAAAATTTCGCCCAGCAAGGCGTGCGCGGCCAGATATGAAAATCCGCCGCCAGCGTGCGCCAGCGTCAGCGCCAGCCAAAAAGCCGAAACCTCCCGCAAGACAAACCAGCCCAACAATCCGCCCAGAATGGTCATGGACTCGACCGCCGCGACGAGCCACAACATTTTCGCGCGGTGAAACCCTCCGCCGAGCAGCAACGCGCCCAGGGCCAGGCCTTCAGGCAACTTATGCACGCAAATGGCAAACGTGATGGACAAGTCCAGCGCCTGACCGGTGATCGCGCTGGCTTCATGCCCCGCCGCCAGCGCCAGCCCGTCCACGGAACAATGGACGGCCAGAGCTATCATCATCGCCACGGCAATTTCAGCCAGCCGGTGCGTGATCGCCTCGTCAAAGTGACTGGCGGCGCACGCCGGGCAGACGTGAAAAATGTATTTGCTGATGAGCGCAAACAGGGCGTAGCCCGAACCTGCCGCCAGCAGAAAATGCCACCAGCGCAACGCCTCCAAACATTCCGGCGCGATGCCGAACACGGCGACGCCCAGCAGCGTTCCCGCGCCCAGACTGATGAAGGCGCAAAGCTGTTTGTGCGTTCGCGCCAGCAGCGCGCTGAACGCGCCGCCCGCCAAGGCCACGGCAAAGGCCGCCCAAATGCGAAGCAAAATGGGCATTGCGGTCGTCATTGTTTTTAATTGCAAGTTATTTGCAACTAATTTCCACAAAGAAACGCCCCGGCCGCCTCGGCGGCGGGGCGGAGGAAATCCGTTACTTCATCAGCAGCATCTGCCGGGCGCGCTTGATGGCGCGATTCAACCGGCGCTGATAGTGGGCCGGCAGGCCGGTGTATTTTCGAGGCAGAATGCGCCCCTGATCGGTTACAAACTGGCGCAGCAGGTTGATGTTTTTGTAATCAAGCGCATCAATGGTGAAGTCGATCTTGGGCTTGGGCCGAGGCGTGCGGTTGAGCATCCCGGTCCGGCTGCGACCGCCGGGCCGGTCAGACCTTTCAGGGCGGGTTTTGCGGGGCATAAAACCTACTTGATTTCGCGATGGACAGTGTGGCGACGCAGGAACCGATTGTATTTCTTGATTGCGAGCTTTTCGGTGCTGGTCTTCTTGTTGCGAGTGGTGACGTAGCGCGATGGCGGTTTGCCTTCCTTGCGCGCCTCGGTGCATTCGAGGGTGATGATCTCGCGGGGCATGAGTTACTCCTTCTCCTTGGGCTTTTCCTCCGGCTCTTCCTCCTCCGGTTCCACTTCCGTCACGCCTGCCGAGTCAATGGTGCCGAGCGCGCCCAACCGCCGCTGGCGCAGCGCGCCCTCGCGCTCGAGTTGGGCCTGCGCCTGAACGGTGAAGCGAGTCCAAGGAATGGCATCCAGCCGGGCCTTGGGAATCGGCTTGCCCGTCAGCTCGCAAATGCCGTAGGTGTTTTTTTCGATGCGACTGAGCGCCGCTTCGATTTCGTAAACGGCGTCTTGATCGGACGAAAGCAGGCTGAGCGCGAAGTCGCGGTCAAAGTTGTCGGTGCCGGAATCAGCCATGTGCAGGCTGTAACTTGGGATTTCCTCGGCGGATTCCTTGGCCAGGCCGCTCATCTGCCGCAGCAACTGCTCCCGCAATTCGAGGAGCCGGTTGTAATACTTCGCCCACTGCGGCTTAATGCGAACGGCCCCGCCAAACTTCCGGTTTCGTAGCACGGGCCGGCCCAGAATGGCCGCCGAGTCGGCGTTGCCGCGAGTAGCGGTGCGCCCACTCGACTTCCTTGCGGTTTTCTTCTTCGTTGTCACAACTTTCAATCGTGTTCTTAAAGCGGTAAGACGGCTCAAACCCAACAAACTGAACCCGTCTGCGCATTTGCGAGCGCGGGAATGTAGCAAAGGAAATTAAATATTCCACAAAAATTTTCGGAATTTTCACCGCGCAAATTACCTCGAAAAATCTGCTCCAACGGCGCTCTGGAAACCACGCCTTGCCCGGAAAGAACTGTTCCCGGTGCATCCGCCCCCAAATGAAAAGGGCACGCGGCCGCGCGCCCTCGCGAAAACGACGGGGCAGTTCTTAACCCGGAAATTTCACACGCGCCTCGAATGGCCCACGGCGTGTAGCCGCAACCTTCAGGTTGCGATTGCCCGCCGGCCGTGGGCCGCCAGGCGCAAACTTCACCACGTAAAACGTGGTAAAGTTTGCGGCTACAGCGTGTGAAATTTCCGGGTTAAGCGCCCATCCCTTCCTCGAACGAGCCTGCCGCCAGCGGGAAGCACAAATGGTCGCGCACGTATGCAATGCCGTTGGCGCTGGTGGCGTCCAGATCGCGATACGCGCTTTCCGCTTCCACGACCAGCGGCGCGGTCTTGGCGCCCATCACCTGACAGTAGCGCTGCGGGTAACCGATGTTGATTAACATCTCGACGTAGCGCGTCATGTTCAGGTCCCCGCTTGGGATGTCCACGAACTGCATCGCGCGGTCAGGCCAGTTCGGGGCCATCGTGCGGAGCGGAAGGCCCTTGCGGATGATGAAATTCTTCACGTGGCAGGCATAAACGCGGCTGCCCACCTTGCGGAAGCGTGTCTCCCAGTCTTCGCCCTCCCAGCAATGAGACGGATCGGCGTTCACGGTGAGGCTTTTATCGCCGTCGCAAATCTCGACCAGCAGGTTGAAGTCATCAGCGCACATGGCGGCGGTGCCGGGATGGATTTCGTGGCAGAGGTGGATGCCGAGCTTCCGGGCGTGCTCGCGCAGCTTGGCGGTCTTCTTCACGAACCGCTCCTTGCCTTTCTGGAGCAAGTCGTAATCGCCGCCTTTCCAGAAGCCCCACGGATAGCCGGTGGCCAGTTCCCAGCCGAACGCCACGCCCCAGAACATCGGCAGGACCTTCACGTTCAGTTCCACGGCCAGGTCCATCAACTTGAGCAAATACTTCTCGGCCCATTCCTCGATGGCGGTGGGCGATTTCGCGGCGACATCGGGAGGGGTGAAGGGCCGGATGGTCGGGCTGCCCGTCCACGCCGTCGTGTGGACCCAGAACGGACAGTGGCAGGAGATGCCGTCCAGCGTTATGCCGCGCTGGCCGAACGTGTCCTTGATTTCTTGCGCGCTCTTAAACTTCTTGCCGTCCGTGAGCATGAAATTGGACGGCTGGGCGCCCGTGGCGCCCGATTTCTTCGCGTAGTCGAGGAAGTCAGCAAGACTCTTCGCGCCATGCTGCGCGCCTTCGATGCTGGGATGAAAACAGTTTTGTGCCATACCTTATCAAATGAGTTGATTGTTTGTTGCGCGGAAAGAATGAGTCGTTCGCGGCGGAAAATCAACTTGAAAATCACGGCTTCCAGCGGTCCGGCCGCTCCCCTTCGCGGCGTCATATGGTGTCGGCAGTGGGGTGGGAGATTGACCAGCCCCGGCGGCGCTGGGCGTACCGAGGCCGAAAGTCCGTTTACTAAACTTTGAGTTGTCAAGGCGAGCGCCTTGTTGTACCTTCTGTGTAGCGTCAAGCGTGTTCTTGATTGCGTCCAAGGGTCCGATGGCGCGCGCTGTCGGAGGTCAACCGGGTGGTCGGGCCGCCATCCGATCAACTGAGTTGCATTCCTGGCAACTGAAGCATCGGACTTGTTATTATGCCTGAATCACTGCCCGCGTTGAAGCCGCTGTTCCTCCCATTGGGTTGACTGCGCTGTGTCAGCGTGTGTCTTCGCTTTCGCCGAGGGCACACTTCATACGCGTCTGACTTCCCGGCCTCGCGGCGGGGGCTGATTCGGCAAGGAATAGTCGCCCATCATTATGAGCAAGAAAATGGCAAGTGTCATCATGGCTTACGGCGTCGTGCTGGCGGCCCTGAGCCTCGTCGTCCGGTCGGTCGCCTCCGAACTGAGGAAAATTACTTTTATCACCGACATCGGCGGAGGCGGGTTGTGTGTGCTTTGGCCCATCGTGGCGCTGGCCCGGATTGACGTGACCGGCGGGAAGGTGTTCATCGAAGGCGAATACTGGAACGCCGTGAGCGAAGTGGCTGTCGAAAAGGACCAGCCCGGCGAAGGGCTGACATTGAAACTGAAACCAAAAACTAACTAACGGAGAAATTATGGAACAACTCATTCAAACACTCAGCAATCTCGGTAAGTGGACGATACCGGTAATCATCCTGGCGGCCATCGTGCTGCCGCAAGCCATCCGCATCCTGCGCGAATACGAGCGCGGCGTCATTTTCCGGCTCGGCAAACTGCATCGGCAGGGCGCCAAAGGGCCTGGGCTGATTCTTCTGATACCGGTCATTGACCGCATGGTGAAGATGGACCTGCGCGTGGTGACGATTGACGTGGCCAAGCAGGAAATCATGACGCGCGACAATGTGCCGGCCACCGTGGATGCGGTGATTTATTTCCGCGTCGTTGACCCGGTCGCAGCAGTCATTAAGGTAGAAAACTTCTGGAAGGCCACCTCGCTCATCGCGCAAACGACGCTGCGCAGCGTGCTGGGCCAGGCCCCGCTGGACGACCTGCTGTCGCAACGCGACGTGATCAACCAGAAGTTGCAGGAAATCATTGACCGGCAAACCGAGCCGTGGGGCGTCAAAGTCACGGCGGTTGAGGTGAGGGAGGTGGCGCTGCCGGACAGCATGAAACGCGCGATGGCCAAACAAGCCGAGGCCGAACGCGAACGCCGCGCGAAGATCGTCAACGCCGAGGGCGAATATCAAGCTGCCGAAAAAATGGTGCAAGCCGCCGCGTTGATCAGCAAAGAGCCGATTGCGCTGCAACTGCGTTTCCTCCAGACCATGCGGGAGATTTCCAGCGAACATAACACGACGACGTTTCTGCCCGTGCCGATTGATTTGTTCAGCCCGTTCATCAAGAGACTGGGTGAGGAAAAGAAGTAGGATTGTCAGTCTTATAGATTCAGGCCTCTCCGCGCATACAACTCTGCGCAAGTGACGGGCATGCTGGAACTCATGAAACTCGTGCGCGATGTCCTCGTGTCTCCTGCGCGCGAACCTCGGTGAGTGCCTCCGAGGCCTTGCCTTGCTGGGTGGCAACGCCAATCGTCCTTCTCTTGCGATGAACGCGTGGAGGGCTTTCGATTTCATCGCTTACGGCGTCCTGATGGCCGGTTTGAGTCTGGCTGACCGTGAACGCATGGCGAGCGCTGGAAGAGGACAAATCGGAAACTCGGCTGGCGGCCATGCTAACGACCTTGATGCTCGTGTTCTCAGTTGGACAGCTCATCTTGTTTGTGCGCGCGGGTGAAGACTCGCCGGACAAGCCTGGCGATGGTCCAATGGAATGACACTCGATATGAACTCTTTCATGTTGGCCGCTGGAGTGGGACTAGACCCGCATCCGGCGATGATTCTGCCGTTCGCCCTGATGCTGCTGGCCATCGCGCTGATGCCGTTCATCCACCTGCATTGGTGGGAGCGGCATTTTCCGAAAGTCGCCATGGGGCTGGGCGCAGTGACGACGGTCTATTACGTGTTCGTGCTTGGCAACGCCGCGCGGATGCTGCACGTGGCGCACGAATACGTGAGCTTCATCGCACTGATTGGCTCGCTGTTCGTCGTCGCTGGAGGCATTCACATTGACGTGAAGGGCGAGGCCAAGCCGTCGGTCAACTGCCTGTTCCTCTTCATCGGCGCGCTGCTGGCGAATGTCATCGGCACGACCGGCGCTTCAATGCTGCTCATCCGCCCGTGGATTCGGATGAACAAGTATCGCATCACCGCGTTTCACATCGTCTTTTTCATCTTCATCGTCAGCAACGTGGGCGGCTGCCTCACGCCCATCGGTGACCCGCCGCTGTTCCTCGGCTATCTGAAAGGCGTGCCGTTCTGGTGGGTGCTGGAGAAATGCTGGACCGCCGGCGCCATCGCCGTCGCGGGATTGATTGCGATTTTCTACGCCTTTGACCGCCGCAATTTTCTCCGCGCGCCACAAGCAGTGCGCGAAGTGGAAACCCGGCGGGCGACTTGGGAAATCGAGGGCTGGCCCAACGTCGGCCTTCTGGCGCTGATTCTGGCGGCGGTGTTCATCAAGAAACCGGCAGGGTTGAGCGAAGCCTTGATGGCCGTGGCGGCGGCGGGTTCATGGTTCGCTACCCCCAAGCGCATCCACGAGGCCAACGCGTTCAACTTTCATCCCATCCGCGAAGTGGCATGGCTGTTTGTCGGCATCTTCGCCACGATGGTGCCGGCGCTGGATTACCTGGAGATGCATGCGGGGCAACTGGGCCTCGATTCGGAGATGAAATTCTTTTGGCTCACCGGCGTGCTTTCCGGTGCGCTCGATAATGCGCCGACCTACCTGACTTTCCTCGCCGCCGCAATGGTACTGCACAACCTCAGCCTGAACAACCCTGAACACGTCCGCCAGTTTGTCGCCACGCACGACCACCAACTGATTGCCATTTCGTTGGGCGCGGTCTTTTTTGGCGCGATGACCTACATCGGCAACGGCCCGAACTTCATGGTCAAAGCCACCGCTGAACAGGCCAAGGTGAGAACACCGAGTTTCTTCGATTACTTGTTCCGTTACGCGTTGCCCATTCTGCTACCGCTGTTCGCGCTGGTTTCGCTGTTACTCTTCTCGCGGTGGCGGATATTGTGACGACGCTTTGACTTGGGGGCCGCCGGTTCAGCCCGGGATAACTTCTCGAGACGCTGGAAACAATTTTCAGGCAAGCGAGGTGCTTCTCCCGACGAAAGAAATCCGGGAAAATTTCAGATGGAGGCTTGCGGGCCAGCAAGGGAGCAGCTACTTTTCCTCCAATCGAAGGGTCTGAGGGTGCGGAACCCTTGGAGGCAACCGGGTGGTCGGGCCGCCATCCGAAGAACTGAATTGCTTTGGCGCAATGAAGCTTCGGATACAGTGGCCTGTGGCGGAGAGTCCTCCTCTCCCTGTGCGGATTATCCACTCGTGTAGGTTCGCCTCGCATCCGACGGGTGCATTGCTGGCCGGGGCAATTCAAACCCTGTCGTTTGCGCGATGAACAAAACACTTGGCTTCGAACTGATTGTTTACGGCGTTCTGCTCGCCGGCCTTAGTTACCTCACTCATCACCTGGCTCCGGCTCTGGCCCGGCCCACGCTCATTGCGGGTCTGGCCGGGGGCGCGCTGTGTGTCCTCTGGGGTGTCCTCGCTCTGCTGGGCAGCCGCCGCAAGGTGTGGGCGATGCTGACCCTGATTCCAATTTCATTTGTGATGCTGTCCCAGACTGTCACCATCTGGATGGAGGGGACCCAAGATGCACCCGGAAGGCGGACGGCGGGGGTGGTCATTACTGCGATGTTGGTATTCTCCATCGGGATGCTGATGATGATTGCCTATGCCGGGGCGGTATTTGACGGACAGCCGGCCAAGCCGACAAACCCGGAACTGGCGAAGCCGCAAACGCCAGGCAAACCGGGAGCCAAACCGAATGCAATCCAACGCCCATGAAAGGCGGGCGGATCGCCAGCATCGTTGTGGTGATGGCGGCGTTGCACGTGGCGGTGTTGAGCTTCGTCTTTGGGCCGCGGCATATCGGCTACATTCTCGTGGCGTGTCTGAGTGCCGTGGCGGTCTGGGGTGTCGTCTTTCTTTTCAACGAACAGAAGCGGCGGCGCGCGATGATCATGGGCGTGGTGCTGGGTTTGATTGTCCAACAAGTGATCTATCAGGTTTGGAAAACAGAAATGCCCGGCTTCTGGTGGCCACTGGCACAGTTCGCGGCCCTGCAATTCCTGATTGCCTTTGGTCTTGGCAGAGCCGCCCCATGAAACAACGGACCCAATCCACCATGCAGAGGGAACAATTATATGTCTGACTTCTTCCAAACCGGCGCCATCGCCACCCTGCACCGCCTGGGTCGGCCGAACGTCCAGCGGCTGGAACAGGAATTGGAGAATTTCTCCCTGGAAACCCCGATGGCTTTGGTGCTGCCCTGCCACATCAAGGAACTCGGCACCAGTGCATTGAAGCTGATCGTGCGCGAACTGAAGAATGTCACCCAGCTCATCCAAGAGGCCATGAATCTGGCTCTTGAAGAAGATCTTGAAAAACGGGGACTCAAGTTCGCCCGTCCCACGCAAAAACTGTTTTCTCAAGAAGGGGGTGTTTCATGCGCATAACTTTTCGTCTCATCGTGTCTTTAGTGGTAACCGTGGCTGCCGTGGCTGCCTTTTCGGCTTATTTTCATGTGCAGCAGGAACGTTCGCGCTTGAAAGATGAAATGGAGCGCCGCTCCCGCCTGTTGGCGGAGAGCTTGCAGGAATCCGTGCAGCCCGCCATTCAAATGGGCCTCTCCATGAACCTTCAGAGGTTGGTGGGGAAGTTTGGCAACCGCGAACACATTGCAGGAATGGCCGTTTACGACGCGAAGGAGAACGCCTTGGCGGTGACGGAAAAGCTGGCCCTTAATTTGTCCTCTGTGCCGGGTCTGGTAGCCGGCGCCTTGGAACGGGGCATTGACGTGAGCACCTTTGCAACCGTCGGGGACAAGCGGATGCACGTTTATATCCTGCCCCTCCGTGACAAGGATGGGGTGGTCGGCGCACTAGTGGTTTTTCAAGACGCTACCTATATCCAATCCCAACTTGCCCATATTTGGCGGATCGCGTTTTTCCGCGTGTTGGTTCAGGTCTTTCTCATCACACTGGTGACGCTGCTCGTCGTTCGCTGGAGCATCATGGGCCCCATCGCCAAAATGGCGGAGTGGATGAAACAACTTCGCGCGGGCGAGGCGTCGGCGCCGACCTTCGCCCTGCCTAAGGAAGACTTGTTCGCTCCCATTGCCAAAGAAGTGACCACCTTTGCCCGGCATTTGTCCGACGCCAAGGCCGCCGCCGGGGAGGAGGCGCGCCTTCGCCAGTCGGCGGAATCTCTGTGGACGCCGGAGCGACTCAAGGAGCACGTGAAGGCCAAGCTGCACGGGCGGCCACTTTTTGTGGTTTCCAACCGGGAGCCTTATATGCACATGCACAAAGGGCGCAAGGTGGAGTGCATAGTGCCAGCCGGAGGTCTTGTGACGGCGTTGGAGCCGGTGTTGCGTGCCTCGGGCGGCACGTGGGTTGCCCACGGCGGGGGTGACGCGGACTTTGAAGTTGTGGACGACAAGAACCGCTTGAAAGTTCCTCCCGACGATCCCCGCTACACTTTAAGACGCGTGCCCCTCACCAAAGAAGAGGAGAACGGCTACTATTACGGTTTTTCAAACGAGGGGATTTGGCCTCTTTGCCACATTGCGCACACGCGGCCCGTGTTTCGCGCCGAGGATTGGGATCAGTATCAGGCGGCCAACCACAAGTTCGCCGAAGCCGTGGGCGAGGAATTGAAGGGTGTGGAGGAGCCTTGTGTCCTGATTCAGGATTATCACTTCGCCTTGCTGCCTCGAATGATCAAAGAACTTCGTCCCGACGCGCGAATTGCGGTGTTTTGGCACATCCCATGGCCCAACCCCGAGGCCTTCGGCATCTGCCCCTGGCAGCGAGAACTCCTGTACGGAATGCTGGGCGCCGATTTAGTGGGCTTTCACACGCAGTTCCACTGCAACAATTTTCTGGATACGGTGGACCGTGCATTGGAAAGCCGCATTGACTGGGAACGCTTCGCCGTGAACAAGGGCGGCCACACCACGCTGGTGAAACCTTTTCCCATCAGCGTGGCCTTTCCGGACGCCTTTCAGGACGCACCAGCCGAGCCGGGTGCGCCAACGGGAGACCGCACAACGCTGTTGAAGGAGTTGGGCATTAAAACGAAGTTTTTGGGCGTGGGCGTGGAACGAATGGATTACACCAAGGGCGTGCTGGAACGCTTTCACGGCATCGAACGTTTTTTGGAGAAGTACCCGCGCTATCAGGGCGCGTTCACCTTTGTGCAACTGGGCGCGCCCAGCCGCACGCACATCAAACGCTACCACGACTTTTTGGCCGAGGTGGAGCAGGAGGCCGAGCGCATCAACTGGAAATTCAAGACCAAGGATTACAAGCCCATCGTGTTTTTGAAGAAGCACCACAGCCACCAGGAGATATTGCCCTACTATCGCCTGACAGACGTGTGCATGGTGACATCATTGCATGACGGGATGAACCTGGTGGCCAAGGAGTTCGTGGCCACGCGCGCGGACGAGGGTGGTGTCCTCATATTAAGCCGCTTCACGGGCGCCGCGCGGGAACTGCGGGACGCGTTGATCGTGAACCCATACGACACGGAACAATTGGCCGATTCCATTCGCTTTGCTCTGGAAATGGAGCCGGAAGAACAGTCGGCGCGGATGCACCGGATGCGCGAAACCTTAAGGGAACACAACATCTACCGCTGGGCGGGGAATTTGATTGAAGAGCTTACGAGAATACGGATTCCTCTAGCGACTTCAACGAAGGTTTGAGAAGGACGGGAATGCGCAACCTGCGGGGACATCTGACGGAGATTCGAGCGCGGCTTTCGCCGCAGAAGCGAGTGTTGCTCCTTATGGATTTTGACGGAACTCTCTCGCCCTTGGCCGACGCGCCTGAGAAGGCCCATCTGCCGCAAAACGTGCAACAGATGCTTTTGCGGCTGGCCTTTCAGCCCCGGGTCCGCGTGGCCATATTAAGTGGGCGGTCTCTTGGTTATCTCAAAGCAGTCTTCGGCGCGCGATCGTTCTTCTACGGCGGGAATCACGGCCTTGAGCTGGAAGGGCCGGATTTCTCTTTTCGTCATCCCGGCGCTTGTGCCCTCAGAAGTGTGATCCAGAATCTGGTCCGTCAATTCCGGAAGCCGATCAAAGGAGTGTCCGGCGCTTTGCTGGAAAACAAGGGGCTCTCTTTGGCCCTTCATTATCGCAATGTCCCGCGTGCGCACAGACCGGACTTCGACGCGCTGATTGAAACGCTCAAGAAAGATACCGCCGGCTTGCCGGTCCACTGGCGGCCGGGAAACAAGGTGTGGGAACTGCTCCCGCGGGTGGCTTGGGACAAGGGCCGGGCGGCTGAAGCGTTGATTCAGCATCTCGATCATCCCTTTCCCGTAGCTGTGGGGGATGACAAAACCGATGAGGATATGTTCGAGGCCCTGTCAAGAAAGGGAATCACCATCCATGTGGGCGGTGATGGCGATTCCTTTGCCGAGTTTTGTTTGATGTGTCAATCCGAAGTGCCTCGGTTCTTGAGGTTTCTGGAGGGGGCGTTGAAATGAATCCAAAGGCCGGGACCCCCTTCCGCTTCTGCTCTCGTCTCACACTCACGCTCTTGACGGGGAGAAAAGGTGCGGAAAAAATCTCGGTTTGAACGCAGGTTAAACGCCACATGAAAACCGCAATGACTGGAAAAGATTTTCTGGACGCTCTGGCTGCGAGCCTGACCACGCTGCTTTCGGGCGTGATGGAACGTCTTTTTGGGCCCGGCGTTCACAACGCTGTGTTCGGCTCCGTTTCCTGGGCGGACATGGGCGTGATGCTCTGCTTTTTGCTGGTCGTCCTGCTCGTGAATGGCCTGGCCGCTTCGCTCCTCCGCCGCAAAATCCGGCAGGCCACAGCCGAACCCGATTCAAAAGCGTGGCACCGGCATTTCCTGGGCGCGTTGGGCAAACCGCTCTACCTCCTGATTTGGGTTTATGGCATCTACCTGGCCGCCACGCCGCTGTTCCTGAGGTTTCCGGCCAGCGAAGGATTGCAGGCTGTTCGCGGCCTTTTTGACAGGCTGTTTGGTCTGGGCGTTTTCGTGGTGCTGTTCTGGCTGTTCTTCAGATTCACGCATGTGCTCGAGGCGCGCTTGATGGCCTGGACTGCCAAAACCGAAAGCAAACTCGACGCCTTGTTCCTGCCGCTGTTGGGCCGGAGCTTGCGCGTCATCGTGCCGGTGGTGGGCATCATCTTCGCCCTGCCTGTTATTGGTCTGCCTCCGGAATACGCCGGAGTCCTCGCCAAGGGCAGCAGCATTCTCATCATCGGCACCGTGGCTTGGATTCTGTTGCAAGCCGTGCATCTTGGCGAGAAGACCGCGCTTGCAAAATATGACATCACAGCCGCTGACAATCTCCACGCGCGCAAGGTTTACACCCAGATGCACGTGCTCGCCAAAACCCTCTACGTCATCATCGGCATCTTCACGGTGGCCTCAGTCTTGATGTTGTTCGAGGAAGTGCGCCAGTTCGGCACGAGCCTCCTGGCCTCGGCGGGCGTCATTGGCATCATTGCCGGGTTCGCTGCGCAGAAGACCATTTCCAACCTCTTCGCCGGTTTTCAACTGGCCATGACCCAGCCCATCCGACTGGATGACGTCGTTATTGTCGAAGGCGAATGGGGTCGCGTCGAGGAAATCACCCTCACCTACGTGGTGGTTCACATCTGGGACGACCGCCGTCTCATTGTGCCCCTGAGCTATTTCATCGAGAAACCCTTCCAAAACTGGACCCGGATTTCCGCCGAACTCATGGGTTCGATCTTCGTCTGGGTGGACTACTCGCTGCCCTTGGACGAGGTGCGAAAAGCTTTGCAGCAAATCGTCGAAGGCAGTTCCTTGTGGGACCGGCGTTTTTGGAACCTGCAGGTGACGGACACCACCGAACGCACCATGCAATTGCGCGTGCTGGCCACTGCGGCGGATTCCTCGAAGTTGTGGGACTTGCGCTGCGAAATCCGCGAGAAGCTCATCGCGTTCATCCAGAAAAATTACCCGCAAAGCCTGCCCCGGGTCCGCGCTCTTTTCGAAGGGGCCAAACCCTAACCGGAATTTGCAGGAAGCACCTCATTCTTGAAACCATGAAGCATACCCGGCAGTCCTTAGGTGGATCGCTTGCATTGTATCTCTTAGCAACTGCGGTCGCGTGTCCCCAGACCGTTCCCGTCCCGGAAAACCTGTGGCGGTTGGTCGCGCAGGAGGACACTGATGGGGATCGCCGGATCACCATTCACGATCACGCGACGAAATCGGTGTCCGCTGCAGCACTCAGAAGGCTACCCGGTCGGTGGCAGTGTGCGGATGCGCTCCCCTCCAACCCGGTTGCCTCACCTGTTCAGGCAGCAATCAGATTGACGTGTTAATGACAGGCCACGCGCGTCACCGTCGCCTCCAATCCCCGCTGCACTCCTGCCGTCGGCGCGCTCCCATCCGAAGCTGGATTGCACGGTCTCTTCACCACTCAATTCAACACCACGCCGCGGCGGATGTAGGTTGGCAGGTCGAGGTCTTCGCCTTTGTGAATCGTAGGTTCGCTTTTGTCGAACCGGCCCTTGGAAACGATTTCCAACTGGAGTTGCGCCTGCCGCAGCTTCGCCGACCCTTTGCGGCGGCGGCCCGTCGCCCCATTCTGCTGGGCGAGCAACCGCTGCATCCCGTCTTGGCTCATCTCGGGCGGAGGCGCGACCATGCGCGAATGGGGCCGCAACGTCGTCGTTGGCGAAAGCAGTTGGCTTTCCAAATCGGTTTCGCATCGTCGGGAAGGCAAATCACTTCCTTCGGAGGAAACCTCCGCCGACTCCAGGGCTGGTCCCGCCGGACTGCGCCGACGCGAGGCCAGCAACGTCACCGCCAGCCGGTCTGCGAAAGACTCGTCAACGGCAGCGCCCATGACGACCGGGACGTTTTCACAATGCTGGTTGACCTGTTCCATGACGCGATTGACCTCCGCCATGGCCAGATCGCGTCCGCCGACCACACTCACGAGCACGGCTTCGGCTTCACGCAAGACCTGTCCCCCGTCGAGCATCGGATGCGCGAGGAGTTTCTCCACCACTTCGCACGAGCGATTTGGCCCTGAAACTTCCGCGGCGGCAAACGCGCTCTCGGCCTGTTGCCCGCCGATCAACATGCACAAGTCCGTCAGATGAATGTCAATCAGGCCGCCCGACATCACCATCCGTGAGACGCCGCGCAACACATCGGCCAACAGCCCGTTGGAGACTTTGAACGTGTCGAGCAAACTGGTGTTTTCTTCGATCAGTTTGCAGACCTTCTGGTTCGGCAAACAAACCACGCCATCGGCAACGGCTTTGAGCGCTTCCAGACCCGTGCGCGCCTTTTCCCGTCTCAAGCTCCCTTCGCAATCGAACGGCAACGTGACGAAACCGAGCGCCACCAGGCCCGCCTCCTTCGCCGCCTTCGCCACCAGCGGCGCGAACTCCGTCCCGGTCCGGCCACCCAAGCCGGCGACGACAAAAACCCAATCCGCTCCCGCGCACAGTTTCTTGATCCGGGACGGCAGCTCTGTTGAGCCGCGGCCAAGCGCCGCCCCGCGCTGGCGCGCTGCGGGCAGCGATATTTTTTCCGTGGCCGCCGATTGGGCGAGCGCGGCAGCGTTCCTGTTCAAAAGCACGAAGCTGTCAGGGGCGAAGCCGCCGCGCATCAGCTCGCCGGCAACGGCGGCCCCGGCGCGGCCCACGGCAAAAATCCTCGTGCGAGCGCTCCCATTCGCAGGTCCGACGATTGGATGCGGCACGGCCTCGTTTTGGTTTTGGGTTGTCATAGGCGTCGCTTTCGTCAACCGCGGCGGAAAAGCTGGCCCAGGGTGTCTTTGATGAAGTTCACCTTGGCCGCGCGGCTCTTGTGTTTGAACGACCCGAATTTCACCAGGCCAATCGCCGTGGCGAACTCCGGCTGGTCCAGCGCGCATTTCAGCCCGCTGACGGAGTTGGTCTTGCCGATGGAAACCGGCGTCTGGAAAACCTGTTCCGCCAGTCTGGCCACCTCCGGGATGCGCGCGCCGCCGCCGCTCAAAAACACTCCCGCCCGCAAGTAATCCGACAGGCCCGCTTGCTGAACGTCTTCGGCGACGACCTGGAAGATTTCCTCCACGCGCAGCGACATGATGCGGCGCAGATGTTCCAGGTTGACGGTTTTCAGCGGCAGACCAAGTTCGTTTGAGATCGTGATGGTCCGGCCTTTGCAATCGTCATCGAGCAGCGCCGAGCCGTGCTCGATCTTCAGTTGCTCCGCCCGGCTCAACGGCACCTTCAAGCCGTAGGCCAGGTCGTTGGTCACGTGGTCGCCGCCCACCGCCAGCACGCCGGTGTGCTTGATGACTCCTTCGGTATAGACCGTGTAGTCGGTCGTGCCCGCGCCGAGGTCTATGACCAGCGCGCCGATTTCCTTCGCCTCGTTGGTAAGCAGCGCCAGCGACGAGGCCACGCCGTTGAACACCACGTCGTCCACCTCCAGTTGCAGCCCTTTCACGGTGCGGATGGAATTCTTCAGCCGGTTCTCGTTGCCGTGCATCACATGCACGTCCACTTCGAGCCGCGCGCCGAGCATGCCCGCCGGATTGGCAATCCCGCCCTGGCCGTCCACGTAAAAATGCTGCCGGATGGCGTGCAAAATCCTGTTCTGCGCCGGCAGGTTGATGACCTTGGCGTTCTTGACGGCGTCCTGCACGTCTTCTTCCGTGATCTCGCGGTCGGCGGACACCACCGGATGAACACCGCGATTGTTGAAGCCGCGCAAATGGCTGCCCGTAACTCCCAAAAACACGCTGCGAATCTCCACGTCGGCCATCTGCTCCGCCTCGACCACGGCGTTGCGCACGTCCTCCTCGGCAAGTTGCGCGTCCACGATCTCGCCTTTGCGCACGCCGCGCGAGCGCGCCTGGCCGACGCCGATGACGTTCAGTCCCGACATGTCGGGATTGAGTTCGCCGACCGCGGCGCACACCTTTGACGTGCCGATTTCCAGACCGACGATGATGGAGGAGGGATCAAACATCTTTTTTCTTGGCGCGGATGGGTTTGAGTGATTTGGGATTGACGGGCGGAACCAGACTGGCGTCGGCCCAACGGGCCGGGATGTTGTCCGACACTGCGAGATCAAGCGAGGCGATGCTCCGGTGCAGCCGCTGGCCCAAGTCGTAAATCTCCCGCCAGCGGCGCAACTGCCGGTCCAAATCCTGGATCGAAAAGCTCACCTGGCCGCCTTGCCCCGTTGTCACCTGCAAAATCTCCGGCGACGACACATCAATTCGCCGCAGGTCATCCAGCCCGACCATTGGCGACCGATCGAACGCCACGATCAATTGCAGGGCCGCTTTGACGCAGGGCAACTCGATCCGCCGGCCGGGATACAAATCAGCGAAATTGATGCTCGCGATGACGGGGTACTGCTCCAGCGGTTGCGTGAGCGGAGCGGCGCGCTGGCGCGGTTCGAGCGGCGGGATGACGCACCCGTCTTCATCCAGGTAAAGCGCCAGCATCTCATAGCCGCCGTTTGGCCGGGGCTGCGGCACGTAAACCTGGGCCAGCGGCTCGCGCTCCACGACGCGGATGCGCAACGAGCGCGGCAGAATCCGCTCAACCGACGCCGCCTTGACGATCGGCACCAATTCCAGATTCCGCTTGACGCTCGCCAGATCGAGCGCCAGCAGGTTCTGGCCAAGCTTGACTCCCGACCAGCGCCGGATTTGCTCCGCCGAAACCGCCCCGTCGGTTTGCACGTCAATCTGCTGAATGGCGAAGGCGCGGTTCTCGTAGAGAAAGCGATTGAGCGCCCAATTGGCCGTGCGCCACGCGAGGTAGAGGCCGAAAACTGTGCCAAACGAGACGGCCAGCACGATCGCGCTCCAGCGCATGCGCGTGGCGCGCACGAGGCTCGAGCGCAACTTGACTTCCAGCACCTCGCGGCGTCCCAAACGCCGATTCATCGCTCTTCGTTTGAAAAACCACATAGTCTTGAAACCTGATTTCCAAATCACCCGAAGCGTCTCGGACTGCGGCAGTTCTCTGCCGCTTTTTGGAAAGCGCCAGAGGACTGGCGCACTCCAAAAGCTGCGCTCACTTCAAGCGCCCGCGACCACGCGAAGCGTCTTGGACTGCGGCAGTCCTCTGCCGCTTTCTTGGCCTCGGGAATGCGAAATCGCCAGGTCAATCATCCGCTGACACAACGCGGCGTAAGAAATTCCCGCCGCCGCCGCCGCTTTGGGCAGCAGACTCGTTTCCGTCATGCCCGGCAACGTGTTGACTTCCAGCACCACCGGCTCGCCATCCGGACGAACTATGACATCCACCCGCGCGTAATCGCGCCCGCCCACGGCGTTGAACGCGGCGAGGCCGGCCGCCTGGATGCGCGCCGTCGTTTCCGGATCGAACGGCGCGGGGCAGAGATACTCCGTCGCTCCCGCCGTGTATTTGCTTTGATAATCGTACTGACCGTTTTTCGGCCGCACCTCGACGAGTGGCAACGGTTCATCGGCCAAGATGCCGACGGTCACTTCCCGGCCGGCAATCTTTTCTTCCATCAAAACCTGCGCGTCGTGGCGAAACGCCTCTGCCAGGGCCGTGCTCCAATCTGAAACCCGCTCCACGAACTGCAAACCCACGCTCGAACCTTGCCGCACCGGCTTGAGCACGACCGGCGGATCCCAGCCCATCGGCCAGCTTGTGTCGGGCGAATTTATCACGACGTAACGCGCCGTGGGCACGCCCGCCGCCTCGCACCGCTGTTTCGTCAACACTTTGTCGAAAGCAATCCGGCTGGCCTCCGCATCACAACCCGTGTAAGGCACGCCCAACTCTTCCAACCGTTGCTGCACCGTGCCGTCCTCGCCGTAAGTCCCGTGCAGCGCGAGGAAAACGACATCGGTGTCAGGCGGCACCAGCCACGGCTCGCTGCGCGGGTCCAACTCCTTCACCTTGTGGCCCAAGGAACGCAGTGCCTGCGCCGCTGCCGCGCCGGAGCGAAGCGACACTTCGCGTTCGGCGCTCGGCCCGCCAAGCATGACGGTGATGTTCAGTTTCCCCGACATTTTATTTCCAACGCAAAGGCGCAAAGAAGCAGAGGCGCAAAGCAAAAAACGTTCCGGCGCGGAGCGCGGACAGCCTTGTCCGCGTGTTCCTGCCGCACAAATGTTCTTGTGCGGACAAAGCTGTCCGCGCCCCGTTGGTTGCGGCTTGGGCGCGCTGCGTCTTTGCGTTAATTCTCATCGCCAATAATCTCGACTTCAGTTTCCAATTCGATTCCGCCCTCGGCCTTGGCGCGCTGCTTGATGAGTTCAATCAACGCCAGCACGTCCGCCGCCTTCGCGCCGGGTTCGGTCACGATGAAATTCGCGTGCGCCGACGAAACCACCGCGCCGCCAACCCGCGCGCCCTTCAGCCCAAGCTCGTCAATCAGCTTGCCAGCCGGAATCGTCAGCGGATTTTTGAAGATGCAGCCGGCGCTCGGCGCAGCCGGCTGGCTTTGCCGGCGTTTCCGGCTGAATGTCTTCATTCGCTCTTCAATCACTTCCCGCGCCGCGGGATGGCCTTTCAGCACCGCGCCCAGCGCGATGTGGTCCTCGAACAACGGGCACGAACGATATTCCACTTCCACCCGGTCGCGCGCGCGCTCATGCACTTGTCCTTCGACATCCATGAACCGCACCGCTTCCACCACGTCGAAGGTCCGGCTGCCCATCGCGCCGGCGTTCATGCGCAGCGCGCCGCCGACGCTGCCCGGAATGCCGTCCAGAAATTCCAGCCCTGTCAACCCATGCCGCCTAGCTCCGTCGGCGACTGATTTCAATTTCGCGCCGGCACCGCAAAAGAGCCGCTGACCGGTCACTTCAATCCGGTTGAAGGACGGATGCGCCAGGCAAATCACGACGCCGCGAAAACCGCCGTCCCGAACCAACACGTTCGAGCCACGACCCAAAATAAACCGCGGCAGGTCGTGTTCGCCGCAAAACCGCAAGACTGCCGCCAAGTCTTCTTCCGAGGCCGGTTCGACATAAAAGTCTGCTGGCCCGCCGACGCGCAGTGTCGTGCGTTTGGCCAGCGGTTCATCGCGGCGAACCAGCGTCTCGCGCGAGATGTGCTGCGCGAGGTCGGCGGCGATGTGTTCCGCATTGGGCCTCGGGCAATCGAGTATGGCTTCGGTTTGCGTCATGCGTGTGTGTCCGCACATTGCTGCTCGCCAAGCATGCCATCCTCCGGCTTGCAGGAGCGCGGACAGCCATGTTCGCGGGTTTCTCCGCCTTTGCCGGAGTTCGTGCGGACACGGCTGTCCGCGCTCCTCGCAACTGTGTTCAAAATAATCTCCGCAATGTCCTGCGCCGCCTTGGGCGTGTGCCATTTGGCGAGCGCAGCCTGGATTTTCTCACGGGCCGTTGCGTTACCGACCAACTCCGTCAGAAGCGCGGCGATTTTCTCCGCGGTCGCGTCTTTTTGTTCGAGCAGCCGCGCCGCGCCGGATTTTTCAAAGGCGTGCGCGTTGTAAAACTGGTGGTTGCCCGCCGCGGCGGGAAACGGAATCAAAATCGCCGGCACTTGCACCGCCGCCAGTTCCGCCAGCGACGAAGCGCCCGCCCGGCTGATCGCCACCGTCGCCGCGCCCAGCGCAAGGTGCATTTCATTGCCGAACGCTTGGACGGCGGCGCGCAAATTATTTTCCGCGTAAACGTGCCGGATTTTTTCCGCGTTGCTCGCGCCAGTGAAATGCAGAAACTGCAAGGCACTTCCCGGCGAACCGTAGCCGCCGACGTAAGGAGGCGGATTTGCGCATGGTCCGGTCACCCGCCTCCTTACGTCGGCGGCTACAGGGCAGAGCAGCCGCAGCGACTTGACGACCAGATCGTTGATGCCGCTGGCGCCCTGGCTGCCGCCCATGACCAACAGCACCGGTCGTTGCGGGTCCAGCCCAAACGCCGCGCGACACTCCGCCGCGTCGCGAGGCCGAAACTCAGCTCGTACCGGCGTGCCGGTGACGGTCGTTTTGCGGCAGCGCAACCGCTCCGCCGCTTCCGGAAAGCCGACGAACGATTCATTCACCAACCGGGCCAGCCAGCGGTTGGCTCGGCCAGGAACGGTGTTCGATTCGTGCAGGAAAGTCCGCGCGCCGGCTCGCCTGCCCGCCAAGATCGGCGGCGCGCTGGTGAACCCGCCCATCGCCAGCACGGCGTCCGGGCGCCGGCGCTTGAACAACTCACGCGACGCCCGGTAGGACAGGATGAAGCCGCGCAGGAAAGCGATCCAGCCGCCGCGATTCAGCGCCACCGCCGGCAACGTGACGACCTCGAAGGCGGTCGTCGTGCGCGTGGCTTGCTGATCCACTTCCTTGGGCGAGATCAACAACTTCACGGCCCAGCCGCGCCGCGCCAATTGTTCAGCCACGGCCAGCCCGGGAAAGAAATGTCCGCCCGTGCCGCCGCAGGCGATGGCGACCAAACGGTTTGCTTGCGCGGTCGGCTCGGACAACTCACACGCTGATTGAAACGCCGGCAGGGTGTAGCTGCCGACGTGAGGAGGCGGGCAGGGATTTGTCCCGGACCGATCTGCCTCCTTACGTCGGCAGCTACAAAGTTTGTGGAACATGCCGGTCAACATTTGCTCAATCGCGGGAAAGGGATTTCGTCCGTTTCGACTGTTTCGGCAAGCGCGGTTTCGTACGCTGGCGAATGCCGGGCGATGCTGAGCAGTATCCCGACGCACGTGAGCATCAGCAAAAGATTCGACCCGCCGTAACTGATGAAGGGCAGCGGCAGGCCTTTGTTTGGGAGCGCGCTGGTGACGACGCCGATGTTGATGAAGGCTTGGAGACCGATCAAAAACGAGATGCCGGCGCCGAGCAGCAGGCCGAAGGTTTCGCGCGCGTTTTTCGCAATATAAACTCCGCAAACAAGCAGGACCAGAAACGCGAGAACCACCAGCAGCGTGGCAACCAGACCCAGTTCCTCGCCGATGATCGGGAAAATGAAATCGGTGTTGTGCTCCGGCAGGTAACCAAGTTTCTGCCGACCGTTGCCCAGGCCCAAGCCAGTCCAGCCACCCGAACCTAAAGCCAAGATTCCCTGGTACGCCTGGTATCCGACGCCCGATTTGTTTTCCTCGAGATACAGCCAGCCGAGAATGCGCTTGAACCGCATTGGATCATGCCACAGTGACAGTCCCAGCGCCGCGACGCCGAGCAAAATTGGCGGAATGATGTACCGCCATCGCGCCCCCGCCAGCAGCAGCATCGTGCCGCTGACCGCCGCGATGAGAATCGTCGTGCCGCGGTCCGGCTCGACAAAAACCAGGCCCAGCACAACGCAAATGAAGATTCCCGGGATGAAAATGCCGCGCCGCCAGGTTGCCATTTGCCGCTGAAAGCGGTCGCCATACCAAGCCAGTGCGACGATCAGGGCCAGCTTCGCAAATTCCGAAGGTTGAAACCGGATTCCAGGGACGCCCAACCAACGCCGCGCCCCCTTGACCTTGACGCCGATGTGCGGGACCAAAACCAGCACCAGCATCAGCACCGCCAACCCGAAGAGCGGCCACGCGAGTTTTCTCAGCCAGGCGTAATCGAGACTTGCCGCCGCCACGCACACCACGAGGCCGAGCGCGCACCAGATGAGTTGCAGGGTCAGATAATGCGCCCCAACCTGCGTCATGCTCGAGCTGTAGAGCATCACCATCCCCAGCGCCAGCAGGGCGGCAACGCAAAAAACCAGAACCGTGACGGCAAGTCTCATCCTTCGAGAAAAAAATGCACCAGACGCCGGGTTGAGGTCACTCGACGTCTGGTGCGCCAACTATCGTGCTGCGGGAGCCGCCGGCGCCGCCGCTGGGGGCGCCGTTGCGGGAGCTGGCGTAGCCGGGGCCGGCTCGGAGGGGGCCGCCGGCGCGGTCGGGACCGGCGTGGTTGCCTTGACTGGTATCTTCAATTTCTGTCCGACCTTGATGCGGTCGGTGGTGAGATCGTTGGCCGAGCGGAGCGCCTTGACGGTGACGCCGAACTGCGCGGCGATTTTGGTCAGCGTGTCGCCCGACTTGACAACGTAAATGTTGCCATTTCCTTCAGCCACAGCAGTGGCGGCGGCTGATACCGCACCAGCGGTCGCGTTGCCGGTCGGGGCCGGGACCAGGATTTTTTGGCCGGGCTTGAGTTTCTTCGGGTCAACATTGGGGTTGGCCGCCTCGATGGCCATATAACCCACGCCAAACTTTTTCCCGATGCTGAAGAATGTGTCGCCTGCCGCGACGGTGTATTCGGTGGTGCCCGTTGGCTGCGGCGCCACTGTTGGCGCCACAACTGGCGCCACAACTGGCGGCGCGACTGGCGGCGTGACCGCCGGCACGTACGTCTCCACCGTCGGGACGCTGGTGGGTTCAAAAACCGGAGGCGCGTTGGTCGTCTCCGTCGGCGGCGGAGCTTCCTCGCGCTTGCAGCCTTGCATGAGCAAGGCCATGAGTCCGACGACGTGAATGCTGAGAACTACGAACACCGCCAGCCGCACACGGGCGCGGCCTCGGTTTTTGCGCTCCAAAATGGAGCCAGGTTGATTGGATTGGTTCGGGTTGTTCATTTTGTCTGGCGCTTGCGAGCGTCCTTTCTTGAGGTCTTGTTTGTTCATGGTTTTTTGCACCGGCGTTTTCCCTCAAAAAACCCCGGCGCAAATCTTACTTCTGCAACTGTTCCACTTTGCCGCTTCATCTTTGTCACCATACTAATTGGGGTGACGTTCACTGTCACTACAACAAATAGCGGTCTGCGCCAAGCGAAACATGCAAGGCCAACTCGGCGTGGGCGCAACTCGCCGCTGCCCCCAAGTCCCGCTCCGAGCGGGAGCAAAGTCGTTCGGAGCCTGCCTATCCGGTTGTCACACTCAGTCATCTGTCGTGCCTTGTAATCGGCGCTTTTTTCATTTCAAAATGTGACAACCGGAGAGGCAGGGTTCGGAGTTCCGCCTTTAGGCGGCAAAACGCTGCTCCCGGCGCCAACCGCCTGAAGGCGGAACTCCAAACGGGGGTAGTGTCAAGATGCGCCCACTCCGCGCCGTTTCGCTGCCGCGAGACTGTTTTCCCCAGATTTCCGTCAAAAACACTCATCTGATCTTCAAGGTGCTGAGTGCCACCACGGCGCAGAGCACGCACAGAATGTAGAAGCGCATCACGACCTGCGATTCGTGCCAGTTTTTCTTCTCGAAGTGGTGATGGAGAGGCGACATCAGAAAAAACTTTCGGCCGGCGCCGTACCGCTGTTTCGTGTAACGGAAATACGAGACCTGAATGATCACCGAGGCCGCTTCCATGACGAACACACCGCCCGCAATGAACAGCACGAAGGGCTGGTGAATCAGCACGGCGATGATGCCCAGCGCGCCGCCCAAGGCCAACGAGCCGGTGTCCCCCATGAATACCTGCGCGGGATGGCAGTTGTACCAGAGGAACCCCATGCCGGCCCCGATCATCGCCGCGCAGAAGACGGTCAACTCGCCGGCGCCCGCGACGTAAGGAATCTGGAGATAAGTGGCCGTGCGGAAGTTGCCCGCCAGATAGGTCATGACCAGAAACGCAAACGAAACGATGAGCGTGCAGCCAATGGCCAGCCCGTCCAGCCCGTCGGTCAGATTGACCGCGTTCGAGCTGCCCACGATCGTGACCACCGTCAGCAAGATGCCCACGGCGGCCACGCCCGTCGCGACCGGATGCTTGTAGAACGGAACCATGATTTCGGAAACCAGCTTCGTCGTGGCCGGCACCTGCCACAGGTACAGCCCGATGAACAAAGCCAGCGCCGTCTGCACCCACAGCTTCACGCGCGACTTCGTGCCGCCGGCGCTCTCGCGCACAATCTTCGTGTAGTCGTCGTAAAAGCCCAGTCCGCACAAGACCACCACCGAGAGCAGGGTCAATTGCACCAGCGTGTTCCACTGCGCCCAGAGGAGCGTCGTCAGATTGAGGGTCATGACGATCAACAAGCCGCCCATGGTTGGCGTGCCGAGCTTTTCCGAAGCGCGGCGCGTGATGTTGCCGGTCGTCTCGGCGCGGTCCCGGTAGTTTTGACCAAAATTCAACTCCTTCAGCCAGGCGATCACTCTCGGGCCGAGCCACCAACTGAGCACCATAGCCGTGACCGCCGCGCCGGCGCTGCGAAACGTGATGTAACGGAACACGCGCAGTGGCGACAGCCAGTCCGCCCAGATCGTTCCTTTGCATAGGCTCAAAACGTATTGGCTCAGGTAAAACAACATTCGGCCCTTTTCGATACCGGCGCCCGAAGCGCTTCGGCCAACCGCTCGAAGCGGGCCGCGCGCGACGCCTTCAACAGCACCAGGTCGCCGGGCTTCAAAAAACGTTTCACGGCATTGGCCGCGGCTTCCACGTCGCCAAACTCGATCACGCGCGCCAAGCCCGCGGCGCGCGCCGCCCGGCCCGTCACGCCGGCCATTTCGCCGACGGCGAACAGTTGGCCCACGCCCAATTCCGCCGCCAGCCGCCCGACTTCTTCGTGCGCCGCGGCGCTGTGGGCGCCCAACTCCGCCATGTCTCCGAGCACGGCCACGCGGCGTCCCGCGCACGGCAACTCGATCAGGGTTTGCAGCGCAACCGCCATGGAGTCGGCGTTGGCGTTATAGGCGTCGTCCAGCACCCGGACGCCGTTGGCTTCCCAAAGCTGCATCCGCATTTTCGCCGGCCTACATTCGGCCAGGCCGTCCCGCACCGCGGGACGGCTCAGGCCTAGTTCCTCTCCGACCACTATTGCAAACAGTGCATTTGCCACCTGATAACGACCGAGCAAATTGATCCGGTACTCGCCCCAAAAATCTTTCTTCGGCCCGTCCACGCAGAATGTGACGCCATCGTTGTCCACGCGGATGTCGAACGCGCGCCATTCAGCTTGTTCCGAAAGACCCGTGCGGATTACGCGTGCTCGGGTGCGTTTGGCCAGATAGTCCGCCCATGCGCCGTCGCCGTTGACCAACAGCACGCCATCCGCCGGCAACAATTCCGCCAGCCAGCCTTCTTCCTCAGCCACGCCCGCGATGTCGCCGAAGAACTCCAGGTGCTCACGCTCGATGTTGGTAATCACGCCGAGCTGCGGCTGAATCATCCGCACCAGCGGCGCGAGTTCGCCCGGATGATTCGTTCCGGCTTCGAGCACGGCGGCCTCATGCGTCTTTTCCAGCCGCAGCAACGTCAGCGGCACGCCAATGTCGTTGTTGAAGCTGGCCTCGCTGGACAGTGTCTTAAGCCTTTGGCTGAGCACCGCGGCGATGAGGTCCTTGGCCGTGGTTTTGCCGTTTGAGCCGCCCACCGCCACAATTGGCAGGTTGAAATCGGCCCGGTATTTGGCCGCTAACCGGCCCAGTGCCGCGCGCGAGTTGTCCACGGCGATGACGGCGCACTTCGGCAGCCGGGCCGGCGCTTGGGCGCGGTTCACAACCACCGCGCGGGCGCCGTTCTGCGCGGCATCCCGGACAAAATCGTGACCGTCAAAGCGCCCGCCCTTCAGCGCAAAAAACAGGTCGCCGGGCTGCGCCTGCCGCGAATCAGTACACACACGGCCGACATGCGTGTCCCCTGCCCCGCCACGCAATTCTCCGGCGCAGGCAGCGGCGACAAATTCCAGCGAGCGAGCTTCCACAAGGTCACTCCAAAGAAAATGTGGCGGTGACGACGGCGGTAATGGTTTTTTCCACGGAGGAAGTGTCATTCACGCCTTCACCGCTGGTTTCCGAGCCGTTCAGCGGCGTGATTTGAAAAATGCCCATGTCTGCGCTGTGCAATCGCGCGAGGCCGCGTCCACCGTGAGACGCGATTTGGTCGGCGCGGGCGCGGGCGTCCTTGGTCGCCTCGGCGAGCATCTCGATCTTGGCTTCGCCGGCTTTGGTGTAGATGAACCGGGGTGATTCCGTTGTGAGCAAGACTCCTTGCTCGACGAGCGCGGTCGAGTCGCTGTCCAGATGCCCGACGCGGTCAACGTCGTCGGACCGCGCCACCACCGACTGCTTCAGTTTGTAGCCGACGGTTTTTTCCTGCGAGCTAACCACCTTCCAACCGTCCGCGCTGTTGTTCGTCACGAGGTTCTCAAACTTGGCGTGCAGCTCTTCGATGGAGATGGCGGTGAAAAAGTGGTTGGTCATGCCGGCGCGATTCAGAAAATCACCCACCTTGGCGCGGTCTGCCTTCAACTTTCGCTGCGCCTCCAGCAACGTGGCCGCCTGCGTGGTGAAACTGCCGCTCCAGATGGCCAGGTCGGATTTGATGTTTTTGCGCGCCGAGCCTTTGACGGTGACAAATTGCGAATTTTTGATTTTGAGCCATGCCGTCGTGGCCATCATGGCCGAGCATACGAGGCCGGCGGCCAAAAATAATCCAGCCAACATGCCGAGCAGATGTGGACGTGAGTTGTTCATTTCAATCCTTCGCCTCGGCCATGCCCGAGGCGACCCGGGCGGGCCGATCCGCAGTTCCCGGCGCGCCGTTTCCAGCCAAGGCCGGCTGCGGTTCGACATCAGGTCGAATGTTCAAATAACTGGCAGCGCGGCTGGCAATCTGTTTGAAAACCGGCGCGGCGACCTGGCCGCCGTAATAGCCTTGCTTCGGCTCATCGAGAAACACCGCAATGCAAAGTTCCGGATTGTCCGCCGGGAAAAACCCAAGGAAGGATGAAAAGTACTTGCCCGGCGCGTAACCGCGCACGCCTTCGACCGTTTTCTGCGCCGTGCCGGTTTTGCCGGCGACGGTGTAGTGCTCGAACGCCGCCTTGGCCGCCGTGCCCTCGGGCGTCACGACCGTTTTCAAAGCTTCCACCATCTGCTTGGCGGTGGCTTCACTGATCACTTGCCGCACGCGTTGCGGCTGATACCGGGCAACGACGTTCCCTTTTTGATCTTCCAGACGATCCACCAGCAAGGGCCGCATCAGACAACCCTTGTTGGCAATTGCGCACATGGCCATGACCATTTGCAGCGGCGTCACGGCGACCTCGTGGCCCACCGGAATTCGGGAGATGGACAGCTTGGTCCAATCCTTGAGCGGATGCACGATCCCCACCGCCTCGCCCGGCAGCGGAATGCCCGTCCGCGAGCCGAAGCCGAAGTCGCTCATGTAGCGGTGCAGCGCCGACGGGCCGAGTTTGATCCCAATCTTGGCCGCGCCGATGTTCGAGGATTTGGTGATGATGCTCTCGACCGACAGCACCCCGAACGGCTCGTGGTCGCGCAGGATTTTGCCCGCATAGGCGAAATGGCCTTGTTCACAGTCGAAGGTGTCCGCCAAGGCCACGACCCCCTCGTTCAACGCCGCCGAGACCGCGATGATCTTGAAGGTCGAGCCTGGCTCAACCACGTCGCAAATCACCCGGTTGCGGCGCGCCTCCGGCGAAACCGCGCCCGGGTTGTTGGGGTCGAAGTCGGGCAATGTAACCAAGGCAAGAATTTCGCCCGTGCGGGGCCGGACCACCACGCACGAAGCGCTGACCGGCGAATGTACCGCCATCGCCTCGGCCAGCGCGACCCGGGCCGCGTGCTGAATCACCGAATCAATGGTGAGCACCGCGTTCAGTCCGTCGTGCGGGGCCACATCCTGTTCGCGCAAGTCCACGACTTCCCGGCGACGCTGGTCAGTTTCGGTCAACCGCCAGCCGGGCACGCCCGCCAACTTGGAATTCAGGATCAGCTCGAGGCCATCCTGTCCCGAGATTTCCGTGAAGCGTCGGCCACTGATCTCCCGCTCATCCATGCCCACATAGCCTAAAACGTGCGCCACCAGCGCCTGGCTGGGACAAACGCGGAGTTGATCGTCAATCGGCTCGGTGAAAACCGCCTTCTGGCGCAGGTCGCGGTAAAAAGCGGCCCCCGGTTTCGGCGGCTTCTTTTCGTCAAAGCCAAACGAGAGTTGAGCCATGGTTTGCTGGATTCTCTGCCAGGTTTCGACCGGGACCTTGCGTTTGAGCACCACGTAACGGTTCGTGACGGTTTGGCCGTTCTCATTCCGGCGGGTCCGCAGGAGCAACCGCTGATAAACCTCGCCTTCGGCCAGTTGCAGCAACGGCGCGATGGCGCGCGCCACCGTCGCCTGTTGATTGCTAATGAGCACTGGGTCCGCGCAGACGGTCTTCACGAAGATGCTCGTCGCCAGCAAATTGCCCTTGATGTCGAGGATGTCGCCGCGCCGCGGTTCGCGAAACACTTCCACCTGCCGGTTGCGCTCGGCGATGGAACTGAGTTCGTCGTGCCGCAGCACCTGCAGGTCAACGAGGCGGTAGCCGAGACCGGCGAAGGCCAGGCCCAGCAGGATCGTGAGCATGAGCAACCGCCGAAACTGGATCTTCTTTGCCATCAACAAAACGTCCCGACCGCCCGCGGCGATCGGTCCCTCACCGACGGCGTCGCGGGCGGCGGTTTAAATCTTTTCTCTTCTAACTGGCGCGGCCTTAGAATTTGTACGGTTCAAAAAAACTTACCGGCCGCCCGTGCCGATCGGTCCCTCACCGACGGCGTCACGGGCGGCGGTAAAATCGTCTTTCATTTCAACGCATTGCAGGCACCCCGGCCTGTTGGGCGGCGTACTGGCGCTCGCTCGCCGGCACCGGCATGTCCGGCTGCGGCTCGGTCAACGTGAACACTTCCTGCTTCGGCCCCGGCGGCACCAAACCCAGATTCAGTTCCCGCACGCGCGCTTCCAGGCTCGCCGGCGACCGGAGCATGGCGTGTTGCTTTCGGAGTTTCTCGTTTTGATCCCGAAGCTCGGCCAGCCGCAGTTCACGCTTTTTGATCTGCTGGCCCAGTTCGTGAATCTGGTTCTTTTGCCAGACGTAACCCACGCCTGACCCGCCAATCACCAGGCAAAGCAGAAATGCCTTCAGCGCCGGAGCGAACCGGATTGCCGCCGACTGATATTTTCTGTTTCTTGCCATCTAAAATTTCGTTCTGGTTCTCGTGCTCGTCCTCGTCCTCGACCGCATACATTTCGATTACGAGAACGAGGACGACGACGAGGACGACTTAAAGCTTCTCAATCACCCGCAACTGCGCGCTGCGGCTGCGGGGGTTTTCCGCCACTTCCGCCGCGCCGGGCTTGATTGCCCGCCGGGTGAGCCATTTCACTTCGGGCGTGCGCGGTGCGCGCAACTCCGGAACGTCCACTCCTCCCGTGAACGCATAATCCCGCGCCCGCGCGCGCCCGAATGCCTTCACGACTCGGTCCTCGAGCGAGTGGAAGGTGATGACGGCCAAACGGCCGCCGGGCTTCAAGATCGTCAGGGACGAATCCAACCCGCGTTTCAAAGAGCCGATTTCGTCATTCACTGCCAGGCGCAGGGCCTGGAAAACTTTTGTGGCCGGATGCGTCCGCCGGCCCGCGCGCGGCGATCCCGCTACGCGGGACTCAATCAAATTCGCCAACTGCCGCGTCGTCCGGAATCCCGCTTTGCCGGACTCGCGTTCGCGCACGATGGCGTTGGCAAACCGCCGCGCGCTCCGTTCGCCGCCCAGTTCCCAAAAGAGCTTCGCAAGTTCTTCGGCGCTCGCACCGTTCACCAAATCCGCCGCCGTCCGCTGCTGACCCGCGTCCATCCGCATGTCCAGCGGGCCGTCGTGCTGGAAACTGAACCCGCGCTCCGGCGCGTCCAGTTGCGCCGAACTCAAACCCAAATCCAGCAACACACCGTCGCAACCGCCCGCCGGCAGCCATTCCGCCAATTCCGCAAAATTGCCCTGCCGGACCTCGAAGCGCCCCGCGAACTCCGCCAATCGCGCCCGCGCCGCTTCAACTGCGACGCCATCGCGATCGCACCCAAACAACCAACCATCCGGCGAACTCGCGGCCAATATGGCTGCCGCGTGTCCACCCCCACCGACCGTGCCGTCGGCGTAGCGGCCGCCCGGCTTCGGCCTCAGCGCGTCCAGCACCTCGGCCACCAGCACCGGTTTGTGGAGATAACACGGCACTTTGCATGACCTCTCAATGAACCTGCGCCCGTTCCCCGCCGAACAAGCTCGAAGCCAGCCGCTCCAGCGCGTTCGCGTTTGCCGGGGCCTTGGCGCCCGCAATCGTCGGAGGGCGCTCGTCCCCGGGCGCCGCGCCTGCGGAAGCCTTTCCTGTGGAGGATCGCAACGGCACAATCTCCAGGTCCGCATCGCTCAAGTCGTTTCGAACCACCTTGACCTTGTCCAAGGAAAGCTCGCCTTGCACCGCCGGAGCCGAACGCGCGCCGGACACGGGCTTCGGCTTGCCAGCGACCTTCAATGAAAATGGATTCAACGCCGAAAGCCACTTGCCTGCGAATTTCGCGCTTCCAGTGCGCCGGGGTGCGCCTTCGCTCGCCTGAACAACTTTTGTCGGTGACTGGTAGAGCGGCAACCGTTGCGTCTTTTTGAGCGCCGCGATTGTCGCTGCGGATTTCGCTGCGTCGTTCGCTGGAGTCTGGCCTGGGACGCTGTCGCGGTCGGCGGTGACAGTGGACGCGAACGGGTTTTTTGCCGAAGCGAATTTCGGCAGCCAGTTCTGGCGCGCCAGATGATACCGGCTCGTCGTTTCTTTGATCCCCACCAGACTCTTCCCCGTCGTCAGCAATCGCACCAGACTCATAGTTCACTCCATTAGTTTGAACGCCTCGGGCGCCATCACCGCGTCGGACGCGCGCACCTTTTCAAAACGTTCCGGGTTCCAAATTTCAAAACGATCCAGCAAACCGACCAGCACCGCCTCATCACCGATCCCCGCCGCCTTCGTCATTTGATCGGGCAGACAAATCCTTCCCGCCTTGTCGAGCGCCACCTGCACCGACTCGCTGCCGATGATGCGTTTCAGCACCGTCTTGTTCGGGTCGCTGTTCGGCATCGCGTCAATCGTCTGCATCAATTCCGCCATCTCCTTCGGTGGAAGAACTCGCAGGCATTCGCCGGCCGCATACTTGGCCCAAACGATGAGAGTAAGCTCAATGCCCGAGTCCGCCGGTCGCCACTTGGCCGGGATCTGGACGCGCCGCTTTTCATCCACTCCATGGCGATAGAGCGAATTGTAATACGTCGTCTCTCTACTCACGTTCTGCTTCATTTACTCACACCGGGGTTAGCGAACAGCCTTTCTCCCCCACAACGACCCATTGTTAAACACTTTCCTCCACTCCCTGTCAACACCTTTTCTGAAGAGTTATTCAAAAGTTATTCACATACGGGAAGGCAGTATTTGGAGAACTGTGCAACCTGCAGTCTTTGAATGAGTTTTGCACATTGGCTGCGGCAAGCCAGTTGAGCAATGATGGGTATTGGCATCTGCCGAACCAGTTCCCCAAACCATTCCAAGTTGGCAAAAGTTGGGTAAAGTGGGGCAAAATGGGGTGGAAGTTCTCTTCTTTTGGACTTCCAGTATTGGTTCAAGGCTGGTGCTCGTGACCCAAGGCTGAAACAGGGTGGATTGGAAAGACACTTGGCCGCGGTTGACCGTGAAAGTGATGTTGCCAGCGGCGAAGCCTTCGTTGTGGCCCGTTAACTCCGACGGGTTGCTAGGCGCAACTCCGCTGCCGCGCGAGCGGGCGGCGCGGAGACGCCAAGTGAAATTCACCGCGCCTTGGCGTCTTGGCGACTTTGCGTTGACAATTCGCCCGACCAACCAGAAGCCATCCGTCGCCCCGCCAGGTTTTGGACTGCGCCAGTCCTCTGGCGCTTTTCCACCGCACGCCTTCCGTCCCAATAGCGGCGGAGGACCAAGACGCTGTCGCGACTGCCGGCCGTCTGCGAACTTCGCGGAGCGTTTGGATTGCGGCGCGTTCACCGCCGCTTTCGCCTGCGCGGCACGGAGGCGTAAAGAAGCTCTCCAAATTTCCCTGCGCCCCGGCGGCTTGGCACCGTTGCGTTGGCTCCGTGACTCAACCCTTGTAGATGGCGTGCGTGCCGACAATCAGAGAGACAACGGTTTCGCCGTCCAGACAAAAGGTTGAACGCAAATCGCCTTCGATTTCGACGGCGTAAATCGTGCGCCCGTATTGCGCGGATAGACGCTGAATCTTGTGCGTTCGCAATCGCGGATCGAAAGGGTCTTCCTTGAAAATTTTCCACGCCCGGCGCGCGGATTCTTTCTGGGCCGGATTCAGACGGTAGAAGCTGGTCCAGAATCGTTCCACCGCCCGGTAGCGATATTTCATCGCAGACGCGGCGGCGGCGTTTCAAACAGAGCGGTTTCCATGTCCACAAAACGCCCGGCCTCGGCGTCTTTCATCGCTTCCTTGAATTCGTCGGGAATCCACGAGTCGTCGTTTTCGACGACAAACTTGGTCACTTGCGCCCGTTCCGCCGGAGGCAATGCTTTGAACTCTTCGATGATTTCCTGTGCGCTCATGGATTTAATTATGCATAAATAATTGCTTCGGGCAAGCTGCTGCTTCCCAGCGAACCGCCTTCCTTCGCCCGTTCCGCCCGACCTTTCGCCAAGTCATCCTCGTGCTTGCGAGCAGCAGTCGCGCCGCTTTTCGGCGGGCAGCGGACTCCGATGAACCGCCAGCAGGCTGCCCTCGTAGCAGCTTCGGTTTGGAGTCCCGCCTTCAGGCGGAAAGTCGCGAAAACCGCGTAAACGCGGAACTCCAAACGCCGCTTGCCGCGCTCGGAGTGACTTTTCAAACAAGCTATAAGGTCTGCGTGCTTTGCGCGAACCAGTTCCACTCCCAAGGCGTCTTTGTAGCTGACGCCGCCTGCTGCCTTACGTAAGCTCGCCGCGCATTTTGGACTGGAGGGCGCGATGGATTACGTGATTGAGACGACGGGATTGACGCGGGTCTTTGGCGATCTGCGCGCGGTGGACGGCCTCAACCTGCGGGTTGAGCCGGGCAGGTTTTTCGGGTTCCTCGGCCCGAACGGCGCGGGCAAATCCACCACCATCAAAATGCTCACCGGCTTGCTGGCGCCGACGAGCGGTCGCATCCGCGTTCTGGGCGAGGACCTCGGCGATTTGGACCGCGCCCGCGAAGTGCGCCGCCGCGTTGGCGTCGTGCCCGAGGAGCTGGCGCTGTTCGACAATCTCACGGCGCGCGAGTACCTGACGTTCATTGGCCGGATGTATCTCCTGCCGGTCGCGACCGTGCGCGAGCGGTGCGACGAACTGCTGGTGATGATGGATCTGCAAAACGAGGAGAAAAAACTCACGCTCGAATTCTCGCACGGGATGAAGAAAAAGCTGGCGCTCGCGGCGGCATTGCTGCCGGCGCCGAGCCTGCTCTTCCTCGACGAGCCGTTCGAGGGCGTGGACGCGGTGTCGTCCCGCGTGCTGCGCGACGTGCTCAAGCGGTGCGTGCAGCGCGGCGCGACGGTCTTCCTCACGTCGCACGTCTTGGAAATCGTCGAGCGACTCTGCTCGGACGTGGGGATCATCGCGAAGGGGCGCCTCGTGTACCAAGGCTCAATGGAGGAGGTGCGCCAGAGCGGTTCGCTGGAGGAGCGTTTCCTGGCCGCAGTCGGGCGGGAACAGTTCGAGCCGCAACGGCTGAGCTGGCTGGAGGACGAAGGATGAACCGCGAGCAGATGCGCGCCATCCTCTGGTTGCGCTGGCGGCTGACGCGCAACCAGTTGCTGCGCGGACGCAGGCTGGGCGCGGCCATCGCCGCCGTGGTGGCTGTGTTCGCCGTCATGGCCGTTGTGGCGTGCGGTCTGGGGGGCACGCTCGTCGGCGCGCTGGCGCTGAAGAAGGCGACTGGGGTGACGCTGATGTTCGTCTGGGACGGTGTGACTTTTTTCTTCCTGCTGTCCTGGGTCATCAGTGTGTTGGTGGAATTGCAGCGTTCCGAAACCATTGATCTGACGCGGCTCATGCACTTGCCGGTGGCGTTGAAGGATGTGTTTTTCCTGAACTACCTCGCCTCGCACCTGTCACTCGGCATGACGATAACCCTGCCCCTGATGCTGGGGCTGGCGGTGGGTTTGATCATCGGTCGCGGACTTTGGATGGCGCTGCTCGTTCCACTGGTCTTGTGTTTCGTCTTCATGATTTCCGCGTGGGTCTATTGCCTGCGGGGCTGGCTCGTGACGTTGATGGTGAACAAGCGGCGGCGGCGCGCGATCATCGTCTATGCCACGCTGGCCGTGGTGCTGCTCGGACAGACGCCGAACTTGGTGAACATGGTGGTTCAGGGCCGGCTGCGCGCAGCGCGGCAAAGGCAAACGCAGACGGCAAAAGGCGCGCCGACCAATTCAGTCGAGAACGCGACGCCCAAAGGACGGCGGCAAGGGCGCTTCGATGCGGAAACGGAACGGCAGTTCCTGGCCGTCGCCACTCGCGCGCATGGCTGGGTGCCGTTCCTCTGGCTGGCCAACGGTGCGCGCGGCTTGGCGGCGGGCGAACCGTGGCCGGCGTTGTGGGGCGGGGCGGCGGCGTTCGGGCTTGGCTGGCTGGGTTTGCGCCGGGCCTACCGTTCGACCTTGCGTTTCTATCTCGGCGGCGAGGGGAACGTCGCCGTTGCCAAGCCGAAACTGGCCGAAGTGTCAGGCAAGCGGGCGGGTCGGAACTGGGTTGAGTGGCGACTGCCGGGCCTGCCTGAAGACACGGCGGCGCTGGCCTTGGCGCAGTTGCGGTCCATCTCTCGGGCGCCGGAAATCAAAATGCTGCTGGCGACGAACGTTTTCATGGCGGTGTTCCTGCCGGCAATGATCTTCTTGAAAGGTGGCGCCCGGATGCCCGAGGCGGGCAAGCCGTTCGTCGCGACCGGCGCGGTGGCGATGGTGATGTTCGGGCTGATCCAACTCGCGTGCAACCAGTTCGGCCACGACCGCGACGGGTTTCGCGGCTTGGTGCTGCTGCCCACGCCGCGGCACCGCTTGCTGCTGGGGAAGAATCTCGCGTTGCTGCCAATCGCCGCCGGCATGGGCGCGTTCTTCCTGCTGGCCGTGACGGTGCTCGCCAAGTTGTCGTTGGTTCTCCTGCTGGCCGGGTTGCTGCAATTCAGCGCCGTGTTTGTTCTGGTGTGCGTGGGTGGAAACTTGACGTCGGTGTTGGCGCCGTACCGCGTCGCCGCCGGTTCGCTCAAGCCCACGAAATTGCCGGTGACGAAAACTCTTCTCGTCCTCGGCGTGCATCTGCTTTTTCTTCTGGCGATTTTCCCCCTGTTCATCCCGCCGGCACTGGGCTGGGGACTGGAACTACTTGGCTGGTTGCCGGCCGCGTGGGTGAATCTTACAGTATCGGCAATTCTGGCGGCACTGGCGGCGTGGCTTTACCGCCTCGTTTTGCCGCCGACGGGGCGATTGTTGCAGCGGCGTGAAACCGAGATTCTGCGCGCAGTAACGGCGGTGACAGAATAGGCCGGCCCGGCTCAGTCACTATTCATCCGCCACGTTGCCGGTGTGCCGGGGGTTGCGGCGGAACATGGGCCAGGACGACTTGGCCAAGGCGTTGGTGCCGCTGACGGCGTGGAATTTGGATGAACAGATGCCGACGCAGATGGTGCCGTCGGGAACGATTGTGGGCGAGGAGCGGCTGCCGCCGCCAAGCCAAATGCTCCATTGCCAGACGCCCGCCAGCGTGCAGCCGATGAGCACGCCGTCGCCGCAAAACACGCACAGGCTGTTGCCCGCGGTGATGGCCGGAGACGAGTCGGTCAGCGAGTAATGGATAATCTTGTTTTCCCATTTCTTTTTGCCGTCCGGCGTCACACGGCAAAGACTTTGATTTACGGCGCAGTAGATTGCCCCTTCGGGGTCAATCACAGGTGAGGCCTCGCTCACGCCACCGGTCCACAACTGCCATTTGGCTGTGCCATCCGGTCTGAGTGCATACAGTTTCCCGTCCACTGAGGTGAAAAAGATTGTCCCGTCAGAGCCGATGGCCGGGGAAGAGATGATTGGCCCGCCGGTCTGAAACGCCCACCGTTTCCGGCCTTCCGGAGTGAGCGCGTAAAACTGGTCGTCGTGAGAACCGAAGTAAATGGTGCCGTCGGCGCCGATGGCCGGCGAAGACACCACCGGGCCGTCCGTCGGGAAGGCCCATAGTTTCCGGCCGTCCGGACTCAGGGCATAAAGCTTCTTGTCCCAGGAGCCGAAATAGACGACTCCATTGGTCGCAATCGCCGGGGACGAATCCACCCAGCCCCGTGTCGCAAACGACCACTTCATCTTTCCCTGCGGACTGACGGCGTAGAAGTTCCGGTCGCGCGAGCCGAAGTAAATGGTGCCGTCCACGCCGATGGCGGGGGAGGACTTGATTTCTCTCAAGGTCCGGAACGCCCATTTGCGGACGCCGTCCGGGCGGAAGGCAAAAAGTTTCCCGTTACAGGCGCCGACATAGATCGTCCCCGCCTTGTCCACCGCCGGCGATGAATCTGCATAATACGTCCCCACTGGCGAGGCCCAAAGGACCTTGCCCACCTCGCGGGGCGGCGGCTCCGCCCGGGACGACAACGCCAAAACGCCGGCGAGGATGGTCCAGCCGATTTCCCGGCTGCGCGAACCTTTCATTTTGAACCTGGGAAACGCCCAAAGCATGAGTGCATTGTTCGAGTCAAGAAGCCGGAGGCTCAAGGGAAAAGTTTCGCTTCCAGGAGCGGTCATGGTGCGAACCAGCCCAGAACATGAGATTTGTCGGGGCACGCCCGACCGGGCATCGGGTTTTGAAAGCGACGCGGATTACAGGGACTTGATGGGATCGAGAAAAACTTTGCGGATCTCAAATTCGCCGCCTTCACTTTGAAAACCGATCTTGCCCGACGAAACGTCGCACCCGGTCGCCTCGTTCATCAGCTTGCCGTTGATGCAGGCTTTGACCGTATTGCCGGCGCACACCAACTCGCAAGTGTTCCACTCGCCCACGGCCTTTTCGTTGGACGGGCCGCGCTTTGGCAGGGGGACATTGCTGCCTTGGCCCTGATGCTCTTTGCAGTCCGCGCCATTCATCAGGAACAGATCGCCTTGCTTCTCATGCTGGCCCTGACACTGAACGCACCGCGGCCAGACCCGGTCCGGCAACTGCATGTGCATCAGCACGCCGGTGTTGTTGGCCTTGGGCGCAACCTTCACGAAACGCCATTCGACCGTCAGCCTGTAATCGCGGCAGCTCTGCTCCGTCCGCAAGTAGCCGTTCGGCTGGCCGGCGCATTTGATGACGCCGTCCGCGACGCGCCAAGTCTGCGACGGGTCCGCATTGGTTTTGGCGACGGCTTTCCAGCCGGTCAAATCCCGGCCGTTAAAAAGGTCAATGCGGTTGGTCGGCGCGACAGGTCTTGCCGCGTCCTCGGCCCGCCCGCTTCCCGCAAAGGCCAAGGCCAGAAGCCCCGCCGCTCCGATGGTTGCCACGCCTGAAAAGATTCTCATGGTGGCCGAAGCGTTGGGCCACCTGGGCCGCAAGTCAAGCGCGCCGGGCGGCGCGAGTCGCACCAGCCTCAGTTCGGCGATGGGACCAGCTTGTAGCGGACTTTCACGCCGCGCGGGTTGTCGGTAAAGCCGGTGATTTGCAGCACACCTTGGCCGCCTTCGCGGGTCCGGAAGAACCAAGTGTCCGTCTTGTCGGTCGCTGGCGAGACGCCTGTGATCTTGGCCGGCTCCTGCTGTCCGAGGTTCCAGTTGGTGATAACCTCGGAAACGCTCGCTGCGTTCCAGTGGTTGTTCCTGGCGGGCACCACCGCCATGTCGAAGCACAGCACGGCGATCTGGCCTTTCTCGACCACTCCGAGCAGGTCGAGTTTGTGCTCACGAATCCACGCGTGCGTCTCGCGATCGTTCTCGCCGAAGTTGGTGCTCGTGGCGCGCTGGCCGGTATCGAGATCGAGCAATTCCGCGACGCGACGATCCTGCGTTTTCAAGATCGCCTCGATCACCGGGCCGAAAGCAGCTTTTGCGTTTTGAGCAGCCACCGATTTCTTCTCCGGGACGGAAAGAGCCTGAAATTCTGCGGGCTTGATTCCCAGATAGCTTTTGATCGCCTTGTCTTGGATAAAGATGAACACTGCGCCCACGGCGAGCACCGCCAGTGCGCTCCACAGATTTCGCTCCCGAAACGAGAATAGGCGCAACTTCTCCGGCGTGAAGCCACGCTCTCTGGCCCACGCCGTGGAACACAGAAAGTGCCGCACCATTTGTTGCAACATCGGGATGGAGACGATGAAAAGAACCGCCCACACCGAAGCTACGATCCAGTTTCCGGGGCTGGGATAAGACCTGATCAGAGCCGGGATGCCAAAAATCGTTCCCACAATCCACACGGAAGAGAGAAGCCCGAGCAACGACACAAGATTCCTTTCCGCCTTTGTCAGGTGAGAACAAATGTCGCGCACCTCCGGCGATTGAAGCGGCGACCATGTCCACCAATCCTGCCTTGGCTTCGCGAATTCAGTTCGCGCCTCCTCACGTCGGCAGTCTGCGGGTGCGGAGCCAAATGAAGACAACCGCAACTTGTTTGGCCTGAAGCCTTGCTGCCGCGCCCATTCGGTGGAACAAAGGAAATGTCGCACCATGCTGCAAATCATGGGAAGAGACGCGATGAACAGCCCCGCCCAGACCGCGGTCACAACCCAGCCGCCCACGTTCAACACCTCCCGAGCGAGAGGCGGCCCACCGAAGATCGCAAACAGAACCCAAGCGCTGTAAAGGAGCTGCAGCGTCAACAGGTTCTTCCGTTCTTGCTTCGTCAGATGTGCAATGACTTGGTCCGCCTCGGGTGATTGGAACAACCACCGCGGTTGGAACAACCGCCATGTCCAGGAATCCCGTCGCGCCGGTCGCTCCGTGGCCACCGATGCAAGTCGGGGCTGATCTTCTTCGGATTCAGTTTGAGCCTCCGCACGTCGGCTGCTACCGGAATCAGGCGTGCCCACAATCGTCTCCACGCAGGTCTTCACTTCGCTGACTTGCTGGAAGCGGAGCTCGGGGTCCTTCTCCAATGCGCGCAACACCACCTCATCGAGGCGCACGTCTATCTGGACTTTCCTGGACGGCGGCGCGAACTTGCCCAAGGGAAGCTCTCCGGTGAGCATCTCATAGAACACCACCCCCAACGAATAGATGTCCGCCCTGTGATCCACGGCCCGCGGATGTTCGATTTGCTCCGGCGCCATGTAATGGGGCGTGCCCACGACATCCTTCGCGCCGGTCAGCGAGACCTGCCCCGAAGGCACGCCAAGAATTTTGGCGATGCCGAAGTCGGTGATTTTTACGCGGCCCTTTTTGTCGAGCAGGATGTTTTCCGGCTTGATGTCGCGGTGGACGATGCCCTCGTTGTGCGCGAATTGGAGCGCTTCGCAGATTTGCGGGACGATTTGGAGCGCCTCACGCGGCGCGAGTTTGCCCGCCCGCTCCAATTGCCGCAGGTTCACACCGTCCACGAACTCCATGATGAAGTAATGGTAGCCGCCGACGTGAGGAGGCGGAGAGGATTCCGCGCCGGATTGATCCGCCTCCTGACCTCGGCGGCTACGGTCGGCTGAAGCGGGTGTCCCGCCGGCCTGGCCGAAATCATGCACGGCGACGATGTGCGGATGATTCAGCCGGGCCAGGGCGCGGGCCTCGCGGTTGAACCGTTCGGCGAATCCCGAATCGCCCGCCGCGCCCGGCGGCAGAATTTTCAGCGCGACAAACCGGTCGAGCGTCGGCTGGCGGGCTTTATAGACGGCGCCCATCCCGCCTTGACCGATGAACTCCAAAATTTCCAGTTGCGGAAAATGGGGCGCGAGTTGTTCCGGCGGAGGCGGGACAAACCGGGCGCTACTGGCCATGCTGGCTTCGCTCTGGGGCTGCGTGCCAACACCGACCTTCAGCATGCACTCGGGACAAAGCCCCTGAAGGGCGTTCGGCCCGACCGGCTTGCCACAGTGCGGACAAATCTTTTCAGTCGCCATAACTCTGCTTCCAACTCTTACAAAGGAAGATCGGGCGGAAGGTTACACGAAAAAGCGCGAAAACCTTACATCGTCAAATCGTTGAATCGTCAAATCGTTAAAACGGAAAGCTTGAACCCGCCTGCCGCGTGCGCCGATGCGACGATTTAACGATTCAACGCTTCACGATTCAACGGTTTCACAATGACTCATTCGCCGGCCAACGCCCGCAGCAGGCAACGCAGTTCTTCCTCGACCTCGTCGGGCGTGGAAACGGTTTCGGCAATCAGGTTGCGTAGCAGTTTGCGGTAGCGTTGGCGCAGCCGGTGCACGGCCACCTTCACCGCGCCCTCGCTCAGGTCCAGCCGCCGGGCCAGGTCGGCATAGGGAACCGCGCTGCGCTGGCCCGTCAGGCAGAAACGCAGGGCCTCGAACATTCCACCTTTGCCTTCGCGTTCATGCTCCTGCTGCAATCGCTGATACACCTCCTCGAGCAACGTGAGCGCCCAGCGTTGGTCGAACGCCTTTTCCGGCGTGAGCGTCTCGGCGGGGTGCTGGAGGTAGCGTGTTTCCGCCGACGCGGTGTCCAGCGGGATGGTTTGGCCACCGCCGCGTTTCTGCGCGCGGGCTTTGTCCCATTCGTCGGCGAGAAAGTGATTCATCGAGGCCAGCAGGAAGGAACGGAACTTCCCTTTTTCCGGGCTGACGGTGGCGACCGCCTTGCGTTCCAACAGGCGGGCGAAAAATTCCTGCGTGAGATCCTGCGCATCCTCCGGCGAATGACCGCGCCGCCGCACGTAAGCGTAGAGCGGATACCAGTAAGTCTGGCAAAGACGTGCGAGCGCCTCGCGAGCGTGAGTAGTATCGCTGCGCCCCGCCGCCAACACGACGGACCAGTGCGTCGTGACGAAAGCCGGTCGGCGCGCGGCTTCGCCCGACGTTGGCGTGGATTGATCGCCGGTCGTCTGCCTGGTGCTCACTCGTCCGAGCCTAGCGCGACGGCATCAAAGCACAAGGCTGGTGTTATCAAGAGTGGCGATCAACCTGCGTCACGAAGGAGCGCGGACAGCTATGTCCGCCCGGTCCGGCCTCATTTTCGAAGAACTCGCGGACAAGGCTGTCCGCGCTCCCGCCCGCCACTTTGGATCACAACTGGGCAAGGCACCGCGCTTGCCAAGACCGCGCCCCGAAACTACCTTGCGCATCCTTATGGAAAAGGTTGTGATCATCGGTTCGGGCTGCGCCGGACTCACCGCCGCCCTCTACGCGGCGCGCGCCAATCTCCAACCGCTGGTGCTGACCGGCACACAGCCCGGCGGCCTGCTCACGACCACCTCCATTGTGGAAAATTATCCCGGATTTCCCGACGGCGTGGGCGGCTACGAACTGATGGAGCGGATGCAGAAACAGGCGGAGCGGTTCGGCGCGCGGGTCAAGTTCGGCACGCTGGAGGCCGCGGATTTGTCCCAGCAACCGTTCGTCCTCACCGTGGACGGCGAGCCGTTGGAAACCGAGACCGTAATCATCGCCAGCGGCGCCGGCCACCGACACCTCGGATTGGAAAGCGAAACCAAGCTGGAAAACAAAGGCGTCACTTACTGCGCGACCTGCGACGGCGCGCTCCCGATCTTCCGCAATCAACCGCTGGTCGTTGTGGGCGGCGGGGACTCGGCGTGCGAAGAGGCGCTGTATCTCACGCGCTTTGGCTCGATGGTCTATCTTGTGCATCGCCGCGACGCATTGCGCGCCTCCAAAATCGTGGCCGACCGCGCGCTGTCAAATCCAAAAATCAAACCGGTTTGGGATTCCGTTGTGACTGAAATCCTCGATGTGAAGCAGGACAAGGTGACGGGCGTGCGTTTGAAGAACGTGAAGACCGACGCCGAAAGCATGTTGGGCTGCGCCGGTGTTTTCATCGCCATCGGTCACGTGCCGAACACGCAGTTTTTCAAGGGCCAGATCGCCATGGACGACGCGGGCTACATCATTCCGAAAAAGGGCGCGGCCACGAATGTTCCCGGGGTTTTCGTCGCTGGCGATTGCGCCGACCCGGTCTATCGCCAAGCCATCACCGCGGCGGGGATGGGCTGCGCGGCGGCCATTGAGGCGGAGCGCTACCTCACTGGGCTGGGGAAGTAAATCGGCAGCCCCGTCTTCCATACAGCGAGCGTCACGGCAAGGGGATTGTGCGGGCAGATTTTAACGTCCCGCGAGAGCGGTTTGAGCCTTGTACCAACTCATTAGACCGATTGCCAAAACCAATTTCCGTTTAGGCTGGACGTGCCCCTCACCCCATCCCTCCCGTATGTCTCTTTCCATCTGACTTGTTTGGATGCAGCCCAACGACAGGAAGGGGACGCCTTCTTGTCTGCAGGCGGGAAGGCGTCGGCGCGGGCGTGCTGATATGGCTTGAATTTTGTCAAGCGGGCACACGGGTTGGGTTTCCGTTTTTTCACGGCCGTTCTTGCCGCGTGACCTGCGAGATGGGCAGCGGCGGCGCTTTCTTCCGACGGTTGATCCTGCTGATATGCGTGAGTCCACACGGATCATGGTCTGACCTGTAGTTATCACCGGACCGAGTTTCGTCGCGGCGCTGTCTCTCTGGCCATACTGCCCGCTTTGCCCGCACTCCATCGTGGCAGGTCATGCTGCCGCAGTGCGCCGGCGCGGCGAAGGCCCGAATTGCCCCCGACATCGGATGTCGGGGCACGCTGATCTGGAAATAGCGCGCGTCTCTGCATTGACACCCCAAAAACTTGCCGATAGTGTGAGTCGGAACTTGTGAAAAACCGGCAGTCAAGAGCGAGCAGTCATGGCTGAGAAAGACGATTATCTGGTGGACATACTGGTGGACCTCGGCTTTGTGACCGCCGAGCAAGTGGCCACGTTGCGGAAGGAAGCCGCTTCCGCAGACGTGGGGGTGGTGGACCTGATGCTGGCCAACAAGGTCATCCGGCCCGCCGACGTGGCGCAAGCGAAAGCCGCCCACTTTGGCGCCGAGGCCGTCAATCTGCGCGCGTTGGTCATTCCGGACGAGGTGATCGCGGCCATTCCACGTCACGTGGCGAAAAAGTTCCGCGTCATCCCGGTCCAGAAGTTCGGTAATAGCATCACCGTCGCCATCGCGGACCCTTCTGACCTGGACACACTGGACAGCTTGACGCACTTGCTGGGCGCGGAAATCAACTTGCAGGTCGCTTCGGAGGAAGACATCGAGTCAGCGCTGAACAGGTACTACGGCGGTTCGGGCCAGACCGCCGTGGACAAGATGATTCAAGACATTACCGAGGGGGAAGTCGAAATCGCCCAGCCCAAAGCGATGACGGCAGCGGACGACGGTTCAGCCATTGATGCCGATGCGCCGCTCATCAAGTTGGTCAACTCGATGATCGTCGAGGCGTTCAAGATGCGCGCTTCGGACATTCATTTGGAGCCGCTGTCGAAGAGTTTTCGGATTCGTTACCGGATTGACGGCATGTTGCACGAGATGAAAAGTCCGCCCCGGCGGTTGCAGCCGGCCATCATCGCGCGACTGAAAATCCAGTCGAATATGTCCATCGCCGAGCACCGCGTCCCGCAGGACGGACGCATTCAGGCGAATGTGGGTGGCAAGCTCGTTGACCTGCGTGTTTCCTGTCTCCCCACCAACCACGGCGAGAGCATTGTCATGCGTATTCTGGACAAGGAAAGTCTGCGGCTGGGCCTGGGCGAATTGGGTTTCTTCACGGACGATCAGCAGACGTTCGAGCGCCTCATCGGCCTGCCGGATGGCATCATTCTGGTAACCGGGCCGACAGGCTCGGGGAAAACGACCACGCTGTATTCGGTTTTGAACTTCATCAATCGGCCGGACCGGAAGATCATCACCGTCGAAGACCCGGTGGAATACCTGTTGAGTGGGATTAACCAGGTGCAAGTCAACGAAGCCGTCGGGCTGACGTTCTCGGGGGCCCTGCGTTCCATCCTGCGTCAGGCGCCGAACGTGATCATGATCGGCGAGATTCGCGACCTGGAAACCGCCAACATCGCCATCAACGCTTCGCTGACCGGGCATTTGGTGTTCTCGACTTTGCACACGAACGACGCGCCGAGCGCGGTGACGCGATTGATTGATATTGGCGTGAAGCCATTTCTGGTGGCGTCGTCCACGCGGGCGTTGATGGCTCAGCGCCTGGTGAGAAAAGTCTGCAAGCGTTGCGCCGCGCCCATGATGCCGTCGGAATCGGAAATGCGCACGTTGAACATGGACCCGAACAGCATCAGCGGGGCGACCCTCCTGAAGGGCAAAGGTTGCGCCGACTGCAGCCAGACCGGCTACCGGGGCCGCATGGGGATTTTTGAAGTTTTTGTGATTGATGACGAAGTCCGGAAGCTGATCTACGAAAAGGTTTCGGCTTCGGTGCTGCGCCAACGGGCGCGCGAGATGGGGATGCGCACGTTGCGCGAAGACGGCGTGCGAAAGGTTTTGGCCGGCATAACCACCCCCGACGAAGTCATCCGGGCGACGGTTGGCGATGTGGATTAGTGTTCCGGCATTCTTACTTCATGGCAGCCGCGGAATCTGCTTCCACGCGGGTCATGTTTAGCGGTATGGTCTGGGCGCAAATTTAGATAGGAATTCGAGCATGTCATATTCGATGTCTGATCTGTTGCAATTGGTGGTGTCCGAGGGCGCCTCCGACCTGCACATCCGCGTCAACACGCCGCCTGTTATCAGACTGCACGGCATTTTGCATCGGGTGGAAGGCCCGTCCTTGACTCCCGACGACGCTGAGGGGTTGATGCGCAGCGTTACTTCCGAGGACCACATCCAGCACGTGCGGGAGCGGGGCACGACGGACTTCGGTTTTGCGTTTGGTGACATGGCGCGTTTCCGTGTGAGCGTCTTCAAAGAGCGGGGGAATTTCGGCGTCGTTTTGCGGCAAATTCCCAACAAACTCCTGACGATGGAGGAAATCGGCCTGCCACCGTCAACCAGGGAGTTGCTTTACAAGCCGCGGGGCATGGTGTTGGTGACCGGCCCCACGGGCTGCGGCAAAACCACCACGCTGGCGACGATGCTCGACATCATCAATGAGGAACGTGACGACGTGCATCTGGTCACGATTGAAGATCCGATCGAGTACTACCACAAGCACAAGAAAGCGATCGTGACCCAGCGCGAAATCGGGGTGGATGTGCCGAACTTTGCGGAAGCGCTGCGGCGCGTGCTTCGCATGGACCCGGACGTCGTCCTCGTGGGAGAAATGCGCGACTTGGAAACGATGGACGCCGCCGTGACCGCAGCGGAGACGGGCCATCTCGTCTTTGGCACCTTACACACGATTGGCGCGGCCAAGACCATTGACCGCCTCGTGAACGCGTTCCCGGTAAACCAGCAGGAGCAGATCCGCATTCAGCTCTCGACGGTGTTGCAAGCGGTCATCTCGCAATTGCTGCTGCCGCGAGTGGACAAGCCGGGCCGCATTGCCATATTTGAGGTAATGATCAACACGCCGTCCATCGCGGCGCTGATTCGCGACAACAAGACCTTCCGCATTGGCTCGGACATCCAGACGGGCGCAAAATACGGGATGGTGACGCTGGACAGCTTCCTGCTGGAGAAATACATGCAAGGCATCATTGCGCGAGAAGAGGTAATCACCAAGGCGCAGGATCCGGTCACGATCCAAACGAAGTTGCAGGAACTGGAACTGGCCCAGGCGGTCGGCGCTGAAACTGCCCCGGGGAAGTCTTAACGCTGGTGTGCCATGCCAGAAGGTTCTGTTAATCCGTTTTTGTCGCTGATCAAGGAACGAGGCTTGATCGACGACCTGCAATACGAGGAGGTCGTGGCGGAGCACAACCGCAGCGGCAAACCCGTCAGCGAAATTCTCCATGACTTCGGCGTGATGGATCTGGAAACGCAGCTTCAGGTGATTGCGGATCAACTGGGCACCGAGGTCGTTTCCTTGCGGAATCGGGAACTCAGCAAAGAGGCGTTGAGTGCCGTTACCGCGGCCACCGCCCGGATGTACCAATGTGTGCCGGTGGACTTTTCTGGTTCCACACTGCGGCTGGCGGTGGCGGATCCGCTGGACCCGGGACGAATGGATCAACTGGGATTTGTCGTCAAAAGGGACTTCCAGGTGGTGGTGGCTGACCCCGCTGAGATTGAAAGAGCTATCAATCAGTATTATGGCGAGGTGGGGGACAGCGTCTCTGACATCCTCAAACAATTGGGCGCGGATGAAGAGATTGCAAGGGAGGTCAAGGCGGCGGGAGCGGCGAATGACGAAGCCGCAGTAATTGACCTCGCCAACGAAGCACCAATCATCCGGTTCGTAAATTTGGTTTTGGCCCAGGCCATTCAGGACCGGGCGAGCGACATTCACTTCGAGCCGTTCGAAGACGAATTCAAGATTCGCTATCGCGTGGACGGCGCGCTGTACGAAATGGCCCCGCCCCCCAAACACCTGGCGTTGCCCGTCATCTCGCGTCTCAAAGTGATGTCCAACCTGAACATCTCCGAGCGCCGGCTGCCGCAAGACGGACGCATCAACTACAGTGTCGCCGGTCGCGTGGTTGATTTGCGCATTTCCACGCTGCCCACGCAGTTCGGCGAATCCGTCGTGCTGCGCGTGTTGGATCGCGCCGCGGTGAATCTCGAACTGGAGTCGCTCGGATTCCCCAAGCATGTTTATGATTACGTCACGGAGGCGATCCTGCGTCCCAACGGGATCATCATCGTCTCCGGCCCCACGGGCTGCGGGAAAACCACGACGCTTTATTCCTGTCTGCGGCGGGTCAATACCATGGATTCGAAGCTGCTCACGGCGGAAGACCCGGTGGAATACGACATCGAAGGAATCATGCAGGTGGCGATCAACGAGGCGGTTGGGCTGACTTTTGGCAAAGTGTTGCGGTTCTTTTTGCGGCAAGACCCGGACATCATGATGGTGGGCGAAATGCGCGATCTGGAGACGGCGCAGATCGCGATCCAGGCCTCGCTCACGGGCCACCTGGTGTTGACCACCCTCCACACCAACGACGCGCCCGGTGCAGTCACCCGGATGATTGACATGGGCACGGAGCCGTTCCTGATTTCCTCCACCTTGATCGCCGTGCTGGCGCAGCGGCTCGTGCGCACGGTTTGCAAGAACTGTCGCACGCCCTTTGAGCCCACGGAGCAACAGTTGACGATGCTGAACCTCTCCACGCACGACCTGGGCGACAAGACGTTCTACTATGGGCGCGGGTGTTCCGACTGCAACGACACTGGCTACAAGGGGCGCAAAGGGATTTTTGAGCTGCTGATCATAAACGATCCAATCCGGGCGCTGATTAACGAACGCGCCCCAACGGTCGTGCTCCGCCAGAAGGCGATCGAATTGGGCATGCTGCCCTTGCGGGAGGACGGATTGCGTAGCATCTTTGAAGGTGACACCACCATCGAAGAGATTCTGAAATACACTTAACCGAAACAAGCTTACCGGAGGACTTTTATGCCCAAGTTCAGCTACGTCGCGATGAATCAAAAAGGCAAGGAGACCAAGGGGACATTGGAGGTCGCCAGCCAGAGTGAGGCGATTGGCCGGGTCAAGGAGATGGGGCTTTTCCCGACGAAGATTGTCGAGCTCGACAAGGAAAAGCCAGGTAGGAAGGTGAAGGTGGCGGCCAAGGCCGCAGGCAAAAAGAAGGGCGCCCTCAACATCAACATCACGATCCCCGGCTTGGGCGGGCGGGTGAAATCGAAGGTGCTGACCACTTTCACCCGTCAGTTGGCCACGCTGGTGGACGCCGGGTTGCCGTTGCTCCGCGGTTTGCGCGTGCTGGAAAAGCAGGAGCGAAACTCGACGTTGAGAGGCATCATCGGTGATTTGGCCGTGGCCATCGAGGGCGGCAGCACCTTCTCCGAATCCTTGGCGCAGCATCCGAAGGTTTTCAACCGCCTCTTTGTGAACATGGTAAAGGCGGGAGAATTGGGCGGGGTGCTGGAAGTGGTTTTGAATCGTTTGGCCGAGTTCATGGAGAAGGCGCAGAAGATCAAGGGCAAGGTCATTGCGGCGATGTTTTATCCGGTGGCAGTCATGACTGTGGCGGTTACGATTCTGACGGTCCTGATGGTTTATGTGGTGCCTAAATTCAAAGCCGTGTTTGAAGATATGTTCCAGGGCGCACCGCTGCCGCGTTTTACTCGGGTGGTACTGGGCATCAGCATGGTCATTAAGGAGCACTTTTTGTGGACTCTGGCGGGATTGGTGGCTTTCTTCATCGTGTTCCTGCTGATTATTCGGACCAAGCTGGGGAGGCGGGTTTTTGACAAGCTCAAGCTGAAGATGCCGATACTTGGCCCAGTGTTTAGCAAGGTGGCGATAGCGCGGTTTACCCGTACGCTGGGCACGCTCGTGAGCAGTGGCGTGCCCATTTTGCAGGCGCTTACTATCGTGAAGGAAACCGCCGGCAACGTCATCGTCGGCAACGCGATTGGGGCGGTCCACGAAAGCGTGAAGGAAGGGGAAACCATCACCGCGCCGCTCGAAGCTTCCGGCGTATTCCCGCCCATGGTCATCAGCATGGTGGACGTAGGAGAGCAAACCGGAGCATTGCCTGAAATGCTGTTGAAAATCGCGGATAACTATGACGATGAAGTCGATAATTCCGTGTCGGCCATGACCTCGCTGCTCGAACCCATTATGATCATTTTCCTCGCAGGAGTTGTCGGGAGCATCGTCATTGCGATGTTCCTGCCTCTTATCAGAGCGATCGAAATCATGAGCGGTGAAGGCGGCGAAGGGCGCAAGGGCGAAGGGGACTAGCCCGGCAATTTCACACGCTGTAGCCGCAAACTTCAGTTTGCGCCGGGGCGGCCCATGTCCGGCGGGCAATCGCAACCTGAAGGTTGCGGCCCCACGCCGCGGGCCATTCGTGGCGCCTGTGAAAGTTCCGAACTTGAGCACGGACAGAATTTGTCTCCGGAGCGTTTGTTGAAGCGTGAAAAAAAGGGATTGACAATGTGTTAAAGTTGTGTGTAAATACATTGTAATGACAATGGATGGGCGTTTGAATGACAGTGAGACTCGGTTATGGAGTTTGATTGGAACAACCCGCCCTTCGATTTGGATAGTTCTTTGAGTGCTAAAGACATCGAAGAATCGTTCGAAGACCCGTTTGCCGTGCGGTTGTTGCCGGACTCTTCGCGGTTTGCCGTTCAGGCCCGGTTCTTTAACCTCGGCATGTCCGCCGGCGGAATCGGCGTGTTGAGTGTGTACCGGACGAACGGGAAACTGGTTCGGGTCATCCACGCGCGACCGTTTGAGCCGGAGGAACGGTTTTTCTACCAGAAGAAAGTTGATCAAAGTTTAGCGCAATGACTCTTAGGGCCAAAAAAATGAAGTCGAGGACCCATCCTCGGTTGGAACATGAACGCAATTGCTAATTGGGAAGAAGTCCCGATTTTTGACAGCGAAGCGGCTGAAACAAGTTTCTGGGCTGAAAACCGGCCGAACCTGCGCCTGATGGAAGGGGCCGTGGCGGGCGCAAGCGAAGGGGCCGAGTCGGTGACGATTACGCTGCGAATGGATCCGCGAATGTTGGCGAAGATCAAGCGATTGGCGCGGTCGCGCTTCCTGAATTACCAAAGCATGATCAAGCAATGGTTGAGCGAGCGGATGGAGCGGGAACCGCGCGAAAAGTAAAAGAGACGCTGCTATGAAAACGCACCTTGGATTTCAACGGCTATTGCGCCGGGGCTTCACGCTGGTTGAATTGCTGGTGGTCATCGCAATTATGGCAATTTTGGCCGCGTTGATCACATCGCTTGCGGGAACTGTTGCCAGGAAGAAAACCATTGCGCGCGCCCAGGCCGAAATGGGGAAATTGGAAACCACCATCGAGGCGTACAAGGCAAAGATGGGGTTTTATCCGCCAGGGAATGGCCAAACCGCTCTTGAAGGTCCTCAACGCCCGTCAGCAGCCGTGAACCAACTCTTCTACGAGTTGACGGGTACCGTCTTCAATGGTTCGACGCGGTTCACGAATGTCTTGGGAGAAGCGATTTCTACAAACAGTATGGGCAGTTTCTTCGGCGTGACTGGGTTCGTAAATTCATCAACTGATCCGCGCGAGGTTGTAAACTTTTATCGGTCGTTGAAGTCGGATGAGTTGGGGAACAGAAACACTGTCAATGCGCCGGTGCGAATTTTTGTCCTGCCGGTTGAAGGTCCCCGCGGCGTTTATTTTCAGGATGCGGACGGGCACTGGGTAACACCGTGGTTTTATGATGCCTCGTCAGCCAACCGGTTTAACGCGGATTCATATGACCTTTGGATAGACATCATCCTCGGGGGAAAGACCAACCGCATCTGCAACTGGAGCGACCAACCCCTCATCGTCAACTAGTCAACTGCGCAATCGAAAAAGCCCCATGACGACGGTTCTGACAAATCGGACGCGACGGCTGACGGTGGATTGGTCGAAAAATTCGTGGACGCCGCGCATCGTTTTGGGATGGGCCATTTGGAATTCCTTTCGCCGGGCGCAGCGCGACCGGAGACAGCATTTTGTTGGGGGCACGGTCCATTGCCGGCCTTCGCGTTCAAAACCAGACAACCGTAACTTTATGAAAAACTCATTCTTATCTTCGTATCACTCGCGGCGGGGGTTCACCCTCGTCGAACTGCTCGTGGTCATCAGCATCATCGGCATTCTGGCGGGCTTGCTGCTGCCGGCGCTGGCCGCCGCAAAGAAGAAGGCCCAGATTGCCAGCGCGAGGCTGGACATGAAAAACCTGGCCGCGGCCATCGGCAAATATGAAAACGACTACAGCCGCTACCCCGCGGTTGGAGCTGCGGCAGCGGATCTCACGTTTGGTCCTCCAGAGGCCGGAGGCATCCCCACAAACTCAGATGTAATGATGATTCTGATGGACATTGATGCCGGAATGAATGTCGGCCATCAAAAGAATCCGCAGCAACACGCTTACTTTGAAGGCAAAATGGCCAGCAGCACGAGTTTGCCAGGGGTTTCGATTGTTGACTACCAGTTCCGCGACGTTTGGGGAAAGCCTTACGTCATTACCATGGACATGAACTACGACAACAGGTGTCGGGATGCTTTTTACAGCAATCCCAACGTGTCACAGCAGAGTGGCATGGTTGGTTACAACGGACTCGTCGGGATTAACAATCTTACACCACCGCCGCTTGTTGTCTTCGAGCTGAACGCCCCGGTGATGATCTGGTCGTTTGGCCCGGACGCCAAGGTATGGTCCGGTGCCAAGGCGAATGAGGGAGTGAACAAGGACAACGTGCTTGGTTGGGAGTAGTGCCACGCTACAACGCCGCCAGGAAAATCATTCGTGGAAAAATGAGATTGCAGCATTGGTCATGGGCGTGGAGCTCGTTTCTGCCCTTGCGCACTCGTAAGGTCGCAGCCGGGGCTTCTTCGCCGCGACTTGGGTTCACCCTGCTGGAGCTGTTGGTGGTCATTGCCATTCTGGGGACCGTCGCGGCCATCAGCCTGCCAGCCATGAAAGGCTTCGGGAAGTCCACCGCCATGAATGCTGCCACACGACAACTCCTCGATGACGTCGCCGCTGCCCGCCAAAGAGCCATCAGCGGCCGGACGGACGTTTACATCATCTTCGTGCCGCCGCAGAGCCAATGGGTGGGACTTAACTGGACTGCTTTGGCTCCGGACGACGGAAGGATCGCCACCAATTTGCTGGGCGGGCAGTACACCGGTTATGCGCTCTTTGCCACGCGCCAGGTGGGCGACCAGCCGGGCCGCTCAAACCCGCGCTATCTGAGCACTTGGCGAACGCTGCCCCAAGGCACGTTTATTGCGGCGGATAAATTTTGGGGCATCCCTGACACGATCATCGGTGTAATTACTAACATTCCGCCCTTTGAATACCTGCCGTTTCGTTTTCCTTCCGCTTCAGGGCCGCTAGTCCTGTTGCCCTACATCGGGTTCGACTATCAAGGGCGTTTGATTCCCCGCCCGGATCTCATTCCGCGCGATGAGTTCATCACGCTGGCGCGCGGAAGCGTCATGCCTATCCGCGATGCAAACGGTCAGTTCCGACGCAATCCGGCAGACCCGCAAATGAACGCCAACGTTTTGGAAAACCCGCTGGGGAACTCCGTATCCACAAACATGTTCAACCTCATTGGGATTGACTGGCTGACGGGCCGTGCCCGGGTCGAACGCAGACAAATCCAATGAAACTGCCTCAAACTTGTTCCCTGGGTTCCCGGTTGGTGGGGCGAGCGTACACGCGAGCCTTGAAAACCCTTGGGATGCGGTGGGTGTGGCGGCTCGCCGGGAGTCTCGCCCCACCTTGCCCCAACCTCAGGTCGCGCTGGCGCAAGCTGAAGCTTGCGGCTACACCTTTTCGTCTTGTCGCCGCGACCTTCAGGTCGCGTTCGGGGGCACCCGGAGGGTCACGTGGCGGACGCAGCTTGAAAGCTGCGACTGTGGACGGTTGGCGGACGGGTATTCGCAGCTTGAAAGCTGCGGCTACAGTCTCGCGCGCCGCTGGCGAGGCGGCCTTCACGATGGTGGAGGTTGCGCTGGCGCTGGCGGTGATCGGGTTTGCGTTGGTGGCCATCATCGGGATTCTCCCCAGCGGCATGAACGTGCAGAAGGAGAACCGCGAGGAAACGATCATCAATCAGGACGCGATGCTTTTCATCGAAGCCATCCGCAGCGGCGCAAAAGGGTTGGACGACCTGACGAATTACGTTGATCGGATTACAGTGACACGTCTGTCTTCGAGTGCGCCCGTTTCCGTCAATTTCACTTTCAATGATTGGAGAAATGCGCCGTGGATGATAGTGGGTCTGTTGACAACGCCAAAATACGTCCCACCAATCAACCCGACAGTGACCAACATCGTCGAGGCTTATGTGCGGGCGTTGAGCGGGTCGGCCGTTGACAAGTACCCGCAGATGAACCCGACGATCCGGGAAGGCGCCTTCAGCTACAAATTGATTTCGGAAGTCATGCCCTACGAGCCGCCCCCGGACACAAATGGGATAGCGCCAGTGCTTCGGGCCAACCTCCACGAACTGCGCCTGACGTTTCGCTGGCCGCTCCTGCCGAACGGCAACACCGGCTTCGGTCGCCAAACGTTCCGGACGCGCGTTGGCGGTCAATGGCCGGCGACGAACGTGTTTTACTTTTTTGATCCCGGCACCTACGCCAGGTAAGCCTCGATTGTGAGAACTAAAGACCAACGCCAATTCACAGCCGTCGCGAGTGGCATTTCGCGTCGCGCCCGGCGGCCGGACGCCGACCGCAGGGCGGGGGAGCACGCCCGCCCCGGGCGTCGCTGGCCGCGCCTCGCGTCCAGCTTCTTGAGCGTGTCTCCGCAAGTGCAACCATCGGGTAAATCCGCCGCGCTCGGTGTTTTCCGCGAGGGCGCGGAAAACGGCGCCCGAGGCGGGCGCGCTCCCCTTTCCACTTCCGAGTTCGGGCGGAAGAGACGCAGGCGGCGCGCTTTCTCGCTGATTGAAGTCATGGTCGCGGTGGCGCTGCTGACTGTCATCATCGCCGGGCTGTTAATGATGTTCAACCAGACCCAGCGCGTCTTTCGCGGCAGCATCACCCAGACGGACGTTTTGGAGGCGGGCAGGGCGACTACGGACATGCTGGCCCACGAACTGGAGCAGGCGGCGGCGACCCGTCTCAACGTGACGAATTTTCTCGTCTCCATTCCGGCCGCGCCGCTATTGCAGGAACTCCCTCCGCAGGGTGCAAACGCCCCGCGAACCAACATATTGCAGGCTGTGTTCTTTGTAACGTGCGTCAACCAGCAATGGTATGCAATCGGTTATCGGGTGGACCCGCCGAATGCCGGGGTGGGCACGCTGTATCGTTATTACCAGAACGTGCCAGCGTCTTGGATTCCAAATGCGCTAACGAACTTCTTCGGTGCTCCCTCCAGCACTCTCAGCCGGGTTGCCGACGGGATTATTCACTTCCGCGTGCGGGCCTATGACACGAACGGGTATTGGATCCAAGGCAACATCGCCACCAACATTTTCGCGCAGTACGATCCGCCGAGCGGCGAGTTTCGCTACGCTTTCTGGAGCAATGCCCTGCCCGTGGCGGTGGAAGTGGAACTCGGGGTTTTGGAGCCGCCGGTGCGGGAGCGCTTTCGTTCGCTCACCAACAACATGACCGCCGCCCGGAATTTCCTGTCGGAACGGCCCGGCGCAGTCCACCTGTTCCGCCAGCGCATTCCCATTCGCAACGTTGACCCTGAAGCCTACCGATGAAACGCACTTCCCAACACGGCTTTGGAGTGCGGCAGTCTTCTGCCGCTCTCGGGAAAGCGCCAGGGGACTGGCGCAGTCCAAAGCCGACTGGAAGTCGGCGCTCCCAACGTGGCGTGGCGTTGGTTGTCACGCTGATTCTGCTGTCGGTGATCACCTTCATGACGATCACGTTCCTTGTCATCAGCCGGCGGGAAAAGGGGTCGGTGACCACGACCACGGACCAAAACATCGCCCGGCTCGCTGCCGATGCGGCGCTCGAACGCGCCAAGGCCCAGATGCTCGCGCCCATGCTCGCGTTCACCAACAAGTTCGCGTTGGATTTTCTTGTCTCCACGAACTTCATCAACCGGGCGGGCTTTTTCCCGGGCGTCTCGCATCCTACTAACGTGAACTACGACTGGAGGTGGTCTGACGGGCAGCCGCTCAACCGCGATGATTTGCTGCAAAACATCACCAACCTTTTTTACGACCCGCGCGTGCCGGTTTTCGTCCGGACAAACCGCACCTTGATCGCGTCCAATGATTTTCGGTTTTACCTGGACCTGAATCGCAACGGGAAGGACGACGCCAATGGTTTGCTGCCGGTGATAGGAGTAAATGGAGGCTTCTTGCACCCGGACGGAACGGAAAACTCAAGCCCGGTTAATGTGGTGACTAATTATTTCGTCGGCGACCCTGAGTGGATTGGCGTATTGGAGCGCCCCGAGCTTCGCCACGCCGCCAACAACAAGTTCGTTTCCCGTTACGCTTATGCGGTGGTGCCGTTGTCCAAGGCGCTGGACCTGAATTACATTCACAACCAGGCCAAGCGGCTTCAGATGCAGACGCTTCCAGGGGACCCCGGATTCTATCGCAACCAAGGTATTGGCACTTGGGAAATCAACCTTGCCGCCTTTCTCGCCGACCTGAACACGAATCAGTGGTGCCGCGACAACACGTACTACCAGTACAATCCGGACCCCGGGCAGTTGGATGGCGGGCGGGCTTTTTACAGCGCCTTTGAATTGCTCAGATATCGTTACGGCGGCGACTTCACTTTGCTGACGGGCTGGCGGCCTCCGTTCGACAACCCCTCGTTGGATGAGTACGCCAACGGCCCGCTCATGACGGGCACGGTATTGAATAATGACGTAAACGACAACGATGCTGCTTATGCCTTGCCGCCGCCGCGAACCACTTATCCCGGCGCCGACAACCCAAATCACTTCTTCACTCCTCAGGACCTGTTTGATACGAACAAGACCTCGATTGATTTCACCGACCGGTTGCTGACCGCTGGGACGAACGCCAGTTCCTACAACCGCTACACCTTTTACCGGCTGATGTCGCAGTTGGGCACGGAGTCGGCGCCGGAAAACCCAGAGAAAATCAACGTCAACTATGTCAACGTGGGCGGCCTTCAGGCGACCAATTTCGTGCCTTGGTCGCCGATTCAATTCTTCACCAATGCCGTGGAGAAGTTGCTGCGGCTGAATACGAATTACGTCGGTATTGCGACGAACGGGGTCATAGTCACGGCAAACGCGCTCAGCATCACGAACATCCCCATCTACCCGGTCAATTTCTACACGCCCAACGTCCACCGGTTGCTCCAGTTGGTGGCCAACATCTACGACGCCACCACCAACCGCATTTCGACCGCCTATCCGTTTCTGCCCACCGTGTTCCGGCCTCGTTTCGGCAGGGACGCCAACAACAATGTTTACATCGTTGGGTACACAACCGTTGAAACAGTCACTGATACCGCCGATCCTCAGTTTTCGATTCCGCTAGACCTGAACAACCCGGCTGATGTCGGCAAACTCAGTCCCTCAGCCGTCAACGATGTTAACGTTTTCGGCGTGCCGTGGGTCATTGGCGCGAAGAAGGGCCTGCCCAACTTCAACGAGTTCGCGATGCAGAGCGTGAGCCAAATCACGCGCAAGCTCCAAATCACCCGCCCGAGCGTTGGCGCCCCGCGCAGCCAATGGAAGACGAACCAGATGTTTGTCATCGGCATCTCCAACGTCATCGGCGTCGAAGTATGGAACTCGTATCGCACCAACTACGCCCGCCCGGTGGACATTTACGTGACGGACTTCCTGAGCATGATGCTGACCAACGATATTGCCGGCGGCAAACAATGGTCGTTGCCCCAACCGATCATGACGATTGGCGCGCAGCTTTCGCTTCCGAACGCGACCAACAGCGTTTGGCCGGGTTATAGTGGCAAACAACTCGCAGTAGACCCGTCCTTTCAAGTCCCGCTCCGGACCAACATTGTGTTCCTGCCGGACTCGATCTATCAGTCCACCGGGAACAAGTTTCTTGCGAACCTGTCGCAGCCATACGAGACCGGCGTGGGCTTCCCGCAGCCGCAGTGGAGGCTGGCTATCACGAACAAACTGCGTTTCATCATGGTGGATCGCGCAAGCGGGCGGGTGATTGACTATGTCCAACTCAGTGGGCTGAACGACTATCGCAACTTGAGCGACGAGGTCAAAACCACGGGCTATGGCTTCGACGGCCTTTGGAACACGAACCGGGTGGGCGGCAACTCGATCAACAACCCGCCAGAAGGCATTATCTGGCAGATTCAAGTTTCGCTCGGCAACGTCGCGGTGCCGCCGGGTGGTTGGAGGAGTTATGGCACTTTTCCGAGCGGTGTATTTCCGGGACAGGAAATCGCTGATTGCAAAGCATTTTACAGTCCTAATCACCGTGCGGTTTACACTGACCCTGAAATTGAGAAAACATTCACTGCGTACAACACAAATTTATTTAAGGATGTCCCCTTCTGTCCGGTGCGAAAGATTTCGAAGTATTGGTCGTGGCAGGCCAACGACCCGTTGGTGCATTACACGGCCGGCGACCTTCTCTATCTGGACATCACGAATTCCCTGCGCTACGAGTCGCCAGGTGCGAGCAACATCACGACTTTGGAAAACATAGGCCGAGTGAACAACCGCTACGCGCCCTGGGGTCGCAACGAGGTGAGCACTGACCCGGACACGTTCAACCTGGCGCTTAAAGACCCGTTGGTCCGCATGTCAGACGACTGGGATTTCCCGACCAACAAGTTGCCCAACATCGGCTGGCTGGGCCGCGTGCATCGCGGCACGCCCTGGCAGACGGTTTATCTCAAGGCAACGAATATACTGTCCGCTGCCAAAGGGCTTAACACGTGGATGCACTGGACCGGCAACATGAACGGCGAAGACGCCAAGCTGGCCGCGCCTGTGCAAGACCGGCTCATCTTTGACCTCTTCACCACTGCCCCGAACGACAACGCCAGCCGGGGACAGCTCTCCGTCAACCAAACCGGGCTGGCCGCCTGGTCTGCGGTGCTCAGCGGCGTGGTTGTGCTCACCAACATGTCCGCCGACTCGGCATTGATCACCGCCACGCCGACGTTCGGCTGGACGAACATCGCACCGGCCGGTCTGGACGGCCCGAGTTCGCAACTGTGGCAATTGGTGAACGGCCCCAACGGCATCAATGCCGTGCGCGCCAACACCAGCCTTTTCCCCGGCGGCGTGTTCGGACACTTGGGTGATATTCTGGCCGCGCCCGCGCTGACTGAGAAGTCGCCGTTCCTTAACCAAAGCACCGCCATACAGATGCAAAAGGGAATCAGCGATGAAGTTTATGAACGTATTCCGCAGCAAATCCTGTCTTTGTTGAGGGGCGATGATAAACCGCGGTTCGCGGTTTATGCCTACGGTCAGGCTTTGAAACCTGCGGATGGGTCCATCGTCACCAGCGGTCCGTTCTTCGGCCTGTGCACTAATTATCAGATCACGGCTGAAGTCGTGACCCGCGCCGTCGTCCGCGTGGACGGCGACCCGGACCCGGCACGCGGGAATGATCCTGACCCGCAACGGCGCTATCCGCCGCGCGTTGTAATCGAAAGCTTTAACTTTTTGCCGCCAGACTAGCTTGAATATTTCACACGCTGTAGCCCGGCTATTTCACACGCCGCTTGAAGTACCGACAGGCTGTAGCCGCCGACGTAAGGAGGCGGACGCGCCCTTGCTCTCGTCTGCCCGCCTCCTTACGTCGGCGGCTACAGTAGCGTGTCGCGGCTACAGCTAGTTAACGATAATTTATGCGCTCGCGACGTTTTACTTGGATTCTCCTTGGCAGCGTCTTCATCGCCGTTGCCATTTTGTTGCTCTGGTTTGCCAACCGCAGGGAGGGGCGGGAAAGCACCCTCAACGCCGTGCAATCGCCCCTCCCGCCAACTCAGGCCCCGCATTCTAAACGGGCGCCCGACCGAAGCCGGCAGACCGTCAAGACTGAATCCACCGCGCCGATGGCGCTACTCGCCCAACCGCGAGCCGGCGGACTCGCCAAGGAAAACAAATTCCAGTACCGGCTTAACAACACGAGCCGGTCAGTGGGCCAATTATTGCGCAACGACCACGCGATCCTTCTGGAAAACGCGCTGGTGGACACCGAACGGCCCGCGTCGCTTTCCATCCCTGCGCATTTGCGGGCGCAGGGCGACCCCGGCAGCTACATCGTGCAGGCGCGCCGGCCGCTGGACAATGCGTTCCGCAAATTGCTGGCGGACGCTGGCGCGGCCATCGTCTCCTACATTCCCAACAACGCCTACCTGGTTCGCGTTTCGGCGGCGGGCGCACGGCAATTGGCGGCGGACCCGAAAACGCAGGCTGTGCTGGCCTACGAGCCGTACTACAAACTGAAACCTTTGCTGCTGAAACCGGCGGTCGAGCAGACGGCCATGCCGCCCAACAGCGGCCTGAACGTGACGTTGTTTGCGGACGCGCGGAACGCGACACTGGAGGCGCTGAAGAAACTCGGCGCCCACGTCTTTGCGGAGGACCGCTCGCCGTTTGGGCCGGTCGTGACGGTGCAGGTGCCTGCGAACAGTCTGGCAGCCGTGGCCGGACTGCCGGGCGTCCAAGGCATTGAGCCGTTTCATCCACGCGTTCCTGCCAACGACTTGAGCCGGGTGCGGCTCGGCGTGTCCATGGACACAATCGTGCCGACGAATTACCTCAATTTGGACGGCAAAAACATCATGGTGAACGTGAACGACAGTGGTGTGGATGCCACTCATCCGGATTTGTCCCCCCGCGTCATTGGCGATGTGGCCGCAAGCCTTGTTGACACGGATGGCCACGGCACGCACGTGGCCGGCATCATTGCGAGCAGCGGAGCGAACGGGCCTGGGGGAACCAACGTGAGCGGTTCCGTGGACGGCGCTAATTTTCGCGGCAAAGCGCCCGCGGCGGGCATTTTTTCCATTGCCACGCCTTTGAGTGCCGGCGTGACGCTGACGGAGAGTTATTTGCAGGAAACGCCAGCCCGCACCAACATATTCATTTCGCACAACAGTTGGAACTACTCCGGCGCGAACGAATACAACATCGGCGCGGCCAGTTACGACGCCGCTGTGCGCGACGCGTTGCCGGGTGTGCCGGGGTCGCAGCCGGTGCTGTTTGTGTTCTCGGCCGGCAACGCCGGCAACGGCAACGACAGCGGCTTGAGTGGCTATTCGGACACCATCCTCTCGCCCGGCACGGCCAAGAACGTCATCACCGTGGGCGCGATCGAGCAACCGCGCGACATCACCAACGAGGTGACAGCGGCCGACGGCTCGACGAACACGCCTTGGAAAGACATGACCAGTTCGGCCAACCAAGTCGCCTCGTTCTCCAGCCGCGGCAACGTCGGCATCGGCATCGAAGGCGATTTCGGCCGTTACAAACCCGACTTGGTGGCGCCCGGGACGTTTGTGGTTTCGACCCGCTCGGGGAATTGGGACACCAACGCGTATTATAATCCGACCAACCATCATTACAACCCACTGTCCGACCAATTCACTGATCCTGACTCCACCAACTACGGCGACGTCTTCCTGCCGGACAACACGGTGCAGTTGACCATTGATTTGGTGCCCACACCGGCCTCGCCCAGTCCCTTCCCGGACATGCCGATTTTCGTCTGGCAAGGAACCGATCCGACAGTGGACCCGCCCAGCTTTCCTCCGAAGACAAACCACGTTTCGGTACCACCAGACGCCGCGCTCAGCCCGGTTCCCGGGGACTGGTGGTACGGCATCGGCAACGTCAGCACGCAGACGGTCTATTACGACATCGTCACGGACATCATCACCACGAACGACCTCGGGACTTATTTCGATGTGTTAAGGACCAATCTGAACGACCCGATTGGGCCGTATTACAGTTACGAATCCGGCACGAGCATGTCGGCAGCAGACGCGTCGGGCGTGCTGGCGCTGATGCAGGAGTTTTTCCAAGGCCACGGTCTCACCAACAGTCCGGCCTTGATGAAGGCGCTGCTCATCAACGGCGCGCGCTCGGTCAACCCACTGTACGATTTCCGTGTCCGGAGCCCGGAGAACAACTACCAGGGCTGGGGCCTGATCAAACTGCCCACCACGCTGCCGCCCGCGATCACGAACCTCAGCGCAGGACAATTGCTGCAACCGTCTTCAATCTGGTTCGTTGATCAAAGCCCGACCAATGCCTTGGCCACCGGCCAGGGCCAAACATACACGGTGACGGTCACCACGAACGCGCAGAGCCTGCCGCTGCGCATCACGCTGGTTTGGACCGATCCACCGGGCGACCCCGCCGCCAGCGTCAAACTCGTGAACGACCTCGATCTCGTGGTCACCAACCTCGACACGCTCGACGTTTACTTTGGCAACGACATCCTGGTGGGCAGCATTTTCAATTCGGCATGGGACACGAACACGCCGCCGAACGTGGACTCGGTGAACAACGTGGAAAACGTGTACCTGGATGCGCTGGATGCGCCACTGGGGGCAAACTATTCCGTCACAGTTTCCGCGCGCCGGGTCAACGTCAACGCCGTCACAGCCCAAGCCAACAACGTGGCGCAGGATTATGCGCTGGTGATCTCCAGCGGCGACGGCGAGGTGCCGGACGCGCTGACAGTGACGCCAGCGTCGCCGGTGACGTTCGCCAATGCGATCAACCTCACCCAAACGACAAACACCTTTAACAACGGGACGTTTGCAGGGGCAATCCTCTTGAATCAGCGCGCCGGCGCGAATTTTCAGTTGCTGGGAACGAATGCCGTCCCTCTTGGAACCAACACGATTTGGGGAACCAATGGCGCGATCACCTTGGGCGTCACGAACCAGTGGCATTTCTACGTGATAACGAACACCGGTGGGATTGACTTCACCAACGCCGCGTTCGTCACTTTCCTGCCGCCCGACCTGTCCCTCCCGCGCATGGGTGTGCGCGAGTCCGACCTCGACAATGCGGCGCGCGCAGAGGCGGACATTGACCTCTACGTCTCGGCGGATCCTGCCTTGTTGGACCTCGACCCGGCTGCGGTGACGGCGGCGGACAAATCTCTGGGTCGCGGCGGAACGGAGGTCATCTCTTTCACCAACTCGGCGCAAGGCAATGTTTATTACATCGGCGTCAAGGCCGAAGACCAGATGGCGGCGGAGTACGGCTTCCTGGGCGTGTTCAGCTCGGTGCCCTTCAGCGAAATGAGCAGCAACGGCATGTACGTGCGGGGCTTCCCGCTTCCGGTGGCGATCCCTGACGGCAACAACGCGAACCCGGGCGGGGTCCGCGTGTTCGGTTTGGCCGTGCAGGAAATGAAGGTGCGCCGGGTAGTCGTCACGAACTCGATCTGGCACCAAAATCTCGGCGACTTGGTGGGCAACCTCAGCCACGGACAAAAATTCGCCGTGCTGAACAACCACCGCAACGCCGACCCCGCAATCTACCCGCCGCCGGGACCGTATCCGTTCATCTATGAAGACAATGGGGAAGGGAACATTGTTCCGCCACCGGTCAGCCCTCCGTACACCGTGCTGAAATCAGACGGTCCCGGCAGTCTGCGCGATTTTGTCGGCGAAGAGGCCCTGGGCATGTGGCTGCTGACGATGATTGACAACCATCAGACCCAGACCGGTTCGGTCCAGACCCTCTCGCTCCTGTTGCAACCACAGAACATCACCAACGGAACACCAATCACACTCGCGCCCAACACTTGGACTTACGATTCCATTGACGTGCCGCCCGAGGCGACGAACCTCACGGTGTCCGTTACTTTTGATGGCGGCAGCGTTGGGCCGGTGGACCTCTACGTTCGGCGCGGCGCGTTTCCCACGCAGACCCAATACGACAAAAGCCTCACTGGCATAACTGCCCCGGGAGGTTCACTCTCCATCGGCGTTGCCGATTCGCCGCCGCTCAACGCGGGCCGCTACTTCATCGGCGTTTTTAATTCGAGCGGCGTGGCGCAAACCATTCGCATCATGGTCACGGTGGCGCTGAACCCTGCCGGGATCACACCCGTTCTCTTCACCTCGACCAACACGATGCCGATCCTGGACGATGCCGTCACGAACTCATCCCTCTTCGTCAGTAACGACAACCGGATCGTGAGCGTCGAAGTCGGGGTGCGGATTGACCACCCGCGCGTCTCCGACCTGGCGCTGACCCTGGTCAGTCCGCAGGGCACGCGGGTGCTGCTGGCTGAGAACCGCGGCGGCCTGACGCCGGATGGCTTTGGCGGGATGATTTACACGACCAACTTTTTCCCGCAAACCACCAATGGGGATTGGCAGGCCAATACGAACATCATCGGCCCCGTCCCTACATCCGGCACGCTGTGGATTGACTACGATTTCTACGCCATCCCCGACACGCTGAGTGTTAACTACGACGGCACAAATGTCTTCGGCTCCGGATCTGTTTCCAACGCCGGGCGGTTCGTCATCCCCTATGGTCCCGGTTCCTCCACCAATCTCACCATCGTGATGAACGAGGGCAACAACGCCGACACGAACTCGCAATGGGAATACACGGCCACGGTGGTGAACGGCACGTTGAGCTACCTCATGTTCACTGAGAACACGAACCTGGCGCAGGCGCCAATCAAGTTCGCGTTGCCGCCCTTTGGAAAGGGCACCAATGGAACCAGCTTCGTGCTGCCGGAGGAACCCTTCCAACCGCTTGTCGGCCAGAACGCCCAAGGCCTCTGGCAGTTGGAAATCTGGGACAACCGCGTCGGCGACACCAATCCCGCACCACAACTGGTCAGTTGGCAACTGCGGTTCATCTTCGAACGGGTGGTGCCGCCTGCGACTGAGCTGACGCACGGCGTTACTGTGACCAACACCGTCGGCGCGAATGAAATCCAGTATTTCTACGTGGACGTTCCCATCTGGGCCACCGCGGCCACCAACACCTTGGTCGCCGCCAGTGCCCCAGTCAACCTGTTGTTCAACCAGAAGGGCGAGCCGACCGGTACAAACGGCCCCGATGACTTTACGTTGCTGAGCGGAGTGACAAGCGGGGTTTTCACGCTAACCAGCAACTCGGTGCCGCCGCTGATCTCCGGCCAGCGCTATTACCTCGGCGTGCAGAACACGAACGCGACACCGGTGACGTTTGCTCTTCGGGTCGAATTCGACATCACGACGTTGAGCAACGGCGTGCCCGTGGCGGGTGTGGCGGACACCACGTACTGGGCACGCATGTTCCAGTACGACGTTTCATCGAATGCCACGGCCGTGGCGTTCGCGCTGACCAATCTGAGCGGGGACGTTGATCTGGTGGCTCGCAAAGGGCTGCCCCTGCCGACGCTGTCGAGCTACGACTACGGCAGTTTCGCCCCAGGCACCAACGACGAGTTGATTGTGGTCTTTCCGAATTCCACGCCCGTGCCGCTGTCGCCGGGCCGGTGGTATCTGGGAGTGTTCAACGCCGATGTCACCAACGTTGACTACACGATCGTCGCCATCGAGTTCACCAATGCGTTGCCCACCATCATCACGCTCACCAACGCCATCCCGTATTTCAACACCAACCCCGGCGTCAGTTCGCCGATTGACTACTACCGCTACGTCGTGAGCCGAAGCGCGGTGCGGGCGCAATTCGAGATCAACGGGCCGAGCGAGAACATGGCGCTCGTGGCGCGCAAAGGTTTCCCGCCGCTGCCCGACCTCACGGCCTACGACTATCTGAGCGACAATCCGGGCATGAACGACGAGTTGATCGTTCTCTTCGACAGTTCGACTCCCGTGCCGCTTACGACGGGCGAGTGGTATCTCTCGGCGGTGAACGAGGCCGGCATTCCGGTGAGTTACTCGATCATGGCCACGGAATGGCCGGTGTACGGGACAAATTTCGGGATCATCCGCTACGCGATCAGCAGCGACAGCTTCTGTATCACGTGGAGTTCACTGCCCGGTGTTCATTACGTGGTGGAGGGCACGCCCAGCCTGCCGCCGCCGTTCTGGACCAACGTGTCGCCCACGATTACCGCCACGGGCACGGAGACGACGTGGTGCGTGCCGCTGCCGTCGCCGTATCATTTCTTCCGCGTGCGGGAAGGGCTGGCGCTGGGGGCTTATGTCCCGAGTGTAAGCTTCAGCAAAATCACCGTGACGCCGGGGGCCGTCCAGTTGGAGTGGATTGCCGCCACCAACCTCCAGTTCCAAGTGCAATGGACCGCGTCGCTCGCCCCGCCGCCGCCGTGGAACACCTTCACCAACATCCTCACGTCAACCACGGGCCTGTTCACGTTCACCGACGACGGCTCGCAGACGGGTGGCCTCGGTGCGACGCGTTTCTATCGTCTGCTGGTGTTGCCGTAAGCTGGTGCAGTAACGCTTCGGCGGGCGTCAGGGAGGGCGCTCGCCTCCGAGCGCCGATGAACATGCGGACAGCGAGGACGCTGTCCCTCCTATTCTGCAAATATCACAAACTTGGTAGCCGCCGACGTAAGGAGGCGGAAGCGCAATTGACCCGCAACGGTACGCCTCCTTACGTCGGCGCCTACAGTCTGTCAGCGATCCAATCGGCGTGTGAAATTCCCGGGCTATCAGGTGAACGGCGCGTTCGGAGAACGCGCCTTACCTTTTTTCTTCCTTGCGCCTTGGCGCCTTGGCGCGAGAAAAGTTTTAACTTCTTTGCTTTTCCCAGCGGGGCGTTTTCCTTAAGCTGGCTGGTTGTTTGGAAAGCGAATTTCCCGGGCATGGCGAAGGACTGCATCAGGATTGGCGGTGCGCGTGAGCACAATCTCAAAAACCTCACGCTGGAAATCCCGCGCAACAAGCTGGTGGTCATCACCGGCTTGAGCGGCTCGGGCAAGTCGTCGCTGGCCTTCGATACCATCTACGCCGAAGGCCAGCGCAAATACGTCGAATCCCTTTCCGCTTACGCGCGCCAGTTTCTCGACCAGATGCAGAAGCCGGACGTGGACTACATCGAAGGGCTTTCCCCGGCCATTGCCATCGAGCAGCGCAGTTCGGGCAGCAGTCCGCGCTCGATCATCGCCACGACGACCGAAATTTACGATTACCTCCGGCTGCTGTTCGCGCACGTGGGCCAGCCGCATTGCCCGGACACCGGCGTCCCCATTTCCGCGCGGACCACGAGCGATATCGTGGACGAAATCCTTGCCCTTCCGCCCCAAACGCGCGTCATGATTCTGGCGCCAGTCGTGCGCGGTCTGAAGGGGGAGTTTCGGGACGTGATCGAACGGCTGGCACGGGAAGGCTTCGTTCGCGCTCGAGTGGACGGCGAACTGGTGGAACTGGAAAGCCACGCCCGCGTCAAACTTGATCCCAAGCAGAAGCACACCATCGAGGCGGTCGTGGACCGCTTGGTCATTGACGACAAAATCCGCGTGCGGCTGAGCGATTCCCTGGAGACGGCGTTGCGATGGGGCAACGGCGTGATGCTGACGTTGCACCAGGAGGACGTGGTGCGTGGTGCGTGTTCCGTAAAGCAGCCGTCGGGGCGTGGTGTAATACTTGACGCAACACGCGACACGCAACACGACGTCCCGAAATCCGAAATCTGGCACGAGACCCTTCACTCGAACCGCAATTTCAGCCCGGCCACGGGAAAAAGCTTTGAGCCACCCACACCAAAGCACTTCTCCTTCAACGCGCCGGCCGGCGCGTGCCCGGTTTGCCACGGGTTGGGGCAGAAAATGGTGTTCGATGAAAGTCTGGCCGTTCCGGACGTGGAGAAATCGCTGGAAGCCGGAGCGATCCTGCCATGGCGGCGCGGCGGGAAACGGATGGTCGTCTATTACAAGAGCATGTTGCGGGCAGTGGCGCAGCATTACGGCGTGAGCTTGGAAACGCCGTACAAAGATTTGCCCGACGACTTCAAGCGGGCGCTGCTCCACGGCTCGGGCGAGACGGAGATGGAGTTCCATTTTTGGCGCGCCGGGAAGATGAGCACGATCACGCGCCCATTCGAAGGCGTGATTCCCAACCTGGAGCGGCTTTACCGCGAAAGCGAAAGCGAATTCACCAAGAACCGGCTGAAGGCGTTCATGAACCCGCGGTTTTGCGACACCTGCGGCGGCAAACGGTTGAAGCCGGAGATTCTGGCGGTGACGTTGGGGGGCGAGTCTGAGCAGCGTGCTGCCGGCATCTTGCCGGCAGATCAAACTGGCAGGACCAGCTCCGGTCAGCCAAAAGACATTAGAAATTCCGGCAAGATGCCGGAATCACGTTTAATTCCCGGCCGCTCCATCATGGACGTGTGCGCGCTTTCGGTGGAGAAGGCCGACGAGTTTTTCGTCGGGCTGAAATTGAGCGAGTTCCAGCAGAAGATCGCGCGTGAGCTGATCAAGGAAATCCGCGCCCGGTTGGGCTTTCTGAAGAATGTTGGTCTAGGTTACCTGACGTTGGACCGCGAGAGCGGCACGCTCAGCGGCGGCGAGGCGCAACGGATCCGGCTGGCAACACAAATCGGCGCGGGCTTGGTGGGCGTGCTTTACATCTTGGACGAGCCGACCATCGGCCTGCACCAGCGCGACAACCTGCGGCTGCTGGCCACGCTCAAAGGGCTGCGCGACTTGGGCAACACAGTGCTCGTCGTCGAACACGACGCTGAGACCATTCGCAGCGCGGATTACATCCTCGACCTTGGGCCCGGCGCCGGCGTGCGCGGCGGCGAACTGGTTGCGGCGGGAACGCTGCCCGAGGTGCTGGCCAATCCCCATTGCCTGACGGCGAAGTACCTGACGGGCGAACTTTCGATTCCTGTGCCCAAGCGGCGCGTCCCGCCGTCCGGCGAGCGCGGCTGGCTGGCGATCCTGGGCGCGCGGGAAAACAACCTGCAAAACATTGATGCGCGCATTCCGCTGGGCACGCTGGCTTGCGTGACGGGCGTGAGCGGCTCGGGCAAAAGCACGTTGGTGGACGACATCCTGCGGCGGGCGCTGTTTCGGAAATTCTACGGGTCGAAAGAGCAGCCCGGCGCGCACCGCGCCATCAGAGGCTGCGAAAATCTCGACAAGGTCATCGTGATTGATCAAACGCCCATCGGTCGCACCCCGCGCAGCAACCCGGCCACTTACACCGGCATCTTCAATCACGTCCGCAACTTGTTCGCTCGTTTGCCCGCAGCGCGGATTCGCGGCTACGACGCGGGCCGGTTCAGTTTCAACGTGAAGGGTGGTCGGTGTGAGAAATGTCAGGGCGACGGCCTCATCAAGATCGAAATGCACTTCCTGCCGCCGGTTTACGTAACCTGCGAGGCGTGCAACGGCCGGCGTTACAACCGCGAGACGCTGGAAATTGCCTACAAGGGAAGAAACATTGCCGACGTGCTGGACATGACAGTGGACGAGGCGGTGACGTTTTTCCGCGCCGTGCCGCAAATCTACGATCCGCTGCTGACGCTGGCGGAGGTCGGCTTGGGTTACATTGGCTTGGGTCAGTCAGCCACGACGCTCAGCGGCGGCGAGGCCCAGCGCGTTAAGCTCGCGGCGGAACTGAGCCGCAAGCAGACTGGCCGCACGCTTTACATTCTGGATGAACCCACCACCGGTTTGCATTTCCATGACATTGCCAAGCTGCTGGAGGTGTTGTTCAAGTTGCGCGCTTCGGGCAACACGCTCCTGATCATCGAGCACAACGTTGATGTCATAAAGACGGCGGATTGGATAATAGACCTCGGGCCAGAGGGCGGGGCGGGTGGCGGTCACATCGTCGCGCAGGGGACGCCGGAACAAGTTGCCGCCTGCCGCGAAAGTTACACCGGCCAATATTTGAGTCGCATCCTGGGCACGAGTGTCAGATAAATGAGGGAAATGAGACGGCATTCAGTTGCGATCCGAACGGCGTGGTTTTTTGTGGCCGTGGCGTGCTTGCTTTCTTCCGGCGCGCCCTGCGGGGCCACCAGCGCCGCCGAGAGACGCGCCTTTGCGGCGGCGGTGAAATCTTTTAACGGCGGCTGGTGGGAGATTGCCGAGAAGGAGTTCGGCGAGTTCACCCGAAAGTATCCTGAATCCGAATACCGGGCCGAAGCCGTCCTTCGCCGGGCTCAGGCGTGTTACCGGCAACGGAACTTCAGCAGGGCGGTCGAATTGCTGTCGGCTAATTTGAATCAGGCGGAGAAGTTTGCGGACGACTTCCAGTTCTGGCTGGCGGAGGCGCACTACGGCAACTCGAACTTCCTGGCTGCCGCCGAGGCGTACGGCCTCGTCGCAACGAACTTTCCCGGCTCAAAATATGGAGCGCTGGCCGCTTATGACGAAGCGCTGGTCTATTCCAAGCTTGGGGATTGGACGCGGGTGGCAGAATTGCTGGGCCGCACCAACGGACTGCTGCAAAGTGCGATCCGGTCAAACCCAACGAACCAACTGTCTGTGGACGGCGCGTTGCTGCTCGCGGAGGCGCAGTTGGCTGTCAAAGATTATCGGGCGGCAGAGGAAACTCTGCGGCGGCTGGCTTCGTTAAACCTTCCGGCTTGTCTGGATTGGCGGCGGCAACACCTCCTGTGCCGCGTCTGGTTGCGCACCGACCGGGCGGAAGAGGCGTTGCAGGGAGCGACAAACCTGATTGCCGAGGCAAAGGACTGCGGCCGGCGCGATTTGCAGGTGGAATCCGTCACATTCAAGGCGCAAATCCTGGAGCAGTTAACCCGGGTGGAGGAGGCGAGCGCAGAGTACGAAAGGAATCTTGGCCGCGATGTGCCCGCCGAGCAGCGAAGACTTGCGCTGCTCAGAATCATCGAACTTGACATCCGGCAGAACCGGATCGAGGAGGCAACACGCCGAGTGGAGAGTTTCCTGGCGCAATATCCCCAGGACGCTTCCACGGACGCAGCCTTGATCGCCCTCGGTGAACTGCATTTGAAACGATACGTCGCTCTGGCGGAGACAAATGGAGTCAGCAGTTCGCCGGCGGCGATCTCCCCGACGACCAATTATCTTCAGTTGGCGCTGGCGCAGTTCGACGCCGCCATCACGAACGCACTCCCGACTCTGTCGGGACTGGCGGGCAAGGCGCTGTTGGATCGCGGTTGGTGCCTCTGGCTGAGCGGCAGAACGGCAGAAAGCCAGGTCGCGTTCGAGGCCGCCGCCCGGAAACTGCCGTTTTCTGAAGACAGCGCGGTCGCGCGGTTCAAATGGGCCGACGCGCAGTACCTGCAAAAGGATTTCGGCGGCGCCCTGACGAATTATTGCGCGGTCACTGATGATTTTTCTTCCCTGCCCGTGGTCAAGAAAACGCTGCTTGAGCCTGCGTTGTATCAAATCGTTCGGGCCGCCCTTGAAGCGAACGATGTGGTTGCGGCAACCAATGCGATGGCGAAGATTCTTGAAACGTATCCAAACAGTTATTCCTGCCAGAGCGCCCAGTTGCTGGTGGGGCAGGGCATTGATCGTCAAGGACAGCCAGACGAAGCGCGGAGTGTTTTTACTAAATTCGAAAAGCGCTTTCCGGATTCGTCTTTGCTGCCTGAAGTCAGGCTCGCCGTCGCCCGGACCTATGAACGCGAGCAGCACTGGGCGGCGGCGATTGAGATTTATGACAGTTGGGTGACCAATTTCGCGAGTCTTGACGCACTGCCCGATGTGCAGTATCGCCGGGCATGGGCCAATTACCGGGCGGGGCTTGAGACGAACGCTCTCGCCATTTTCACCAACCTGGTGGCGCAATTCCCGACCAATGGCGCGGCGGCTTTGGCCCAGAACTGGGTGGCTGGTTATTACTTTGGGCAGGGGGATTCCAAAAGTGCCGAGGAGAACTACCAATTGCTGTTCCAAAAGTGGCCCGCCTCCGAGCTGACCTACCAGGCACGGATGATGGCGGGCCGGGCCGCCGTGGCGCGCTTGGGTTTCAGCGACGCGGTCGGGTATTTCACCGCGGTGATCAATGATGCGAAATGCCCGCCCAACCTGGTCGCGCAGGCTTTGTTCGCCAACGGCGATGCCACGATGCGGCTGGAGCCGGCGGACACGAACAAACCGCTCGCCAATTTCTGGGATGCCATCCCGATTTTCCGCAAATTGCAGCAACTTTACCCGACGAACCAACTTTCTGTGCTGGCGTGGGGACGCATTGGCGATTGCTATCTGCAATTGGCCGCGCAGGACCCGAACTTCCTCACCAACGCCATCAACGCCTACCAAACGCTGATGGACAATCCCCGCGCGGACGTTTCTGCGCGCAGCCAGGCGGAGGTGGGTCTCGCTCTGGTTCTGGACAAACAGACCCAGACAAAGCCGGAGGCAGAGCAGGCTGGGGGACGGCAGCTTGCGTTGGAACACTACCTGAACGTCGCTTACGAAAAGAATCTCCGTGAAGGGGAAAAGTCGGATCCGTTTTGGGTGAAGGAAGCCGGACTCAAGGCGGCAAAACTGGCCGAGGAACTTCAATTGTGGGAGCAACTCGGAAAGGATGATGGGCTTTATGATTGTTTGAGCAAGGCGCTGCCGCCGCTGGCACCTTCATTCGAAACCAAAAAACTCAAGGCCAAGGCGCATTTGAATTCCCCGGGGACGTGACGCTTGCGCTCCCTGGGCCGCCTTCAATTTCGCGGCCCTTGACGCCGCACGGCAGCCGTCCTAAGCTAGACCTGAAGTTTGGGGAGCTGCCCCGCCCGCTTGCGGGCAAAGGCTGAGAATTTCGCGCGGGGGCGCGAGACGACCCGATGAACCTGATCCAGGTAATGCTGGCGAAGGGAATAAGCACCTTCAAGAGCTTCCCAGGATTCGGAATTGTAGCCGCAAGCTTTAGCTTGCGTGTGCGACGAGATTCGCAGCCCGAAAGCTGCGGCTACGCCCTGAAAGATATGATTGCGCACAAAGATTCACTCCAGCCGCACAGCAGCGAACAGTTGCCCAAGAGCAAGCGCGTGTATGTCGCGGGCAAAATTCACAAGGACATCCGCGTCCCCATGCGCGAAATCGAACTCACCCCCACCAAATCGTTCAACGGCCAGATCGAAGTGAACGAGCCGGTGCGCGTGTACGACACCGGCGGCCCGTGGGGCGATCCGGATTTTCATGGTGATGTGACTGAGGGACTGCCCCCGCTGCGCCTGCCTTGGATTCTGGCTCGGGGTGATGTCGGGGAATACGAGGGTCGTCCGGTTCAACCAATCGACGACGGCTATCTTTCCGAAGGCCACCACGAATTTGCCGCCGACCGCCGGCAACAGCCCTCGACTCTCGACCCTCGACTTTCGACGCTGCCGAAACGGAAGCTCCTGCGCGCCAAACCCAGCCAGCGCCCGACACAGCTCGCTTACGCCCGCGCCGGCATCATCACGCCCGAAATGGAATTTATCGCCATCCGCGAAAACCAAAGGCTGGAGCTTCTGAAATCTGAAATCTCCAATCTCAAATCGGCTATCGGCTATCGGCCGTCGGCTATTCCTTCCAACGACCTGTGCCACCAGCACGCTGGCAGCGCCCAATCCGTCCCATCGTCCCTATTCGTCCCATCGGTATTTCAGCGATTCCCACAACGCATCCCGAAGGAAATCACACCGGAGTTCGTGCGCGCCGAAGTCGCCGCCGGCCGCGCCATCATACCGGCGAACATCAATCACCCCGAATCCGAGCCGATGATCATCGGGCGCAACTTCCTCGTGAAGATCAACGCCAACATCGGCAACAGCGCCGTGGCATCGTCCATCGAGGAGGAAGTCGAGAAGATGCGCTGGGCCGCCAAGTGGGGCGCGGACACCGTCATGGACCTCTCCACCGGCAAGAACATCCACGCCACGCGCGAATGGATTCTCCGCAACTCCCCCGTGCCCATCGGCACAGTGCCGATTTATCAGGCGCTCGGAAAAGTCGGCGGCAAGGCCGAGGAACTCACCTGGGAAATTTTCCGCGACACCCTCATCGAACAGGCCGAGCAAGGCGTGGATTATTTCACCGTTCACGCCGGCGTGTTGCTGCGCTTCATTCCGCTCACCGCCAATCGCATGACCGGCATCGTCAGCCGCGGCGGCAGCATCATGGCCAAATGGTGTCTCGCGCATCACCAGGAAAGTTTCCTCTACACCCACTGGGACGACATCTGCGACATCATGGCCGCCTACGACGTGAGCTTCAGCATCGGCGACGGCCTGCGACCCGGCTCGATTGCCGACGCGAACGACGAAGCGCAATTCGGCGAACTCAAAGTGCAGGGCGAACTCACCACGCGCGCCTGGGCCAAAGGCGTGCAAGTGATGAACGAAGGCCCGGGCCACGTGCCGTTGCACATGATCGAGGAAAACATGGCGAAGCAACTGGAGTGGTGTCACGAAGCACCGTTCTACACGCTCGGCCCGCTCACCACCGACATCGCGCCCGGCTACGACCATATCACCAGCGGCATCGGCGCGGCGATGATCGGCTGGTATGGCTGCGCGATGCTCTGCTACGTCACGCCCAAGGAACACCTCGGCCTGCCGAACAAGAAGGACGTGAAGGATGGCGTGATTGCCTACAAAATTGCGGCGCACGCGGCGGATTTGGCGAAGGGACATCCGGGCGCGCAATACCGCGACAACGCGCTATCGAAAGCCAGATTCGAGTTCCGGTGGGAAGACCAGTTTAACCTGTCCCTTGACCCAACCACGGCTCGTGAGTTTCACGACGAGACGTTGCCCCAAGAAGGCGCAAAGACCGCGCACTTCTGCTCCATGTGCGGGCCACACTTTTGCAGCATGAAGATAACGGAGGACGTGCGGAAATATGCAGCGGAGCAAGGCATCGCCGAAGAAGAGGCGTTGAAGAAGGGGATGGAGGAGAAATCCCGTGAGTTCACCGAGAAGGGCAGCGAACTTTATGCGAAGGCGTGAAGCCCAAATTGCCGAAAAACGAAGCTTAATTGCCCTTCTTTGCCAGAAGTTTCTTGGCCTGCTCCAGCCGTTCGGTTGCGTTTTGCAAATCGTCGTTGCCGTCGCAAAAATCAATCAGAAGTTTCGCAAGAGCAATCAAGTGTTCGACCTGAAAACTCAGTGGACGCCCGCGCCGTTCGCACATTTCCTCAAGTTCCGCCCGCTGATCTTCGGACATTCGGATATTGAACTGCCGGGTTTTTTTTGCCACGCTCTGACTTTGCCAAACAAGAATTTTGAACTCATGGCGAATCGTGATTGACAATGGGATGCAACGCTAACAATAATCCTCCAAAACCGTCGCGAAAGCGTGAGGCGGGCCTTGATTTTGAGGCTCGCCAGGAAGTTCCGCTTCAGGCGAAAAGATAGTAGAAAGACAACCAAGAAAGCGAAAGAACTATGAAAGCCATCAAACAAATCGTCACACGACTGCTAATGTGCTGCGTTATCGCCCTCGGCCTTTGCACAAACTCTCACGCCCAACTTCACTTCACAGATGTCAAGGTGAGCAGCGGCGGCGCTATCAGAATGAATTGGGCGAGTGAATCAAACGCCGTTTACCGGATTGAATATGCTCCCGAACTGATCGACAGCGGCACTGTTTGGCAGATGCTTTACGAAGATTATCCTTCTTTTGGAACGAACACATACTGGACCGATGCCGGCGATCAAAACACGGAAAGCGTTGTGGGTCATCCAAGAGATGGTGCGATGAGATTCTATCGCGTTGTGCAGACAGGCACGAACGATCTGGCCAACGCGCCGCAGGTTTCAATACTCTCGCCAACAAACAACGCGGTGCTAACGGGCGACATTACAGTTTCCCTTGTGGTGACAAGTTCCCTGACTGTGAACGCGATTCGTCTGTTTGTGGACGGGCAGGAGGTCGGTTATCAAAATGACACCGAAACGAATTTCGTCATCAACACATGCCAATTTGGCAACGGGGCGCGTAAGATTTATGCCGTGGTCGAAAACTCAAGCGGGTCTGAGACCACAAGTGAGTCATCCGATTTCGTCCCGAACTACGGCGTTTCACCCGTTCGAACCGTCACATTTGACAATTTCATCACGGATTACCGGGGCAAGTTGCGATTCCAAGACCCTGACGAAACTGAAACGAACCGTTTCACCGCTAACTTCGCAGCATACGCAGATTGGACGCTGACGATCACCAACCAGGATGGCGTCGCTGTGCGCACTGAAACGGGAACTGGTTTCGGCATGGAGTTTATGTGGGACGGAACTGGCGATGGCGGAACGAATTTGCCAAGCGGCCCTTATTGGGCTGTCTTGTCCGCCAGCCAGTCAAGCTCTTCGTCAATGGCTCAAATGCTGCGGATGATGCCGCCGTTCATCGAAGACGCAATTGCGAAAGGAGAAAAATCCTACTTCATTGAACCGCCGCCGATGCCACCTGTTTACACGAACAAGACTTGGGTTTCCTGGGAGAAAGTGTTCGGGCCAACGCCCGCAATCGAAGTGCCCATACGGGATGAGTATTTTGTGTTGGCTGCCGAAATTGAACAAGAATCCAAGAAAAGTTTTGATTCAAAAGGCGGTGGTGTCACGTTGGACGCAGCAGGAGATTCAGGAAGTGGCGGTCAAACGACGGTTCTAAGACCCATACCGTCGGTCTGGTTTGGAAAAAATGGAACGATTGGGATTGCCTATCAAGGCAATCACCCCGAGGGAACATCATTCGGTCTTAATACGCGACCAAGTAATGGACTGGGAGGTCGCGTTTCGTTGAATGTAACGCCTGGAAGTTATCCGCGCCTGCGGGCGGCGCACAGAATCGCCCTCGGCTTCAACCGTTACATGGGCGACGCCGGTTACCGGCTCAAGTTCTACAAGGGCAATTTCGATTTGCAGGCAGCGGATCTGCGCAAGCCATCAAAAGGGGGCACCAGCAGATTCAATGATGTAAATGTCGGATTGCTCATCGGTCACGGGGTTTGCAGTGCAGATTCAAGCAGCGGCCACGACTTCACAATCTCCGCTTCAGGGCCTTTCCAGTCGTATTATCCAGTTTGGGAAGGGGGCAGCGGCTATAATTGGGTGCGGCTCTCTGAATTTGACTTTGGAAGTTCTGGCGTGAACGGGCTGCGGTGGATGTCCATTTTGACCTGTAACAATCTTATCGATCACGTTTATCAGGATTGTTACGACAAGGAGGCCTTGCCGGTGAACGATGATCTTCATCTGCTTTGTGGCGCGAAATCGGCCGTGTTCATCGTGTCCAATTTCGGATTGAAGTATTCAGCCGCTTTGACCGGCAGAGGCGGAGTCGCTCGGAAAACCATCGTTGAATCTTGGTTTTACGCGGGGGCACAAAGTCAAGGCATTCAACCCGGAGGCCCGCATTTGACGGTGGAATTCAGAGTGATCGGCTGGCCGAATTGCTTCAATGATGATCTGATAGATTTCCAATCGCCGAATTCGGGAAATCCAGCCGACATCACCTATCAGGATAGCACGGTGTTCACACCATGAACCTTCGGCTGATTCTCCTTTGCGTTGGTTTGGGCAGCACCATCTCCGGCGCTGCCCAGCTTTCCTTGGAGGCGTTCGGTGAACCGCTCGATGGGCAGAACATTGAAGTCATCTGGAGGGTTTCACCTGGCGAAGTGCCCGCTTCGCTCGGAACGTTCACCGTGCTGCCAACATCATTCTCCAGCCAAGTCGTTTCCAATGTTATTGACCTGTGTGGCTTTAAGAACGCCGAAAAGGTCCGGGGTGCTTTCCGTGACGTGGTAACTGGAAGGGCAGCATCTTATCAAGAGCCCCATCCCGGAAAGCCTGTGTTGGGCAAGTCGCTTCGCATTGTGCCAGCAAACGGTTACATCAACTATTTTAACCCCACGGCGAGTTCGCTGCCCGGTGTCCCAGCTCAGGGAGTGCCGAGTCTGGAACGCGCACTCCAACTGGCGATGAACCTTCTGCCAATACTGGGGATCAATGAGTCGGAACTTGCACGCAAGCCAGACAGTCAGGAGTTGGCCTATTTCGTAACCGAGAAAAAGAACGGACGTTTTGACAAGCAGCAGAAGAAGGCCGTCGAAGAAGTCGCTGCGCGGGGTGTGATCTTGTTCAGGCAGGTCAATGGCGTGAGCTTTTCCGGCCCAAGTGATTCCGGTGGGCTGCGTGTCGAGTTCGGAAACAACGAGCAAATCAAGGAACTGGCAGTAACCTGGCGCGCGCTCAAACCTGGAAACGAGGAGACTGTCGCAAGCCAAGAAGAGATCATGCGGGCCATCAAGCAGGGCCAAGCTGTTGTCAGACTGCCTGAGGGCTTTGGCAATACAGCCAAGCTGAAATCTGTAACCATCACTGGACTGAGGCCATACTATTTCGGCGTGAGCGGAACAGAACCGCAGACGGTGGTTTTTCCCTACGCGATGCTGACAGCCACGGCGGAAACCGGCGTCACCAATTTCCCCGTCAGTTTGAACTGTCCAATTCTCAAGTGACAGCGCGAGGCTTTGGCGTTTGCCGGACGCTTAACGTGTGGTCCGCAAGATTCTGATCGCGTAAACGTCGCTTCCGTAATGCGAGAGATGCCGCAGCATCTCGCCGTCTCCCAGAGGATCGCGGATGAGGTATTCCGTTTTTTCCTTGCCGACGATCAAAACCCAATGCGGCACGGTTTTGTCAATGAACACCTTTGCGATGACGGGCTGGTTGTTATTTAGTGCGGCGTCAATCCGCTGAAAACTCGGATTGCCGATGTAACCCATCGTAACTTTTCCCTTTGAGATTTTGGAAACCGAATCCCACTTCAGCCAACCGCGCTCGGTGTAACCGTCGTTCTTCTTCAAGTAATCATTGAGTTCTTTCGGGGTGACCTTTACACGGCAATGGTCGAGCGCCATCGCCAAGCTGCAAACTGTGCAACCAACGCGCGCCAGCGATTCCTCAGTGCCTCCAACTGTATCATCCGCCCACCGTGAATCCCGTTGCAGATAATTTGCTGTCGGCATTGCGGTCACAACAAGAAATTCGCCGCCGCGCGGCGGAATTGCGTCCGTTCTCTCGGGGAGATTGCGACTCATCCAAAATCCAACGGCAACCAGCGCGACGGCCAAGCCGATGATCAGGGCTCGTTTTCGGACTGAAAAGTTTGGCATTGGCGCATGGTACCGGATTTGGCAAGGCGTTGGCACGGTTGATTTGCGCTTGAACCGGGATTTGAATTGAGCGGAGAGGCGGTTTGAGTTTTAATCGCTTTGAGCGAGTTCGCGGAAAATTTTAACGCGAGTTGAATTTGAAAAGTTTTAACCAAGTTGAATTGAATCATTGCCAGCATCGCGACGACATCTGCGACATCATGGCCGCCTACGACGTTTCGTTTTCAATCGGCGACGGTTTGCGACCGGGTTCAATTGCCGATGCGAATGATGAAGCCCAGTTTGGCGAATTAGAAACTCAAGGTGAACTGACCGAACGGGCGTGGGCGCATGGCGTGCAAGTGATGAACGAAGGTCCGGGTCACGTTCCACTCCACATGATTGAAGAGAACATGGCGAAACAACTTGAGTGGTGTCACGAAGCGCCGTTCTACACGCTTGGACCGCTGACAACGGACATTGCTCCGGGTTACGACCACATCACCAGCGCGATAGGTGCGGCCATGATTGGTTGGTATGGCTGCGCGATGCTTTGTTACGTGACTCCGAAAGAGCACTTGGGATTGCCCAATAAAAAAGACGTTAAGGATGGAGTGATTGCTTACAAAATTGCGGCGCACGCGGCGGACTTGGCAAAAGGACATCCGGGCGCGCAGTATCGGGACAACGCACTTTCAAAAGCGCGGTTTGAATTTCGGTGGGAAGACCAATTCAATCTCTCGCTCGATCCCGTCACCGCCAGAGAATTCCATGATGAAACATTGCCGCAAGAGGGAGCGAAGACGGCTCATTTCTGCTCCATGTGCGGCCCGCACTTCTGCTCGATGAAGATTACGG
>Ga0315289_10000302_pt1 | contig 78142 bp, 62 predicted proteins | sample YL17G11_40_MG_FD_203452 | JGI IMG/M metagenome (GOLD analysis project Ga0315289, IMG submission 203452) | Sediment microbial communities from Yellowstone Lake, YNP, Wyoming, USA - YL17G11_40 | ecosystem: Environmental > Aquatic > Freshwater > Lake > Sediment | place: USA: Wyoming | collected...
CGGATTACTATACTGGTTGGGCTGTTCGGCCCGGCCGGACATCATATGGCTAGGTAGCTCAGTCGGTAGAGCGAAGGACTGAAAATCCTTGCGTCGGCGGTTCGATTCCGTCCCTAGCCATTTTTCTCTTCCCCCAATAAAGAAAAGAACGTTCCCCTCCTCCCAAGAAGAGAAGCGCACCTTTCAGCGGCCGCTCGATCAGAACTTATAGCTCACCGACACCGTCGGGACGACGATCTTCATGCCGTAGGTCCCGGGCATGGCGCCGGGAAGGACAGGCAGCGAGGGAACCGCCGTCCGCGTGGTCCCCATGAGGTATTCCAGGCCGAAGTCCAGCTGAAGGTCGGAGATCGTCTTGCCGATTCCGATCGAGACGGCGTTGAAGGTATGGCTGGGGCGCAGGACGTTGAGGGTCGCGAGCGGCCCCGGCGCCGGGTCGTTGTAATAGCCGGCCCGCAGGGCTGTCGACGCGTTCAAAGTGTATTCGGCGCCGAAACGGAGCTGGGTCGCGTCTTTCCAATCGAGGACGCGGACGTCCATCCCGCTCATTTCAATGAGCGTTCCCCAGGCGGATTCCAGGTAGTCGGTCGTGATCCTGTCGAGCTTCGACCACTGGGTCCAGTGGATGTCGGCGCTCAGGAGCAGGCGCGGCACCGGCCGGAACGAAACGCCGCCCGCGATCCACAGCGGCCAGGTGATCTTGCGTTCGAGGTCGGAGCTGCCGGGAAGCTCGTAGACAGGCAAGGTAGGCATGTTGGCCGTTCCGCTGAACGAAACGGTCGAAGGCGTCCGCACCGTCAGGCCGATGCCGAGCTTCTCGGAGGGCGTCACGAGCACGCCGAACGTCGCCCCTATCCCCCACCCGTTCATGTTCTCTTCGTACTGTCCGAGATCCAGAGGGTCGGGGGGAATGCCGACGAGCACGATCCCGGCCGGCATCTTGAGGCTGAACATGCCGTAGTTGAGGTTGAACGTAGCCCCGATGGAAACGACATCGCTGAGCTTGACGGCGACGAGGGGCGAGATGGAAACGACGCCGACCTTGCTCGACCAATCGTATACGGTTCCGCCCGTTATCGGGGTGAAGTCCTCGCCATCCCACATCGTTCCCAGCCCGGAGGGCGTGCCGATGCCCAAGCCGACGACGACCTTGGAGCTGAGGGGCTTGTAATACGCGGCCAGCCCGCCCAGGTTATGCGAGGTCTTCGTCTTGGCGTCGACGACGGGCTCCTCAATCATGGATGGCGCCCGGTAAGTCGCCGTCGGAATGAGGTCGGTCGCGTAGAACCCGAACATCTCCTTGCGGAAGCCGGCCGCTCCGGCCGGGTTCCAGAAGACGGCGCTGAAGTCGTTGGCGATGCCGACGAACGCGCCGCCCATGCCTTGGGCCCGGGAGCCCAGCCCGTTGAGGTTCAGCCCGTTCGCGAGGGCTATGGACGGAAGGACGAGGACGACGGCCAGGGCCGCGAGCAGGAATCTCTTGGACATGTTCTATCTCTCCGCTTTCAGATCTTCCTAACCTGATCTATTCATAAAAATGCCGATGTGTTACCTAACTCCTACGATATCTGTAGGATCTCCAGCTTGCCGATTATTAATCGGATTTCCGAAAGCTCCTCACAGAAAGATTGGCATTTTTACCCTCCGGGCGAGCCGATCCGGCCGCATCTGCTGTGTTGCGAAGGGTTCGCAGCCCTAATACTCGTTTCTTCACGAGGATTAGGACAGCTTCACCCTCCGCGCCTTGCATCTGCTGCCGCCTCGACTTGTGAATAGATCAGGCTAAATATTATACACGAGTATATGCGGGCCGGCCGCTCCGCCGGTTATTTTTTCTTGAAGCCGAGCTCCCCTTTCTTGTCGACACCGATCGCGACCGTGTCGCCCTCCCCAAACTCCCCTGCCAGAATTTTCATGGCCAGGGGGTTCTGGACGTCCCTCTGGATCGTTCGCTTGAGCGGCCGCGCCCCGTAGACAGGGTCGAAGCCCCTCTCCGCCAGGTGCTCTTTGGCCTCCTTTGAGACCTCGAGGCCGATCTTGCGGTCGGCCAGCCTCTTGCCCAGAAGCTCCAACTGGAGCCCGACGATCTCGAGGATGGCGCTCTTCCCCAGCGGCCTGAAGATTATGACCTCGTCGATGCGGTTGAGGAACTCCGGCTTGAAATGGACCTCGAGGACCTTCCGGACCTCCTTCTCCATGGCCTCGTAATCGCCGCTGAGCTCCTTGATGACCTGACCGCCGAGGTTCGAGGTCATGATGACCAGCGTATTCTTGAAGTCGACCGTCCGGCCCTTGCCGTCGGTCAGCCGGCCGTCTTCGAGGATCTGGAGCAGGACGTTGAAGACGTCGGGGTGGGCCTTCTCGATCTCGTCGAGGAGGACGAGCGAGTAGGGCCGGCGCTTGACGGCCTCTGTCAGCTGTCCCCCTTCCTCGTAGCCGACGTAGCCCGGCGGCGCGCCGACGAGGCGGCTGACCGTGTGTTTTTCCATGTATTCGGACATGTCCAGGCGGACCATGGCCTTCTCGTCGTCGAAGAGGAACTCGGCCAGGGCCCGGGCCAGTTCGGTCTTGCCGACGCCCGTCGGGCCGAGGAAGATGAACGAGCCGATGGGCCGGCCGGCTTCCTGGATGCCTGCCCGCGAGCGCCGGACCGTGGCCGCGACGGCCTGGATGGCCGTGTCCTGGCCGATGACCCGCTTCGCCAGGATCTCCTCCATCCGGATGAGCCGGTCGACATCGCCCTCGAGCATCTTGGAAACGGGGATGCCGGTCCACTTGGACACGACCTGGGCCACGTCCTCCTCGTCGACCTCCTCCTTGAGCATCCGCCCCTTGGCCTGGATAGCGGCCAGGTCGGCCGCGGCCTTGTCCATCTCTTTCTGAAGCTCGATGAGCTTGCCGTATCGGATCTCGGCCGCCTTCTCGAGATCGCCTCGCCGTTCGGCATTCTGCTCCTCGACCTTGAGGGCGTCGCGTTTTTCCTTGAGACGACCGGCCGCCTCGATCGTCTCCTTTTCCTTCTGCCAGCGGCCGCGCAGGGCACCGGCCCGCTCCTTGAGGTTGGCCAGTTCCTCTTCGATCTTCTCCAGCCTGTCGCGCGAAGCCGGGTCCCTCTCTTTCTTCAAGGCTTGGCGCTCGATCTCGAGCTGGAGGGTGCGGCGATCGAGCTCGTCGAGCTCTTCGGGCAGGCTGTCGATCTGGATGCGGATGCGCGACGCGGCCTCGTCGACGAGATCGATGGCCTTGTCCGGGAGAAAGCGACTGGTGATGTAGCGCGAAGACAGAGTCGCCGCGGCGACGAGGGCCGAGTCCTTGATCCTGACGCCGTGGTGGACCTCGTATTTCTCTTTGAGGCCGCGGAGGATGGAGATCGTCTCCTCGACCGTCGGCTCGTCGACATAGACCTGTTGGAAGCGGCGCTCCAAGGCGGCGTCCTTTTCGATGTGCTTCTTGTATTCGTTGAGGGTCGTCGCCCCGACACAGCGGAGCTCGCCCCGGGCCAGCGCGGGCTTAAGCATGTTCGAGGCGTCGACCGCGCCCTCCGCCGCGCCCGCCCCGATGATCGTGTGGAGCTCGTCGATGAAGAGGACGACCTCGCCGCCGGCTTCGCCGATCTCTTTGATGACGGCCTTGAGACGGTCCTCGAACTCGCCCCGGAACTTCGTCCCGGCGACGAGCGCCCCGATATCGAGGGCCAGGAGACGCTTGTTCTTCAGGGACTGGGGCACGTCGCCGTTGGCGATGCGCTGGGCCAGGCCTTCGACAACGGCCGTCTTGCCGACACCGGCTTCGCCGATGAGGACGGGGTTGTTCTTCGTCCGCCGCGACAGGACCTGGATGACCCGCCGGATCTCGTCCTCCCGGCCGATGACCGGGTCGAGCTTGCCCTGGCGGGCCAGGGCCGTCAGGTCCCGGGCGTATTTCTCGAGGACCTGGTATTTGCCTTCCGGCTGGGGGTCGGTGACCCTCTGCGAGCCGCGGACGGCGGCCAGGGCTTTGAGGACGGCATCTTCATTGACGCCGTTCGCCCGGAGGATCCGGGCCGCGTCGCTTTTCCCCTCCTTGAGCACGGCCAGGAAGAGGTGCTCGGTCGAAACGTACTCGTCCTTGAGCTCGTCGGCCGCCTTCCGGGCCGCGTCGAGGACCCGCCGCAGGTCCGGCGAAAGGACGGTCTCCCCTCCCCCGCTGACCTTGGGCAGGCGTTCGAGGGCCGCGTCGGCATCGGCCCGGATCTTCGTTGCCGGAACGCCGATCTTGGCCAGGATGGCGTTGACGATGTTCTCGTCCCGGGCGAGAAAGCTCCAGAGGAGATGTTCCGGACGCACCTCCTGATGGCCCATCTCCTCGGCCCGGCCCTGGGCCTTTTGGATGGCTTCCTGCGACATCACCGTAAACTGATCCCAGCGCATCGGACGCACCTCCCCAAGGGACTAGCCTTTCTATTAAAGACCCGCCGCGGGGGGCTGTCAAGGCGCCGCGCGGTGAAGCCGCACCTCGGCGATCTCCCCCCTTGACAATTCGTGAAAAATCAATATTTATTGTCAGTGAGAGCGCCTCATGGAAGAGATGGAAGTCACGAGCTGGCTGACGCTCGACGCGATCAAGAAGTCGAAGAGCGTCGAGATCGTCGAGACCGTCGGCAACCTCCAAACGGGCCACGGCATGTCCGTCTTCTGTATCATCGAAGAGGACTTTCTCGAGCTCTGCTACAGCGACTCGGTTGTGAACACCATCCGGCGTTATGAGGGCCGTGACGAGTTCGACAAGGCCCTGGAAGAACGGAAAGAGGACGACGGGGAAGCTCCACTCGAGGACGATGGGGACAAGGACTTCGATGAGGACGAAGAGGAGGAAGAGGATATCAAGGAAGGGTTCTCGGTCGAGGACGAGTCCGAGACTTACTGATCCGACGGGCCGGGCCCGAACCGGCCCTTGAGTTTGGCGAGAAGGTTCAGGGCGTCGAGAGGGGTTAGGAAAGAGAGGTCGAGGCCTTCGATCTCTTCCTTGAGTTCGCGGAAAAGGGCGAGCTCCCTGTCCTCGGCGAAAAGGAAGAGCTGGTTGCGGTCCTTCGCCGCCCGGCCGCGGTAGGCCAGCCGGGGCAGGCCGGCTTCGTCGAGCTCCTGTTTCTCCAGGTTGAAGAGGATCTCCCGGGCCCGTTCGATGACGTCCTTCGGGATGCCGGCCAGCTTGGCGACGTGGATGCCGTAGCTCTGGTCGGAAGGCCCGGGGACGATCTTGCGCAGGAAGACGACTTCTTCCTTCCATTCCCTGACGGAAACGTGGTAGTTCTTGATCCGCGGCAGGGTCAGGGCGAGTTCGGTCAGCTCGTGGTAGTGGGTGGCGAAGAGCGTCTTCGGCCGGAGGCCCTCGCGCTCATGGAGGCGCTCGGCCACCGCCCAGGCGATGCTCAGGCCGTCGAACGTGCTCGTGCCCCGGCCGACCTCGTCGAGGAGGATGAGGCTGCGCGACGTGGCGTTGTGGAGGATGTTCGCCGTTTCGAGCATCTCGACCATGAAGGTCGACTGCCCGACGCTGAGGAAATCCATGGCCCCGATCCGGGTGAAGATGCGGTCGACGAGTCCGAGTGCCGCAGATTTTGCCGGGACGAACGAGCCCATCTGGCCGAGGATGGAGATGAGCGCCGCCTGTCTCAGAAAGGTCGACTTCCCGCCCATGTTCGGGCCGGTGATGATCAGGATCTGGTTCGAGGCCGCATCGAGCTCCAAGTCGTTGGGGATGAAAGGCTCGGCCTGGCTCGTCTCGATGACGGGGTGGCGTCCGGCCTCGATGCGGAGGGCGTCCCCCTCGTCGATCGCGGGACGGACGTAGTTCCGCCGGGCTGCGCACTCGGCCAGGGCCAGGAGGACGTCGAGCGCGGCGACGTCGGCCGCGATCCTCTGCAGACGGCGGGTTTCCCGGGCCACGTCCTCGCGAACCTCGAGGAAGAGGCGGTGCTCGAGGACCCCGATCCGCTCTTCGGCATGGAGGACCTTCTCTTCGTACTCCCTGAGCTCGGGCGTCAGAAAGCGCTCGGAGTTGACGAGCGTCTGTTTCCGCATGTAATCGCCCGGGACCTGGGCCAGGTTGGGTTTCGTCACCTCGATGTAGTAGCCGAAGACCTTGTTGTAGCGGACTTTGAGGGAGCCGATGCCCGTCCGCTCCCGCTCGCGTTTCTCGAGCTGGGCGATGAAGGACTTCCCGGTCCGGCTGACCGAGCGCAGGTCGTCGAGCTCCGCGTTCCAGCCGTCCTTGACGATGCCGCCCTCGGTCAGGAGGAAGGCCGGCTCGTCGAGGATGGCCTTCTCGATGAGGCCGGCGACGTCCTCGGCATTGTCCCAGCGTCCGGACATCGTCCCGAAGATCTCGGCCGAAAAAGCGCCGATCTCGCGCTGGACCTGGGGCAAGGGAGCCAGGGATTTTTTGAGGGCGACGAGGTCCCGCGGATGGGCCGCGGCGAGGGCGATCTTCCCGGCCAACCGCTCCAGGTCGAGAACCCCTTTCAGGACCTCGCGCAGCTCGCGGCGGCCGATGGTCGCCCCGAGGGCCTCGGCGACGCCGTCCTGTCTCGCCGCGATCTCCTTCGTGTCGAAGAGGGGCCGCAGGAGCCAAGAGCGGAGGAGGCGGCCGCCCGGGGCCGTCACGGTGAAGTCGATGACATCCAGGAGCGTGTCCTTGACCTTGCCCTCGCGCAGATTGCGGACGAGCTCCAAGTTGCGGACCGTCGTCGCGTCGAGGACGAGGTGGCTTTCCCTGTGGAGGTAGGAGATCCGGTGGACGAGAGACAGGGAGTCCTGGCGGACCTTCTTGACATAGGCGATGAGGGCCCCGGCCGCGGCGACCGCGAGACGCTTATCCTCGAGGCCGAACCCGGTGAGGGAGCGCGCGCCGAAGTGCTCGAGGACGACGCGGGTCGCCTGGGGCGGGTCGAAGAGCCAACCCTCGGCCGGGCTCAGGGCGACGCCGGCCGTCCCGCCGAGCGAAAGGACGCGCCGCAGGGCGTCCTCCGCCCCTTCCGGGTAGAGGATCTCCTTGGGCGCCGCCTTGAAGATCTCGTCGGCCAGGACCTTGGCCTCGGGCCACCCGCCCTCGAGCGTGCGGACCTCACCGGCGACGAGGTCGAGGAGGGCCATCCCCCACCCATCCTCTTCGAGGACCAGGGAGACGATGAAGGTGCTCTCCTTGGCGTCCTCCGTCTCGAACTCGACGGCGGTTCCGGGCGTTAAGACCTTGATAACCTCGCGCCTGACGACGCCCTTGGCCGCCTTGGGGTCCTCGACCTGCTCGCAGATGGCGACCTTGTAGCCCTGGCGCAGGAGTTTCGGGAGATAGGAGCCGACGGCGTGGTACGGGACGCCGCACATCGGCACCTTCTGCCGCGAGGTCAGGGTGATGTCGAGGATGGGCGCGGCGAGCTTGGCGTCGTCGTAGAACATCTCGTAGAAATCGCCGAGGCGGAAGAAGAGGAGGGCGTCGCGGTGGAGCTCCTTGATCCGGAAATACTGCTCCATCATCGGAGTCAGGGAGTTGTCGTTGGCCATGAGCGAGCCCTCACTATACCCAGAGGCTTCCCTTATTGCAACATGAAGCATCGCGCCCTGTCGTGTGTTCGGAACTTCCGACTCGGGGCGCGCCACTCCGTCGGCCGCGGCCCGCCCCGGCGGACAAGCCCTTAGCCGCCGGGACGACAGAGCCCGCCCCTGCGTGCCGGGCCGCTTGGTATCCGGGCTTCGCTCTGGCAAAGAGGGACTGTCCCCAGCGGGGGCTGTCCCTCTTTGCCATCCGTGCCCGCTCAGCCCTCAACCGCCTCCTCCGGGCATCGCCCCTGCGTGCTCGTTCCTTCACACACGAACAGGCGCGTCAGACTGTTTGACATGACTGGGGCCCCTGTTGTAATCTCGGGGCGTGAACGTTCCCAATTACCTCAGCCTGGCCAGGATTCTCGCCATCCCGGCCCTCGTGGCCGTGATGCTGACGAATTTCAAGGGCCACGACCTCGTCGCCGTGATCATCTTCACCTTCGCCTCCCTGACGGACTGGCTCGACGGCTGGCTGGCCCGCCGGAAGGCTCTCGTCACCGTCCTCGGCCAGCTCCTCGACCCGACGGCCGACAAGCTGCTCATCGCCTCGACCCTCATCTGCCTCGTCGGGCTCGGCCGGGTCCCGGCCTGGGCGGCCGTGGTCATCATCGGGCGGGAGATCGCCGTCAGCGGCTTCCGGGCCATGGCCTCGTCCAAGGGGGTCAACATCCCCGCCTCGGCCTTCGGAAAGGCCAAGATGGGCAGTGAATCCTGGGTCATCGGCGCCCTCGTCCTGGGCCCGATCTATTTGGGGAAATTCTACATCGCGGCCAAGGTCGGGCTGTGGTTGGTTTTCGCCCTGGTTGTCATCTCGGCCGTCGAATATTTCGTCCGCTACGGCCCCCGGGTTATTTCACAGCAGGCCGAATAGGGCCGCCCTCGCCTTCTCCAGTCCTTCCCAGTTCTCCACGTTGTGGAAAGCCGGCGCCTTGGGCCAGCCCCGGCCGATGCGCTTGAACAAGCCGGCCAGAACTTTGCCCGGGCCGCACTCGATGCACGCTTCGATGTCCATCTCCTTTAAAAGGCCCATGGACTTCGCCCAGAGGACGGAGCGGCTGACCTGTCGCTTGAGGGCGTCCCGGGCCTCCTCCGCCGTCCGGATAAGCCGGGCATCGACGTTGGTGATGACCGGGAAGCGCGGGCCGGCGAAGGGGACCGCGTCGAGGTCGGCGGCGAGCCTCTCCTCGGCCGGCTTCATCAGCCGGGAGTGGAAAGGCGCGCTGACCGGCAGCATGACCGACCGCGGCGCCTTGATCGCGGCCAGGGCCTCCTCGACCGCGGCCTTTTCACCGGAGATGACGATCTGGTCGTCGCTATTCCAATTGGCGATCTCGACGACGCCCGAGCGCACGGCGGCGAGATGTCCCTCGACCACGTCGCCGGGAACGCCGAGGACCGCAGCCATCCCCCCGATCCCGACGGGGACGGCTTCCTGCATGTAGCGGCCTCTCTTGTGGACGAGAAGAACGGCGTCCTCGAAGCGAAGGCAACCGGCGGCGACGAGGGCCGAATATTCTCCCACGCTGTGGCCGGCGGCCACGGCGGGGTCGCGGCCGAGCAGGCGGCAGGCGGCCGTGCTGACAACGAGCAGGGCCGGCTGGGTGTTCCGGGTGAGCCGGAGCTCCTCCTCGGGCCCCTCGAAACAAATCTTGGAAATGGGAAAGCCGAGGACCTCGTCGGCTGTTTCAAAAAGCTCGCGGGCCTCGGGCGATTTGTCGTAGAGGTCCTTGCCCATGCCCACGGCCTGGGACCCCTGCCCCGGAAAAAGATAGGCGACGTTCATTTCAGGCAGTCTTTCTTGAGCTGGATATCGGCCCGCTTTCTCAGGTCCCCGACCCAGTCGGCCGTCTGTTTCGTCCGCCTCTCCTCCCGCAGCAGCGATTCGATCCGGTCGGCGGCCCGGTCGAGCGGTTCGGCCGCGTTGCCGAGGCGGGTCTGCTCCGGGACATAGATATCCCGGTAATGCCTCTCGACCTCCGCTTGCGACACGGGGATCGTCGCGCTGAACCTCAGGGCCAGGGCCCTGTCGTAGAGGAGCCTGTCCCGGAGATAGGGCTCGAGGTCCTTCTCGGCGAGGCCGAACTTCCCGAGCTTCGCCGCGAAGGCGCCTTCGCCCAATCCGCGGCGCAAGTCGGCGAGCGCGGCGGCGAGCTCTTCCTCACCGACCCCCCGGGCCTCCCGGGCCAGGTCCAGGACGACTTTCCTGTCGATGAGCGCGTCGAGGGCCGCGAGACGCGGGTCCCGCCCCGCCTCGACGGCGGCCTCGCGACCCAGGCCGAACTCGGCCGCGACCTCGACGTCGAGGAGGGTGATGATCTCGCCATTGACGACCGCGACCAGGCAGTTGACTGTCTGGGCCAGGCCGGCGGCCGCCGCCAGGAGTGTCAGGAGCATGATCCTTTTCATCATCGTCGTCCCCGCCCTAGAAGATGTTGCCGATCGTCAGGAAGATGAGGGGTTTCCCTTTCTTGTCCTGAGCGTCGATGCCCCAGAGTTTCCAGGCGATCTCCACGCGAACCGGTCCGAGCGGCGTCCGATAGCGGATGCCCGCGCCCGCGGCCCCCTGGAGGTCGAGAGGCCGGAATTCATTCAGGCTGCCGTAGACGTTGCCGAGGTCGAAAAAGGCGGCCAGCCGAAGTTCCTTCCACGAGGGAACGACGGCGAAGACGAGCTCCGAGTTGACCAGGAAGACGGCCTCGCCGCCGAGGGGCTTGAGCGTCGTCGGGTCGAGGGGGCCGAGCATGTCGAACTCCTCCCCCCGGAACGTGTTGCTGCCGCCGGCGAATAACCTCTCCGGGAGGTTCCTCAAGCCGTTGCCGAGCCCCAGCCGGGCCGTGACTCCAAGGTTCAGACCGGCCGGCAGGGGGCGGAAGAGCTGGGACTTGAGAAAGACCTTCTGGTAGTCCGATTCCATGCCGAAGACCGGAAAGCCCCATTCACCGACGACGCTGAAAAAAAGGCCCTTTTCAGGGTTCAGGGTGTCATCTCGTCTTTCCCAATTCATGCTGACCGACACGAGCGCCGCCGAGTATGGAAGATAGCGCCTGTCGATGTCGGGCGGGGGGTTTTCGAGGTCGACCTTGGGAAGGGCCGTCCGGGTCAAGCTCAGGGAGGCCAGAAGAAGCCGGGCCTTGCCCAAGGATTTGACTGTGCTGAGGCTGATGCCGCGGCGGTCGTAGGTGAAGCTCTCCCGCTCCTCTCGTTCGGCCCAGGCGAGGAGCGTCGTCGGTATGGCCAGGCGGAAGAGGTATGGCTGGCTCCAGGAGGCGACCGCCCGTCTCTCGACCGTGCTGAGCTGGGCCAGGAGGCCGACCTGCGCGCCGAGGCCGAAGACGTTGCTGCGGATGTTCTCCGCCGTGCCGCGGGGGCGGAAATCGTTGGGCCAGGAGGCGAGAGAGCCGCTGAGCGGGGTCAGGGATTCGAACCCGAGGCCGATGCCGGCGTAGTTCCTTTCCCCCTCTCGGACGGTGACGATCACGACCTCGTCCCGGGGCCCGGTCTGGACCTCATCCACCCGGACCTCGGAAAAAATGCCGAGGCGTTCGAGCCGGCGTTTCGTCTCCTGGACCTTCGAATAATCGGCCTCGTCGCCCTTTCCGATCCGCATCTCCTTCCCGATGACCCGACTTTTCGTGATCCGGTTCCCGGTGACGAAGACGTCCTGGACAGTGACCTTCTCGCCTTCCTGGATCTCGAAGACGAGCGAGACCCGGTTCTCCGCCGAAGGCTCGACGCGGGCGACGACCTCCGTCCCGCGGACGCCGCGGTAGAGATAGAAGCTCTCGATCTGGCCGACATCCCTCTGGACGTTGGGCGGATAATACGGGCCGCCCTGCCGGTTGACGAGTTCGCGGACGAGGGCGTCGGCGTGGAAAAGGGACGTCCCTTCGAGCCGGATGGCCTCGACGGTCGTCTTCTGTCCTTCCCGGACGTCGAAGACCGCCCGGACACCCGTCTTCTGCTTGACCAGGTCCAGCCGGACCTGGACGTCGGCGAAGCCGTTTTCTTTATAGAAGACCTCGACCTCCCGCGGGATCGAGAACAGCCGGTCGTAGCCGAGGAGGGCGAAAAATGGAACGCTTTCGCGGACGGCCAACCGGGTCTTCATGTCCAGGTCCGTGAACGCGGCCAGGCCCTTGAAATCGACGGCCTCGATCTTGGTTTTCTCTCCCGGGGAGACATCGTGGATGATGCGGATCTCGTCCAGCCCTTTTTCGACCCGGCTGGAGACCGTGGCGAAAAGGTAGCCCTTCCGGCGGACATGGTTGAGGACCCTGACCTCGCCTTCGGCCAGCCCCCACTGCTCGAACACCCGCTCCTTCCAGATCGGTTCGAGGAGCCGGGACGGAACCTTCGCCCCGTTGACGACGATGGAGATCCTCTCCTGCGGCAGGATCTCGACGCGGAGGTCAACCAGGGATTTCTCCTCGTCGAAAGCCTCGCCGGCCAGGCGGACGTCGGCCCGCCGGTAGCCCGACTTGCCCAAGGCGGCGGTCAAGGCCCCGAGGTCGGCCTCGAAGAGGCTGGGCACATAAACCTTGCCGGCCCGGCTTTTCATCTTCCCGAGAAGGTTCCGCTGGGGGATATCGGCCTGCCACTCGATATCGAGCGCGCCGATCCGATAGATCTTCCAGGAGGAGGCCCGGAAGACGAGGTTGACCGTCGTGTCGCCGGTCTTCCGCCGGACATCACAGTCGACCGTGGCGCCGAAATACCCTTCCTTCCTCAACCCCTCCCGGACCTCCTTGACCGCGTCGGCCAGACGGTCTTCCTTGAGGATGCCGCCCGGCCTGAGGGAGACGAGACTGTCCCTCAGGCGAGCCGATGAAGCCCCCGAGCCGGGGAAATAGACGTTGTTGATGAACAGGTTCCTGACGAGGGCGAAGACGAGTTCGACGCGGTCCTCCCCGCTCTTCAGGACCCGGACGTCGGCAAAGAGGCCCGTGCGGAAGATCTGCTTAACGGCCTGGTCCACGAGCCGTGGCGAATAGGGATCGCCCGGCTTGATAGGGATGAGGTCAAGGAACCCCTTTTCGGCGGGCTTCCCGTCGGCCTCGACGGCGACCTTGACGACGACCGCGGCTCCGGCGGCCTGGGCCCGGACCGTCCGGACGCCGGCGAGAGCGAGGACCGCCGTGAGCGCCAGGACGGCCCCGGCGCCGGGACGGCGTCCACGGCCGCGTTCTCTAGAAGCGTTTGCGGTACTTGACATCCAAACTCAGCCTTCCCCGGTCGTCCCGCCCGCCGACGAGCGAGAACTTCCTGCTGATGTCCCATTCCATGCGGAAAATCGGGACTTCGTCGATCCCGGCCATGACGGTGGAGTTGGCCACGATCGTCGAATAGAGAAAGAGGAGGTTCGGGGAGATCTTCTTGCCCACGGTGATCCGGGCGGCGATGCCGCCCGGGGCGCTTTCAGGGATATAGGGGTCGATACGGAATCGGTCCAAGGAGAAAAGGCCGCCGGGAGTCCTTCTCCTGGCCTGGTCGGCGATCTGATAGGTCAGGAGGGAGGCCGTATTCAAAGCCGTGCTGCGGTCGCCGGAATAGGAATAGTACGTCCGCTTGAAGGCCTCGCCCAGGGCGAGCAGGGACAGTATCTCCTCTGGCGGCAGGGGCGGCGAGGAGGAGAACTCCGGCTTGAGGCGGCTGACCGGGCCGCTCATGTTCAGGGTCACCCGGTAGTCCTTGACGTAAGTCTCGCCGCGGAAATCGAGGTAGGGCTCCGTGTTGATCGGGTCGACGAAGCTCAGGCGGCCGTTGATCATCCGGAAGCTCCGGTCCTGGAAATAAAAGTCGCCGCTCCCGAGGTCGATGTCGCCGAGGAGGACGGGCGAGGCGAAGTCGCCGGTCGCGGTCAGGTTGAACCGGCCGTTGAACTTGCCGAGCGAGTTCTCGATGATCATGTTCTCGTCGGCCCGGAGGCGGATGTTCAGGGACATGCCGTCGAAAAACGAGGGCCCCGCGTCCGCCGCCGGCTCGGCTTCCGAGGAAAACCCGAACTCCTCGTAGATCTCGCGCCGCCAGGTCAGCCGCTTGAACAGGAGCTCCCCCTCGGTGACGAAGCGCTTCTTGTCCTTGAGCAGGCGGAGCGTTCCGTCGGCCTGGGCCCGCATCCGTTCCATGGGCGAGAGGACCATGTCCTTGGCCTCGAGGCGCAGGTCCATCGTGGCGATGCCGCTCTCGCCGATCCCGACCTCGCCGGAGCCGCGGACGTCGCCGCCGCCGAGCTTGCCGCCGAGCGAGGCGATGGTCAGGACATCGTCGAGGTAGTTCCCGGAGGCGGTGAAATCGGTCATGGCGTAGGCGAAACCAGGCAAGGGCATGATCGGGGCCTCGACATCGAGGACAACGGCGACCTTTGCCTTTGTTTCGGTCTCCTTCACGTCGGCCGTGTAATCGGCGTGCCCCTGGGCTCCGTACCAGGGCCAGATGAGGTCGAGGTTGCCGATCCGTCCCTTGACGACCCCCGCAAAAAGCCCGCCGGAAAGAGGGAAATCGAAAGCGGCTTCGAACGGGTTTTCGCCCGGGACGAGCCCGCCCTTGAGACCGAGGAGAACATGCCCTCCGGCAACACCCAATTGGAGATCGCCCCGGGCCTCCGTTTTCTCGAGGGGAGAGAGGGTCATGTCTTTGATGTTGAACAGCCCGCCCAGCGTGTCCCGGCCGAAGACGCCCCGGCCGGCCAGGGCCAGGGACAGCCGCCCGAAGGCCGGCGAGACGACCTGGTGAAAATCGAGCTCCTCGCCGCGGAGGTCGAAATCGAACTCGCCGTTGACGACCCCGACGAGCAGCCGGCCCTCGAAACGCCCGCCGTAGAAATCCATGGCCAGCTCGGGGAACGATAGGATGCCGTCCTTCCAATCGAGCCGGCCGGAGACGCGGCCGGCCTTCTCGCCGTAGCCGGTGATCTCGGGGCTCGTGAAGCTCCCCGAGAACTCCTGGACGCCGGACCTGTCGACCATCCGGAAATCGCCCGCGGCCCGGCCAGAGAGAGGGACGGAAACCTCGACGGCGGGAAGGATCCGGGCCAGCTCCCCCTCCCCGTCCTTGACGTCCACTACGAGCGTGTCGCCGTCGGTCTTGACCCGAACCCGGCCCTTGAGCTCGGGGTCATCGACGTCGAACGAGCCCTCGAAACCGCCTCCCGATATGACGGCCTCCGTCTCGACGAAAGCGGCATTGAACAGGTCGAAGCCGCCGGGAGACAAGGTGGCCTTCAGGGAGACGTCCGGGGAGGCGGATTTACCGCTGAGACGGACGTCGGCGTAGCCCGCGCCCCGGATCTCGCCGAAGCCGAACGTCTCATTGAGGACGAGGGAGACGAATTCCCGCGTCTGCTTGACGTCGAAGACTTGTCCCCGGATCCTCGTATCGATGTCGCCGGCGAGGTCGATCGCGGCGGTCGCTTCGAGGCGGCCGAAGTTCGATTCCAGGCCGGGAGTCCGGACGGAGACGTTGTGGGTGGCGAAGTCGACGCCGACCTTGGCGCCTCCCCGGAAGCAAAACAGGTCCCCTTCCCTGACGAGCGCGGAATCGCGGAATTCGGCGTCGACAGCGAGCTTGCGGTTCTCGAGGGTAAAGGTCCCCCAGGCGGGGGACCTGATCGGCCAGGGGATTTTGAGCTCACTGAAGACTGGGTCGACGAAAATCGGGGCGGCGCGGCCCTCGACCCGGCCCCGGAGAAAGGTCAGACTCAAGCTCTCGGCGGGAAGTCCGGGCTTCTGGATGGCGAGGTCGATCCGTCCGCCCGTCGCCGGCGCGAGGTCGAATTTTCCCCGAATCCGGCCCATGGGCACACCGCAAAGCACCAGGGTGTCCGAGGCGAGGCTCGTCTCGAAGGCGAGCTCGCCGCTCTTGCGCCGGAGCTTCCCCTCCCCGCCGACCTTTCCCTTCCATTTAAAAGGCATGTGGAGGACCGCGTCGAGATAGGCCGTTTCGATATCGAAACGGGCGTCCAGCTCGACCTCAGGGTCGAGGAAATTCCGGATGCTGCCTTCCGCCTGGAGGGCGACATCGGGCCCTTCGACCGTCAGCCGGTCGATCTTCACCGCTTCGACCCGGCCGGAAAGCATGACCGTGAGGGCACCGCCGAAATCGACGTTTTGAGCGGGGGACGAATAGCCGCTTCGCGCGGCCGTCGCCTGGACCGAGAACTCCTCGCCGCTCTGGGTGACGCGCGCCTGGAGCCCCCGGACCTCGACCGTCGCCGCGCCGGTTTCAAAAGACACCGAACCGTCCTCGACGACCCCCTCCTCGATGAGGAAAGGAAGCGAGAAAACGGAAAACGGGCGCCTGGCTTTCGACCGTGACGCCCCCGGGGCTCCCCGAGTGAGGCGGATCTCCGGAGATTCCAGCCGGACGGAAATGGACTTCTGGTTCCTCAGGAGGGAGAGAAAGGAGACCTCGACCCTGACCCGGCGGGCCCGGAAGGTCGGCGGACCGGCGAGGGAGCGGACGTTCTCAAGGACGAGGGTGGGCGGGAAATAGGACGGCTTCAGGCTGTCGTAGGCGAACGACTTGTGGATCTCCTTGCGGACTTCGCCCAGGAAGACGTTCTTGCCGACGACCAGGCTCGAGAAGAGGACGCCCAGGACGAGCACGAAAACCGTGACCCGCCGGACTTTCTGGACGAGGATCCGGACGTATTCACGGATCCGGAAGATGGGGTGGAATCTCACTTCTTGACTTTTCTCCAGTCGGCGAGGAACCGTTCGATGCCGATGTCCGTCAGCGGATGCTTGACCAGCTTTTCCATGACCCCGTATGGGACCGTGGCGATGTCCGCCCCGATCAGGGCCGCCTCGACGACGTGCCGCGGGTGGCGGACGCTGGCCACGATGACCTCGGTTTCAAAGTGGTAGTTCTCGAAGATCTGGACGATCTCCTCGATGAGGGCCATGCCGTCCTCGGAGGCGTCGTCGAGGCGCCCGATAAAGGGACTGACGAATCGGGCCCCCGCCTTGGCGGCGAGAAGGGCCTGGCTCGCGGAGAAGATGAGGGTCATGTTGACCGGGACGCCCTCGGCCTGGAGCGTTTTCGTCGCCTTGAGGCCCTCCAGGCAGACGGGGATCTTGACCGCGACGTTGGGCGCGATCCGGGCCAGGCGGCGGCCCTCGACGACGATCTCGTCGGCGCGGAGCGAGACGCACTCGGCGCTGACGGGTCCGGCGCAGACGGCACAGATGGCGCGGATATTGTCCTCGAAAGTCGCGTTCTCTTTGGAGCAGAGCGACGGGTTGGTGGTCACCCCGTCCAGGACCCCCCAGCTCGCGACTTCGCGGATCTCCTCCAGGTTGGCCGAATCCAGGAACAGCTTCATGTGTCCTCCTTGTCGCTTGAACCGGTGTAGGTATTCGAGAGCACGCCGATCCCCTCGACCTGCACGTCCACCCGGTCGCCGGGCGTCATGGGGCCGACCCCGGCGGGCGTGCCCGTGGCGATGATGTCGCCGGGGTTGAGGGTCATGACCCGGGAGAGGAATCGGACGAGGAACGGGACGGAAAAGATGAGGTTGGCCGTGTTCCCCGTTTGGACCAGCTTGCCGTTGAGGAACGTCTTCAGGTGGAGCGCCGCCGGGTCGAGGCCCGTGGCGACGCAGGGCCCTAGGGCGGCGAACGTGTCGAAGGACTTGGCCCGGGTGAACTGGACGTCCTTCTTCTGCAGGTCCCGGGCCGTGACGTCGTTGAAACATGCGTAGCCCAGGATGAAGTCGGAAACGGGAGTGTCGTCGCCGAGCCCGCGGGCTTTTCTCTTGATGACGACGGCGACCTCTCCCTCGTAATCGACGCGGCCGGCCATGGCCGGATGGACGATCCTGTCCAGATGGCCGATGACGGCCGTCGGCGGCTTGAGGAAGACCAAGGGCTCTTCGGGCAGGGGGTTTCCCAATTCCTCGGCGTGGGCCCGGTAGTTACGGCCGATACCGACGATCTTCGTCGGCAGGACCGGCGGCAGGACCCGCACCTCGCTGATGGGGATGGGGCTCGTCCCGATCTTGAAGTCGCCGAAGACCGAGCCGACGATCGGAAAGAGGAACTCTTCCTTCAGGATGCCGGTGAGGATCCGCTTGCGGTACCTGAACCGGTAGATCTTCAAGGCCTCGCTCCTTTCGCGACGACGGGTCCGGATTCGGACTTCGAACTTTCGTTCCCGGTCCGATCGACGGCGCTGACGGCATAGACGTAGGAAACGCCTTTCGCGGCCGACCGGTCGGTGACCGAGTTCTCCCGGACGGCCCCCTCGCCTATCGGAAGGAAAGCCGGGCCCCCGGCCTCTTTTCTCCAGATCCTGTAGCCGTCGAGGTCGCGCTCCTTCGCCGGCCGCCAGCTCAGGGAGACGAGTCCGTCGCCGGCGACAACGGCCAGGCCGGCCGGCGCGGCGGGCGGGAAAACGTCGCGTGGAACGATCTCCGCGGCCGAAGAATCGCCGCTCTCGACCGCGCCATCCGTCCCGGGCGCGACGGCTCGGACGATATAGCCATAGGCCGTCCCGAACTCGAAATCGCGGTCCTCGAATGTCAGGCCGGCGAGGGGGGAGGGCGTGAGCTTGCGAGGCGGGCCGTCCCCCTCGTAGCGGTAGACGGCGTAGCCGCCCACGTTCTCGAGAGGCGTGCCGTCGATGTTCGAGTCGGGGGCGAGCCAGCCGACCTCGATGAAGTCCGAAAAGACGCGGACTTCCACGGATTGCGGGGGTTTCGGACAGGCCCGGATGTCCACGGCGACCGGCACGGTGAAATCCGAGGCGCGCTTTTTGGAGTCGATGACCCGGACTGCGAAGGCCAGGCTCTTCGGGCCCGCGGGGCCCGGGTCGAAGACGAAGGGAAGAGCCATCCCGGACGGCCGCGCGTTAGCCCGGCCCTGGAAACTCCCGAACTCCTCTTTGGGGATCCGCTGGGCCAGCCGGGCCGTTTGTTCGACCTCGGCCGATGCGAGGGGCCGGCCGCCGGCCGGCAGGCCCCTGTCGAAGACCCAGATCTCGACGGTTTCGAGGACCGTCAGGGGGCGGCCGGAAACGGCCTTGACCGGGTTCGTCCATTCCAGGAACACGACCGGCCCGCGCTGGCCGGCCGTCAAGCCCTCGACGGCCATGGGCTCGCGTCCGGGCGAGATTTCGAGCGGACCTTTCCGCCCGCAGGCCGGAAAGACCAGCAACGGCAACCCGAGGATGAGCGTCGCGAACGGTCTGGCCATCACAGGATGAAACGCCGCAGGTCCTGGTTTTCGAGGATGTCCTTGAGGTGTTCCCGGACGTACTCCCGGTCGATCCGGATGACCTTCTCGGCCAAGTCAGGGGCGGCAAAGGAGATGTCCTCCATGACTTTTTCGACGACGGTGTGGAGGCGGCGGGCCCCGATGTTCTCGGCGTCGGCGTTGACCTTTTCGGCGACGTCGGCGATCTCGTCGACGGCGTCCGGGGTGTAGGAGACGCTCACGCCCTCCGTGGCCATGAGGGCCTCGTACTGACGGATTAGGGCGTTCTCCGGCTCGGTCAGGATGCGCACGAAGTCGTCCTTGCCGAGCGGCGTGAGCTCGACGCGGATCGGGAACCGGCCCTGGAGCTCGGGGATGAGGTCGGAGGGCTTGGAGACGTGGAAGGCGCCGGCGCCGATGAACAGGATGTGGTCGGTCCGGACGAGCCCGAAGCGCGTGTTGACCGTCGTGCCCTCGATGATCGGCAGGAGGTCGCGCTGGACACCCTCGCGGCTGACGTCAGGCCCATGTCCGGACTCCCGGCCGGCGATCTTGTCGACCTCGTCGAGGAAGATGATGCCCGACTGCTCGACGCGCTCGATGGCCAGGCGGGAGACCTGGTCCATGTCGACGAGGCGCTTTTCCTCTTCCTCGAGGATGACCTCCCGTGCCTCCTTGATCTTCATCCGCCGCCTCTTCGTCCGGCCGCCCAGGAATCCGGGCAGGAACTCCTGGATCTGGAAGCCGATCTCCTCGACCCCGGAGTTCGATATGACCTCGAGGGGCGGCGTCGTCTTCTCCTTGACCTCGATATCGACCGGCCGGTCCTCGAGGAGCCCGTCGCGGAGCTGGGCCCGCAATTTCTCCCGGGTGTCGTGGGATTTCGAGTCGTCCTCCTCGCCGTTCGCATCGTCGCGCTTCTTGGGCAGGGGCAGGAGGATGTCCAGGAGCTTTTCCTCGGCGTTGGCCCTGGCTTTCTCCACGATTCCGGCGACCTTCTCCTGCTTGACCATGTCGACGGACATGCGGACGAGGTCCCGGATCATGGACTCGACGTCCCGGCCGACGTAGCCAACCTCGGTGAACTTGCTGGCCTCGATCTTGAGGAAAGGCGAGGAGGTCAGCTTGGCCAGCCGCCTGCTGATCTCCGTTTTCCCGACTCCGGTGGGGCCGATCATGAGGATGTTCTTGGGCGCGATCTCGTCGGCCAGGACGGGAGGCAGCTTGCGCCGGCGGAAACGGTTCCGCAGGGCGATGGCCACGGCCTTCTTGGCCGCCTTTTGACCGATGATGTGCTTGTCGAGCTCGGCCACGATCTCCCGGGGGGTGAGCTCCGCGTCGGGGATGTCGGCCGCGGGCCTCTCGAACGACTCGGGGAGGACGATGGGCATTTAGAGCTCCTCGACCTTGATCTCGTTGTTCGTGTAGACGCAGATCCCGGCGCTTATCCCCAGGGCTTCGGCGGCGATCTCCCGCGCGCCGAGGTCGGTGTGCCGGATGAGGGCCCGGGCCGCGGCCAGGGCGAATGGCCCGCCGGAGCCGATGGCGATGATGCCGTCGTCGGGCTCGACGACGTCCCCGGTGCCGGAGATGAGCAGCGAGCACTCCACGTTGGCCACAACGAGGAGCGCATCCAGCTGGCGGAGCGACTTATCCATGCGCCAGTCCTTGGCCAACTCGATGGCCGCCCGGGAGAGGTTGCCGCGGTATTCCTCGAGCTTCGTCTCGAACCGGGCGAAGAGGGCGAACGCGTCAGACGTCGCCCCGGCAAACCCGGCCAGGATGTCCCCCTTGGCCAGGCGGCGTATCTTCAGGGCGGTCTGCTTGAGGATGGTCTGGCCCATGGTCACCTGGCCGTCGGCGGCCATGGCCGTTTTTCCTTTGTGCCGGACGCAGATGACGGTCGTCGAACGGATCATGGACGCACCTTCTTTCATCTAATAATATAGGATAGAATGGGACAAGTAAAGCGGACCGGACGAGGTCAAACTAGCTCCTGAGCAGCCTTTGAGATGGGGTCAATTTGAGATGGGGTCAAACCTACCTTTTACACTTTTCGGGACAAGAAGAGTGTAAAAGGTAGGTTTGACCCCTTCTGAGGTAGGTTTGACCCCTTCCGGAACGCCCGCCCCAAGTTTGACCTCGTCCGGCCAATTCATTAAGATACGGAAAAACGACCCTCGAGAGGAGGTCCCATGTCGTCTTTGACCCTAGTGGTCATGGCGGCGGGCAGCGGCAGCCGCTACGGCGGACTGAAGCAGATCGACCCCGTCGGCCCGAGCGGCGAGGTGGTGCTGGATTACTCGGTGTTCGACGCCCTCCGGGCGGGCTTCGGCCGGGTCGTCTTCATCATCCGCAAGGACATCGAAGAGGCCTTCCGGGAGAGGATCGGCCGCCGCATCGAGCTGGCCGCGGACACGGCCTACGTCTTCCAGTCCCTGGACCAGGTCCCGCCGGGATTCCGCGTTCCCGAAGATCGGAAGAAGCCCTGGGGGACGGCCCAGGCCATCCTGTCCTGCGAGGACGCCGTCAGGACCCCTTTCCTGGCCATCAACGCCGACGACTACTACGGCCGGACGGCCTTCGAGGCCATGGCCGAGTATCTCGGCCGGGACGCCGGCGTGAAGGGCGTCCATGAGTTCGCCATGGTCGGCTACCGGCTGGCCAATACGCTCTCCGAGCACGGCACGGTCGCCCGGGGCGTCTGCACGGCCACGACCGAGGGCTATCTCGTCGGCATCCGCGAGCTCCTGAAGATCCGCAAGTTCGGGGACGCCGTCGAGCACACGGAGAACGACGCCGATTGGACCCCCCTCGACCCAAAGAGTTGGACGTCGATGAACTTCTGGGGCTTCACTCCCGGCCTCTTCGCCGAACTCGAGGCCCGCTTCCCGGAGTTCCTCCGGACGAGAACCGCGTCCATCCTAAAGGCGGAGTTCCTCATCCCCGAGGTGGTCGGCGCCCTGCTGCGCGAGGGCCGGGCCAGGGTCCGGATCCTGCCGACGCGGGAACGCTGGTTTGGGGTGACCTATCCCGAGGACCGGCCCGCCTTCCGGGCCGCCATCCTCGAGCTCATCGAGGCGGGCGTCTATCCCCGGGACCTCTGGTCCGGGGCGTGATCGGCGCGTTGACGCCGGGAAACCAAACTCGGCCCTCGAGCGTATTTCCTAATGAGTTTGAAATTGGGAGCTCGAATTGATATTCTTTATATAAGCACAAAAAAAATCTCATGAAATGCCCACGCTGTCAGAACGAAAACCCCGAGGGGACCCGATTCTGCGGCCGCTGCGGCCGCGAGCTCCCGGGGTCGGGCGAGACCGTCGCCTCGGGGACGGCGACCTTCCAGACTCCCAGCAAGGGCCTCGAGAGGGGCACGACGTTCGCCCGCCGCTTCGAGATCATCGAGGAGATCGGCAAGGGCGGCATGGGCACCGTCTACAAGGCCTTCGACAGCAAGATCCGGGAGGTCGTCGCCCTCAAGCTCCTCAAGCCGGAGATCGCCTCGGACCTCGAGGTCATCGAGCGCTTCCGGAACGAGATCAAGCTGGCCCGGCAGGTCTCCCACCGGCATGTCTGCCGGATGTACGACCTCGGCGAGGAGTGGCTCTCGATCTACATCTCCATGGAATACGTCGCCGGCGAGGACCTCAAGAGGTTCATCCATAGGGCCGGCCATCTCAACGAAGCCAAGGCCCTCGACCTGGCCAAGCAGATCCTCGAGGGTCTCGTCGAGGCCCACCGCCTCGGGGTCATCCATCGCGACCTCAAGCCGCAGAACATCATGATCGACCGCGACGGCAACGCCAAGATCATGGACTTCGGCATCGCCCGCTCGCTCCACGCCAAGGGCGTGACCGGGACCGGCGTCATCATCGGGACCCCGGAATACATGGCCCCGGAGCAGGCCGAGGCCCGCGACGTCGACCACCGGGCCGACATCTACGCCCTGGGGGCCATCCTGTTCGAGATGGTCACGGGCCGCGTCCCTTTCGAGGGCGAAACCCCGCTCAGTATCGTCCTCAAACATCGCAGCGAGCCCCCCGTCGATCCTCAAACGATCAACGCCCAGCTTTCGGAGGGCATGAGCCGGGTCATCCTGAAGTGCCTCGAGAAATCCCGCGGCCGGCGCTTCCAGAGCGCGGGCGAGGTCCTCGAGGCCCTGGCGGCGGTCGAGCAGGGCCTGCCGGCGACCCGGCAGGTCACGGCCAGGAGCAAGCCCCTCACGACGCGCGAGATCACGGTCAAGTTCAGCCTCAAGAAAATTCTCGTCCCGGGCCTCATCGTCGGCGGCGTCGTCATCATCGGGCTCGTCTATCTCCTCAACAAAGCCGCCGACCGCGTCACGCCGGCGAAATCCCTTCAGGGGGTTATTTTCACGCCGGACGACACGGGCGGGCGGAAGCCGGGGCTCATCACGAAGAGAGCGAACGTACCGCTTCCCTCGCACCCCGATGCGGCCGCCCGGATTCCCCTCACGGGTGGCGGCGCAACGTCCGGGTTCATGAGTTTCCTCGCCCCCTTCATAAAGGATCCGTCCAAGTTCCTCGGCGAGAAAGATGCCCAGGAGGTCGAGAAGATCCTGGCCACGTTCAAGGAGAAATACCCCGCCGAGGCGGCCTCCTTCTCCAACTACATCGATAATATCCAGACGAGGATCGAGCAGGGAAAAAAACAAAAGGAGGCGGGCAACGTCGAGGCCTCGCGAAAAAGCTACGACCGGGGCGAATCCGAGATGCGCAAGCTCCTGGCCCAGGTCAGCGAGCGGGAGCGGGCCGAAACGGCCTTCAAGGAGCTGCAGGACACGAAGCAGAAGATCGAGGCCTCGCCCCGTCGGAACCGCCCGAACCTTCTGACCTGGATCGCGACGGAGAAGGAAAAGGACGCGGCCGACGCCTTCGCCAAGAACGATTTTTCCGGGGCCCGGATCCTTTACGGCCTCCTCAATCGGGTCCACGGCCTGAGCCTGAGGGTCGAGGACGAGGAGCAGGGGCTGGCCGCTCTCCAGGAGCTCACCGGCTCGATCCGTAAGGAAGCCGAGACCGCCCTCGCCCCCGCAAAACAAGCCTGGCTTTTCGACCGGGCCAAGACCGAAGAGGAGGGAGCCCGGAAAATGGCCGGGGATAAGCTCATCCCCCAAGCCGCGGAACAGTACATCCTGTCCGCTTTCCTCTTCGAAAAGGCCAAGGAAGTCGCTCTCGAAAGCGCCCAGGCCGGACGGGATTGACCGCCGCGCCATGAAAAAGAAAAAAAACCGCCTGCTCTTCGTCTGCTACGGCAATATCTGCCGCAGCCCCATGGCCGAGGGCATCGCCCGCGAGCGCCTCGGCCCGTCCGCCGAGGTCGCCAGCGCGGGGATCGCCGCGACGGCCGGCCCGGCCTCGGAGGAGGCGGTTCTGGTCATGAAGCTCGTCTACAACGTGGACATCTCCTCCCATATCGCCCGCCCCGTGGGCGTCTTCGACATCCGGGCGTTCGACCATGTCGTCGCCATGGACGTCTCCATTTTCAACCACCTCAAGGACATCTGGGGTGTCCCGGAATCCGTTCTCTACGGCTGGGACATCGAGGATCCCCTGGGGATGGGGTACGACGCTTACAAGGAGACGGCCCGCAAGATCGAACGCCGGCTCGATCAGTTCCTGGCCGCGCACGGCCTCAACGCCTGAGCCGCCGCCCTACTTGTCCATCATCGTCTCGAGAAAACGGAGCGACGGCACGTTGGCGAAAACGATCTTCGTGACCGCCAGGATGGGGACGGCCAGGATCATGCCGGGGATGCCCCACAGCCAGGCCCAAAAAAAGAGGGAGAACAGGACAAGGAGCGGGGAAAGTTCGAGCTCTTTTCCCATGAGCCGGCGTTCGAGGAAGCGGTGCAGGGCCACGTGGACGGCGGCCAGGACGGCCAGGACGAGCCCGACCTTCAAGCTGAACGACCTTTCGATGAAAACGGCCAGAAGAACGGGCAGGGCGACCGAGACGACGGCGCCGAGGGTGGGGACATAGTTGAAGAGGAAGGCCAGCACGCCGAAGACAACGGCGAAGCGGACCCCGAAGACAACCAGGACGGCCGTGACCAGGACCCCGATGAGGAGACTGACCAGGGTCTTGACGGCCAGGTACTTTTGGATCTCGCAATTGATCCGGACCGCCGCTTTGCCCAGGGTCGAAGCCTGGTCGGGAGGGAACGCTTCGGCGAACTTCTTCGTCATCCGGCCGCGCCCGGCCAGGATGAAGATCATGAAGACGAAGACGAGGAGCAACTGGGACATGAAGCTGAAGAAAGGCCCGAGGGCGGAGAGGAAAAAGGTCCCCAACTTGCCCACGTTCAGGCCGTTGACCCAATCCGTGAGGCCGACCTTGAGGCGCGGGTCGGGGACGACGTGGTCGATCCTCTCCAGGAAGGACTTGACCATCTCGTTGTAGGACGGGAGTTCGGCCGCGAAGGATTTGCCGCTCGCGTAAAACACGGTCCCGATGAGGTAGAGGACCGCGAAGGTCAAGAGCAGGATGACGACCAGGGCGACGGACTTCGGGACCTTCCGCCAGACCAGGAAATCGAGGGCCGGCGCGACGGCGAAAGCGAACAGGAGAGCCAGGCAGAAGGGAATGAGGACGGGCTTGGCCAGCTTCAGGAAAACCCCCAGCAGGAAAAGGACGACGACCCCGACGCCGAGCTTGATGAATCTGTTCTTGTCCACGCTGCCTCCTCGCGCCTTCATCATAGCTAAAACCGCATGAAAAGGGAACCGCTCCGGAGGCCTCAGGATGCTGTCCGGTTTTTGCAGTGACGGGGACCACGCATATCCCCCGGACCCCCGGGAACCAGTCCCGGCGGTTCCCCCATCGGAAGCCGATGGGCCCCCTTCCGCTACGGGGTCTATGCATGGCCCCCATCACTGCCCTGGCAGCCTCCTTCGGCCTCCTGTCCGCATCGTTATTTGGCGGGTGACGGGATTCTGAGGAGCGGCGAGGAGCGAGCTCTGGGAAACGACCGATAGAAATGCGGCGGAGCTGCTCGCAGCCGCACTTCTGAGGAAATTCAGGAACGAATCATTTCTACAATTGCTCAATCCGCCCCATCGGCTCTCTTGTAATGCTCGGTTTGACGATTTCTAGCGGGCTGTGGTATACGCTTGGGCGCGGGGACAGGGGGCCGAAGGAGAGGACGATGAACGATCGAATTCCGAAAACGACCGGGCTACTGCTGGCTCTCGCCTGCCTGGCCGCGGGAACCCTCTGGGCGGCGGATCTTAAAAACCTGACGAAGGAGCTTTTCGTTATTCCCTCCACGACGGGGAACGAGGACAGAAAAAACTGCCCGCCGGCTTCAAAGTCCGGCGCGACGGGATGCATAACGTCTGGTTCACGGCCGGTTCCGGAAAGCCCCACATCCTCTTCGTCGCCCACTCCGACGAGCTCGGCTGGGTCGTCGACAGGATAACGCCCGAAGGCCGGCTCCGGGTCAAGCCTGGCGGCGGGCTGCTTCCCCAGACCGTCGAAGCCCGGCCCGTCCTCGTCCACACGGCCCTTGGTCCCGTCGCCGGAATCGTCGCCCCGCGTCCGGGCTACGATGAACGGCGTCAGCAGGCGGACGCGCCCGAGGCGCCTTTCACAGCCGAGAATTTCGACATCTTTCTCGGCGTTTCGAGCGAGGCCGAGGCCCGGGCGCTCGGGGTGGCCGACGGCGATTCCGTAACGCCCAAGAAGGTCCTCGTCGATTTCGCCCCCGGCTTGATGGCCGGCCGCGCCGTCGATGACCGGGCCGGCTGCGCCGCCCTTCTCGACGCGGCCCTCCGCCTCAAGAGCGATGCGCTCCGCGGCAAAACGGTGACTTTCGCCTGGGACGTCCAGGAGGAAACAGGGTTCTTCGGGGCGGCGGAGTTGGCCAAAATCCTGAAGCCGGATTTCGTCTTCGCCATCGACACGTTCGTCTCGACCGACTCGCCTCTCGAATCCCGGCGCTTCGCCTACCTCCCGGTCGGCAAGGGAGCTGTCATCCGAGCGATCGACTCGAGCAACGTCACCCCCAAGACCGAAATCAGCAAGGTCATGGCCATAGCCAAAAAGCGCAACATCCCCGTCCAGGTCGGCAATTCCCGAGGAGGCAACGACGGCTCGGTCTTCCTCGCCGGCGGCGTGGACCCCCGGTCCTGGCAAGGCCGGGGCCCCGGCCGCTGTTGACGGATTGCCGGATTTTGGCTTATACTGAGTTCTCCACGCGGGCATGAAGAGGCACCGACCAGGCTCGAATGGCGTGGCAGAAAGCGCGGAAAAAGCATGGCCGGTAACGAACAAAACGGACCTCGGAGCGCATGATCATGGAGAAGAAGACGGGTTCCTTCATCCGGGTCTACTGTCCGGAGTTAATGGACACGATCACGCCGGGAGAATGGACGGATTGCCCTTTTTATCGTGGCCAGAAGCTCGATCTCTCGAACACGGAAGAGGCCCTCAAGCAGATTTTCCGCTGTCACGTTCAGTGCGACTGCAAAATCTTATATCAGTACTACGACGGGGGCAAGCTCGTCGAGAAGGTCGAGGAGTCCGTCGAGGACCAGGAGAGCCTGCGGCGAATCCTCTCCGTGGTGACGAAACAGGGGAAAAAGCCCGACGACAAAAGGGCGAAGAGAGTCTTCATCGTCGACGACGACCTCGATTTTCTGGAGATCCACTCCACTGTCCTGAAGAACAGGGGCTACGAGGTCGCTACGGCCCAGAGCTCAAAAGAATGCCTGGAAAAGTTGGAGATGGACCGGCCCGACGTGGTCGTTTTGGACGTTATGATGGAGCAGTTCGACGCCGGCTTCGAAGTGAGCAAGAAGATCAAGAAGAAGTACCGCGACCTGCCCGTGATACTCCTGACGGCCATCGGAATTCAGACGGGCCTGGAATTCTCTTCCAACGCCGACGTCTTGGAGGTCACAGGAGCCGATGTTCTTCTCGATAAGCCGGTCAGCCCCGAAGTCATCGTCGCCGCGATCGAAAAATTGACCGCGGCCAAAGACTAGCGGACAGAGATCCCTGAATTCCATGGACATCCTCAGCATCTCCGACACGAGATGCCGCAAGTGCTACCGTTGTGTCCGGGAGTGTCCCACCAATGCCCTGAAGATCGACCGGGGGACGGTCAAGCGCAGCTGGAACCGGTGCATTCTTTGCGGGATCTGCTATCGGCATTGTCCCCACGATGCGGTGAGCGCCCACACCGGCGTTAAGCATGTCCAGGCGCTTCTCGAATCCGGTCAGAAAGTCGTCGTCTGTCTGGACCCCACGTTTCCGGCGATCCTGGACCGGGGCACTCCGGGCCAACTCGTCACGGCCCTCAAGAAGCTCGGCTTTTCTGAGGTCTGGGAGTCGGCGGTCGGTGGCGACCTCGTGGCTGGGGCTTACCGCTCCTGGCTCGCCCGGAACCCGGAGCCTTCCTGGATCTCGTCGTTCTGCCCGTCGTTGGTCTACTATATCGAGAAGTTCGCGCCCCGTCTGGCCGACCGGCTCGTGCCGATCGTATCCCCGATGATCGCCTGCGGCCTGGCGATTAAACACCTCAGGGGGGCCGATACGAAAGTTGTCTTTGTCGGGTCCTGCATTTCCAGGATCTGGGAGCGCATGGACCGCTTTGGGAAAAAGGCCATCGATTATGTCTTGATCTACCACAACATCACGAGCCTCCTCGAGGCGAAGGGGATCGACCGCGAAGCGCAAGAGCCGTCGGATTTCGACGGACCGGCGAGCAGCCTGGGCCGAGTCCTGAGTGTTTCCGGAGGAATGAGCAGGTGCGCCGGCTTTGATCAGGACCTCCTGAGCCTGGATCACGTGGTCGAATCGGGGGCCGATGAGGCCATGCGGGCCGTGAGGCAGCTCCAGGAGGGAAAGATCCGCTCCCATTTCCTGGACCTGTTGTTTTGCCAAGGCTGCATCAACGGCCCGGTGACGGACAAAAAGATCTCGGGCCCCAGCCGAAAGCAAATCCTCGTGAACTACATCAAAGCTCAAGAGAAGCCGGTTCCGGCCGAGGAAGGAAATACCCTCAAGGCGCTGGAACATCTGGATTTCTCCAGGAGATTCGCGGCCCGCGACGTTTCCGTGCCTGACCCCGCGGCCGCCGAGATCGAGGCCATCCTGGACCAGATCGGGAAAGCCTATCCCCTTCAGAACTTGGACTGCGGGGCCTGCGGCTATGGTTCCTGCTGGGAGAAGGCCAGGGCCGTCGTCCAGGGCCTGGCCGAGACGGAGATGTGCTACCACTACCTTCTGGAGAGCCTCCAGGGCCTTTATTCCCGCCTGGAAAAGTCCCACGCCCAGCTCAAGAGCTCCCATGAAGAGCTGGAGAAAGCCCAGCGGCAGCTCATCCAGACCGAGAAGATGGCCTCTCTCGGGCAGCTGGCGGCCGGCGTCGCCCACGAGCTGAACAATCCTATCGGAACGATCATGATGTTCAGCCGCGTCCTGCAGCGGGAGATGGATCAGAACAGCAAGTGGCAGAAGGATATCAACCTCGTCGTGCAGGAAGCGGACCGGGCGGCCAAGATCGTCAAAGACCTGCTGAGCTTCGCCAAGGAGACTAAGATCCGGCCGGGACTCGTCAGCATCAACCGGGTCATCGAAGAAGCCCTCTCCCTACTGGTCAAACAGTCTCTTTTCCTCAATATCGAAGTGGTCACCCATTTGGACCCCTCGCTCCCGACGACTTTCGCCGATCCGGACCTTCTGAAGCAGGTCTTATTTAATATCATCCTGAACGGCGCCCAGGCCATGGACGGCCGAGGAGCCCTGACCGTCAAGAGCTTGAGGGTCGACAATGGCCGAAGGATCGAGATCCGGATCGAGGACACGGGCAAGGGGATCCCCGAAAAGCACCTCCCCCGGCTCTTCGATCCGTTCTTCACGACCAAGGAGAAGGGAACGGGGCTCGGCCTGGCCCTGGTCTACAGCATCGTCTCCAAGCACAAGGGGGCGGTCTCTGTGGAGAGCCAGCTGGGAAAAGGGGCCACGTTCATCATCCTGTTGCCCGTCCTCGGCCAGGACGAATGGAACAAGAGCGAGGGTCCGGTCGAAGAGCTGAAGGACGTTCCCGAAGGAAAAAGTTATGAAAGCCAGCGGAAAGATCTTATTGGTTGATGATGATCCCGATTTTCTGGAGATGCACAAGGCCGTCCTGCAGAACCATGGCTATGATGTGCTCACGGCGACGAGCGGGCAGGAAGGACTCGAGCGCGTCCGGGCAGAGATCCCGGATCTCATCATCTTGGACCTCATGATGGAGAAGCACGACGCCGGCTTCTCTTTCAGCAAGACGGTGAAGACCGACCCGCTATTCAGGAAAATCCCCATCCTCATGGTGACCTCCGTGGCCGAGGCCACCGGCTTCCGCTTCTCCCTGGAAGAGGACGGGTATTGGATGAAGACCGACGATTTCCTGGACAAGCCCGTCATGCCCATGATTCTCCTAGAGCGGGTCGATAAACTCCTGCGGAAGCGAGAATAAGGACATTGAACGCGCCCGCCAAAATACTGGTCGTCGACGATGAGATGGGGATCCGGGAGGGATGCCGCCGCGTCCTGGCCGAGGAGGGATACGACATCGACTTGGCCGAGGACGGGACGATCGGGCTCCAAAGGGTCCAGGAGAAGGCTTACGACCTCGTCCTGGTCGACCTCATGATGCCGGGCATCGGCGGCCTGGACCTGATCAAAAAGATCTATGAGATCGACCCCGAGATCATCCTCGTGGTCATCACCGGCTACGCGACCATCGAGACGGCCGTCGAGGCGACCAAGCGGGGGGCCTACGACTACCTGCCGAAGCCCTTCACTCCGGAAGCCCTGGCCGTCCTGGTCAAGAGGGGGATCGAAAAACGTGAGCTGCGGCTCGAGGCCCAGAGACTCTACCACGAACGGGAGCAGAGGCTCCTCGAGCTGGCCGGCGAAAAGAGCCGGCTGCGCAGTATCATCGGCTGCATGGCCGACGGCGTTCTGGTCACCAACCTGCAGCGTCAATTGGTCCTGTGGAACGCCTCGGCCGTGAGGATGCTCAGGCTCAGCGGCACGGACGAGCCCGGCAAGGTCCTGGACCATTACCTCCAGAACCGCGCCCTCATCGAATCTCTTGACCGGATCCTGGGCTCGCAGGACGAGAGCTTCTCGATGATCGGCCAGGAGATCCAGACGGATAACCCGAAGTCGGTGCTGATGGCCCAGATGGCCCCCGTCCGGGACGAACAAGGCCGGCTCCTGGGGGCCGTCACGGTCATCCGGGACATCACCAAGCTCAAGGAGATCGAGACGATCAAGTCCCAGTTCGTCTCGATGGTCGCCCACGAGCTCCGCTCGCCGCTGGCGGCGATCGAAGGCTGGCTAGGTGTCGTGCTCTCCGGGGAAGGCGGCGGCGACGAGGAGCAGAGGCGAAAATGGCTGCTGCGGGCGAAAGAGCGGGCCAACTCCCTGCTGGCCCTCGTCCAGGACCTCCTGGAGATCAACAAGATCGAGGCCGGGAAGGTCGCCCAGAAGATGGAATCTGTCCAGTTGACCGACCTGGTCGGCAAGATCGTCGAATTCTTCAAGCCCGAAGCCGAACGGCAGCATGTCTGGCTCGAGATGAAACCGTCCGTCCCGCTGCCGGCCATTCAGGCCGACATCCAGGACATGGAAAAGCTCTTCACGAACCTCGTCAGCAACGCCATCAAATACAACGTGGAAAACGGTTCCATTACGATCGAGACGTCCCTGGATGCCCATTTCGTCGGGATCCACATCCGCGACACGGGCGTCGGGATAGCCCCGGCTGACCTGCTGCGGATCTTCGAAGATTTCTTCCGGGTCGAGACGAAGAGGACGAACAGAATCAGCGGGACCGGCCTGGGGTTGACGATTGCCAAGAAGATCGTGGACTCCCACTTCGGGCATATCGAGGTCGAGAGCCAGCCGGACCGAGGAAGCACGTTCTCCGTATACCTTCCTTACAAGAAATAGACGAAAGGCGCATAAAACGGCCATGATTCCCGCCGCAGAACATCAGTTGAACGAGATCCTTAGAAAAGAATATCTGGCGCCGGGCATCGCGCTTTTCGAGGTCTATACGCCCCTCGTCGCCCGGACCGTCCTGGCCGGCCAGTTCGTCGTCGTTCGCGCCGATGATTATGCGGAGCGGATCCCGTTGACCGTGGCCGACCGCCACCTCGAGAACGGGACGATCACCCTCATCGTCCAGATCGTCGGCCTGTCCACGCGAAAAATGGAGCGGTTTCAGGTCGGCGACGCGTTTCTCGATATTATCGGACCCCTGGGCCGGCCGACGGAAGTCCGGAAGGCCGGGACCGTCGTCTGCATCGGCGGGGGCGTCGGCGTCGCGCCCGTCTACCCCATCACCAAGGCCTTCCGAGAGGCCGGGAACCGGATCATCTCCATCATCGGCGCCCGAAACAAGGAGATGATCATCCTGGAAAAGGAGATGCGGGCTGTCAGCGATGAGCTTTTCGTGACGACAGACGACGGCACGGCTGGCCGTCACGGGTTCGTGACCGACGAGCTCCGGCGGATCATCGCCGACCAGGTGCCGATCGACCTCGTGGCCGCCGTAGGTCCCGGAATCATGATGAAAGCCGTGTGCGATTTGACCAGGACAAGCGGCATCCCGACGATCGTCAGCCTGAACTCCCTGATGGTCGACGGGACCGGCATGTGCGGTAGCTGCCGGATCACCGTGGGCGACCAGACGAAATTCGTCTGTGTCGACGGCCCCGAATTCGACGGCCACCTTGTCGATTTCCAGGAACTCCTCAAGCGCTCGGAAATGTATAAGCGCGAGGAGCACCGGGCCATGTGGGACCATGAGTGCCGGCTCTCGGCCGCCGAGAAAATGCTGGAAAAGGCCAACAAGCGGGAGGCCATGCCGAAGCAGGACCCCAAGCTCCGGATCCAAAACTTCAACGAGGTCGCCCTGGGCTACACCAAGGAGCGGGCCCTGCGCGAAGCCTCGCGCTGCCTCGCTTGTAAGAAGTCGCCCTGTATAGCCGGATGCCCCGTCGATATCGACATCCCGGGTTTCATCGCGCTCATGCGGCAGGGCGATTTCATCGGGGCCATCCACAAGATCAAGGAGAAGAACAGCCTGCCGGCCATCTGCGGACGCGTCTGTCCGCAGGAGGTCCAGTGCGAGGCCTCGTGCGTGCTGTCCAAGAAAGGCCAGCCCATCGCCGTCGGCCGGCTGGAACGATTCGTAGCCGACTACGAGTTCCAGCAAGGCGACATCCGCGTGCCGAAGAACCCGCGCCCGACGGGAAAAAAAGTGGCCGTCATCGGGGCCGGTCCGGCGGGCCTGACGGCGGCCAGCGACCTCATCAAAATGGGGCACAGTGTCACGGTCTTCGAGGCCCTCCACAGGTCGGGCGGCGTCCTGGTCTATGGGATCCCCGAGTTCCGTCTGCCCAAATGGATCGTCCAGCGCGAGAGCGAATATATCGCCAAGCTGGGAGCCGAGATCCGGGTCAGCCAGGTCGTCGGGAAATCCTTCACCATCGATGACCTCTTCCGGAACGGCTATGACGCCGTCTTCGTCGGAACCGGCGCCGGCCTGCCGCACTTCATGAAGATCCCCGGCGAGAACCTCAACGGGGTTTACTCGGCCAACGAGTTCCTCACCCGGGTGAACCTCATGAAGGCCTACCTTTTTCCCGAATTCCAAACGCCCGTCCACTATGGTCGGAACATCGCCGTCGTGGGCGGCGGGAACGTGGCCATGGATTCCGCCCGGACCTCGCTCCGCCTGGGGGCCGAGAACGTCTATTTGATCTACCGCCGGGCGAGAGAGCAGATGCCGGCCCGCGATGAGGAGATTGAGAATGCCTTCGAGGAGGGCGTCCAGCCGCGCTTGCTGACGACACCCACTCGCATCCTGGGGAACGAGCGGGGCTGGGTCAAGGGGATCGAGTGCCTGGAGATGGAGCTGGGCGAGCCCGACGAATCAGGCCGCCGGCGGCCTATCCCCAAGAAAGGCTCGGAACACGTCATCGATGTCGATATGGTCATCATGGCCATCGGCCAGGGCCCCAATCCCTTGCTGACTTCGACGACACCCGATTTGGAGCTCACCAAGACCGGCAACATCGTCGCCGCCGAAGCCACGGGCAAGACCTCGAAGAAGGGCGTCTTTGCCGGCGGCGATATCGTCACGGGCGCGGCCACGGTCATCTTGGCCATGGGGGCGGGCAAAAAAGCGGCCCGAGCGATCGACGCCTACCTGAAAGATGGGCAATGGTGACGCCCGGGACATTTCGGCCGCAGACGGTAAGCGCCCGATAACCGGCAGAACGAGTGAGCGGGCAGGACGCTGGAACGCGCGGCCTCCGGCCTGGCCGCAAGATGGATCGTCAGCTGGCTTCCGCAATAACGGAGGTCCGGGCCGCCGTCAGGCGAGAATTTTCTCGAAGAAATCGTTCCCCTTGTCGTCGACGATGATGAAGGCCGGAAAATCCTTGACCGTGATCTTGAAGACGGCCTCCATCCCGAGCTCCGGGTAGGCCACGACCTCCTGGCTGGTGATGCAGTCCCGGCCCAGCCGGGCGGCCGGGCCGCCGATCGAGCCCAGGTAGAAGCCGCCGTTCGTCTTGCACGACTCGGTCACACCCTTGGAGCGGTTCCCCTTGGCCAGCATGACCAGCGACCCGCCCATCTTCTGGAAGAGGGGCACATAGTCATCCATGCGGCCGGCCGTTGTCGGACCGAAGGACCCGGAGGGATAGCCGGGAGGGGTCTTGGCCGGGCCGGCGTAATAAATGATGTGGTCCCTGAAATAGGCCGGGAGGTTCTCGCCCTTGTCGACCTTTTCCTTGAGCTTGGCATGGGCGATGTCGCGGGCGACGATGATCGGGCCGTTGAGCAGGAGCAGGGTGGCCACGGGATACTTGCTGAGCGTCGCCCGGATCTCGGACATCGGCCGGTTGAGGTCGACCGGGACGGCGGGGATACCGACCGCGGCGGGCTGGGGAAGGTACTTGGCCGGGTCCTTCTCGAGCTTTTCGAGGAATATGCCGTCGCGGGTGATCTTGGCTTTGACGTTCCGGTCGGCGTTGCAGCTGACACCCATCCCGATCGGGCAGGAGGCGCCGTGGCGGGGCAGGCGGATGACCCGGACATCGAGGCAGAAATATTTCCCCCCGAATCCGGCCCCGAGCCCGATCTTGCGGGAGGCTTCGAGGAGCTTGGCCTCGAGTTCGATGTCGCGGAAAGCGTGGCCTCCCGGCCCTCCCGCCGTCGGCAGGTGGTCGAGATAGCGGGCGGAGGCGAGCTTGACGGTCTTGAGGACGAGCTCGGCCGACGTGCCGCCGACGACGACGGCTAGGTGGTAGGGCGGACAGGCCGCCGTTCCGATCCCCTTCATCTTGCCGACGAGGAATTTCTGCAGGGCCTCCGGGTTGAGAACGGCCTTGGTTTCCTGGAAGAGATAGGTCTTGTTGGCCGACCCGCCGCCCTTGGCGATGAACAGGAACCCGTACTCGTCGCCGTCGACGGCGGCGATGTCGATCTGGGCGGGCAGATTCGTTCCGGTATTCTTCTCGTCGTACATCGTCAGCGCGGCGTTCTGGGAGTAGCGGAAATAGTTCTTGGTGTAAGCGTTGAAAACGCCGCGCGAAAGGGCCGCCTCGTCGCCGCCGCCCGTGAAGACCCGTTGGCCCTTCTTGGCGTTGATGATGGCCGTCCCCGTGTCCTGGCACATCGGGAAGACGCCTTCAGCCGAGATGACGGCGTTCTTCAGCATCTCCAGGGCGACGTAGCGGTCGTTGGCCGAACTCTCCGGGTCTTTGAGGATCGCGGCCAATTGCTCGAGATGCGACGGCCTCAGCCGGAAGGCCACGTCACGAAAGGCGCGCTCGGCGAGAAGGGTCAGGCCCTCGGGTGCGACCTTGAGGACCGGAAGTCCGTCGCATTCGCCGGCGGCGACCTGGTCTCGCGAGACGGCCTCGTACTCGGTCGTGTCTTGTCCCAGGGAAAAGAGGGGCGTGTAGACGAATTCTGGCATGGCACTCCTTCCGTCGGCCCGGCGATCCGGTGCCGGATCAATGGGCCTGGACTTTGCCCAGGCCGTACTCGTAGCCCTTCTCGAAGGCCAGCAGGTTCAGGCCCTCCGTCCCCTTCGGCACGGAGGTCTCGACGGCCTTGCGCATGGCGTCCTTGGACACGAGTCCGCTCACGGCCGCGAAGAACCCGGCCATGACCATGTTGAGAACGACCTTCCGGCCGAGATCCTCGGCGATCCGTATCGCCGGGATGCCGTAGACTTTGACCGTCGGGGGGAGCCCCTTAGGATCCACGAGCTCCTCTTCGATGAGGATCATCCCGTTCGGGTCGATCTCAGGAGAAAACTTTGTGAACGCCTCCTGGCTCATGATGACCATGACCTGCGGCTTCTTGACGTAAGGATAGCGGATGGCGTCGTCGGAGACGATGACCTGGGCGCTGCAGGCGCTGCCCCGGGCCTCGGGTCCGAAGGCCTGGGTCATCGTGGCGTCCTTGCCGTCGAAGAGGGAGGCCGCCTTGCCGATGATGTAGCCGGTCAGGATGACTCCCTGACCGCCGAACCCGCCGATCTTGATCTCAGTCTTGGCCATGTTATCCCTCGTAGACTTTGTACTTCGGACCGAGGCGTTCCTGGTAGTGGGTATTCATCGCCTCGAGGTAGGTGGGCCGTTCCTTGTCCACGAACTTGCCGACGATCATCTTGTCGTGGAGGCGGATGTCGGCCTCCTTGGTCTTGGCATCGGCGCGGATCTCGCTGTTTTCGCAGTACCAGCGCAGGCGGTCGAGGCCGTCCCCCATCTTCTGCTGGCGCTCGAAGATCGTCGGGCAGGGGGCCACGATCTCGATGAACGAAAAGCCGGGCTTCTTCATGGCCTCGACCATGGCATTCGTCTGGTTGTAGACGTGGAGGGACGTCCAGCGGGCGACGTAGACCGCCCCGACGGACTCGGCCAGGAAGGGCAGGTTGAAAGGGAACTCAAAGTTGCCGAAGGGCGACGTGGACAGGATGGCCCCTTCGGGAGTCGTCGCGGCCACCTGCCCCCCGGTCATGGCGTAGTTGAAGTTGTTGATGCAGATGACCGTGATGTCGATGTTCCGCCGCGCGGCGTTGATGAAGTGGTTGCCGCCGATGGCGATGATGTCCCCGTCGCCGCTGAAGACAATGACCTTGAGTTTGGGGTTGGCCAGCTTCAGCCCGGTGGCGAAGGGGATGGCCCGGCCGTGGGTCGTGTGGAAGGAGTCGACCTTGACATAGCCGGCGACGCGGCCGGTGCAGCCGATGCCCGAGACGACCACCACGTCGTCGAGCGGGAAACCGCATTTCTCCAGGGCCTTGGCGAAACAGTTGACGCTGACGCCGATGCCGCAGGTCGAGCACCAGATGTGGGGCATCCGGTCCATGCGCAGGAAATCGTCCATCGGGTGCTTGTCCGGACCCGTCAATCCGGCGGTCGGACTCAGGGATGCTTTTTGAAGTTCGTTCAGGATCGACACTGGTGCGCCTCCTCGATCTTTTTGACGATGTCCTCGATGTTGTGGACCGTTCCTCCGCCGTGCCCGGCCAGGACGACCGGGGCCTTGCCCCGGGCCGAGCGGTCGACTTCGTAAAAGACCTGGCCGTAGTTCATCTCGGCCACGACCAAGGCCTTGCCCCGGCTGGCAAGCTCGAAAATCCGCGGCTCGGGGAAGGGCCAGACGACGACGAGCCTCAGCAGGCCGACCTTGATCCCCTTTTTCCGGGCGATGTCGATGGCCTCGACGGCGACGCGGGAGGTGATGCCGTAGGTCACGATGACGACGTCGGCATCCTCGACGCCGGTTTCTTCATAGCGCCAGATCTTCGGGGCGTTGAGGCGGATCTTGTTGACCAGCCGGTGGACGAGCTGCTCTTGGACTTCGGGGTTCATCGCCGGATAGCCGCGGAAATCATGGGTCAGCCCGGTGACGTGGAGCCGGTAGCCGTCCCCGGCCTTGAACATCTCCGGGACGAGGTCCTCGGCCGGCTTGAAGGGCAGGTACTCGCCTGGGGGGAGTTTGGTGAAGCGCCGGGGCGTGACCTCGATTTTGTCCGCCGCAGGAATGATGACCCGCTCCATCATGTGGCCGACGCATTCGTCCATCATGAACATGACCGGCACGCGGTACTGCTCCGAAAGGTTGAAGGCCTCGATGGTCAGGTCGAAGGTCTCCTGCGGGGAGTTGGGCGAGAGGGCGATAATTTCGTAGTCGCCGTGTGACCCCCAGCGGGCCTGCATCATGTCGGCCTGGCCGGGCAGGGTCGGCAGGCCCGTCGACGGCCCGCCCCGCTGGACGTCGACGAAGACGCACGGCGTCTCGGTCATGGCCGCCAGGCCGATGTGCTCCATCATCAGGGAGAAGCCGGGCCCGCTGGTCACGGTCATGGCCTTCTTGCCGGCCCAGACGGCGCCCTGGATGGCGATCGAAGCGGCCAGTTCGTCCTCCATTTGGATGAACAGCGCCCCGTCCACCATCGGCGCGCGCCGGGCGAACCTCTCCACGACCTCGGTCGAGGGCGTGATCGGATAGCCGGCGATGAACCGGCATCCGGCCGCCAGGGCGCCCTCACAGCAGGCGAAGTCGCCGTCGATGAAATGGGATCCGGTGAGAACTCCTCTGGGATCGGCTTTCATGGTTTTTCCCCAGTCCTGGGCTCGTAGGTGTAGATGGCGAACTCGGGGCAGATCATGCGGCAGAAGCCGCAGTTGACGCAGAGTTCGGCCTTGACGATCTCCGGCGGATGATACCCCTTGGCGTTGTACTTCTTGGCGTTGACCAGCACGCCGTGGGGACAGTACTCGATACAGAAGCCGCAGCCCTTGCAGCGCTCCTCAAGGATGACGATCTCGCCGTGAGGCGTCTCCGGCCTGGGGAGCCCGAACGGTTTTTCGCGTTGCCTTACCGGCATGGCTGAACCTCGCTCATGGATTACCGCAGCGTTCCGTGATATTTCGTCGTCAACTGTTTTTCCCGGACGTCGGGGTTGGAATAGTCCGGCAGGATCATCGGCGAGACCTGGCCGTCCACGGGGACGTGGCCCTGTTCGAGGGCTTTGTGATAAGCCCGGACGTGGCCCAAGGACAGGACGCCGTCCTTGTGCGCTCCCTTGGCGTACTCGGCCGCGCTGCAGCCGGCGATCCGGCCGAAAACAACGACGTCGAGCAGGGAGTTGCCCATCAGGCGGTTCTCGCCGTGGATGCCTCCACTGACCTCCCCGGCGCCGAAAAGGCCGGGGACGACGGTCTCGGTCCGGCTGTTGATCTCCAGGCCGCCGTTCTGGTAGTGGAGGGTCGGGTAGACCAGCATCGGTTCCTTTGTGATGTCGATCCCGTAGCGGTGGAACAAGATCCACTTGCCGGGGAATTCCTTGCGGACCGTGCCCTCGCCCTTGAGGATGTCGATCATGGGCGAATCCAGCCAGACGCCGAATTTCCCGGTCGGCGTCGGCACCCCCTTGCCCCGCTCCAGGCACTCCCGGATGAATGCCGCGGCCTCGACGTCCCGGGGCTCGCGTTCGTAGACGAACTGTTCGCCGTCGATGTTGAGGACGTTGGCCCCCGCCCCCCGGAATTTCTCCGTGATCAGGAGGCCCTCGGCCTGTTCGGGGAAGACGGCCCCCGTCGGATGGTACTGGACGGTGTGGAGGAAGCGGAGCGGAACGCCGGCCCGGTAGCCCAGGACGAGGCCGTCGCCGGTCGCGCCGTAGTGGTTCGTGGTCATGAAGTCCTGGATGTGGAGCCGGCCCGACCCTCCGGTGGCCAAGATCACGGCCTTGGCCCTGACCACGAAATATTCCTCCGTTTCGAGGTTGTAGAGAACTGCCCCGGCGCAGGCGCCGTGCTCGTTCAGGATGAGCTCGACGGCTGGGGAGAACTCCAGGATCTTGATGTCGGCGGGGTGATTCTTGACCTCGTCGCGGAGAGTCCGCATCATCTCGGCGCCGGTGATGTCGCCGGCGTAATGCATGCGCTTGCGCGACGTGCCGCCGCCGTGCATGGCCTTGAGGCGCCCGTCCTCGTACTTGGAGAACATCGCCCCCAGCTTTTCCAGCCAGGACATGACCTTGGGCGCCTCGACGACGAGCGTTTCGACGAGCTCGGGGTCGTTCTTGAAGTGTCCTCCGCCCATGGCGTCGAGGTAGTGGTAATAGGGGGAGTCTTTTTCGGTCTTGGTCGCGGCCTGGATGCCCCCCTCGGCCATCATCGTGTTGGCGTCGCCGATGCGGAGCTTGGTGGCCATGAGGACGCGGACCCCGTTCTCCCGGGCCAGGAGGGCCGCCGCCGAGCCCGCCCCGCCGGCGCCGATGATGAGGACGTCGGTCTCGAAGTCGACGCGGCTGAGATCGATGGTGTCCGGGTCGAGGCGGCTTTTGGCATGGAGAAGGTTGACCATCTCCTTGGCGATCCGGTAGCCCTTGTTGGGGCCGACGAGGATCTCCGTCCGGCCCTCCTCCTTGAAGTCGGGATGGTACTTCAGGATGGCCTCGCGTTCTTGGAGGGACATCGGGGTGAACTCGGCGCCCGCCCGCTTCTTCTCGACGCGGGCCGGCCTCGTTTTTTCAACCCTCTTGATCAACGCTTGAAGTTCAGGGGTGTACGGCATGGGTCATTCTCCCAGATAGGATTTATTTTGAGGCGTCCAGGATTCATCGGCCATGTCCGGCTCGGCCTCGAGGTTCTTGTAGAGTTTTTTAAGCTCGTCCAGGTTCTTCTTCTTGAGCTCCTGGAGGGCTTTGTCGTAGGCCTTGCCTTGCACGGCCTTGACCGCTTTTTCCAGGTGCTTGGCCTTGGGGACGAGATGCCGGGCATAGAGGCGGCGGGCCAGAATGGCGATATTGAACTGGACCTCTTCGGCCGGACAGCGGGCGGCGCACAGGCCGCACATGACGCAGTCGAAAGAGCCTTCGGCCACGGCCGCGATGTCGCCCTGGATGGCCTTCGAGATGTAGCCCAGGACATCGATGTCCATGGGGCAGCTGCGGGTGCACGTGCCGCAGCCGACGCATTTGAAGACTTCGGGGTAGAGGGCGGCGATCGTGCCCCCCACGGCCGGCAGGCTCTCGATGTCGTAGACGGCCTTGTTGCCCGGGAAGAAGGGGATCTGGGCGATGTACATGTCCGGTTGGACGACCGTCTGGCAGGCCAGCCCGACCTCGATCCGGTAGGAATTGGGGAAGCGGTAGACCGTGCCGCAGGCGCCGCAGATCCCTCCCCGGCAGCCGCAGCCCCGGACGAGCAGGTAGCCGGCGTACTCGAGGGCTTTCTGGATCGTCAACGTGTCGGGCACTTCGTAGCGTTTCCCCATGACGAAGATGGGGACGAGACGCCGCTCGGCGGCCTTGTCCTTGGCCGCAGCCTTTTTGGGTTTGGATGCTGTCTTACTCATCTTTGACCACCTCTTGGACTAGAGCTTTTTCGTTCAGATGGAGCGGCCCCAGGGCGCGGATCTGTTCCGTGAACTCGTCCATCGTTACGGCGTATTTTTTCCCTTCGGCCGCCGAGATCCACTCCAGGCGAAGCCGCTTCGGGTCGATCCCCAGGTCCTGGAGCATGACCTTGAAGAGGGCGATCCGGCGGAGCGTTTTGTAGTTCCCCTCGACGTAGTGGCAGTCGCCGGGATGGCAGCCGCCGAGGAACACCCCGTCGGCGCCTTCCTTGAACGCGTAGAGGATGTGCTGGGGGTCGACGCGGCTCGAGCACATGACCCTCATGTTGATGTTGTTGGGGGTATGGTGGAGACGCGACGTGCCGGCCGCGTCGGCCGCCGAACTCGTGCACCACTTACAAAGAAAGCACATGATTTGCGGTTCGAACATGGTCACTCCCTCAGCATGGCCCTAAGCATGGCGAAGATCTGGTCGTCGGTCGTGTTGCGCTGCTGGGCGGCGCCGCTCGGGCAGGCTGCGGCGCAGGCCCCGCAGCCCTCGCAGAGGATCTCGTTCACCACGACGACCCCCCGGGCCGGGTCCAGGGTCCGGGCGGAATACGGGCACATCGTGATGCAGATGCCGCAGCCGGAGCAGAGCTCGTCGTTGACCGGCACCGTCGTCGGCTCGTGGAGAAGTTCCTTCTGGGCGAAAAGGTCCCCGACCTTGGCCGCCGCGGCCGAAGCCTGGGCGACCGTTTCGGGGATGTCCTTGGGGCCGAGGGCGCAGCCGGCCAGGTAGAAGCCGGCGTTGAGGCTCTCGACCGGCCTCAGCTTAGGATGCGCTTCGGCCAGAAAGCCGTGGATGTCGGTCGAGATCTTCAGCTTCTTCAGGAGGTCCTGAACCCCGTCGGCCTTGACCATGGCCATGGCCAGGACGACCATGTCGGCCTCGACCTCGACCTTCTTCCCGGTCAGGGTGTCGACGCCCCAGACGATGAGCTTGTCGCCCTCCTTGAAGATCTTGGAGACCTTGCCCCGGATGTAGAGGACCTTGTCCTCCTCGACCGTCCGCATGTAGAACTCGTCGAAGGACTTCCCCCCCGTCCGGACATCGATGTAGAAGACGATGGCCTGGCCGTCCGGGACGCGGTGGCGGTACATCATGGCGTGCTTGGCCGTGTACATGCAGCAGATCTTCGAACAGTAAGGCAAATGCTTTTCCGTGTCGCGGGAGCCGCTGCACTGGACGAAAACGATCGACTTGGGGACCTTGCCGTCCGACGGCCTCCGGATCTCCCCCCCCGTCGGCCCCGAGGCGGACAGGATGCGCTCGAACTCGAGGCCGTTGACGACGTCCTCGTACTTCTCGCCCCCGTATTCGCCGAGGGCCTGCATCGTGTAGAGGTCGAATCCGGTGGCTACGACGATCGCCCCAACCTCCTCCTCGACGATCGTCTCCTTCATGTCAAAATCGATGGCCTTCTTCTCGCAGACGTCCTTGCACTTGCCGCAGCGCACGGGGTTCAGGCCGAGGCAGTGTTCGGCGTCGAGCGTGAAGGTCCCCGGGATAGCCTGGGGGAAGGGCATGTAGATGGCCTTGCGGAAGGACAGGCCCATGTTGAACTCGTCGGGGACGACCTGGGGGCAGACTTTTTCGCACTCGTTGCAGAGGTTGCAGAGGGTCTCGTCGACGTAGCGCGGCTTTTTCCGGATCCGGACCTTGAAATTGCCGACGAAGCCCGAGATGGAGTCGACTTCGTGGTAGGTCAGAAGCTTGATCCGGGGGTGGCGCGAGACCTCGACCATCTTCGGCGTCAGGATGCACTGGGAGCAATCGAGCGTCGGGAACGTCTCCGAAAGCTGGATCATCTTGCCCCCGATCGAGGGGTTCTTCTCGACGAGGATGACCTCGTAGCCGTGGTCGGCGATGTCCAGGGCGGCCTGCAGGCCGCTGACCCCGCCCCCGATGACGAGGGCCCGCCTGTTGACGTCGACCTTGATCGGGTCCAAGTTCTCGTTCAACCGGGCTTTGGCGACATGGGATTTGACGATCTTGATGGCCTTCTTGGTGGCCTTTTCCTTGTCCGTATGGACCCAGCTGTCCTGTTCCCGGATATTGGCGATCTCGATCTGGTAGGGATTGAGGCCGGCCAGCCGGGCCGCCTCCTGGAAGGTCTTCTCGTGGAGCGTCGGCGAACAGGCGGCGATGATGATGCCGTCGAGATGTTTCTCCTTGATCGTGTCGATGACCATCTGCTGGCCCGGGTCGGAACACATGTAGACGTAGTCCGCGGAGAAAGTCACCCCGGGATAGTCTTTCAGCGCTTGAGCGACTTTTTCAACGTCCACCACGCCGGCGATGTTGACGCCGCAGTGGCAGACGAAGAGGCCGATCCGTTTCTCTTTGTTCTTCGCCTTGGCCGTCATGTCCTCACCTCAGTCGCCGGAGTCTCGCTGAACACGCCGTCCGCGGGGACGCGATGTTCGCCAAGTCCGAGGACAGATTTGTCCACCCCCAACGCCCAGGCCAGGACCTGAGTGAAGAACACGACCGGGATTCCGGGGAAATCCAGGAACGTCTCCTTGATGGCGTCCTGACGGTGGTCCATGTTGTAGAAGCACAGCGGGCAGGTCACGGCGACGGCCTTGGCCCCGTTCATCCTCGCCGAGCGGAGGACGCGGTAGGAGGCCTCGGTGGCCGCGGCCGGCAGGGAGACGGAAAGATAGGACCCACAGCATTCCTGCTTGAACGGGTAGTCGACGGCGGCGCAGCCCACGGCTTCGAGGAACTCCTCGAAAAGCCGGGGGGAATCGGGTTCGTCGACTGCCATTTCCTTCTGCGGCCGGAGCACCCGGCACCCGTAATAAGGGGCGACGGCCAGACCCTTCAGGTCCCTCTTCAACCGTTCCCGGATCTTGGGGTAGCCGACCCTGTCGCGGAGGAACTCCAGGAGGTGGAGGACCTTGACCTCGCCGTTGTAGTCCTCGAAACCCGTCGTCCGCTCCTTGGTCAGGGGATCGATCTGGATATCGTCCCGGAGAAAGGCGTTGATCCGCTTGTGCTTGAGCGGGTCGTCCTTGATGGCCTTGTCGGCCCGTTTCAGGACGGCGAAACAAAAGGAACAGGTCGTCACCAGGATGTCTCCGCCCTCTTCGCGGACCTGGCGCAGGACGCGAATGGGGGCGGCCAGTCCGGCGATCTTCTCCTCGGTCAGGGGGTATTCCGCGCCGCAGCAGGTCCAGCCCTCGGGCTCGACGAGCTCGATATCCAGCCGCTTCATCGCCTCCCGCGTGGAAATATCCAGAGCGGTAGTTTTTTGCTTGAGCGTGCATCCCGGATAATAATGGATTTTCATGAGCTTTCCCTATTTCGAGAACTTGCGGAAGATGGCCACCAGGACCTGCTGCGGGACTTCCTGGGCCAGTTCCGGCGAGATCTCTCCCGGACCGAAGGCGTCTTTTCCCTTGGGGTCCAGGATGTGGCGGACGGCCTCCATCACCCGGGCCATGTCGATGCCCTTGGGGCACCGGGACTCACAGGTGAAGCAGGAGGCACAAAGGAACAGGGTTTTGGACCGGAGGACATCCTCAGCGAGGCCCATCTGGACCAGACGGATGATCTGGTTGGGCAGAAGGTCCATCTCCGAGGCCATGGGGCAACCGGCGGAGCATCGTCCGCACTGATAGCAGGCGAAGACGTTCTCGCCGGAGAGCTCCTCGATCCTCTCGATGAACTTACGCTGGTCGCGGCCGGCCTTGAGCTTGACTCTCATGCTCTCTCCTTGCTGGAGTTATTACCGAATAATGATAGAGGACTTGGTATGAAGGCAGAACCAACGGTCCGAGCTCGAGAGTCAGGTCAGCCTCCTCAGCGAGACTTCGATGACTTCCCGGACGTCCTTCCTTTCTCCTCGACGGGCGAGGGCGTTTTCGAGCGGGGCAACGGCCTCGGGAGCCCCGATCTCTCCTAAGAGTCGGGCGGCCCGTAAACGGGTCGTCCATGATGGGCTTTTCAGGGCCTCGATGAGAAGCCCCGCGGCATCGCGGCCGAAGTTGAGGAGCGCTATCTCGGCGCTTTCACGGACACTCCAGTGGGGGTCGGCCATGGCCTTGAGCAGGGGGAGGATCGACTTCGCGTCCTGGAATCCGCCCAGGAGCCGGGCGGATTCGACCCGGACCCCGCGGGAGGAATCCTTGAGGCCGCGCAAGGCCGTCGCCAGGATATTGGCTTGGCCCTGTCCCGCCGTGCGCAGGAACCGGACGGCTTCGCGGCGGATGAAGTCGCGGTCGTCCTTGCGGGTGATACGGACGAGATGCTGAACGGCCTCGGCGCCTCCGACCTTGCCCAGGGCCCGGACGGCCTCGAAGCGGACGTCGCTCGAATCATCCTTTAACGATGGGACGATCTGGGGCACGACGGACGCGTCGGCAACCTCGGCTAAAACCTTCAGGGCGCAGCACCGGCCCCAGAAGGCGCAGCCGATCTGGAACAGGGCCTGGGAGGCCGCTTCCTGGACGTCGGGCAGCCCCGTGTCGACGAGCTCCTTGAGGCAGGCGACGGCTCTGTGGTCTTCCAAGCCTCCGAGGGCCTTGATGGCTCTCATCTGGAGTTCGGGGTGTTCTTGATCGCAGGCGTCTTTTTTCAGGCAGTCGATGTCGGACGTATTGTACGAAAGGGTCGGCAGCAGGAGCCGGGTCACGATCGGGCCGAACTGGATAAGGGCCGAAACCGCCGACTGGCGGACGATGAAATAGCTGCTGCGGAGATAGCTGATCAGGGCGGAAACGGACTTGGGGTCGCCGATCCGGCCCAGACACTTCAGAAACGCCCGCAGGGCGAACTTGTCGCGTTCCCGGGTCAAGGCGTTCAAGAGGGGGACCGTGGCCTTCTTGCCGAAGCGGGCGATGGCCGCCGGGGCCTGGTCCTGGACTTTTTCCACGTTGTCCTGGATCATCAGGACCAGGGGCTCGATGCTGATCTTGTCCCCGATCCGGCCCAGGGCCTCGCAGGCGGTGGCCCGGACGGCGGCGTCTTCATCCTGGAGCATGTCCAGGAGGTACGGCGTCGAGCCGCGGGACCCCATCAGGCCCAGCGTCCGCGCCGCGTTGGAGCGGATGTTCGGGGAGGGATTATGGAGCGCGTCATGCAGCCAATGGAGGCTCTCCGGGCCTATCTCCTGGAAGCCTTCGGTGGCCAGGTTGACGATCTCTTCGTTGTCCAGCGAGAACATGTGGATGAGGATGCGGGTCAGCCGGATGTCCTTGTGGGCGATGATGTCCTTGACCTTGGCCATAAGTTCGGTGATCGCCTGGGTCCGGACGATCCACTCCGGGTCTTCCACGGCCTTGAGCAGGTGATCGACCACCCGATAGTCCCCCAGCCGGCCGACGGCGGCGACGGCTGCCCAGCGGATCTGATGGTAAGTGGAGCGGAAGATTTTCGGCTTGATCAGCTCCTCGATCGCCTCGGCCCGGCCGTAGCGGCCGAGCGAGATCGCGGCCGCGTGCTGAATGCTGGGGTTGGAGTCGTTGAGTTTTTCGACGAGGAGGGGATAGATCTCCGCCCCTCTTTCGTAGCTCAGCTGCATGATCGCCGGCCGGACGGCAGTTGCGTCTTCGCTCTCCCTGGCAATACGAAGCAGGGACTCCAGCGAAGCACCGGCCGTTCTGCTCAATTCAGGTCCTTTCGATATAGCCCTTGCAATCCCCGTCGATGTTGAACGAGGTCACGTGATACTCGCAATCGATGTTGGCCAGGGCTTTGACGGCCGCCCGAAAGCATCCGATCCGGGCGCAGGTCAGGTCGCGGACCGAAAACCCTTCCTCGATGAGCGCCTGGCAGCTCTTGAGGTAAACGCAGTCATGGACCGTTATCTCCAGGTGGAACGGGTTGACCTCCACCAGCTCGAAGAAGCTCGCGTCGCGGAACAGTCCGCCGGCGACGCCGATCTGGATGTAGTTCTCGACGGCGGCCCGGATGGAGCTGGACTTCTTAATTTGAATTCCGTAACCGTCCCCCAGGAGATGGAGATAGTACTGGACGGAATGCTCATAGGCCCGGGCGCTGAAGACGTACGGCCGGGTGCCGTGAAAATCCCGGGCCGTCTCCTCGAGCGCGCTCAGCCAGGCGAGCGCGACGACCCAGCCCGCCTCTTCCCGATCGATTTTGTCCATGACCTTATCCTTTAGCCTGTTTTTCCCGATCGTCCGTCCGGCCGGCCGCCGCCGTCAGGCTCAGCCGCTCGAGCTCGCGCCTGACCGTGTCGGCCTCGACAACGCGGCCGATCTCCCGCCCCAGCTTCTCGGCCAGGACCGCGGCGCTCGCCCGGCGGTTCCGGGCCCAGAGGAGGACGAGCTCGGCCACTTCGTCTGGCTGGAAGGCCGCCGGACGCGCCATCTCCGGCAGAGGCGCGAGAGCGGGCCCGGCCGCAGCCTCCCGGCTCTCAAGGGACAAAAGAATCTGTTGGGTGTCCCGGGCGATGGCCAACTCTTCGTTGGTCGGGACGACCAGGACCTTGACCCGGCCGGAACTGACAAGACGCTCGTTGGCGTCGTTTTTCTTGGCGTCGAGGACGATGCCGAATTCGTCCAAGCCGGCGCAAACGAGCCACCGGACGAGCTTGGAGTTTTCGCCGATGCCGCCGGTGAAGACGATAGCATCCACCCGTCCCATTTCGGCCATGTAGGCGCCGATGTACTTTTTGACGGAATGGCAGTAGATCTCGAGGGCCAGCTGATGGCGCTCGCTGCCGCGGGCGGCTTCCTGCTCGATCTCCCGCATGTCGTTGGAGGTCTCGGTCAACCCGAGCATCCCGCTGTTCTTGTTCATGATGGAGTCGATGTCCTTGGCTCCGAGCTTCTCCCGCTCCATGATGTAGGGGACAAGGGCCGGGTCGATGCTGCCGCAGCGGGTGCCCATGACCAGGCCTTCGAGGGGGGTGAAGCCCATCGTCGTGTCGACCGACTTCCCCCAGGCCACGGCCGTAATGCTGGCGCCGTTGCCGAGGTGGCAGGTGATGAGGCGGAGTTTCCCTATCGGGCGGCCGAGGGATTCGGCGGCCCGCTGGGCGACGTAATTGTGCGAGGTCCCGTGGAACCCGTAGCGGCGGATGCCCAGTTTCCGGTAAAGGGTGTAGGGCAGCCCGTAGATGAAGGCTTTGGGCGGGATCGTCTGGTGGAAGGCCGTGTCGAAGACGGCGACCTGGGGGACGCCCGGCAGGAGGGACTCGCAGGCCTCGATGCCCTTGAGGTTATGCGGATTGTGCAGCGGGGCGAACTGGACGCACTTGCGGATCGTGGCCTTGACCTTGTCCGTGATCAGCCCGGACTCGGAGAAATCCTCGCCGCCGTGAACGACGCGGTGCCCGATCCCGTCGATCTCGCTCTTGTCGCGGATGACGCCGTGCTGGGGGTGGAGAAGCAGCGCCAGGACCATCTCGATGGCCGCCCCGTGGTTGAGGACTTCGCGGATCTCCCGAATCCTGTTGCGGCCCTCGGGCTGGTAGGTGACGATGGCGTCGCTCGAACCGATCTTCTCCACGATCCCCTTGGCCAGGAGGACTTCGCCTTCCATGCGGATGAACTGGAACTTGACCGATGAGCTGCCGCTGTTGAGAACGAGAACTTTCATGACCTTGGTCATCTCCTCAGATCACGGACGACATTTCCCTCATGATCGAATATCCGGACGTGAAGCGCCGCCTGTCCGGGCCAGGCGTGGGTGGCACAGCCGAAACACGGATCGTAGGCTCGGAAGGCCATCTCGACGATGTTCAAGAGACCCTCGGTGACTTGGCCCTTCTTGATGAAATTCATCGCCGCTTTTTTCACGGAAAGGTTGATGGCAGCATTGTTGTTGGTCGTCCCGACGATCAAGTTGGCCTCTTGGACGATGCCCCGGTCGTCGGTCTTGTAATGATGATAGAGGGTGCCCCGGGGCGCCTCGACGACGCCGACGCCCTCGTCCGGAGTCTGCGTGGGGACGACCCGGTAGTCGGCGCCGGTGATGTCGGGGTCGGCGGCCAGCTCCACCCAGCGCTCGGCCGCGTACAGGAGCTCGACCAGCCGGGCCCAGTGGGTCGCCAGCGTCTGATGCACGGGCTTCCCGCCCAGGGTCTTGTACATCCGATCGTGTTCTTCGTTGGCCAGGGGCGTCGCCATCCCGTCGGAGACGTTGAGCCGGGAGAGGGGTGTCGCCTTGTAAATGCCGCTTTCCGGGCCGTCGACAAGGCCCTTCCAGCCGACCTTCCGGAGGACGGGGAACTTGAGGTAGGTCCAGGGCTCGACATGTTCGACGATATGCTGGAGGTAGTCGGCCGGCTTGAACTTGGCCAGCTCGCCCCCATCCGGGCTGGTTACGCGGATGTCTCCGTCGTAGAAATTGACGTGGTTGTGCTCGTCGACGAGGCCCATGTTGTAGGTGTGGTGGGTGAAGCTGTCGCTCAGGATCAGGTCGACGTAGGCTTTGTTGCCGAGGACAATCTGGTTGAACAAGCCGATGGTGAATTTGGCGAACTCCACGGCGGCCTTCCCTGTTTCGAGGACTTTGTCGCGCTCCTCGCGGCTCATTCCTTTGCTCATCCCTCCGGGAATGGCCCCGATGGGATGGACGGATTTGCCGGCCATCATCTTGATCAGCTCGTGGCAGGCGCCCCGAGTCTCGATGACCTTGCGGCCGATCTCGACGCCGACCTTGTGGATGACGCCCAGGATGTTGCGCTGGGCAGCCGGGGCGTCCGGCCCCATAACGAAGTCCGGCCCGGCCAGGGCGTAGAAATGGGTCGAGTGGTCGGTCACGTAGAAGATGACGTAGAGGAGTTCGCGCAGGAGCTTGGCCGTGCGGGGCAGGTCGACGTGATAGACCGCGTCGCCGGCCTTGGCCGAAGCCATCATGTGCGCTTCCGGGCAGACGCCGCAGATGCGCGTCGTGATCCGGGACATTTCCTCGACGGGGCGGCCGACGCAGAATTTCTCGAAACCGCGGAGCTCGGGGATCTGGAGATAGGCGTCGGCGACGTCTCCCGCGTCGTCGAGGAAAATGGAGATCTTGCCGTGGCCTTCGAGCCGGGTGATGGGATCGATGGTGATCGTTTTCATTTTATGCGTCTCCCCACGAGCGAGCCGGCCAGGCCGAATCGATAGAACGTGCCGACCGGGTCGACGATCTGGTCGACGACGACTTGGATCTCGGCCGGGTCGTCGCTGTCGATGATCGAAGCAATCGAGCCGGCCAGCTTGGCCCCGACGTCCTGGATGCCGTCGGCCGGGCCGTAGCAGCCGCGGCAGCCCAGGTTGACCTGGGGGCAGAGGGCGCCGCAGCCGGCGTGAACGGCCGGGCCGTTGCAGATGATCCCCTGCTCCAGAAGGCATTTCTTGGGGTCGATGTCCCGCGGGTCGACGAGATGGGGGCGGCGGAACGCTTTGATCTTCTTCTCTTCTTTCGTCCGCTTGCATTCATCACAGACCGTCTTGGGATTGACCCCCACGAGGGTTCCCTTGGGCGGCAGCTTACCCGTCAGCGCCGCTTCGGCGACCGCCCAGATCTGCTCGGCCACCGGGGGACAACCAGGCATGCGGTAGTCCACGTCAACGAGCTGGTCGAGCGGCCTCAGGACCTCGAACAGGGCCGGCAGGGTCAGCCGGCCAAACGGGGTTTCCGTGACGGCTTGGGGAAGCGTCGTGTTGCCCGCTTCGACGGAAGGCGAACGGCGGTAAACGTAGTCCATGATCTCGTCCGTCGTCGTGAGGTTGGCCAGGCCGGGGATGCAGCCCTCGGTGGCACAGGAGCCGAAGGCGACCAGGACCTTGGACTTCTGTCGAAGGAGTTTGGCGATGTGGAGGTTTTCCTCGTTGCGGATGCCCCCGTTGAACAGGGTGACATCGATCTCGCCGTCGGCCATGGCCTCGATGTCCTTGTACTTGGTGTCCATGAGGCACGGACAGAAAACCAGGTCCGCCGCGGCGTCGAAGTCCAGGATTTTTTCCCGGATGTCGAGGAAGGCGATTTCGCACCCGCCGCAGCTGGCCGCCCAGTAGACCGCGAATTTGGGCTTAGGCATGGATGACCCTTTCAGGGAAGGATAAGGACCGGGGTCCTTTCGGGCCGGGCCGGCGATTTATGCTCATTCAATGAGGCGCTTGGTCCTTTTTCAAAGAAAGTCACTATAATCTTTTTCTTCGGGGACTGTCAAGCTTTTGAGCGACGGTCGGGGTCGGGAGGATTCTGCGCGTCGCAACGGGATGTTTGACATCCGAGAAGGCCTTTGTTATAAGGAATGGGCCCGGAGCGCCGGGCGTTTTCATTGGCGATAAAAGGGAGACAGAGATGAAGATCCACGAGTACCAGGCCAAGGGCATCCTGGCCAAGTTCGGCGTCCGCGTCCCGCGCGGCGAAGTCGCCGAAACGCCGGCAGCGGCCCGGGAGATCGCCGAGCGGATCGGTCCGCGCGTCGTCGTCAAGGCCCAGATCCACGCCGGCGGCCGGGGCAAGGGCGGCGGCGTCAAGCTCGCGGCGTCGGCCGCCGAGGCCGAGGCCCTGGCGGCCAAGATGATCGGCATGCAGCTCGTGACCCACCAGACCGGCCCCGAAGGGAAGCGGGTCAAGCGCGTCCTCGTCGAGGAGGCGCTCGAAATCGCCCGCGAGCTCTATCTCGGCATCGTCATCGATCGGGCCCGCGAGGCGGCGGTCGTCATGGCTTCGACCGAGGGCGGCGTCGAGATCGAGAAAGTCGCCGCCGAGACGCCCGACCGCATCTTCAAGGAATACGTGGACCCGGCGACCGGGCTCCTGGGCTTCCAGGCGAGGAAGCTGGCCTTCAAGCTCGGCCTCGACGGCGAGGCGCTCAAACAAGGCCAGAAATTCATCGTCGGCTTGTTCAGGGCGTTCGAAAGCACGGACGCCTCCCTCGCCGAGATCAATCCCCTCCTCGTGACCCAAAAGGGCGACGTCCTGGCCCTCGACGCCAAGATGACCTTCGACGATAACGCCCTCGGCCGCCATCCCGATATCCAGGCGATGCGCGACCTCGACGAGGAATCGCCACTCGAAGTCGAGGCCGCGAAGTACAACCTCAACTATATCAAGCTCGACGGCAACGTCGGCTGCATGGTCAACGGCGCCGGCCTGGCCATGGCGACGATGGACATCATCAAGTACGCCGGGGGGATGCCGGCCAACTTCCTCGACGTCGGCGGCGGCGTCACGGAAGAGGCCGTCACCAACGCTTTCCGGATCTTAGTCAGCGACCCCGACGTCAAGGGGGCCCTGATCAACATCTTTGGGGGCATCGTCCGCTGCGACATGATCGCCAGCGGCGTCGTCAAGGCCGCCAAGGCGCTGGGGACGAAGATCCCGGTCGTTATCCGGCTCGAAGGGACGAACGTGGATCTGGGAAAGAAAATCCTGGCCGAGTCGGGCTTGGCCTTCTCGTCGGCGGCCAGCATGAAAGAAGCCGCCGAGCGCATCGTCGGACTGGTGAAGTGAGCCGAGCCAAAGGAGCCTTCCATGAGCATACTTCTCGATGAAAAAACGCGGGTCGTCGTCCTGGGGATCACCGGCAGTGAAGGCACGTTCCACGCCCAAAAGATGATCGAGTACGGCACGAAAGTCGTAGCCGGCATGACGCCCGGCAAGGGCGGGACGAAGCACCTCGGCGTCCCCGTCTTCAATACCGTGGCCGAGGCCGCGGCCTTCGCAGGGGCCGAAGCAGCGGTGATTTTCGTACCGCCCTTCGCCGCGGCCGACGCCATTATGGAATGCGCCGACGCGGGCCTCAAGCTCGTTGTCTGCATCACCGAGGGGATCCCGACCTTCGACATGCTGAAGGTCAAGACGTACCTCCGCGGCAAGCCGGTCGCCCTGATCGGCCCGAACACGCCCGGCATCATCTCGCCCGGCAAGGCCAAGATCGGAATCATGCCCGGTCCCATTCACCAGGCGGGCACGATCGGGATCATTTCCCGGTCCGGGACCCTGACCTACGAGGCCGTTCAACAGGTATCGCGGCAGGGCTACGGCCAGTCGACGGCCGTCGGCATCGGCGGCGACCCGGTCGTCGGGCTCAAGTACATCGAGCTCCTGGAGCTCTTCAAGAATGACCCCGGGACCGAAGCCGTGATCCTGATCGGCGAGATCGGCGGCACGGCCGAAGACGAGGCCGCGGCCTACATCAAGACGTCCTTTCCCAAGCCCGTCGTCGGCTTCATCGCCGGCCAGACCGCCCCGCCGGGGCGGCGGATGGGCCACGCCGGGGCGATCATCGCCGGCGGCAAGGGAACGGCCCAGGAGAAGATGGACGCCCTCCGGGCGGCCGGCGTCTGGGTCGCCGTCAGCCCGGCCGACATCGGGGCCAAGCTGAGCGAGGCTCTAACCCGAGGCGCCTGACCCTTCCGGCTTGTCGTCTCCGGCCTCGAGGGCCGCGGCGACAAGGTTGCGGAGCGTCGTTGGGAGAAAAGGTTTGGGCAGGAAATCCATCGCTCCGAGCTGCATGGCCTGGAGCGTGTTCCTCATCGTCGGATAACCCGTCACCATGATGATGCGGGCCTTGGGGTTCCGGGCCTTGAGCAGCTTGAGCAGGTCCATGCCGCTGAGCCCGGGCATCATGAGGTCGACGATCATGACATCATAGGGCTCGTCGGTCTCTTTGCGGAGCGCCTCCTCGCCGCTGAGCGCCATATCGACTTCGCAATCCTCCCGGACGAGCACTTTCCGGATACTCTTGCAAACCGTCAGCTCGTCGTCCACCACGAGAATTCTGTGCTTGCCCGGCTTTGTCATTGCGGCTCCTCCTCGATGCGTTTCTCTTCCCCCGGATCGGCCAGGGGGATACGGACCGTGAACACCGTGCCCTTCCCCACGGCGCTCCGGACGAGGATCGTCCCGCCGCGCTGCCGGATGATCCCGTAGCTCACGGCCAGGCCCAAGCCCGTTCCGAAGCTCTTGGTGGTAAAGAAGGGGTCGAACAGCCTGGGGATATTCTCCTTGGAGATCCCCACGCCCGTGTCGGTGAAGGTGACTTCGATGTGGGTGCCGTCGCGGCTCATGAGGCTGGCGACGACGAGCGTCCCGCCGTTTGGCATGGCCTCGCAGGCGTTGATAGCCAGGTTGGAAAAGACCTGCTGGATCTTGTTCTTATCGACTTCGATCGGGGGGAGCGTGCGGTCCAGGGCTTTCTCGATCCGGATGTTGCGGACCGAGGCCTGCATTTCGAGGAGCATGAGCGTACGGTCGATGACGTCGTTGATGTCCGTCGGGGCCGCCTGCGAGGGCGTCAGGCGGGCGAAATCCAGCAGACCCCGGACAATCGCGGCGCAGCGGATCGTCTCGTCGGCGATGAGGTTCAGGGTCTCCCCCTCTTCCACGTCCTTACCGGGCCGCTCGAGAAGGAGATGCGTGTTGATCAGGATCGTGGTCAATGGATTATTGATTTCGTGGGCGACGCCGGCGGCCATCTTGCCGAGCGACGCCAGCTTTTCCGACACGACGAGCTGGTCCTGGGTCCCGCGCAGCTCCCGCGTGCGCTCTTCGACGCGCTGCTCCAGGGTACGCCCCCACTGGGTCAGGTCTTCATGGGCCAGGCTGAGCTCGTCGGTCATCCGGTTGAACGCCCGGGCCAGCTGGCCGATTTCGTCCCGGCCTTCGAGGTCGACCCGGTGCCGCAGGTCGCCCTGGGCGATCTTGCCCGTTGCGTCGACCATGACAGCCAGAGGGCGGGTGATCCGGCGGGCGACGAACGCCAGCAGGCCGAGGAGAAAAAGAGCGCACAGGGCGGCGATGCCGGCGAACGTCGCCATGACGCGGTTGCGCAGGTCGATGTACGGCCGTTCGAGCATGCCGACGTAGAGCATGCCGATCGTCCGTCCGGCGATGTCCTTGATCGGCCGGTAGGCCGTGATGTACCAGGCCGTCACCACGAAAGCCCGCCCGGCGTAGGTTTCCCCCCGGTCGAGCACGGCCTCCTTGACCTCTCGGGAAACCCGGGTCCCCACCGCCCGGTTGCCCTGATCGTCGAGGACGTTGGTGGCGATGCGGAGGTCGTCCTGGAACAAGGTCGCCGTTCCGATGTCGTGGCCCTTATATTTCTCCCCTTTGAAGACGATCTCCTTGACCCGGTCGACGAGGTCGTAGTTCCGGTTGAACAGCAGGCCGCCTGTCAGGACGCCGAGGAGGACGCCCGAGTCGTCCATGACGGGGGCGGCCGCCGTAAGCATCATGCCCCTGTCCTCATGGTCTTCGGGTCTCGCTGCCGCCAAGGGCGTCGGGATGAACTGAAATCGCGCCCGGTCGGCGAGGTCGGCCCCCTCCTTGAGGAGCTTCTCCCGGGGGACGATCCGGGTCCCGGCGGAAACCTCTTTCCGGAGGGCGATGGCGACGAAAGGATCCCGGGCGATGTCGTCGCCGACCGGCGCGTCGGCGCGCCGCGACCGGACGACAACGCGGCCGAGGGCGTCCGTGAGGTTGAGGACGTCGAGGCCGAACTCTCGGCGGATCCCGTCGAGCCGCACGGCGACCTTCTCGAGGTCCGCTTGCCGGAGAGTCGAGCGGAGGAACTCCTGGGTGGCGCTGAGCCGGACGGTGTCCCGGAGGCTGTGCAGCCGTTCTTCATAGACCATCCACGCCGAAGCCAGGTCATGCCTGACCTTGGCCTCGGCCAGTGAGATGATGGTCTGGTGCTCGATCCGCGTGCCGATGATGAGGGACAGGACCCCGCCGAGGACGATGACGATGAGAAAACTCAGGATGAGCTTGCGCCGCAAGGGCAAATCAAGGAACCGCCGGACAACTTGTCGGATGGGCATCGTTCCGCCTTGGTTCACAATAACACCGGCGTCGGAGTCCTGTCAAACCCTGGACTCCCCGGCATGAATGCCGGGGCCTGTTCGGGGTTAACCCTGAGCCTCGCTTCTTAGCCCCGCCTTGAAAGGCGGGGCTAAGCATCAAGGGACGAGCCTTCGGCTCGCCACACGCCCGTGGTTTATATCCACGGACGAGTACTGCGGAAGTGGACCGCGGCGGCCCGCCCCGGCCGCTGTCGGCGAACGGGTCAATCGGCCGCAGGGCCGAATTTGCCGATAGCGCCCGGCGGCGAATTCCGGGACAGGCCGGAAAATTCGGGACATAACCCTTTTCTCTTGAAAAGGGATTGTGTCCCATGAATTTTCCCGATCGTGTCTCGGGAATTCCCCCATGCCCGCGGAAAAGCGAAATCGCCCAGGAAACAGAGATCTGTCGGCAAATGGGCCCGCGGCTTGACAATTCTCAATCCCCCTCATATATATATGAAGCAGGACCGAAGGACGGAAAATCGCAGAAAGGGAAAACGCGCGCATGGACAAGACGGAGAGAATGAAGGACGGCACGGAGGTGACGATCCGGCGGATCGTATCGAACGACATCGACAGGTTGATGGAATTTTATGGTTCCCTGCCGGAGGAAGACCGGAGATACCTGAAGTTCGACGTCACGGACCGGAAGGTCGTGGCCAAGAGACTTCGGCGAATCGAAACCGGGGACGACATCCGCATCGCGGCCGTCCACGGCGGAGTGGTCGTGGCCAGCGGAGCCCTCGAGCTTTCCGGGGAGGCCTGGAGCAAGCACCAGGGGGAAATCCGTGTGCTCATCGCCCGGCCTTTTCAGCACCGGGGCTTGGGGACCATCATGATCCGCGAGCTCTATTTCGTCGCCGTCCAGAACAAGATCGAGACGATCGTCGCCCGCATGATGCGGCCCCAGGTCGGGGCCCAGAAGGTTTTCCGCCGGCTCGGCTTCCGCGATGAAACGATGCTGCCCGACTTCGTCAAAGACCTCCAGGGCGGCTCCCAGGACCTGATCGTCATGACCTGCAATGTGAAGAACCTTTGGAAGGAGCTGGACCGCACGTTCAGCGAATCCGACTGGCAGCGCTGCCGCTGACGGCGGAAAAATCGTTGACAAGCTTTCCGCTTTTCCTGTAAGTTACGCGCGATATGGCGCAGAAAAACCAAAAGACCGCTCCCCCCGGTATAGCCCCCCTCGCCGACGACGAAGGCGCCGTCGTTCGCGGGGTCGTCGAGAAATACGGCGGGCGGAAGCGGGCGGTCATCCAAATCCTCCAGGACCTCCAGGAACGGTTCCGCTGGCTCGCGCCGGAAACGCTCGAGGCGGCGGCCAGGGAGCTGGACGTCCCGCTGGCCCACGTCTACAGCGTGGCGACCTTCTACAAGTCCTTCAGCCTGGAGCCCCGAGGCCGTCATCTCTGCACGGTCTGCATGGGAACGGCCTGCCACGTCCGCGGCGGCGTCGCGATCCTCGAACATTTCGAGCGGAAGCTCGGCATCCGGGCAGGAGAAACCTCGCCCGGCCGGGAATACACTTTGGAACGGGTGAACTGCCTGGGGGCCTGCGCCCTGGCTCCCCTGGCCATCGTGGACGGCCGATATCATGGCCAGATGACCGAGACCAAGGCCAACCAGGTTCTCGAGGCGCTGATAGGCTCGTCTGAATAGCCGTGCCGACCTACCGGACTCATCTGCTCGTCTGCGCCGGAACGGGATGCGTCTCCTGCGGCGCCTTCGCCGTCAAAGACGCCCTGGATAAAGAAGTCGCTCGGCGGGGGCTCCAAAACGAGGTTCTCGTCATCGCCACCGGCTGCAACGGCTTCTGCGAGAGAGGACCGATCCTCATGGTCCATCCCGACGGCATTTTCTACCAGCGCCTCGCCGTCGCGGACGTCCCCCACCTCGTCGAGGAACACCTGCTCAAGGGGCGTCCGGTCCGGAAGCTCATGTACGTACCGCCGGCGGCCGAGGCGCCTGTCCCCAAGATGGCCGACATCGAGTTTTTCAAACACCAGCGGCTGATCGTCCTGCGGAACCGGGGCCGCATCGACCCGGAAAAAATCGAAGAGTATATCGCTTACGACGGCTACGAGGCCGCGGCCAAGGCTTTGGCGAACATGACGCCCGAGGAAATCAGCGCTGAAGTGAGCGCCTCGGGATTGCGGGGACGGGGCGGCGCCGGATTCCCGACGGGCCGGAAGTGGGACCTCTGCCGGCGGCAACCGAGCGCGCCCAAGTACCTGATCTGCAACGGCGACGAAGGGGATCCCGGGGCGTTCATGGACCGTTCCGTCCTCGAAGCCGACCCCCACGCCGTCCTGGAGGGGATGATCATCGGCGCCAAGGCGATCGGCGCGGCCAAGGGATTCATTTATATCCGCGACGAATACCCCCTCGCCGTCTCACGCGTCGGCATCGCCCTTCGGCAAGCCCGTGAAATGGGCCTGTTGGGCAAAGACATCCTGGGGACGGGCTTCGACTTCGACCTCGAAATCGTCCGGGGCGCCGGCGCTTTCGTTTCGGGCGAGGAGACGGCTCTCATCGCCTCCATCGAAGGCCAGCGGGCCTATCCCCGGCAGAGACCCCCCTACCCCGCCCAACGCGGCCTCTGGGGACAGCCGACCGTGATCAACAACGTCGAGACCTGGGCCAATATTCCCTCCATCATCCGCCGCGGCGCCGCCTGGTTTTCAAGCCTGGGCACCGAGACGAGCAAGGGCACGAAGATTTTTTCGCTCGTCGGCAAGATCAACAACACCGGACTCGTGGAAGTCCCCATGGGCATTCGCTTGCGCGACATTATTTTCGCCATCGGCGGCGGCATCCCCAAGGGCCGCGATTTCAAGGCGGTCCAAATCGGCGGCCCATCGGGCGGCTGTATTCCCAAGGAGCTCCTCGACCTGCCCATCGATTACGAAAGCCTGACCAAAGCGGGAGCCATGATGGGTTCGGGGGGGATGATCGTCATGGACGAGGACACCTGCATGGTGGACATCGCCCTCTATTTCCTGCGTTTCACCCAGGAGGAATCCTGCGGGAAATGCGCCCCCTGCCGGATCGGCACGCGCCAGATGGCCGATATCCTGGCCCGGATCGCCGCCGGAGAAGGGAGCCTCGACGACCTCAGGAAACTGGAGGAGCTCGCCATGACGGTGAAGCAGGGCTCCCTTTGCGGCCTGGGGCAGACGGCGCCCAACCCCGTCCTGTCCACGCTGCGCAATTTCCGGGACGAGTACCTGGCCCACATCGTGGACCGCGCCTGCCCCGCCCACGTTTGCAAGAACCTCATTGCGTTCTTCATCGAGCCCGAAAAGTGCGTCGGCTGTCTTCTCTGCCTGAAGAACTGCCCGGCGAACGCCGTCTCCGGGGAGCGAAAGAAAGTCCATGTCATCGACCAGGCCGCCTGCATCAAGTGCGGGGCCTGTTTCAACGTCTGCCCGGTCAAGGTCCAGGCCGTGGCGAAATACACGGGAGAGAAGGGCCGGGCCCTGCGAGGCGGGGCGCCCGTCCCGAAAGACGCATGACGCTCACGATCGACGGCCGCGCGATCACGGTGGAGGGCCGGCCCACGCTGCTCGAAGCCGCCCGGGCCAACGGCATCTTTGTCCCGTCGCTCTGCGACCACCCCGGACTCGACCCGTACGCCGCCTGCCGCCTCTGTCTCGTCGAGGTCAGAGGACGGAAGGGCTTTGTCCCGGCCTGCAGCACGACGACCGAGGACGGCATGGACGTCGTCACGTCGACGCCCGAGCTCCAGGTCCTGCGACGGGGCATCCTCGAGCTCATCCTGGCCGAACATCCCCACGCCTGCTTGATCTGCGCCGAAAAACCGTCCTGCGATGACCTCAAATCGACGATCCGGAAGACGGGCGAGGTCACGGGGTGCGTCCTCTGCCCGGTCAACGGCCGGTGCGAACTCCAACGGGTCGTCGAATCCATGGGCCTCGACCTCGTCCCCTACCCCAGTCATCGCCGTCCCGGCGAGGTCCGCCGCGACGACCCGTTCATCGACCGCGACAACAGCCTCTGCATTCTCTGCGGCCGATGCGTCCGGGTGTGCCAGGAGGTCCGCGGCGCCTCCGTTCTCACCTTCGTTTCCCGGGGTTCCGGGACCGTGATCGGCACGGCTCTCGACCGCCGGCTTCTCGACTCAGGATGTCAGTTCTGCGGCGCCTGCGTCGACGTCTGCCCGACGGGATCGCTCACGGAGCGGGCCGTGCGCTATGACCGCCCGGCCGAGGCCGAGTCGAAGGTCGTCTGCCCGCTCTGCGGACAAGGGTGCGGACTGCTCGTCAGGTCGAGGGAAGGCCGGATCATGAATTCAGTTCCCGACCCGGAAGGGCGCGTGAATCGCGGCCAGGCTTGCGTCCGGGGAAGGTTCCTGGCCCGGCCCGCCGTTCATCATCCCAGCCGTCTGCTCAAGCCGATGATCCGGGACAAGGGCTCCCTGCGGGAAGCCACCTGGGACGAGGCCTTGGAGGCCGCGGCGGCGCGGCTCGCGGATTTCCCGGCCGGCGAGGTCGCCGTTGCGGCTTCGGCCGAGAGCTCCTGCGAAGACATCTTCGTCCTGCACCGGTTCGCTTCCGAAACACTCAAGGCCCGTTCCGTCTCCGGCCCCTGGTCCGATTCCGCGGCGGCGCGGCTCTTCGAAGCCGGACGGGGCGCGGGCTGGACCATCCCGCTGAACTTCCGGCTGTCCGACATCGGCCGGGCGGGAACGATCCTGCTCCTCGGCGAGAACCTGCCTCTCACTCAGCCGCTCGTCAACCTCGAGGTCGTCCGGGCCCTCCGCAAGGGCGCCGCGGTGATAAGCGTCGGTTCGGTCGAGGGGCATTATGCGCCGTCCGGCGGGGTCGACCTCGGAATCCCGGCCGGGAAAGACGATCTCCTGCTCTCGGCTTTGACCGCTTTCCTGTTGGAAAGCCCGGGCCCGCAGGCCGCACGGACCCGGGGATTCGAAGAGTTCAAGACGTCGTCCGGCAAGTTCGATAAGGCCAAGGCCCTGCACGCCCTGGGGATTTCCAAAGAGCGGCTCCTCGAAATCGCCGGGCTGCTCGCCGGCGTCAAGCCGCTCATGATCCTTTTTGGGATCGATATTTTGAAGGCCGGCGGCGGCCCGGATGGGCTGACGGCGCTCGCCAACTTGGCGCTCGTTGCCGGAGGCCGGCTCGTCCCCCTGGACGGCGGCGCCAACTTGCGCGGCGGGCTGGCCATCGCCTCCGCGTTCGCGGCCCGGTTTCCCGGAGCGGCCGGACACCCCGGAACTTCCACCGGGCCGGCGCCCCGGGCCCTCTATGTCGCCGGGCCATTGGCGAAGATCCGGCCGGGCGAGGCAGAGCTCGTCATCGTTCAAGGGAGTTACACGGACGAACAGGCCGAGGCCGCGGATTTCCTCCTGCCCGAGGCGACGGCCCTCGAGGCGGCGGGGACGTTCGTCAATGTCGAGGGAAGGATTCAGGTCTCGGCCGGGGCCATCGGACCCTTGGGCGAGTCCAGGCCGGGCTGGTCGATCCTTAACAGCTTGGCGGCGAAGCTCGGGACGCCCGGTTTCCCGTACTGTTCCGTAGAAGAAGTCCGCTTGGAGCTGGCCCGGGCCGTTCCGGCGTTCAAGGCCCTCGATCCGCCCGCCGGAGCTTCTGTCGAAATGTCCCTCGGAGAGGAGGCTGCCGGGCAGGAGGCCTTCATCGAGGCCGGCGCGGGCCGGCCGCCGAAGTCCGAAAAAGCGCCGGCGGAGTCCGGGGGTCCCGACGTCTATAAAGGCCTGGACCTGGCCCGAGAGAATAAGAGCCTGAAGCTCTTGCGAGGACGGCGATGCCCAAAATCCTGACCCGAGAGCGCCTCGTGCCCAACGTGCATCTCATCGAGATCCACGCCCCCGAAGTGGCCCGGAAATGCCGGCCGGGACAATTCGTCATCGTCATGCCCGACGAGAAAGGCGAGCGCATCCCGCTGTCCATCGCCGACTGGGACGCCGAACGCGGCTCGGTCACGGCCGTCTTCCTGCTCGTCGGGACGTCGACACGTAAGCTGGCCGCCCTCAAAGCCGGCGACGAGGTCCCGGTCTTCGTCGGACCGCTCGGCCGTCCCTCCGAAATCGACGCGTTCGGGACGGTCGTCCTGGCCGCCGGCTGTTTCGGCATCGGCGCCCTCTGGCCGACCGCCCGGGCCCTCAAGGCCGCCGGGAACAAGGTCATCGCCGTGATCGACGCCAAAGCGGACTACCTGGTCTACTGGAAGGACCGCTACCAATCGGTCTGTGACAAGGTCATCTTCTCCTCGCGCGACCACGCCCTGGCCTCCAAGGACTTCATCCCCCGGCCGCTCGAGGAGACCCTGAAGGCGGAGGCCCCGGTCGCGCGCGTCATCGCCGTCGGCTGCACCTATCTCATGTATGCCTGCGCCCAGGCCACCAAGCCGTTGGGCATCAAGACGATCGTCAGCCTGAACCCGATCATGGTCGACGGCACGGGCATGTGCGGCGCTTGCCGCTGCACGGCCGCGGGCAAGACGAAGTTTGCCTGCGTCGACGGGCCGGACTTTGACGCCCACCAGGTGGATTGGGAAGAACTGTTCATACGCCGGAAATCCTATTTCGACGACGAGATCCGGTCGCTCTGCCGCTACGAGGAGACCGAACTTCCCTAGGACGAGGGACGGAAAGACATGGCCGAGGATAAGAAAGAACTGGCCCCGGAGCTGAAGGAGAAGCTGAGGGCGGAGTTCGAAAAAGACTGGCGGAAAGACCTGCGCAAAGCCGTCCCGCCCAAAGACCGGATGAAGCAGGCGCGCCAGAAGATGCCGGAGCGGTCGGCCGACGAACGGAACAAGGACTTCAAGGAGGTCAACCTCGGCCTGACGCAGGACATGGCCCAAGCCGAGGCCCGCCGCTGTCTCGACTGCGCCAATCCCCAGTGCGTGGCGGGCTGTCCGGTATCGATCGACATCCCCAGTTTCGTCAAGCTCATCGAGCGGGGCGAATTCCTGGCCGCCGCTTGGAAGCTCAAGGATACGAATTCGCTCCCGGCCATCTGCGGCCGCGTCTGTCCCCAGGAAACCCAGTGCGAGGAACTCTGCGCGATGAAAAAGGCCACGGGCGTCCCTGTGGCCATCGGGAACCTGGAGCGGTTCGCCTCCGATTTCGAACGGCTGAGCGGCTCGGTCAACATCCCGCAGCTCCCCCCGCCGAGCGGAAAGAAGGTGGCCGTCATCGGCGCCGGCCCGGCCGGACTGACCGTGGCGGGCGACCTGGTCAAGCTCGGCCATAAGGTCACGGTTTTCGAGGCCCTTCATGAATCCGGCGGCGTGCTTATCTACGGCATTCCGGAATTCCGTCTTCCCAAGGCCATCCTGAAAGCCGAGGTCGACTACCTCAAGCGTCTCGGCGTCGAGGTCCGGACGAGCTTCGTCGTGGGCCTGACGGCGACGATCGACGACCTGAAAAACGAGGGCTATTCGGCCTTCTTCATCGGCTCGGGCGCGGGACTCCCCAACTTCATGAAGATCCCCGGCGAGAACCTCGTCGGCGTCTACTCGGCCAACGAATACCTGACCCGGGTCAACCTCATGCGGGCCTACGCCTTTCCGGCGTACGACACGCCCGTCCTTAAAGCCAAAACAGCCGCCGTCATCGGAGGAGGCAATGTGGCCATGGATTCGGTCCGGACGGCCAAGCGGCTGGGCGCCGCGAGGGCGGTCATCGTCTACCGCCGGTCGAGAACCGAAATGCCCGCCCGGACCGAGGAGATCCATCACGCCGAGGAGGAGGGGATCGAGTTCCAGCTCCTGACGACGCCCATCCGTTATTTCGGCGACGAATACGGCCGGGTACGAGCCATGGAATGTCAGAAAATGGGGCTGGGCGAGCCGGATGCCTCGGGCCGCCGCCGTCCCGTGCCGATCGAGGGCTCCGAATATACGATCGATGTCGACCTCGTCGTCTGCGCCATCGGCCAGAGCCCGAATCCGCTCATCCCCCAGACGACGCCGGGGCTCAAAATGGGCAAATGGGGGAACGTCGAAGTCGACTGGGCGACGATGGCGACCAGCCTGCCGGGCGTCTATGCGGGAGGCGACATCATCCGCGGCGGGGCGACGGTCATCCTGGCCATGGGCGACGCACGGGTCGCGGCGGTCCAGATCGACAAATACCTCCGTCGCTAACCGAAAGGGAAAAGGAGTCCGACATGGTCGACAAGAAAACGCTGGCCGGGCTGGAACTTTTCGTCGATCTGCCCGATCGGGCCCTCGCCGCGATCGCAGCCATCGCCGAGAAGAAATGTTACGCGCCCGGCGAGGTCATTTTTTCGCCGGAGCGGGCATCGGAATGGGCTTTCCTGCTCCTGAAGGGTACGGTCCGCCTGACGGTACACGCCTCCTCCCTGCCCGAGCCGGTCGCGCTCGCGTCGCTCGAGACCCCGGGCCAGGCGTTCGGTTTCTCCACCGTCGTCGGCCAGGGCCATCACAACAGCTCCGCCGAAGCGGTCACCGAGGTCGAAGCCGTGGCCATCGACGGCCCCCGTTTTCTTGACTACCTCGAGAAGGACCCAGAGGTCGGCTTCGTCGTGATGAGGCGGGTGGCCCGGGCCCTGAGCCGCCGTCTGGCCACCCTGCGAAGGCACCTGCTCCAGACCATCATCGACTACGAAAGGCCGGCCAGCACCGTCCCCGAAAATTAGAGAGGAGGCATCATGACCATCGAAGAAGCCATCAAAACGGCCATCCAATACGAGAAAAGAGTTGTTCAAGTATATGAGGAGGCCGCCCGGTCGAGCCACGACGAAACCGGGAAGAAGATCTACGCCGCCCTGGTCAAGGAGGAAGAGCAGCACGTCGACTACCTCGAATCCCGGCTGACCGAGTGGAAAGCGACCGGCCGCGTGACGGCCGGCTCGCTCGGCACGGTCGTGCCTTCGCGCGAGCGTATCGACGAAGGCATCCGGACGCTCCAGGGCCGCGTCGCGAGGAAAGCCCCGGAGGCGGAAATGCGGCTCCTCAAGCGGGCCCTCGATGTCGAGGTCGAGACGAGCGCGTTCTACGGCCGCGTCGTCAAGGAGCTTCCCCCCGAGGGGCGTGCCCTGTTCGAACGATTCGTCGAGATCGAGCACGGCCACCAGGCCATCGTCCAAGCGGAGATGAACGCGGTCGCCGGGAACGGCTACTGGTTCGACATCCCCGAAATCAGCATGGAGAGTTGACCGGCGCCGCCTGATCAAGGAGTATCGTATGGGCAATACATTCATCCAAGACATCCGTGACAAGGCCGCCAAAAAATTCCTCCGCGTCGCCTTCCCCGACGCCGAGGACGCGAGAACCCTGAAGGCGGCCTTGACGCTCAAGGACAAGAAAATCGCCGAGCCCTGGCTCGTCGGCAACAAGGCGGCCATCGAAAAAATCGCCAAGGACAACGGCCTGGCCATCGGCGGCATCCCGATCGTCGACCCGCTGACGTTCGAAGGCAAAAACGAACTCGTCAACCTCCTCTTCGAAAAGAGGAAAGCCAAGGGCTGGACCCTCGAGCAGAGCGCCGAGGCGGCCAAGAGCCCGCTCTACTTCGCCGGACTCCTCCTCGAGACCGGTAAGGTCGGGGCCGTCGTCGGAGGCAACGTCTCGGCCACGGGCGACATCATCCGCGCCGCCATCCACACGGTCGGGACGGCGCCCGGGATCTCGACAGTCTCGAGCTATTTCATCATGGTCTTCCCCGAGAAGCTCCTGTGTTACGCCGACTGCGCCGTCGTCCCCAACCCGACCGACGCCCAGCTCGCCGACATCGCCCTGACCTCGGCCAAGAACTTCCAGGCCGTCACGGGCGAAGAGCCCCGCGTGGCCATGCTTTCTTTTTCGACCAAGGGCTCGGCCGCCCACGCCGACGTCGACAAGGTCGTGAGCGCCACGAAGATGGCCAAGGAGAAGGCGCCCTATCTCCTCCTCGACGGCGAGATGCAGGCCGACGCCGCCCTCGTCGCTTCGATCGGCGAAAGGAAGTGCAAGGGCAGCCCGGTCGCGGGCAGGGCCAACGTCCTCGTCTTCCCCGACCTCGACGCCGGGAACATCGGCTACAAGCTGACCGAAAGGCTGGCCGGGGCGGAGGCCGTCGGCCCGATCGTCCAAGGCCTCAACAAGCCCTATTGCGACCTCAGCCGCGGCTGTTCGCCGGACGATATGGTCAACGTCGCCGCCATCTGCAGCCTCATGGCTTGAAAAACGAGAGGCAGTCCGCCACCCAGGTCGCTGCGGCAGTCCCGAAGCTTCTGAGGGGCAGTCCCGAGCCTCGAGGGCAGTCCGCCACCCAGGTCGCTGCGGCAGTCCCGAAGCTTCTGAGGGGCAGTCCTCCCCTTGGGAGGGCAGTCCCGAGCCTCGAGGGGCAGCCTGATGGCCTGAGATTCGACCCTAAACGATTAAGGGGCCGTCTCCCGCGGGGACGGCCCTTTTCTTTAGTTGCCAAATAGATTTGTATGCGGGATTTTTCGCCGATTATCAGGGCAACGCTCGAATTACGGCCTTGATCCCAAGCCCGACGGCCAGAGCAAAACCGAAACTCAACAGCGTTCCAATCAGGATATATTCCGTTTCTTTGCGATTCGCCGGATCCCTGATTTCTCCAAACCTGAACAAGGATTTCAGGGCGAGCAAGAGAGGGATTCCGGGCCCATAACTCAATAGGATGAACGATAACAAAAAAGCCCTTTCAAGGCAGCCGATCCATAAGCCCGCAAGTTCCAACCCTCGCGACTTATCATCCTCAAGCTGCCGCCTGAACGGACTCGTCATAACGTTCATCAATCGCCCGACCGGCCAAAGCACGAGAAGATAGCCCAGGACGATGACCAACAGGCGCGGCGAGTTCCAGACTTGCATGAAAAAAGCGCCCAATGAGGCTGCCGCCCCCTCGGCGAGAGCGAGATTAATAGCGGCCAAGACGGCAAGATGCCCCAGTTGATCAAGTATAAAGGTCGAAGTGCTGTTATCCCGGGAAGCCTTCCAACCATCGATGAGCGCGTGACTCATAAAAAGCACGGGCACGAGCCACAAGCCCTGCCTCCACGCAGAAGTTGCCGCGAAAAGAATCGCCGCATAGAAACCCGAATGAACATAGAGCGCGCCCGATTTCCAGGCCTTCGCACGCTTCTCATCAACCATGGAACGGGACTGGAGGAGGAAGTCTGCGATGACGTGGCCGAGAAGCAGGCGGATCAGCAACGCGGACGCGTTTATAAACATGGGAGTTTATAATCCGGCATTATTGAGCTGTGGATTTATATTACGGCCGCTGATCGACTGAGAGAAAAGCTCCAAAGCCTCCTTAACCGCGAAGTGACCCGCGGTTTGAAGCCGTCGCTGAACCGCGGGCTGTCTGACATTGAGGATCTTGGATGTCTCTTCCTGATTCTTGTCCCTCAGGAAAAGGGAGATGGCTTCAGCCTGTTCCGGCGTCCATCTCTGCATCACCGCGTCTAAAAAAGCGGCGAGGACGGACAGGAGCGCGCCCTGTTCGGGCCATGGCGACAGGATACGCAATCGACGATACTTCTCCTTCCCCGACTTCAGGGAATCCAGGGCTTTACCGCTCAGGCGGAAAGCCTCTCCATCGCTAGAGGAAATATTGCGCAGGTTCCATTCTGAAATGAAGCCTAAACCCAAACCGAGCCGGGCGTCGGCCCGGATGCCGTCAGCACGCAATTTAATGAGTTCGGTCCTGATGAAAACCGAAGCCCAAAGGGAATAAGTTGGGTCCGTGAGGGCGCATTGAAAAGCATCGCCTCGATAAAAATCAGAGAAATAGAGACGGCAACCTTGTTCTTTCAGGTATGGGCGTGCGCTTTCAACGGCCCGAGTAAGGCCGCTCATGATGGCCTGCCTGTCCGTCGTAAGGAGGGAGGATTTAACCAAATCCCCGGATAAAACGGCCGCAATGTCCTTTTTGGGCATTATAAACTCCAAGCTTTATAATGTATGATTATAAAGCCCAGGCTTTATATGTCAAGCATCTTCTTCAGAGTCTTCCGGAGTGAAGGGGAACTCACCCTGGGCTCCGGATCCTCGTCTGGGCGGGCGGGGGGCTTCTCGGACCTCAGGAGGGACGGGAGGGAGTTCGGAGGCGAGGAGAAGAGGACCTTCGAGAATCTCATCCAACAATTTCTTCTGCCTTGGATAGCCTTCAATTGTCTTCTCAAGAACCCAGAGAAGCTCCAGGAGCTCCCTGGTGAACTCCCGGGTCCAGACGCGCGGACGGATATCGTCAAGGGGGCTGGACTTGCGGCCCGACCGTTCTCTCATTCTGTAACCGAGCCAGGATTTCACGACCTGGAAGCCGGAGACCTTAAAATAGAAAACGCTCGGTGCTACCGGCCTGAAGTTCCCTTCGCCGACATGGAGAGTTTTGGAATCTTCATCGTATCTGAATTCGTTTGGATAATCGTCTTCTTCTTCAGAAACTGGCTTGGCGCACCTGGCCTTGCCCGGAGGAACAGATCCGTGTGGTCGGCCTTCGCCCGTCATCCGCTCGCCGTAGGTGTGCAGCCAGAGGAGGGACTTGCCGAACTCGGCCGCCCGGAAAAAGAGCCCCGCTTTCCTTGTCAGGGGGACCCGGATTTCCCGGCTTCCCAATTCCCGAGCAAACCTCGACGTATACTCCGGCTGGGCAAGAACGGCGTAAACATAGCCCGCAAAATCCTCCGCGGAGACCGGCTTATTGAATTCTTTAGAGAGCTCGTCCAGGAGGCCTGGAGCAACATTGGGTTCTTGCGCAGCTGAATCGCGGTAGAGGGGGATGATATCTTTGCCGCCGCGGTTACAAAAATAATGCAGGTCAGGTATCTCAGCCGCGACAGTTAAGCCAGGGCCGTCGCTTAGAGGAAGAGCCAATGATCCTGCTAGGTAAACCTGTCTTTCACTATGGGCATGCCAGAGGGGGAACCGCGGGCGCGAAATAACGCGGTTGTCTGCCAATATCCACTGGCGATCGAAAGAGCGAAAACTGAGCTTGGCTATTCTATGCGATGGCGTGTCAGGCGGCAACGACGATATCGCCGGCAACGGTGCATATGGCGGCAAGAAGTCAAGTTGGCTTAGCCCAATTGTCCTATCTCCACTTTCTTTCATTAACTCGGATTTATTCTCCGAGGCGAGCAGCGCGGCCCAGCGTCTCATAAGAACGTCTTTATCCGAGCCAATAGGCCACGGCCGCTTCGTCTCGAGGCCTGAATATTGCCAAGGCATCATATCCGTCAGGAGCGGCCAGCTCATAAAATGGCCTTTCATCTCAGGGATGAACGAGGCCTGCCACTCCGACGGGACCTTTTTCCATTCGAGATCGACGGACGATTTAATCGCGGCGAGTTTTTGGAGCTTCTCGTCCCGCGTGCCCTCCAGACGCGCATAACGAACGATAGCCGGCTTTGCGCGATCCTTCTTTTCTTTTCTCCAGCCGATGAAAATCGCCACCGGTGTTTTTATGGCGAAAACGTTTTCATCCTGCCGAGTCCCCCGGCCTTCTCCGCCTAGGTCGATGATGTCAATCCGGTCGCATATCCGCCGCATATGCTCGCGGATGCCCGCGAACGCGCTCCCTTCGAGATAGCTCGAGGCCGTGATAAAGGAAACGACGCCCGGCCCGACCGCCGATTCGTGCTCAAAAACCTTCCACAGCGCCCAACGGATAAAATAAACGTATTGGTTGTAAAGGTTTTTAAGGTGGACGCCGAAGCCGGCCTGCTTTGCGGGTTCCAAGAAATCCTTAAGGATGGGCGGATGCTTCTCATCACCGTAGCGGACCCATCCCCCTGTTACGGCATGATTGATTTCCTGGGCCGCTGCATGTCGTCCATAGGGGGGATTCCCGAGACAGACGAGGACATGCTCGGCATCTTTGACCTTGAGGGCCCGCTTGTGCTCTTCGGCAATGGGTTTATGAAACAAAGGAGGGGCGGGTGGATGGGTATGCGGCGATTCAAGCGTATTCGTCAGGTAAATGCCCAATCCGGCCGGGGGGAGGGCGGCGCCTTTGGTCAGCAGCGCCCGCGAGAACCTGAGCTGGGCCACGGCGTAAGGCCCGACCATCCATTCAAATCCGTGTAGATTCTTGGCCAATGAACGCGCCCCGCCCTTGACGGCTCCTTTCCCCTCCTCGGCCTCAACTCTCTTCAACGCATGGTCGATAATCCCCAGAAGATAGGTCCCCGTCCCCAGCGCCGGGTCCAAGGTCACAACGCCGGGCTCGACAAAGCCCATGGTTTGGCCCAGTTCTTTAGAAAGAATTTCGTCGATCAGGCTGACTTGGCATCGGACGACTTCGACGGGAGTATAGTAGACTCCCCATTCTTTCCTGAGTTTTGGATCATACTTCGCCAGAAAGAATTCGTAGAAGAAGAGCCATGGGTCGTTCTCACCTTCCTCAGACTTTAGGGTTTCGGGCGAAATCTCCTGGATGATCCTCTGGGTAAGGCCGAGGGACGAAGCGATTTCTTTTCGAGCTTGAGGATCGGTCAAAAACTGGAGAGATCGAGATAGCAGGAGATGGTGAGATTCCAGGACGCCGTAAGCGTCGTTTAAGTCCAGCACACTTGCGCCCTCCAGTTTGGCCAGGAGGAGGGCAAAGATAACCGTCTGGGCATAAGCATCCGCAAACTGACGGTCGGTCGCTTCGGGGAAAAGAAGGCTCTTGATCTCTTTCTTCAGGCTTTGGAGTGGGGACCGGGAGTCTTCCAGCGCTTCCTCGACTTCCTCGCGGATCAGTCGACAATATGGCGCAAGGAATTCCGCGAGATCCTTCGGCTTTTGAGGCACGATAGGCGTCCAGGAGCTGAATGCGGCAAACAGCTGGAAGAGAGCGGACGCATTCTCAGAATTGACCGCCGCACTCCCTTGGCTACGGGCATCTCCATGAAACCGGACGACCGCGCCTTCTCTCTTGCCGCTCCTGTAAAGCCCCCAATCGTTTCCGTCCGTGTAGAAGAGGTTGGGGACGCTTTGGAACCTGTGCCATTGTTCCAGGTCATGCCCCTTATAGGCAGCCGGGTTCGCGCCTTTGCCCGGGGCCTTGGCTTCGACGTAGCCGATCGTTTGTTTCCGGTCATGAGCCGCGAAATCCGGCTTACCCACCCGGTCTTTCAGAAGGTGTTCTCCCGTTAGCAGGATTTCCCGGTTGATGATACGGCCATAGGCTTCGAATAGGGTTTCCAAGGGGGCCCGGAGCTGGTCTTCAGGCTCGCCTGAACCGGCTAGAGCGAATTTAGCTTTTACCGAATCAGCAAAATCTCCCAGGGCAAACTGAAAAAGCTCAGGCAGTGTCCGTTTTTTGTATTCATCTCGGTCCTCGGCGATGGCCTCAAAACGGCCGCCACGCCGGTAGGAATGCTTTTTCATCGGCTGCCTGTCCCCTGTCATGTGGCCGGAGTAAGCATAGAATGACAGACGGGGATTTTCAAGCATATTTCTCATTTTATTGACTGCCGTTCGCCAAAAAGCTATAACTCGGAGGTGACCTGCATCCATCAGGGCCTCTGGGATGATTTTTTCAAGGGCGGCCGGCTGGCCTGCGCCCGGCTGATCACCGCGGTCGAGAACGAGCCGGAAGCCCTCCCTGAAATCCTGGACAAGGTCATCCCGGCTCAGAAAGGCGGGATACGGGTCGGCGTCACGGGCCCCCCCGGAGTCGGCAAGAGCACCGTGACCACCGCCCTCGCCCGCAGGGCCGTCCAAGGCGGCCATGCCGTGGGCATCCTGGCCGTCGACCCGACCAGCCCGTTCTCCGGCGGAGCGTTCCTGGGCGACCGCGTCCGCATGCAGGACCTCGGCGACGACCACCACGTCTTCATCCGTTCGATGGCCTCCCGCGGCGGCCACGGGGGCCTCTCCCCGGCGACACCCTACGCGGCCGACGTGCTGGACGCCTTCGGCCTCGACCGCATCTTTATCGAGACGGTTGGCGTTGGCCAGGCCGAGCTCGACGTCCTCGATTGCTCCGACCTCGTCGTCCTGGTCCTCCAGCCCGGCACGGGAGACGTCATCCAAGCCCTGAAGGCCGGGATTACCGAGGCCGCCGACCTTTTCCTCATCAACAAGGCGGACCTCCAGGGCACGGCAACGCTGCTCGATTCCCTGCGTTTCCTCATGGATATCAGCCCCGTCAGGAACGGGAGGCCCTTCCCCCCGGTTCTGGAGGCCTCGGCGCTCCTGGATAAAGGGATGGACGCGGCCTCCGCCGAGGTCGAACGCCTCATCCAGGACTGCGTCGGTTCGGGGCGCTACCGGGAAAAGCGCCGTTCCCGGCTGGAACAGGAGATCCGGTCGGCCATCCAGAAGGAACTTTGGGCGAGTTTTTCAACGCTCGCCGGCGCCGACGAGGAAATCCGCGCCGTCGCCGAGGAACTCCTGACAAGCCGCGGATCTCCCTATCCCTACATTCGCCGGACCTGCTCCCGGATCCGGATCGAACTCGCCGAAGAAAGGGCCGGCTATGGCAAAAAAGAATAGCGAAGCCTGGAAAGAAAAATACGAGGAGAGCGGACTCCGCGACGCGGATTTCTCGTCGATCTCCGGACGGCCCCTCCAACCCCTCTATACGTGGGAGGACCTGGCGGAATTCGACCCCGAGACGCAGCTCGGCTTCCCCGGGGGCTACCCCTACACCCGGGGCGTGCATCCCTCCATGTACCGGGGGAAGCTGTGGACCATGCGCCAGTTCGCCGGCATGGGCACTCCCGACCAGACCAACGAGAGGTACCGTTTCCTGCTCGACAAGGGCCAGACGGGCCTCTCGGTCGCTTTCGACAACCCGACCCTCTACGGACTCGACTCCGACCATCCGCTGGCCGCCGGAGAGGTGGGCAAGACCGGCGTCGCCGTGGACACCCTCGCCGACATGGAGCGCCTCTTCGCCGGGATCCCGCTGGACCGCGTTTCGACCTCGATGACGATCAACGCCCCGGCGGCCTGGATCTTCGCCATGTTCCTGGCCAACTCGGAGAAGCGCGGCATCGGCTTCGACAAGCTCCGGGGCACCCTCCAGAACGACATCCTCAAAGAGTACATCGCCCAAAAAGAGTGGATCTTCCCCCCCGAGCCCCACCTGCGCCTCATCACGGACCTCATGGCCTTCTGCGCCGACAAGGTCCCGCAGTGGAACACGATCTCGATCAGCGGCTACCATATCCGCGAGGCGGGCTCAACGGCGGCCCAGGAGCTGGCCTTCACTCTGGCCGACGGATTTTGCTACGTGGAGCATGCCCTGGCGGCCGGCCTGGACATCGAGGACTTCGCGCCCCGGCTGTCGTTTTTCTTCAACTCCCATCTCGATTTCTTCGAGGAGATCGCCAAGATGCGGGCGGCCCGGCGGATCTGGGCCCGGGCGATGCGGGACAAGTACAAGGCAAAAAACCCCCGGTCCTGGCTGTGCCGCTTCCACGTCCAGACGGCCGGCTGCAGCCTGACCGCCCAGCAGCCCGAGATCAACATCGTGCGCACGGCCCTCGAAGCCTTGGCCGGAGTCCTCGGCGGCTGCCAGAGCCTGCACACGAACTCGATGGACGAGGCCCTGGCCCTACCCTCGGAAAAGGCCGTGGAGATCGCCCTCCGGACCCAGCAGATCATCGCCTTCGAAAGCGGCGCCGCCAACGTCATCGACCCCCTCGGCGGGTCCTATTACATCGAAAAACTCACCAGCGATCTCGAGGAGGAGGCCGAACGCTACTTCCGGAAGATCGACGAGCTCGGCGGCGTCGTCAAGGCCATCGAACAGGGTTTCTTCCAGCGGGAGATCACCCGGGCCGCCTACGAATACCAGATGGCCCTGTCCCGGAAGAAGAAATTCCACGTCGGGGTCAACGAATTCGCCAACCCGGGCCAGAAGCTGGAGATCCCCCTCCTCGAAATCGACGAGTCCGTGGAGAGGGACCATGTCGCTTTTCTGCGGCGGACCAAGGCCGAGCGCGACAACGGGGCGGTCCGGACGAGCTTGACCGCTCTCAAAACCGCGGCGGCCGGCAGACGGAACCTGATGCCTCCCCTGCTCGAATGCGCCCGGCGGTACGTGACGCTGGGAGAGATCAGCGATACGTTGACGGCGGTTTTCGGAAAATACCGGGAACAGCCGTTTTATTAACGATCCAAGAAAGAGGAAAACGCCATGGCGGAGCGAAAAATCAAGGTCATCATCGCCAAGCCGGGCCTCGACGGCCATGACCGGGGCGCTAAGGTCGTCGCCCGCGCCCTGGTCGAGGCGGGCATGGAGGTCGTTTACCTCGGCCTCCAGCAAGCGCCGGAGGCCATCGTCCGGGCCGCCGTCGAGGAGGACGCCGACGTCGTCGGCCTGTCCATCCTGTCCGGGGCCCACATGAGCAATTTCCGGAAGGTCCGTGAGCTCATGGAGAGCTCCGGCCTCGGCGACCGTTTGCTCACCGGCGGCGGGATCATCCCGACCAAGGACCAGGAAAAGCTCAAAGAGCTGGGCGTGGGCAAGGTCTTCGGCCCGGGCGACGACCTTCAGGAAATCGTCGAGTACATCCGGATGAACGCCCGCCGCGTCTCCGGATAAACCGATACACGGAGGAACAACATGGATTTCACATTCTCGGAAGAACACCGCATGATCATCGACGGGGCAAAGAAATTCGCCGAAAAGGAACTGGCCCCGGTCGCGGCCGAACTCGACGAAAAGCAGGAGGTCAACATCAAGGCCCTCAAGGAGCTCGGCGAACTCGGCTATCTCGGAATGACCGTCCCCGAGGAATACGGCGGGACGGGAGCGGGGGCCGTCGCCTACGCCGGGGCCATGGTCGAGTTCAGCAAGGTGGACGCCGGCACCTCCGTGGGCGTCTCGGTGCAGAACTCGCTGGTCAACGACGCCGTCATGATGTTCGGGACCGAGGACCAGAAAAAAGCCTATCTCCCCAAGCTGGCCTCGGGGGAATGGCTCGGCTGCTTCTCGCTGACGGAAGCGGGCGCCGGGAGCGACCCGGGCCACATCCGGGCCACGGCCGTCCGCGACGGGGACGACTACGTCCTCAACGGCACCAAGAACTTCACGACCAACGGCGGCTTCGCCGACGTCATCATCGCCTTTTTCAGCACCGACCGGGAAAAGGGGGCGAAAGGGATATCGGCCTTCCTCATCCTCAAGGAAACTCCGGGTTTCGAAGTGGGTAAGCACGAGAACAAGCTCGGCATCCGTTCCTCCAGCACCACCGAGATGGTCTTCACCGACTGCCGGGTCCCAGCCAAGAACCTGCTGGGGCAGGAAAACAAGGGGTTGAACATCGCCCTGGCGACGCTCGACTGCGGCCGGATCGGCATCGCCGCCCAGGCCGTCGGCATCGCCGAAGCCGCCCTCGAGGAGGCGGTCAAGTACGCCAAGGAGCGGGTCCAGTTCGGCAAGCCCCTCGCGGAATTCGAGGCCCTGCAGTTCACCCTGGCCGACATGGCCGTCGACGTCGAGGTGGCCAAAACCATGCTCTACCGCGTCGCCTGGATGAAAGACTCGGGCGCCAAGAAGTTCACCAAAGAATCGGCGATGATCAAGCTCTTCGCCTCCGAGATGTCCCATCGCGTCTGTCACAAGGCCCTCCAGATCCACGGCGGCTACGGTTTCATCAAGGACTACAAGGTCGAGCGGCTCTACCGCGACCAGCGGATCACGGAGATCTACGAAGGGACCTCGGAGATCCAGCGTCTGGTCATCGCCAGGTCGCTCCTGAGCGATTGAGGAGGATCCATGAACTACGAAATCCTTAAAATGGAGGTCGCCGAGGCCGTGGCCACGGTGACGATCTCGCGGCCGCAGGCGATGAACGCGCTGAACACCGGGTTTTTCCGGGAGATGGACGGCCTCGTCGCCGAGATCGCCGGCCGCGCCGATATCAAGGTCGTCATCATCACCGGCGACGGAAAAGCGTTCGCCGCCGGGGCCGATATCGCCGAAATGGTCTCCAAAACCGAGGACGACGCGAGAGCCTTCTCCAAGGTCGGCCAGCGGACTTTCCGCAGCCTGGAGCTTCTCGAAAAACCGGTCATCGCCGCCGTCAACGGCTTCGCCCTCGGCGGCGGCTGTGAGCTGGCTCTGGCCTGCGACGTCCGCATCGCCAGCGCCAAGGCGAAGTTCGGCCAGCCCGAGGTCAACCTCGGGCTCATCCCCGGATACGCGGCGACACAGCGACTGCCCCGTCTCATCGGCCTCGGAAACGCCCTCTTCCTCCTCCTCTCGGGCGAGATGATCGGGGCCGAGGACGCTTTGCGGATGGGACTCGTCCAGAAGGTCGTCGAGCCCGAAGCCCTCTTGCCGACGGCGGTCGAGCTGGCCAAGACGATCGCCGCCAAAGGTCCCCGGGCCGTCCGGCTCGTGAAGCGCGTCGTCCGCGAAGGCCTGCTGAAGGAGTTCGAAAGTGGCTGCGCCCTCGAAGCCGAGGCGTTCGGCTCGCTTTTCGAAAACGAGGGGGCCGAAGGCATGAAGGCCTTTCTCGAAAAGCGGAAACCCCAATGGAATGCCTGACGGCGGGATAGCCGGAGGTCGCCGATGAATTATGCCGAACGATTGGAAAAAGTCGCCGTCCTGGGCGCCGGGGGAAAGATGGGCAGCGGCATCGTCCTGCTTACGGCCATGGAGATGGCCGACCTGAGTCTGGAGCCCGGGAACCGCTCGCAGGACTTCGCGCTCCATGCCGTGGACATCTCGGAGACGGCCTTGTCGGGGCTCCTGAAGTATCTCCGCGGCCAGGTGCGGCGGGCCGCGGAGAAAAAGACGATCTGGCTCCGGAGCGCCTATGCCGACCGGGCCGACCTCGTCGAGAACGAGGAGATGATCGGGCAATACGTCGAGGACGTCCTGGCCGTCGTCCGGCCGACGACGCGGCTCGAGGCCGCCTACGGCGCCAGCCTCGTCTTCGAAGCGGCCAGCGAAAACCCGGACCTCAAGGTCAGGCTCCTCGGCCAGATCCGGGCCTGGAATCAAAAGGACGCCTGGTTCCTGACGAATACGTCTTCCATCCCCATCCACGAGCTCGACGAAAAGGCGGGGCTCGGCGGCCGGATCATCGGCTTCCACTTCTATAACCCGCCGGCGGTCCAGAAACTCGTCGAGGTCATCCGGGCGAAATCCACCCTTCCGGAGCTGGCCGAATTCGCCGGACAATACGCCAAGAAGCTGCGCAAGACCGTGGTCTCCTCGAACGACGTCGCCGGGTTCATCGGGAACGGCCACTTCATGCGGGACGCCCTCCACGGCATCGCCGAGGTCGAAAGGCTGGCCGGGGAGTTCGGTTTCGTCGACGCCGTCTATATGGTCAACAGGGTCAGCCAGGATTTCCTCATCCGGCCCATGGGCATCTTCCAGCTCGTCGACTACGTCGGACTCGACATCTGCCAGTCGATCCTCAAGGTCATGAACGACAGGTCTGCCGGACCAGGCTTGCAGAGTCCCCTCCTCGACCAGCTGGTCTCGGCGGGGGTCACGGGAGGCCAGTTCGCCGACGGCTCCCAGAAGGACGGCTTCTTGAAATACGAGAAGGGACGGCCGGCCGGGATCTACGATATCGAGGCGAAGGCCTACGTCCCCTTCGCCGGGATCGCGCCGCGCTGCGATCCCCGGCTGGGGCCGCTTCCCGCCTCGGGCAAGCCCTGGAAGAGCGTCATCCAGGTCGCCGATCGTCCGGGCTATCTCCAAGGCTACTTCCGGGACCTCCGGGCGATGACCACGCTGGGGGCCGAGCTGGCCGAGGGCTACGGCCGGAAGGCCAAGGAGGCCGGGCTCGAACTGGTCAGGGAGGGCGTTGCCCAGAAGGACGAGGACGTCAACACGGTCATGCTGACGGGTTTCTACCATGCCTACGGCCCGGTCAACAGCTATTTCGATGAGTGAGGTCAGACCATGAAAAGAAACCGACGCCAAGTCTACATGGCCGCGGGCTACAACACGATCTCTCTCGGCACGGGGCGGAAGGAATTCAATCCCAAGAAGGCCCGTGCGGGACTCGAGGAATACATCCAGGAGGCGGGCCGTGGCGTCCTGGCCCAGGTCGGCGGCGGAAAAAACGTCGACGAGGGCGTCATCGGTAATTTCATGGCCGCCCGGTTCAACAAGCAAGGCCATCTCGCGGCCCTCATCCCCTCGATCGATCCCGAGCTCCGCTGGAAGCCGTCGACCCGGGTCGAGTGCGCCTGCGCCTCGGGCGG
>Ga0315289_10000303_pt1 | contig 78114 bp, 77 predicted proteins | sample YL17G11_40_MG_FD_203452 | JGI IMG/M metagenome (GOLD analysis project Ga0315289, IMG submission 203452) | Sediment microbial communities from Yellowstone Lake, YNP, Wyoming, USA - YL17G11_40 | ecosystem: Environmental > Aquatic > Freshwater > Lake > Sediment | place: USA: Wyoming | collected...
CCACCCCGCTCCCCCCCCCCCCCCCTCCTGATCCACGAACACCGACAACAGGAGGCCGCCGAGCGCGTCGCCCGAGAGGCTCGAGCCCGCCACTGGAGCCCCCGCGTCCTCCCAGCCGACGCCGCCGACCTCAGGCTCCTCCCGCGCGAGCACGCCGCCGTCTTTGTCGTCGCGACGGCCGGCCAGGGCGAGTTCCCGGCCAACTGCCGCTCGCTGTGGCGGTTCCTGAGCCGCGCGGCGCTCCCGGCCTCCTGCCTGGCGGGCTTGCGCGTCGCCGTGTTCGGGTTTGGGGACAGCGGCTACCCGCTGTTCAACGCGGCCGCGCGGAAGCTCTCGAGGAGGCTCGTCGAGGGCCTCGGCGCGGCGCCGCTGGTGCCGCTCGGCCTCGGCGACGACCAGGGCGCGGCGGTGGGGGCGGCCCCCCCCGAGGCCGCTCTGGACGCGTGGCTGCTGGCGCTGTGGCCGGCCCTGCGGGAGACGACGGCGCCCCTGCCCGCCGGGGTCCCGGAGGAGGCCTGGGGGGCGGCGGGGGGCGGCGGCGAGGTGGGGAGGCTCGGGCCGTGCCGCTTCTCCGTCGAGCTCGTCGCCCGCGCCGGGGCCGCGCCCCCGCGCCGCCCCGCCCCGGGCGCGGCCTCCCCCTTCCTCCCCTCGCGCGAGGAGGCGCTGGAGGCGCACGCGGCCTTCCACCGGCTCGAAGCGCTGGCCTCCGGGGAGCTGGCGGCGCCGCCGGGGTACGAGGAGCAGGGCGGAGCGGGGAGCGGGGAGGGCGGCGGCGGCGGCGGCGCCGCGCGCCCGCTGCTCGCCGCCACCGCCGCCAACCGCCGGCTGACGCCGCCCTCGCACTGGCAGGACACGCGGCACCTGAGCCTGCGCGTGGCTCCGTCACCCTCGGGGCACGGGCCCCCTGGGCGCCGTCGGCGCCAGTGCTGCTACAGCCCGGGAGACGTCGCCGCCCTCCTGCCGGAGCAGTCGGCGGCGTCGGTGCGCGCTGTGCTGGCGCCGCGGGGGCTGGGACCGGGGGACCGCGTCCGCGTCTCCGCCCGCGCCGCCGCCGCTTCCGCCCGCGCCGCCGCCGCCTCCGCCTGCGCCGCCGCCGCCTCCGCCTGCGCCGCCGCCTCCCCCCCCGCCTCTCCGGGCCCCTCCTTGTCCTTCGAGACCACCGCGGCCGCCCTCGTGGCGGGGGTCCTCGAGCTCGACGGCGCCTCGCCGCGGAGGAGGCTCTTCGAGGTTTTGGCCGCGTTTGCCGCTGCAACCGCCGACGCCGAGAAAGCCGAGGAGGAGGGGAAGGAGGAACCCGCCGCCGCCGCCGCCGCCCCCGCCTCGCTGGCCAGGGAGCGCCTCCGGCTCTTCGCCTCGGCCGAGGGCAGGGCCGACCTCGCCCTCTACTGCGGCTCCGGCGAGCCGAGGACGCTCTCCGAGGTGCTCAGTGACTTCCCCTCGGCGGCGGCGGCGGCGCCGCTGGCGTGGCTGCTGGCGGCGGCGCCGAGGCTGCGCCCGCGCAGGTTCTCGATCGCGAGCGCGCCAACTCTCTCTCCGTCGACCGGTGCCGCCCCCGGCGGCGGCGCCTGCGGAGGAGGAGGGGGACACGGCGGGGAGGAAGAGGAAGCGGAGGGGGCGGAGGCAGCAGACACGCTGGACCTCACCGTCGCCGTCGTCCGGTACCGCACGCCGCACGGGAGGCCGAGGCTCGGGCTCGCCTCCGGGTGGCTCTCTGGCCTTCGGGCGGAGGGGGAGGGGGAGAGGGCAGAGGGGGCGCGGCCGGAGGAGGGGGAGGGGGCCGCGGGGGGGGCGGGCGGAGGGGGCTCGCTGCTGCCGCTGTGGGTCGAGCGCGGGGCGCTGTCGCTGCCCTCGCTCGCGGCCGCCGCGGCGAGGCAGATGCAAGGCCTGCGTCGGCGGCAGTCGCCGCCGCTCCTCGCCCCGCTCGAGGCGTGGCTCGCGACGCCGCTGATCCTGGTCGGGCCCGGGACAGGGATCGCGCCGATGCGCTCGCTGCTGCAGGCGCGGCGGGCGGAGAGGGCGAAGAGGGGGGACCCCGCCGCCGCCGCCGCCGTCGCCCCCTGCTCCCTCTACTTCGGCTGCCGCTCCCCGGTCGCGGACTGCTACTACCGCTCCGAGTTCGAGGGCATGGTCGGGGACGGGACGCTGCGGGCATACCGGACGGCCTTCTCGAGGGAGGAGGAGGAGGAGCAGGAGCAGGAGCAGGAGGAGGAGGGAGGGGAAGGGGGAGGAGGAAAGGGCGGCGGCGGCGGCGGCGGAGGAAAGGTCGGAGATGGGAACAAGGCGAAGAGGCTGAAGCCAAAGAGGTACGTCACGCACCTCCTGAGAGAGGACGCCGGCGAGCTCTGGCGCCTGCTCTCCCCTCCGGACGGCTCCGACCTGCCCCCCGCGACGGTCCTGGTCGCCGGCTCCGCCAAGAACATGCCGCGCGACGTCCGGCTCGCCTTCGAGGACGTCGCCGCCGAGCGGGGCGGGCTCGGGGCCGAGGGCGGGAGGGCGTTCGTGAGGAGGATGGTGTCCTCGGGGAGGTACGTCGTCGAGGCGTGGAGCTGAAGAGCGCGAGGGTCTCTTTCTCTCTCTCTCTCTCTCTCGCGCGCGCGCGTTGCTTCTCGAGGAGCGGAGAGGAGCGGTGAGAGGCTGGGAAGGAGAACGTGGGCAAAAAAAAAGAAAAAAACAACCGAACCGAAACGAAAAAAACTTCACTCTCCTTTCTTCAAAGATCTCGTCCTTCTCTCTTTCGTGGGGGACGGGGAACTTTGAAAGGCGGATTACGAACCATCTGCACGATGCACTGCCCCCTGAAGACCCCGCTGTCGACGAAAAAGGTGGAATTGGCGGCGAGGAAGGGAGCGATGACGCAAAGGCAGCAGCATCGGCAGATCGCCGTGGCTCGATCGGCGACCGGCGACGGCGGCGGCGACAACACCCCTTCTTCCTCGCGCCGCTCCCTGCTGCTCGCCTCCACGACCTCGCTCGGAGCAGCCGCAGTGGCAGCGGCAACGACGTCCGCTTTGACCGAGAACGCTGCTGCTGCCGCTGCTCCCTCAGCTGCTGCCGTCGCTGCTCCTCCGCCTCCTCGGCCTTTCCCCGCGAGCTGCAAGCCCGCCTCCGCGGCCCCGGCCCCGGCGGCGCCGGCGGCGGGGTCGCTCGCCTCCTCGCCGTCCTCCCTCGAGGTCGCCCGCGCCCGCGTCGCCGTCCTCCGCGCGGTCTCTTCGGCGTCCTCCGGCTCCCCGCAGCCGACGCCGGAGTCCCTCAGGAACCGCAACCTCGCCGGCTACGAGGCGATGGCGGCGCTGCACGCCGCCGACCCGGCGCTCTTCCACGCGCTGCTGGCCTCCGACCGCGCCGCGTTCCTGCCCCTGGTCTACACCCCCGCGGTCGCGGACGCGTGCGCTAGCTGGGGGACGCTGCTGACGAGGCCGCGGGGACTTTACCTGTCTGCGGACGACGCGGCGTGCGCCGGCGGGAGGGGGCTGCGGGCCGTCGTCGACGCCTGGGCCGACGCCACCGCCGCCGCCGCCGAGAGCCCCCACGGCGGGGACCGGGGCGCCCCCGCCCCGCGGCCCCGCGCCCCCGCCGCCCCGCCGCCGCCCCCCCCTCGCCTCGCCGTCATCTCCGACGGCGCCCGCATCCTCGCGCTGGGCGACCTCGCCGCGCACGGCATGGGCATCCCCGTCGGCAAGTGCTTCCTGCACTCGGGCGCCGGCGGCCTCGCCCCGTCGCAGTGCGTCCCCGTGCTCGTCGACGCCGGCCGCGGCGACGAGCGGGCGAGGGAGGACCCGTTCTACCTGGGGCGCAGGGCCCCGCGGCTGCGCGGGGCGGCGTACGACGCGTTCCTGGCCGAGGCGCTGCGGGCCCTGCGCGGGAGGTTCGGCCCGAGGCTCATCGTGCACCTCGAGGACTTCGCCGGCTCCCACGCCGCGTCCCTCCTCGAGCGGGAGGAGGCCGCGGGCCTGCCCTGCTTCGACGACGACATCCAGGCGACCGGCGCGGCCGCCGTCGCCGCGGTCCTGGCGGCGGTCCGGGGCGTCGAGGGCGTCCCCGCGCTTCGCGACCAGACCTTCCTCTTCTTCGGGGCGGGGCAGGCCGCCGTCGGCGTCGCCAGGTGCGCCGTCGCGGCGCTGTCGGCGCCCGTCTCCGAGGGCGGCGCGGGCCTCTCCGAGAGGGAGGCCAGGGCGAGGATGTTCCTCGTGGACTCGAGGGGACTCGTCGTTGCGAAGGGAAGGAGCGGGAAAGGGGAGGGGGAGGAAAAGGGGAGCGGGCGCGGCGACGGGGGGCCTCTCCCCCTCCCCCTCAAGGCGGAGTTCGCGAGGGAGGCCGACGACCCCGTGGTCTTGAAGCTGAGAGGGAGAGGAGGAGGAAGCAGCAGCAGCAGCAGCTCGAAAGGGCGCCGCCCCTCGCTCGCCGAGATCGTCGCCGCCGTCGGCCCGACCGCGCTCGTCGGCGCAGCTGGGGTCGCTGGCGCGTTTGACGCCGGCGTCCTCCGCAGCCTCCTCTCCGCCTCCCCCTCCTCCAGCGCCCCCTTCCGCCCGCTGGTGTTCGCCCTCTCCAATCCGACGGCGTTCTCCGAGTGCACCCCGGAGCAGGCGGCAGAGGCCACGGGCGGGCGGGCCGTCTTCGCCGGCGGGAGCCCCTTTGCCGACTACTACGTCGCCGCCGCCGCCCCCGCGGCGGGGACAGGGGCGGGAGGAGGGCGGCGGCGACTCCGGAGGGCGTCGCAGGCGAACAACGCCCTCGTGTTCCCCGGCGTCGCGCTGGGCCTCGTCGCGGCGGACGCCTCGGGCCTCGGCGGCGGGAAGCGGGGGGCAGCGCTGCTCCCCGCAGCGAGGGCGCTCGCCGGGTTGGTGAGCGCGGCGGACTTTGCCGAAGACGCGGTGCTCCCGAGGGTCGACTTCCTCCCCGCGGCGACGAGGGCCGTCGCCGCGTCCGTGGCCCTCGCCGCGATTGCCGCGGGGACGTCCGGCCCGCGGTGCCTGCCCGCGCTACGAGCCGCGGCGGAGAGGGCCGAGAGGGCACGCGAGGGCGGGGGGGACGCGGGGGGGGGAGGGGAGGGGCGAGCAGCAGCCCTGAGGGAGGCCGAGGAGGCGATACGGGAGATCCAGTTCGACGGCGAGGCCGCGTTCGCTGCTTCTTTTTCTTGAAATGGCGCGAGCGGGCGAAAGAAGGGAGAATGAGAGAGACCGATGGGCAAAAAGGAGAAGAAAGCGGGACGTCCTCTCCTCAAAAGCAGCGGCAGCAGCATCGTTTTTCATTTTTTTGGTTTAGAATTTTATCATAGAAAATGATATGCAAAATGGAAAAAGTGATGACAACCAAGAAAAAGGGAAAACATATCGCGAAGAGAGCAAACGCGCAGCAGCAGGACACGAGAGGAGAAGAAGCGGCGGGGAGAAAGACAGTTGAACAGAAAGAGAAGTGCAGTACTTTCTGTTTTCGCTTTCTCCTCCTCCTCCTTTTTCCTCCCCTCGCTTCTTCTGCTCCCCCCCCCCCATTCACGAACGAACGGACGCACGAAGCCCTCTACTTCTTCTCGATGAAGAGCGCGGTGCACTGCTCGATCGTGTCAGTAGGGCTGTTTTTTGTTTGAATTTTGCGGGAGGAGAAGAAAGGGAGAAACTGTGAGAGAGAGATGCGACTTCAGAGAGGGACAGAAAAAACCCGACTCGTCAAAAAAAAACTCTTCTCTTCTCACCTCGTCACCGTGTGCCCCTTGGTCTTCTCGCTCTCGAAGATCTCAAAGTCGTTGCCCCCAGGGAACGTCTTGTCCCCGAAGAAGTGGATGTCGTCGAACCCGTCGGCCTCGACAAACCGCAGGCAGTAGGTCTTGTCCCACCCCTTGGGGAAGACGTCGAACGAGATCTGCCCCCCGATCGAGTACGTCAGGCCCAGACCGGCGAACTCCTTCTGCAGGGCAGCGACCATCGCCTTGCGGACTCCGGCCCCCTCGTCGAACCTCTCGAACTCGTCGCGCTCCTCCTGCGAGCAGTTGCGCCCGATGGGGGACACGTTGATCATGCCGTTGCGGAACTCGATGAACGTCCCCCTCTTGATCGGGATGTCGAGGTCGGCGACGTAGCGGAGGACAAAGTTGATGAGTTTTTTCAGATTGTCCTCTCCCAGGAGCTTTTTCAGGGACTGGATCTCGAGGAGCTCTCCCGCCTTGTAGGCGACGAGGCCGTTCTCGGCGAAGACGTAGTCGTAGGCGGTGGTGGCTTTGTTGTTTTTTTTTTTGTTTTTTTTTTTTGAAGAAGAAGAAGAACAAGAGGTTGAGTCGAGAGGGTTTGAAGAAGAAAAGGAAAGACAGAGAGGACCGACGAAACCAAAAAAAGGCTCTTCCTTTTTTGTCCCCCTTCCAATAATAAACAACTCACTGTTCTCCCCGAGCTGCTCGCTGATCTTGACGAGGTCGGAGCCCCCGACGATGCCGACCTTGACGTGCTGCGAATTGTTTGCAGTTTGGAGAATACAAGAGAGGAAAAAACGAAAGAGAAAAGATGAGCATTGGTCTCTGTTTTTTATGCGGCGCCCCACTGGACTCTTTTTCTCTCTCTCTTTCGCAAATCCCTCTCTCCCCCCTTTCTCCATTAATCTTTACCTTGCGCAGCTCCTGGAGGAAGTCGAGCGTCTTTGCGTCGGCAGTCTGTTTGTGGAAAGGTGATAGACGGCGAAGAGAGTGAGAAAACGACGGAAGAAAAGAAAGAGCGGCAGCGCCGTCACTGCGCCCATCGATCGATCGAGAGTCGCCTTGCTTTACTCTCCCTCTCTTTCACTCTCATTCTCTCTCTCTCTCCCCTCTAAAGCTCCCCTACCTTGCGGGGCACGGTCAGCGTGCCGTCGACGTCGAAGAGGGCGATGGTCTTCGACATTGTGGCTGGGCGGCGGAGCGACGGGAGGAAGGCGGGCGGGCGAGTTTCGAGAGACAATTCTGAGAGAGAAGAAAGACCGGGGGCCAGCAATAGAGAAGTTTTTTGTTTCTTCCATTTTTTTCTTTTCAATCCCGACCTCTCCCCCCCCCCTTTCTCTCTCAGTCGACGAAAACCTGCACCCTGTCCCCTGCCCCCGCGTCCGCCTCGAACACGGGCTTGCTCCTAGTCCATGCCGCGTCGCCAGAGACCACCCTCGCAATCGCCTCGACGTCTAGCATGCCGGCTACTTGCGGGACGATGGCGCTCAAACCGCGCACGAACCCGGCGGGGATGCGCGTCTCGAGCTTGACTGCTCCCGTCGCCTCGTTGAAGATTTTGATCCGCAGGAAGTCGACGCGCTCCAAAGAGGAGGAAGAATCAGAAGAAGAATCAGAAGAAGAAGAGTTTGAGGTGACTCTGCCGTCGACGAGGATGGAGTCGGGCTCGACGACGGCGATGGAGGAGGACGAAGGGGAAGAGGAAGAAGGGGAAGGGGAAGGGAAAGAGGGCGAAGAGGAAGGGGAAGCGGCGGGCGACGCCTCTTCTTCCTTCTCCTCCCTCGCGAAGACGACCGCGGGCTCTGCAGCCGGAGTCGGCGGCGGCGGGCCGACAGAGGCGCCGTCGGAACCGTCGACGGCGTACCTCTCCGCCTCCTCGAAGTACTCGGGGAATCCCACGAGCCCCCGCAGCTCCTCGAAGCTGGGCAGCAGGTCCGCGCCGGGCACCCCCCCGGCCAGGATCGCGGCGAGCGCCGCCTGCTGGGCCTTCGCGGCGGCCCCGAGCAGCGACAGCGGGTACGCCACCAGCTTGAAGCCGATGGCCTCGAGCTCCGCAGGGCTGAGCACGGGGGACCTCCCGCCGCCCTCGAGGTTGTTCGCCATCGCGTGCGTCCCCCGCGGCAGCGCCGCCACGAGCCTCCGCATCTCCCCGGCGGAGGCCAGCGCGTCGACGAAGACGACGTCGGCGCCAAGGTCCGCGAAGGCCGCGGCCCTCCAGAGGGCCTCCTCCAGCGACTCCGCCTGCCTGGCGTCGGAGCGGGCGACGACGACGATGCGGGCGTCGGCGGGGGCGTTCGGGCCCCCGCAGGGGGCCAGCTCGTCGCGGGCGTCGACGGCGGCGCGCACCCGCGCGAGCGCCTCCGCCCTGCCGACGACCCTCTTTCCCCTCGAGATGTGGCCGCAGGCCTTGGCCGCGGCGACCTGGTCCTCGATCAGGATGCCGGCGGCCCCGGCAGCCGAGAAGCCGCGCACGGTCCTCTTGACGGCGACCGCGTTGCCGTAGCCTGTGGTGCGTCAGAGAGAGAGGAGGAAGGAGAGTTGGAGGGAGGAGGGAAGCAAGGAGGTTGAGGTTGAGAGATTCAAAAGAAAATCGAAAAGATGAGCGTTGCCTCTCTTGCTGCGCTTCATTCATCGCTTCTGTTTCTCCTGCTGTTTCTTCTTCTTCTTCTTCTTCTTTCTTCTTCTTCTTCTTCTCCTTACCCGTGTCCCCGTCAGCGATGATCGGCAGCGCGCTCGTCGCCTCGACGGCGTTCCTCAAGCTCGACGCGACCTCCTCGTAGCTGAGGAGGCCCGTGTCGGGGGCCCCGAGCCTGGCTGCTGCGATCGAGAAGCCCGACGAAAACGCAAAGCTGAAGCCCCCCGCCCGCTCGACGAGTTTTGCGGTCATGCCATCGTAGATGGCGGGGCCCTTGGTGGTGTTGCGTTTTTTTTTTAAAGAAGAGGAGGTTGAGAGAGGGCAAGAAAGAGGACAGCGGCTAGACGTTTTTTTGGCAATCGACCCGTTCGATCTTTCTCCTTTCGAGAGGAGAATTTCAGAACAGAACACGCACCACCAGGATCCCGGGCTCCCTTAGGAGCTTCCGCAGTTTCGCAGCTCTGCTCGGACCGTCGAGAAAGCGAGGAGACGGGGAGGAAGAGGAGGAAGAGGAGTAAGAAGCAAATGCCGAGACAGCGGCAATGGCGACGACGCCGACCGAAGAAGAGCGTTGGCCGATGTTGTTGCTGGGGCTCCGAGTGCGACCGCGGCTGGCCAGGGGCGAGCCCAGAGGAGGCGACGCAGCGGATATAGACAGAGACGCCTGCATGCTGGTAAGAGCAGCAGCAGCGATCCAAAGTTGGAGCGAAAAGCGGGAAGAGGAAACGCTTTCTTTGTTTCTTTTCAGAACTTGTGTTCAAGTTTCTTTTTCATTTTACAGCAGACTCTCTGAGAGAGACTCCACCCCCCCCCCCGCCCAAAAAAAAATGTCAATTGTTCTGGTTCCACGTGTGCTGGCACTCGGGGCACTCGTAGAAAACCGTCGACCCCTCGTCCGCAGACCGCAGCTGCATGGTGTAAAACTCCAGCCCTCTGTGCCCGCACTTCACGCAGGCCTCATCGACGGTCGAGCGGACCCTCGAGGTCGCGTCCGTCGCGCCGCCGACTGGCTGATTGTTGCTTCCGTCCTTCCCGACCGCGTCCGGGCCCAGAGGGGTGAGCTTGTACCGCCGGCGGTAGTCGTGGATGTCTGTCTTGCTGACAATGGACACGGAGTCGAGGTCTGTATTTTTTTGTTTCGTATGAGTCGGGAGAGCGCGGTCAGAGGTTGAGGTCGAGAGTTTTTTTGTTTTTGTTTGCGACGTCATTTCGAAAACTAGCCAATGCCTCTCCCTCTCCTTTCGATTCAAGTTACCTTCGAGCCTCCTCTCGAACCCGGAGATGGGGCTCCACGCCACGCCGCGCTCGGCGTCCAGCTCCAAGAGAGCACCCGTCACGGGGCAGAACATCCAGTCGCGGGAGCGGACAGCGTCGGAGGCGGCGGTGGAAGAAACGTTGGCGGCAGCGGCGGCAGCCGTCGACGCATCGTTCGCGGCCATGGTTGGAGCTTCTTCTCGGAGCTTTGCCGTTGCTTTTGCTTGCAGATTCTAGAGGCAAGACAGAATACGGCAGAGAGCGTAAAAGAATGTATCGAAAGAAGGAGAGTCTCTTTCTTTATTGCGCGACGGAAAGATGCTTCAGGGGAAAACGAGAAACAGGGGAGTCGAAACGAACTTGTGAGCTCGTTGCAGAATTCTCTCCAACCTTTGTTTCTTCGATGCGGTCCACGCTCCAGCGCCCCGCCCCGCCCTCCGCGTGGCACGCCGAGCGAAAAGCCCTCAGAAGCACCCCCTCTCTTGCTCTCCAGCGAGCTCAATTCGCATCAAAGGCCGCAAGGGCACCGAGACCGTTTGGCGAAATGCGTCGATCGTCCTCGTCAACGAGAGAGACAACGCCGAGCGACAAAAACCCGACCTCGACCTCTTCTGCCCAAACGCGCGTGCTCATGGTCTGCCTGGGCAATATTTGTCGCAGCCCCGCGGCGGAGGCCGTGCTGGACCACCTGGTCAGGAAGAGGAAGCTCGAGGGTTCTGTGTTCGTCGACTCTTGCGGCACGGTGTGTATTTCGTATTTTTACTCTCGGGTCTCAAGAGGTGCTCCTTGCCTTGTGACGGACGAAGAAATCGAAACCGGGAAAGAAGCTCATTCTCTCGGGACCACTCTCCCTCCTAAAAACAAAAATAAACATCCAGGGAGGAGGCAGCGGCGACTGGTACAAAGAGGGCGGCTTCAGCTACCACGAGGGCGACGCCGCCGACTCCAGGATGCGGTCGGCGGCCTCCAGACGAGGCATCGCCGTCACGTCGCGCTCGCGGCCGCTGACGCCGAGGGACCTCGAGCAGTTCGACGTCGTCGTCGCCATGGACTCGGCCAACCGGGCCGCGATCTCTCGGGCGAAGGAGCACTGGATTTCGCAAGGGAAGCTGATAGTCCCCTCCGAGGGAGGAGGGAAAGAGCAGCAGCTGCGAGCACGAGTCGTGATGATGACCGATTACATCAGAGACGAGAGGCTAGCCAAGATCGCCGGGGGAGCTGTCCCGGACCCTTACTACGGCGGCGAGAAGGGCTTCGAGACCGTCTTGGACTTGCTGGAAGACGCGTGCGAGGGCTTGCTCGAGGAGATGTTTTGATGTTCTTTTTTTGGTTTCGTTGAAGATATTTGTTTAAGATTTGTTTGCAAGGGGAAAAAAAGAATTCCGTTTCTCGACTCTTCCTCTTCTTCCCCTCCTCTTCCTCCTCTTCCTCCTCTTCCTCCTCCTCCTCCTCCTCCTCCTGCTCCCTTCCTTCACCGATTCTGCCAGTTCATCTTGAGTCCCACATACGCCCCCGCGGCGTACACGGCGCAGAACGCGCCCAGCACGGAGACCGCCTCCCACTGCGTCGGGAAAGCCCCGTCTCCTCCGAAGCCGTAGCTCACCGACAGCAGCGCGCCGAGCTCCCTGGGCAGGCCCGCGGGCGCGTCCTCGACCAAGACGTCGTCCCGGTCGCCGTATTGGCTCCCTGCAATAGCGATGATCGCATACGAGACCGGGTTGGCATAAAACGCCCAGCTCCAGTAGGCAGGGAAGAGGGGGAGCGGCAGCATGAAGCCGGCGAGCAGCGAGAAGAGTGAGCAGGCGACGCTGAGGCAGAGGCTGGCGACGAAGACTGCCGGCGTTGATTGGACCAAGGCCGCGGCGAGCAGCCACATCGCGGCGTTTACCAGGGCGAGGACCTTTTTGATTAAGAGGTTTGTTTTTTTTGTTGGGGAGGAGGAGGAGAAGAAGAAGAAGAAGAGGGGGCGATAAAAGAGTGAGTTTTTAAATTTTCATTTCTTCTCGTTTGAAGGTTTTTTCCTTCTCTAAAACAAAAAAAAGAAAAACTCCCTCCGCGCCACCATCTTGTGCCCTCACTACCTCCCGCAGCGAGGCGCGCCCCTTGCTCGACGGAACAAGAAGAAAAAACACTTACCAGGAAGAAAAACCCAAACTTCGCCGCCGACCTCTCGTACCCCACTGCCAGATAGACAGGAACAGCGAACAGCAGCGTTTGCGCCAGCAGGTAAGGCAGCTCGACCGCCGCGGAGGCCAGCAGCTGCGGCCCCGCCATTGCGGCCCCCGCGGCCCTCTCCCTGTAGTAGACGAGCCGCTCGGAAGAAAGGAAAGGTTGGGCCTCGAACGCCAGGTCCATGGATAAAACCACAGAGACGAGGTAGAGCAGCCCCAGGGCGTTGTTGACTTCCCTCAGGGAAACGACGTGGTCTGCGCGGCCCTTGCCGCGCTCCATCGTCGAGATGATGAGCGCGATGGCCGCGGTGACGAGGAAGCGCGCGGTGTTCCGGGCCGGGTCTCGAGCGTAGGAGCGCCAGTTTCGGACGGTGTGAGCCGCGAACACCCGCGAGGCGCCGGGGCGAGGCGGCGGGGCGGCTCCCCTGCCGCGGCCGTCCTCGCTCGCCCTGCGGGCCGCAGCGAGGGCGGCCGCGGCTGCGGCCGAGCGCGGGAAGGCCGCCGCCGCCGCGGAGCGGGGGCGCCGCGAAGGAGGTCGAGGAAGGGGAGATCCTCTCCCCTCGGCATCTCCCGCCGCGGCCTGGGCAGCCAGCGCCTCCATCGCCCACGCCGCCCTGTTCTCCCCGGGCCGCGGGCCCGCCCTCGGCAGCTGCGGCGGCAGCACGGACAGGAGGTGCTCCACGAGCAGCGGCGCCTCCTCCCCTCCGCCGAGGGCTCCGCAGAAGGCCACCTCCCCCCCGGGGGCCAGCAGCAGCAGCCCGTCAAAGAGGGCGAAGACGGCCCGCGAGGGCTGGTGCACCGTCGCGACGACCGTGCGCCCGGCGTCGGCGGCGGCGCGCATCGCCCTCGCCACCGCCGCCGCCGCCCTGCCGTCGAGCCCCGAGGTCGGCTCGTCGAGGAAGACGACGGCCGGCCTCGCGGCGAGCTCGACGGCGATGGCGAGGCGCTTCCTCGCCTCAAGCGGCAGCGATCCGACGAGGAGCGAGGAGTAGCGCGGGTCTCCCAGACCCGCGACGGCGAGGGCTTCGCGGGCTGCCGCCCTGGCCGCCTCTCTCGTCGTCGCGGAAGGGAGGCGGAGCAGGGCCGAGAAGACTGCAGACTCCCCCACGGACAGGAGGGGAGCGTGCGCGTCCACGGATTGCTCGACATAGCCCGAAACCGCGGAGAAGGACCGCGGCTCGGCCTTGGCCCCGCCGACGAAGATCCCGCCGCCGCCACCGCCGCCGCCCTTGTCCCCGAACGAGACCCTCCCTGCCGTCTTCCGAAAGGCCAAGACGTCGAGCAGCGTCGTCTTCCCGGCGCCGGAGGGGCCCATGAGGGCTGTCAGAGTCCCGGGCTCGAAGGAAGCCGTCACGCCGCTGAGGAGCCTGAGCTCGCTGCTTTTAGTGCTCGGGACGAAGTAGGAGAGGTCGATCGCAGCGAGGGAGAGGCGCGGCGGCGGGGGAGGGAGGTGAGTTGGGGGAGGCGCGACGGCGACGGCGACAGAGGCAGCGTCGGCGTCGCCCGCCGCGGCGCCTCGGCCCCCTTCTTCTTCTTCGTCCTCCGCTTCCGCCGCCGCCGCAGCAGCAGCAGACCCGCCGGGGGGCTCGGGGGCCCGCATGACGCTCATGCCCACAGCCCCGACGGCCACCATGCTCACGTAAAAGCCCAGCAGGAACGCGGCCCCGCCCCACGCGAGCGCGGGCGACTTCGGAATCTCGAAGAGGGCGAGCACTGCGTCGCCGAGGCGGAGAGTCGTCGGAGTCTCCCCCCCGGCGGCGGCGGGGGCGTCCCACCTCGCGTCCCCGAACTCAGAGACGGCGAGCGAGCGGAGGGCCCAGGCCATGGGGTTGACCCAGTGCACCGCCCTCCATCCCGCGGGTATGCTTTTGGCGGAGAGCGTGAACCCAGCGGTTGTTTCGAGGGTCAGAAGCACGCAGACGCCGACGGCGATCCCCCAGTTGAGCCTTGTCGAAAGGATGCCCAGCGACCTGTTGAGCGCGTCGATCGCTGCCTCTAGAACAAAAAAGATGCCGACGAAGGAGGCGACCCGCGCGGGGCTCCTGGAGAAGCCCGCAAGAAAGTAGAGCGGGAGCGTCGCGGCGAGCACGTCGACGGCGATGACCGGGATCGCCGTGACCGCCTGCGACACGACGTCGAGCCAGGCCTGTCGTCGTTTTTTTTGTTTTGAAGTTTTCGTCTTCTCTGCCCCGGGAGTGAGTTTTTCGTTCCATCGTTTTCGTCTGTCGCGCAGGGGAGCACGACACGAAGCACCGCTGCGTTGCGTCCGTTCGCGCGATCTTCCTTCCGTACCGGATAAAACCCGTCGTCGCGCTGCCGGAGCACCACGGGCTTCCTCCCGTGCGCGACCTCTATCGCGGGGACGGCCAGCGTCACCACGAAGAAGAGCGCGAAAAACAAAACCGCGAGTCTCGCCTGCCCGCCCTCGAGCGTCACAGGAAGATTCAAAAAGAGCGACCCGACGGCGAGCGACATCAGGAGCGCGAGCAGCCAGCGCGTCGCGGCCGCCGAGGCGCCGTCGGCGCTGAGGAGGTCGACCTTGGCGGCCCTGCGGAGGAGTGCCCCGAGCAGCGCGAGGCGCGGGGCCGCGAAGGAGCCGCGACAGAGCTCCGCGTCCGTCTCCGGCGTGCGCGGGAAGGGGCGCGCCGCGGCGGCGGCGAGCCGCTTCCCGATCTCGGAGGCACGGAAGGCAGCGGCCATCGCCGACGTCGACGGGGGAGGACGAGGGCGGGAAGACCCCCTGCGCTCGTTCTCCTTCCCCGCTGCTTCCCAGAGCAATCTCCTCCCCTCCGGGCTCGCGACGTCGAGCAAGAAATCGGCGACGTCTTGCCTCCCCGACAGAGGGAACAGCCCCAGCGAGCCGAAGTAAGCAAAGGCTTCGTCGATGCCGCCGTGGTAAAGGGTTCTCCCTCCCGAGGACAGCAGCAGCACGTCGTCGAAGGCCGCGACGGCGTCGGGCTCCGGGGCCAGCAGCGCCGCGAGCACGGCGACGCCCAGGTCCCGCGCCGAGCTCCTCAGCGACCGGGCCAGCGCCGCGGTCGAGCTCGAGTCGAGGCCGGTGGAGATCTCGTCCAGGCACAGGGCCCGCGCCGCGCCGACGATGAGCTCGCCGGTCGAGGTGCGCCGCCGCTCGCCGCCGCTGACCCCGCGGTGGAGCGCGTCCCCTCCCACGGCGGTGTCCGCAGCCCGCGAGAGCCGCAGGACGCGAAGGACCCACTCCGTCGCCGCGGAGTTGGAGGGGTTGCACAGGGCCGCCATCAGGGAGTCGAGCGCGGCGTCGCGGCCGCTCTTGCTCGCGCTCCTCCGCTCCTCGACGGTCACCAGCGACTCGAGCAGGGGCCTGATCGTGGGGTCGCCGCCGTGGCACTCCTCCGCGAAGCGCAGCGTCTCCCGGACCGTCAGGGTCGGCAGATGCCGGTCGGAGGCGCCGACGTACGCCACCGTCCTCGGGAGCGAGAAGCCCCGGCCGTCGCCCGCTCGCGCTCCGTTATACAGCACGCGGTCCGCGCCGGAGACGCGGACGCCGCGGCCCGGCTTCAGCCTTCCCGACAAGGCCCGCAGGAGCGTCGTCTTACCGCTACCTGGGGGCCCCAGGAGCAGCGTCGTGGTCCCCGGGAGCAGCACTCCCGTCGAATCGTCGAGGACGCGGAGCCAGTCTCTCTTCCCTCTCGCCTCCTCCTCTTCTGCTTCGGCCTCCTCTCGTCGGCAGCGACCGGAAAATAGGGCCATCAGGGCCGAGGAGACGTCGTTGGCGACGGATAGGAAGGGAGAGACGAGGCTGGGATAGGAAGGCGCCCGCTCTCTCCCCCCGCTCCCTCCTCTTCCTCGCCTGCGACACACGGAGAGATTCTGCCAAGAGGTGAAAACTGTCGGGACCCTGAGCCCTGCGTCGTCGAGCCTCTCCTTGAGCCGGCGCAGGGCCGCGGCTTCGCCCCCTTCCCCGCTCTCGCCAGCTCCCCCTCCTCCGACGGCCCGCGCCACGAGCGCCGCCGTCGCCTCCCGCGGGAGCAGACGGGACGGCGGCGGCAGGTGCGCCGTCGCCGCGGCGACCTCTGCCCCCCACGCGAGCTCCTCCGGCGACGACTGCTCCCAGTTTGCTGGCCTCCTGGTCCCGCAGAGCGGGAAGCAGCCGTTATCTTCCTGCGAGCGGAGGGCGGCGGCGCGGAGGTTGAGCGGCGGGAGGAAGGAGGAGGGCGAGGGAGGAGGAGGTGGAGGAGGAAGGGGTAGAGAAGAAGTTGAAGTGCCGTCATCGGCAGCTTCCATCGCCTGTTCTTCGTCGCCATTGCAGCACCTCATAGCGCTCAAAGGCAGCGTTGATTCCGGTCGACGCTTTGCTGGCCTCTTGAATGAGCTTGAGAAAGACTACTCGGATCAAAATTCGAAAAGAAAGGCGGGGCTGAGCCCTGGCCCTGCCCGCGAAAGATTGAGCAGAGCTCTTGCTCGCTCTGCTTGACCTTGCTTTTCTTTTTCTCGAGTGTGGCACTCGGGCTTTTTTTTTTATCACTCTCCTCGTTTTTCTCTCTCTTCGTGTCTTCATTACACGAAAGGGCGGCGACGGATCACACACGATAGAGAAATGAAGGGGCAAATTTAAAGTAAATGACCTCTCTCTCTCTTCCCGCACAAAAAAAGCAAAGAATTTTTGACGATAAAACAAGTTTTTTGAGGGAAAAAACACGCTGCGGGTAAAAAGGGGGAAGGAAGAAGAACAAGAGGCAAAGCAAAAGCCCTTGAAACGCTTTTTTCTTATTGGAGTTGGGTCAGGCCGGCAAGGCTCGCTCATGTTTTTAGTGGTGGTGGAAACGGGGTGGGGGATAAAGATGGGCAAGAATGGGTAAAGTGGAGTTTTGTTTTTTGTTCAAAGGGGGAAAGGGCAAAGGTTTGCTGTTGTTGCGTTTCTTAAGATTCTAAAGGACGACGACTTTAGGGGGCGCATCGGCATCTTCGTTAAATTCCGCGCCCTTTGCAGTCGTCTGTCCTTGCGAATGCCGCAAAATAGCGAAAGCAGAAAAAAACGCAAGTTTGAATCCAAAAAAAGGGGCTGCAGGCGAGAAAAGGTTTTGGTAAAACGGCGGTGGGTAGTATTAAGTAAAAAACGGTGAAAACGGTTTTTTTTGCGTTTGAGGCCTTGCGACACGTTACGCGACGGCAAGACTAGGTGGATGATGGTGGAAGATCAAGTAAAAGTTGGTCTATGCGGAAGTGAACTTTGTGGGGCAAGTGTCCTTTTTGTTTGTTTTTTTGTTCGGGGATGTTTTTCTCCCCCTTTTTTTTAAAAGGTTTTCTCTCTCTCTCTCTCTAATAGCACCAATCCGCAGGGAGCCTCCCAAACGGAGAGGGCACGTCTTCCCCTCCACCGTCGGCAGCAGCAGCCAACGAGCGGATCTTTTCGCGGGGCTCGAGGGCGGCCATGGCCGCCGCGAGCGCGGCCTCGTCGACTCGCTCCCTCGGCCTCGGCGCCGGTGCCGGGAGCGCGAGCAGCAGGGGGGGCTGCGTCATTGGAGGCTGCAGCTTCTGCAGGGGGGGGGACGTCGGGCAAGCCTTACTCTCCTCCGCGGTGGCCTCCAGAGCCGGAGCAGCGGCAGCCGAGGAGGAGGAAAAGAGTGAAAACTCGCCCTTGCCGCCCCCCGAGGTGGCAGCAGCAGCAGCAGGCAGCACCGGAGGAGGGGAGCGGCAACCACTCCCTTTGCCGCCACCGTCGAGAAGGAGCCCGTCGAGAGACGCCGCGAAGTCGTACCCGTTGCGGAGGAGCATCTCGTGGCGCAAGATGTGCTGCTGTTGGCGGTGGCGGTGGAGGCCCAGGGGCGCCGAAGAAGGCGGCAGCGGGAGAAAGACGCCGGTCCCTCCGCTGGTGTTGCTGCCGCTGTTGCTTCTCGGAGGAGGCGGAGGAGGCGCAACGCGCGCCGAGAGTAAACCGAATCCGTCGGCTCTGAATTGCTGCTGCTGCTGCTGGCGAGGATGGGGCGGCGGCGGCGGCGGAGGAGGCACGCCGACCGCGGAAGCAGCAGAAGCTTCGGCGAGCTTGCCCTGGGCCTCCCTCAGCCGCAAAACCCACTCGATATGCTTCAGCTCGTCCTGGACGCGATTGAACTGTTGCTGATGGTAGAGCAACGCCTGATGCTGCTGCGGCTGCTGCAGCTGCTGCAGCTGCTGCGGCGGCGGCGGAGACTGGTGGAACTGCTGCGGCTGCTGCTGCTGCTGCGTCAGATTCTGCTGGTGCAGGTGCCTCGAGCGGGCTCTCGACTGCCGCAGCGCTGAGACGGCGTCGACCGCGGCCGCCGCGGCCGCGGCCGCTGCGGCGTCGCCCCCGCTTAGGATGGCCAGGCGGGCGGCGGAGGCAGCTGCGGCCATGGCGGCGCGCTCGCGGACCTGGCGGCCGGCGCGGCGGGAGCCGCTGTTGGTGTTTTTATTGATGGGTAGAGACAGAGAGGGTGGAAAGTTAGAGCGACGGTTGGTTTTGGCAAACTAGCCAAGAACGATGGTCCAATTGCCCTCTGCCCGGAAAAAACACTGCTCTTACCCTTCGCGCCTGCGCGGCGGCCTTTTCATGAGCTGCTGCTGCTGCTGGAACGCCGCGAGCGGATCGGCAAAGGACGACAACGACGACGAGTCGCGGGAGAGGTGCTGAGGCTGCTGCTGCTGGGGAGGCGTCGGCGACGACGAATGCTGGGCAGAGATGAATCCGCCTCCGCCGGAGCTCGCCCTGCTGCCGCTCCTGTCCCTGGACGTGGCGGCGGCCCAGGCGGCGGCCACTGCGTCGACTGCGGCGGTCTGGGAGCTCGGCCACCGCTTGGGAGATGCGTGATGGTGATGATGGTTGTGGGGAGGAGGCGGAGGAGGAGGAGCAGCGGCAGCGGTCGAGCCATGGAAAAAGGCTCCGGTGTCTCGCATGGGCTGGCTCAGCACCTGCTGCTGCGCCACGTTTCCGCTCATTCCTTGGCACGTATAGGCAAACGATTCGTTCATGTAGGCCTGGTGGATCTGCAAGGGAGAAGAAGAGAGGCGCGTGAAGGAACAGGGGGTGAGCGCGTGACCTTTTTTGAGTTGGGGAAGGCGAAACCATTCGGCGCGACGAGGCCTCCTCGACAAATTGGGTCCTTCTTTTCTTCTTGTCCGAACACTCACGCGGGGCGCAATCGGCACATTGTAGTCGCGCATTGTTCTCTCTCTCTCTCTACCTGTCTCCCTCTCGTTCGAAGAGAGAAAAGATGCGAGAAGAAAAGGAAGAAAATAAGGCAAAGGCCCTTTCAATGGCGGAAAGGAAAGGAGAAGTATGACTTTTTTTTTCTTGGAGAGTGGGAACATTTTACACGGCCACGCCTCCTCCTCCTCCTCCTCCTCCTCCCGCCCCGCGCACGTCCGCCCTCGCCTGCAGCGTGTCCGCGACATCCCTCCACGGGGCTCCCAGGGCGTTGCTGTTGTTTTTCGAAGACGAAGAGGACGAGTCAGCGGCTGCTTGCGCCGCTGCCGCCGCCGCCGACGCAGCAGCAGCAGCAGCTGCTGCCGCGCTCGCTCCTCCCGCTCCTCCTCTGCCCAGCGCCGCCCCCACGCCGGGACCCAGCAGGGCCGCCAGAGCCTCCGCAGGCACCATCAGCAGCGAAGCTGCCGCGTCCAGTCCCGACAGAGCAGCTTCCGCGAGCTTCGGAGACGAGGAAGAAGAGGTGGGAGCAGAAGAAGAAGAAGAAGAAGAAGAAGAAGAAGAGAGCGCGGCTGCGACGCAGTCGAGGTCGGACTTCCACGCCATCGCTCCCCCCGCCGCGGAGAAGGCGTGCCTCTTCAGAACACCGCTCCGCAGCAGCTTTGCAGTCCTCCTCGCGATGTCTAGGGAGAGGGCGTCGGAGTTGGGCCCTGCGAGAGGGACCGGGAAGGGGGGCTGCTGCTCGGTCTTTTTCTCTCCCGCTCCTCCTCCCTCTGCGGCCGCTGCCGGAACGCTCGCTCCTCGAAACACCCCGAGGAGAGCCGCCACTCCCAGCGCGAGGGGCTCCACCCGCGGCCTCGCCCCCGGGTCCGGGGGGTCCTCGCCGGAGTAGGTTCCGGGAGGGGTCGCCGCCTCCAGGAGCCGCGCGAGCCGCGAGAAGCTGGAGTCGAGCGCCAGGGACAGCGCCCTCGAGGCGGCGGCGTCGGCGGCCGCCGAGGCGCGCGCGAGGGCCGAGGCGATTGTCCCGTCGCCTCCTCCTTTCTCGACGGCGATGACGTTCCTCCTGGCGTACCGCCGGAGCTTCTCCAGGGCCGTGGTGGCCTCGCCGATCGCTCGGAGCACGGCGCCGAGGCCGGCGCGGGCCCAGGCCTCTTCGGCCTCGGCCCTTCTCTTCCGCTGCTGCTGCTGCTGCGCTGCTCCCGCCGCCATTGCCGTCGCCGCCGCGGAAGAGGGGGTCGCGCTCCTCGGTGGCGTCGCCATCGCCGTCGTCTCCGGGAACGACAGCCTCTGCCTCGTCGGGGAGGAGGACGAAGCAGCGGCAGAGGCAGCGGCGGCGGCAGCGGCAGGAGAAGTGGGACCCGAAGGGAGCGCTGCGGCGGCGGCGGCCGCTGCGGCGGCGGTGGCGGCCGCGGCGGCCCTGTCGAGCGAGGCCGTCACGAGCGCCGCGACCTGATCTGCGCAGGAGCCCGGGCTCGGGGAGGAGGAGCTGTCCCCGGCGAAGAGGGCGAGGGAGGCCTCTGAGGCCGCCCTGCTGCTGCTGCTGCCGCTGCTGCTGCTGTGCTCTTTGACGCGCCTGCCTCCCCTCTGCCGCCGGCTGGAGCTGGAGCCGCCCCGGGGCGCCGCGGCCGCGACGCGCTTCGCCGCCTCCGAGTGCCAGGCGACGACGGTGTCGACCAGGCTCGCCAGGGAGGAAGAATTCGGCAGCGCTGGCTGCTGCTTCTTTTGCGAGGACGAGGAGACGAAGGCGGAGGGGGAGGGGGAGGGCGCGGCCTTGAGGGACGGGGCGCAGAGAGCCGCCGCTCCTGCAGTCGTTGCGGCCGCCGCCAGCGAGCCGGGCTCGGCCTCCGGCGGCAGCAGCGGCAGCAGCGGCAGCAGCTGCCACCCGAAGCTCGCGCGGAGCCACAGCAGCTCGGACTGCACCTGGTCCGGGAGCGAGTCCTCGAGTACGGCATCGGCCATCGCCGCAGCGTCGATGGGGGAAGAGGGAGGAGGAGGGAGCCTCGCACCTTCTCCTCCACCCTCGTCGCGTTCGCCGTCGTCGCCACCTCTTCCGTCTCCGTCTCCCTCCTCCCCCTTGTCCTTCTCCCCCTCCTCGGCAGCGATTCCGAGGGCCGAGGCCGCGGCGGCGTCGATGGCCTCGGCGAGCGCGTACACTCGGCGGCACGCCTCCGCGGCCGCGCGGGCTGCGTCTCGGTCAGCGGCAGCGGCGGTCGAAGGATGGTGCGCGGGAGTCACCGACGCCGTCGGCGACACCGCCACCGCGGCACTAGCGGCCGCCGCAGCCGCCGCCGGACGCAAGACCACCCTCTCGAGCGCTTCGCGCACCTTCTGCTCAAACAGTCTCGTTGCCAGCGTCGAGAGGGCGGCCTCGGCAGCTCCGGAGCCTCCGAACGCGTCGACGAGGAAGGGGGCTTCCTTGGCAAAGGCGGCGGCGGCGGCCGAGCACGTCGCGGCCAGCGCCGTCAGGCTCGCCGCGGGCGTGCTGCCGCTGCCGCTCGAGCGCGCGGAGGCGCGTGCGGGAGAAGAAGACGACGACAATGAGGAGAGAGGGGCAGGAGAGGGAGCGGGGGCGGGAGAAGGAGGAGGCAGCAGCGGCAAGGGACGGCCCGCCTCGAGGAAGATGGGGCGCGTCGAGACGTACCGCTGGATCAGCGGGAGCATCGCCGAAATCGACGGAGGAGAAGAAGAAGAAGAAGAAGAAGAAGAAGAAGAAGGGCCCGCCGTTGCTGCCGCTCCAGCTGCTGCTGCCGCTGCCGCGGCTGCCCCGCCGTCTCCCCCCGCGAGCAGCTCCGCCAGCGACGCCGCGACCCTCGCCGCGCTCCCCACCTCGCGCCCGTCGTCACCGAGCTCCGCCGCGGCATCGAACCGCGCGACGCTCAGCTGCTCGAGCGCCTGACAGACGCGCTCGGCGCCGGCGGCGGCGGCCTCCAGGCGTCGCCTGCCGGCCTCGGGGGAGGATTCCTGCTGCTGATGCTGCTGCTGCTGCAGGTTTCGAGGGGAGAAGGAGGAGGGAGCAGGCGAAGCGGCAGCGGACCCGAGCGGCGGCGGCGGCGCCGAGGCCTCGGCCGCCGCGGCCTCGCGCGCGACGGCGAGCGCCCTCCTCGCCATCCGAGCCGCTTCGGCCAGAGACTCCGTGCTCTGAGATCGCTGCTGCCGCTGCTGCTGCTGATGCAAAGAAGAAGAGGGGGAGGAAAACGCCGCGACGGCGGCGCTGCGGAGGGGCTCGGGCAGCAGCGCCGCCGCGGCCGCGCTCCGCTCCTTCTCGTCGCCGCCGCTGTTGCTCCCGGCGAGGAGCGAGAGGTCCGCCAGCGCTGCCAGGGTCCTGATGACCTCCGCCGCCTCCTCGGCCCCGATCATGACACGCTCGGCGGCGTTGAGCCGCTCCGCCGCCTCCAGGGCCGGGCCGAGCAGAGGGGCCGCCGCGGGGGCGAGAGAGAAAGAAGCGCTGTTGCTCTTCTTCTTCTCCTCCGTCTCTGCGCCGAGGGGAGGAGAAAAGTCGCCGCCGCCGGCTCCTCCTCCTCCTCTCTCGAGCTCCGCGATTTCCGCTCGGACCAGCGCCCCCTCGGCGGCGGCAGCCCTCGCGGCCTCGGAGAACGCCGCCTCCTCGGCGTCGAGGTCCTCGGCGGTGCGGTAGGAGAGGGCCTCGAGCTCGGCGCGGAGGCGGGCGACCTCGAGGTCGGCGCTGTTGTTTTTGGAGTTTTTTTATCGGCAGGCGAGGTTTTGAGCGAAAGGAAAAAAGCAAGAACGTTTTCAGGAAAAAAAAACGCCCTCGTTTCTGAGTCATCTGGCACCGAATTACTATCCTCTGTTTACCTCTCAAACTCCCTGATGATATTATCGAGCAGCAACGGGCTCGGCGGAGGCAGGGAGAGAGCAGGAGCGTGTTTGCTCGAGGCACGCGAAGGAGGTCGTCGTGAGATCGTCGTCATCGTCGCCATCATCGAGGCCATGGCCTCGGCGACGACGACAGCGTTCTTCTCGTCTTCGCCTCCCCCCGCTGCCTTCAGGGACGCCCTCCGCACGAGGCTGGCCACGAGCTTCCTCGGCGTGAGATCGCCGCCGATGAAGGCGTCGAGATCGAGAGGGGGCGAGTCATCGTCCTCGACGAAGGGATTCATCGAGTCGAGAAGCGAGAAGCTCGATTCGAGAGTTTTTTTTGTTTTAACTGCTCGAAGATGTTGCTTTGCCGCAGAAACATTTCCGTTCCTTTCTTCCTCTTGTTCTTCTTCTATTTCTCCTCTCTCTGTCTCTCTGTTCCAGCTCCCACCATGCCCGACGACGACTCGTCCTCCTCCTCGGGCGCCAGCACCGACCATGCTCCCTCTGACCGCGACTGGGACGACTGGGGCGACGACGACGACAACGCCACCGCAAACGCAAACGCAAACTCTGAAGACGAAGAAGAGACGGCGACGACTTCCCTCTTCGACAACTCCGCGGTCTTACCTTCGGCGTCGGCGGCGCTGGCGCACGACGCGCAAGAACACGGCTTTGACCTGTTGGAGTTTAGGAAAAAGGTAAAAGGGGCTCAGAGAGGGAGTAGAAACGTTTACTATAGAGAGAGAGAGAGAGTTGAGCGATGAGAGAGAGAGATTGCAAGGCATTGAATTGGGCCGCCGACGGCTGCGACTCCCACACCCTCGACCTCACCCTCGGCTCCCACACCCCACTCCTCGCCAACCAACCAACAGCTCTCCCTCGGCGACTACGGCACCTTCCGCGTCGTCAACTTCATCCGCTCCGAGGTAGCCGCTGGAAGGGACCCGAAGCCCGCCCTGGCGGAGGCGGCGGAGGCGGAGAAGAGAGGGGGAAGAGCAGGAGCAGGAGCAGGAGCGCCCTGGGACGACGACGCGTTCCTAGTGCCGGTCATCGCCGAGGACCCGCTCCTCTTCTACGAGTACGACGACGACGACGAAGAGGAAAAGGAAGGAGAGGAGGAGGCAGCGGCTGCGGCGGCGGCGGCTGCGGCGCGGGGGAGGGGGCGGCAGCACGCCGGAGGAGGACTCTCGGCGCTCCGGGCGGAGAACGACACGCTGCGTTCGGCGCTGGCCGCGCTCGCCGCCGCGAGCCTGCCGCCCGAGGCCGCCGCGGCCCTGCCGGCCCCCATCGTCGAGGCCCTGCGCGGCGTCGGGTGGGGCGGCGGCGAAGGCGAAAGCGGGACGCAGGCGGACGAAAGCGACGGCGAGCAGCCTCTCTCGGCCGGAGGCGGCGCTCTGCTGCTGCAGAGGCGAGGAGGCGGCGCGGGAGGCTCGACTGCGAAAGCCGGCGGCAACGGAGTTTCTTGGTCTTCTCAGTCGGCGGCAGCAGCGGCGCAGAGGAAGGAGCGGGAGGTCGACGACGCCTACTTTGACTCGTACGGGGGCCTCGGGATCCACCGCGAGATGCTCTCGGACGAGGCGAGGACGGGGGCTTACAGGCGGGCGCTGGAGGTGAGAGGAGGGTGTTTTTTTTCTTCTCCCCCCCCCTTTCTTTCTTCGAGGTCCGAAAGAAGGAAGAAAAACTCAGCTCTCTTTTTCCTCCGCCCCCCCCCCCAAAAAAATAAAAAAAACTCTCAAAACCTCTCTCCCTCTCTCAGGAAAACCCCTCCCTGATGAAGGGCGCGACGGTCCTCGACGTCGGCGCCGGCACGGGCGTGCTCTCGCTCTTCGCGGCCCGCGCCGGCGCCAGCGCGGTCGTCGCCGTCGAGGCCAGCGAGCGCGTAGCGGCGCTCGCGAGGGAGAACGCGCTCGCCAACGGCTTCGGGCCCTTTGACTCCCGCCTTCCTCCGAGCGGAGGTGAGGGGAGCGCGACGACGACGACGGTGACAGTCGTCAACGCCAGGCTCGAGGACATCGAGCGCCTCCCGGGGATCGAGAGAGAGAAAGAAGCGACGGGAGGAAAGTCCGAACACGACGGAGGAAACGAAGGAGGCAGAGTCGATGTTTTGGTCTCCGAATGGATGGGGTACGCGCTGTTCTTCGAGTGCATGCTCGACTCGGTGATCCTGGCGCGGGACCGGTTCCTGAAGAAGAGGGGGGGGGCGATCCTGCCTGACAGGGTAAGGTTTTTTTTCCGAACGTTTTTCCCCGTTTTTTTCTTGTTTTTTTTCAAAGAGAAACTCACTCACTTCTCGCTTCTCTTCTCTTCTTCTCTCTCTCCCGCCCCCCCTCTCCGTGCCCCCCCCCCCTCCCTCTCATCAAACAGGCCACCGTCTCCATCGCCGGCGTCTCCCCCTCGGCCAGCGACCTCGCCTTCTGGGACGACGTCCACGGCCTCGACCTGAGGGCCTGCGCGCGGGAGGTCCGCGGGCGCCGGGCGCGGCACGGCGCCGTCGTCGCCGTCGAGGCGGCGCACGTCGTCACCTCCGAGGCCAGGGTCCACGAGCTCGACCTGGCGACCTGCCGCGTCGGGGACGAGGCGTTCTCGACGGGCTTCGAGCTGCGGGCGCTCCCGGGACCGAAGGAGCCGTCGGCCGTCCTCGGAGGCATCGCGCTCTGGTTCGACGTCGAGTTCTCCGAGAGGGTGTGCCCCGACGCGCCCGTGCTGCTCTCGACCTCGCCGCGGTCGCCGCAGACGCACTGGCACCAGGCGCTGCTGGAGCTCCCGAGCCCGATGGAGCTGGTTTCCTGCCCTCGCTCCCCGTCCTCGCCGTCGCCGCCGACGGGGAAGGAGGGAGGAGAGGGAGGAGAGGGAGAGGAGGGAGGGGAGGGAGGGGAGGGACAGATGGGAGAGGAGAAGGAGAAGGGGAGATCCAGGCTCATCTCCACCGTCCGTGGCCGCGTTTCTCTCTCGAGGGGGCCCTGTCACCGATCCGTCGACGTCGCGCTCGAGGTCCAGGGCTTCGACTCGCAAGGGAGAGCCGTGCCTGGGACGAGGCACGTCGGACTCTATCCGTTCGCTATGTCCGATTGAAATAGAGAAAGAGGAGGAGCCTTTTTTCGTTTCGTTTCCAACGCAACGCTACATTTTTTTGTTAAAAAAAGAAAAAAAGAATTCTCAAAAAAATGACATCAACTTTCTGAAAAAAAGCTCTCTCTTAAAGCCCGCGAGGCCTCCACCTCGCAGGCAGGAGCCCGGCCAGCCTCTCCGGGTCGACGGGCGCCTTGACCAGGGACCGGAACGGCTGCTTCATCGCGGCGGAAGCGACCCAGGTCTCGCCCCACGGCCCGCCGCCCGTCTCGACCGCCGCCCTCTTCGACGTGAGCTCCACGACCAGCCTCCGAGCCTGCCCGCCCGCTCCCCCATTCCCCTCTGCCGCCCCCTTCTCGTAGAGCCTGACCGTCAGCTCCCCCGCGAACGAGTCCCTGCACAGCACGGCGAGCCCTCGCGACTCGGTCGGGGCCCGGAGCGGGGTCCCGCGCCCGCCGCAGTCCGCCTCGAGCTCGACCTCATGCGTCGCCGTCGCGGCCCGGCAGCGCCACCTCCCCCACGGCGCGACCTCCCAGGAGACGGCCCCCCTCCAAGGGACGAACTCGTGGAACTTCCCTCCGTAGTGCAGGCCAATCATGCCGACGTCTTCCTTGGCGAGCCAGGGCAGCAGAGACGCCCCGGGCAGGGATCTGATGGCCCCCACGGCGGTGACGGCGGCGGTCTCGCCCGCGCCGTCGCCGTCGGGGCCGCTGCCGCCGCTTCCTCCTCCGTCTCCTCCGCCCTTCGCCACGACCTCCAGCGCGTCGCACTGCACCCACCACCACTTGGAGGGAAAGGACCCGCCCCAGTTCTTCTCTGCGTACGCCGGCGCCCCCTCGAACTCGTACCGCTTCGGCGGATTTTTACCGTCTTCGTCGCCGCCCCACTCGATCCAGCCCGTGGCCTTCCCCTTCGCCATCAGGACCTGCCAGTGCGGCTCGAAGACGGGCAGGGCCGCGAGCCAGCCCGCGGTGGCCCTCTGCTTGGGGGTCCTGAGCCCGCGCGAAAGGGAGGAGGAAGAGGAAAGAGGGGGAGCGGGGGTGACTGTGTGGTCGTCCTCGTCCAGGTGGTCGAGCGGGTCCTCTTCGTCCTCGCCGCCCTCCTCTTCGTGCGAGTCTCCCCTGCGTGTTTTTCAGGCATATTTTTAGAAAAAGAGAGAGAGAGAGAGAGAGAGAGAGAGAGAGAGAGAGAGAGAGAGAGAGAGAGAGAGAGAGAGAGAGAGAGAGAGAGAGAGAGAGAGAGAGAGAGGCGAAGTGAGAGGTTGCTTTCGTCGTCGTCGTCAAACCCCTCTGGAGAAGGAACAAAAAACAGAGGGGAAAAAACAAAAAAACTCCCGACTGCTCACCATCCGAGCACGGGCTCGACCTTGAAGGCCCACCTCGCCTTCGAGACGGTCGAGTGCAGCGAGCCCGAGGCCCCGGCCTCGCGGGACACTACCGAGCCCTGGTGCCACGTGGCAGTCGCCTGGAACCCGAGCGCGACGCTCTCGTCAAACTCCGCCGCGGCGACGGGGCCCGACGGGGGCGGAGGGGGCGCCGGCGCGCCCTCTGCGCCCTCCTTCCTCGCCGCCTCGAAGCACGCCCCCAGCGCCAGCTCGGGGTCCTTCGCCCAGAACTTGGAGACGTCCGGGTCGTACTGGATGATGTAGGAGTCGTCCGGCCCCATGATCTGGACCCCGAGCCCGGGCCTCGAGGAAGGGGAGGCGGCGGCGGCGGAGGAGGAAGACGAAGCGGGGGGAGCGCACCCGCCGCCGCCGCCGCCGTTCGTCTTCGGGTCCTCGATCGAGTAGATCAGGGCGAAGGCCTGGGCCTCGCCGGGCAGGGTGACCTTGAAGTACCACCCCTCGAAGAAGCGCCTTCCCGTGCCGTCGAAGTGGTAGCCCGAGTGCGGGGTGCGGAGGGCGAGGGCGCGGCGTTCGAGCTCGGGGTCGGGGTCGGGGTCGGGGTCGGGAGCGGAGGAGGAAGGCGGGGGAGAAGGAGAAGAGCGCGCCACCGCGGCTTTCCGCGACGATGGCGCCGACGTCGGCGCCCGCGCCGTCGTCGCCCGTCGCGCTCCTCTCGACGACGAGCCTGACGCCCCTCCTCCCGCAGGTGAGCTCGCTGCGGCAGCACTGCTGCCGCCGACGCCGCCGCCTCCAATGCCACTGTTTGTGTTCGGCGAGGGAGGGCCGCGCCAGAGGGAGCGGACAAAGTTCATGCTGTTGGAGTTGGTTCTTGACGTCGATCCGATGGCCAGTAAAAAGAACTCTGAATTCAATCTCAGAGCTTCACTCTCTCCTTTTTGAAAAAAGCAAACACAAGGCGTTTTCTCTCGCCTCTCTCCGTCCTCTGCGTGGGCGAGAGCGAGAGCGGGGAGCTCTCGCGGCCTCTCTCGATAGGCCCGCCTCGCTCGCTCGCTCAGCTGGCTTCGAGAGAAAAGGCGCTGCTCTCTCACTGTCCAGAGGAGAGACTCTCTCCTCCCATCAAACTCTCTTTTGAAAAAAAGGGAAAGCACCTCGAAAGCGAGCATGCCCCCCTCGTCCCAATGCGACCCCGGGGCCAACCCCTTCATCGAGCGCTACTTCGGCGACTGCGTCTTCGACGAAAGGGACATGCTCGGCTTCGTCGCCGGGATGCTATCGATCGCGTGCTGGATGGTGGCGCAGGTGAGGAGAAAGAGATCGAAATTCGATGGCGGAAAGAAAGTCGGCGGCCGTACTCTCTAACCTCCTCCCCTCAAAACCACCCCAAAAAACAGATGCCCCAAATCATTCGCAACGCCCGCACGCAGTCCGCCGAGGCGCTGAGCCCGTTCTTCCTGGCCGAGTGGCTGATGGTGAGAAGTCGGAAAGAGCAAAGAAGAAGAAGAAGAAGAAGAAGAAGAAGAAGAAGAAAAGTTTTTTTCACCCTCGCTCGCTCGCTCGCTCCCCCTCTCTCTCTCCTTGCTCTCTCTGACAACCTTCACAGGGCGACACCTTCAACCTGATCGGGTGCCTGCTCACGGGTGACCAGCTTCAGACCATGACGTACAGCGCAATGTGAGTTTCTTTCCGTTCCTTCGCTTCCTTTCTTCTTCTGGTTTTGTTTCCCCTTTTTTCCCTCGTCGACTTTTTTTCTCTTTTCATCTCACCTCCTTTCCTCTTTCTCCTTCTTCTCTTTCCCTTCCTCAAAACAGGTACTTCATCTGCACCGACGTCGTCCTCGTTTTACAATATATCTTCTACTCCTACTACGGCGTCCTGTCGAGGCAGCAGCTGCAGCAGCAGGAAGCGATGAGAACGCTCTCCGAGAACGACGACGGCAACGACGTCTCCGTCGTCGTCGTCAGCGGGGGAGGCGGCGGCAGCGGGCGCGGGCCTCACAACCGCCATCACCACGGCCACGGCCACCACAGGAAGCAATCTGCAACGACCGCGACAAAGTCGACGGCTGCGAAGGACGCGAAGGCGGCCGCCCCCGCTCCATCGGGCTCGGCGGCGGCGTCGCCGTCGCAGCAGGGGGGCGCGAGAGCCCGCGGCTCGACTTCTGCAGCGGCGACGTCGGCTGCCGCTGCCGCTGCCGCTGCTGCTGCAGGGACGGGAGCGATCCTCATCTCGGCAAACGTCGCCGACGGCGCGACACTCCGGCAGCGGCGAGGGGGAGGGGGGGGGGCAGCAGCGGGCGACGGCAGCGACCAAGCAGCAGAAGCCGGCGGCGTCGGAAGCGTCGGAGGCATCGGAAGCAGAAGCGGCGACGCTGCGAGCGCTGGTGCTCGCAGCAGCGGCGCGAGTTCCGTCGCCGGCGCCACGAGGCCGCTGCTCCAGCTCTCTGCCGCGGCGGCCCTGACGGCGACGAGGAGCTCGCTGGCATCATCCCTGGGCTCGAACTCTCAGGCGCTCGTCGCCGCTTCCTCCTCTTCCGCCGCCGAACAGCAGCAGCAGCACCACCAACACCAACACCAACACCACCGGCGGCGGCGGCGAAGAGGAGGAGGCGACAACCACCCCTCCTCCTCTTCTCCGATCCCCTCCCCCTCCCAGAGAGCCGGCACGCTCGTCGCCTGGCTCTCCGCGGCCTTCTACACGGGCTCGCGCCTCTCCCAGCTCGCCAAGAACGCCGCGCGGGGCACCGCCGAGGGCCTGTCGATGGAGATGTTTGGCTGCGCGATCGCTGCCAACTCGCTGTACGGGGCGTCGATCCTCCTCCGCGCGCGGGAGCCGGGGGACGTGCAGCGGTCGATGCCGTGGGTGGCCGCGACGGCGTCGACGATCGCGCTGGACATGGCGATCTTCATGCAGGCCGCGGTGCTGGCGAGGAGGAAGAGGGAGAGGCACCTGCGGAGGGCGGCGCAGAGGCAGCAGCACCACGCTCATCCTCACTCTCACTCCCACTCTCATCCCCACCGCCGTAGCAGCCACGGCCACGGCCACCATAGGAGGAGGAGCGGCGCGAGCAGCGACGACGACGACGAGGGTGGCGACGGAGCGGCTGCTGCTGCTGCTGCTGCAGGAGGAGGAGAGGGCGACGCGGCGCCGCTTCTGGGCGGCGGAGGGAACAGGATGGCTGCCACTGCTATGAGCGTCTGAATGATGGAATGTCTCTGTGTTTTCCTTCTCTGTTCCCTTTTTCGCGGAAAACACCGCATTGCCGTCATTGTAGAATTATTTTAAAGCTCAGGAACCCGTAAATGAAAGAGATCAGTAGAGGATGAAAGTTTGCACGGTGAAGAAACACGTTAAAAAAAAACACAAAAAACCTCACGCCGCGACCGCTGCCGCCTTGCTCTTCTCCGCGAGCGTCGCCGCGGACCTCCTCGCCAGCTCGCAGAAGATCCCGACCGCCTCCTCAGGCGTGCCCTGCGCGACCCCGTGCCCGACGTTGAGGATGTGTCTCCCGCGGGCCGAGCCGGAGTTGTCGGACTCGACCAGGCACCGCTCGACCGCCCTCGCGATCGCGGCCTCGCCGCCGAAGAGCTCCATCGGGTCGACGTTGCCCGCCAGCGTCGCACCGTCGCCCGCCTCTGCCCTGGCGGCGCGCATCGACGTCGACCAGTCCAGTCCCACGACGTCGGCCCCCGTCTTGCAGAGCTGGTCGAGCTTTCCCGTCCCCCCGTTGGCGTGCAGGATCAGGGGAGCGTCCGGCCTCGCCCTCTTCACCGCCGCGATGACCTTCTCGGAGTAGGGCATCGAGAACTCCGCGTACTGCCCAGGCGAGAGGTGGTGCGCCCACGAGTCGAACAGCTGCACGACCTGCGCTCCCGAGTCGATCTGGTGCACGACGTAGACTGCCATCGCCTCGGACAGCTTCTCCAGGATCGAGTGCAGGAGCTCCGGGTCGCGGCGCATCATCTTTTTGGTCTCCATGCAGTGCTTGTCCGCCTTGCCCTCGACCGCGTAGGCAGCCAGCGTCCAGGGCGTGCCGACAAAGCCCAGCACCGTGGACGCGTTCCCAACCTCGGAGCGGAGGGCCTGCAGCACGGGGGCGACGAACGGCAGCGAGGAGGCCGGGTCGTCGAGCGTCCTCAGCGCCGCGACCTGCTCGAGAGACCTCAGGGGGCTCGAGATCACGGGCCCCCTGCCCTTGACGACGTCGAACTCCACGCCCAGGGCCGGCAGGGGCGTGAGGATGTCGGAGAACATGATGACACCGTCGGGCCTGAACGCCCTCCAGGGCTGCAGCGAGAGCTCGAGCGCGATCTCGGGAGTCTCCGACCGCTCGCGGAAGGGGATTTTGTCGGAATATTTTCTGAAATCTGCCATATACCGCCCCGCCTGGCGCATCAGCCAGACGGGGACGCGCTCGCCGCCTGAAGTGGTTCGTTTCGTTTGGAGGAAGTGGGAGGGAAGAGAGACAGAGAGAGAGGGAGAAGAGACAGCGGAGGTGGTCGGGGTTGAGAGTTTAGCCAGCGTTGTTATCTTATCGGCTCGTTTTTTGGCGATCACTGCCGATGCAAATTGGAGGCAGCATTCACCGCTCATGCTTCGCAATTAACATCTGGAGAGCAAGCCTCACCTTCTCCGCGTGCCACGCGCAGGAGCAGCGGGTCGGACGAGGACGAGGGGCCGGAGGCGGAGGCGGCGACGTTGATGCGGCGAGGGCCAGCGGACGCCGTCGTCGATCTCGACGGCGACGACGCCATTCGAGACCTTCGCGCCGCCGCCGCCGCCGGAGAAGCGTGAAGCTGCTGGCACCGCATGACGCGATCGGAGGCGTCCTTCCAAACGATATACGCGTTCAGAGAAAAAATAACAAGAGCGAGCTTTTCTCACTCGTGGAGAGAAGGCGCCGAAAGAGATAAAGTGACTTCGTCGCTCACATTTGCCGCCCTCTTTTTTTTTTTCTCGACTCTTCACTCCCTCTGTTTCTATTTTCGGCACCCCCCCCCAAAAAAAAACAAAAATGAGGTCGTCCTCCGCTTCCTCTTCCTCCTCCTCTTCCTCTTCCTCTTCCCGTTGCTTCTCCCCTTCCCCATCTTCGGCGGCCACCCGCCTCCTCGATGCTAGGCAGCAGCTCGACCTCGCAACGCAGCGGCTCGGGCTCGCGCGCTCCAGGGCCGCGCTCGCGGCGCCGGCCCTCGCAGAGGAGGAGGAGCGCCTCGTGTCCCGGGACGCGGTCTTGCAGTGGGGCCTCTCCAGGGCCGCGCGGCTCCTTCAGGACGGGCAAGCAGCCGCGGAGCGAGCCGTGGCGAGGGAGGCCGCGGAGAGGGAAGCCTCGAGGGAAGCGATGCTCGGCGCGGAGCGTTCCCGAAAAGAGGCCGAGAGGTGGAGGGCGGCGGCCATCGCCTCTCGCGTGGCGGCGGAAGAGGACGCGCCGGCCCTCAAAGTCGTCAAGTTGGCTCTCGACTCGGCCCCGCATTACAGCTGCATCGCGGAAGTGTCCTACGCGCATCTGAGGCTCCAACAAGAGGCCTCGATGGCCGAGGAGGAGGCGGCGGGGGCCGAAGCCAGGGCCTCTCTCGTCGCGGCAGAGGCCGCGGCGGAGAACGCAGAGCTCGAAAAGGAGATTGCAGAGCTTCGTCGAAAAATAGAAAAGACGAAGGAGGAGGTCGTCTCGGTTCGCGATGCTCTCCCTGTGGCCCGCGAGAAGGAGCTCGCGCGCAGGGCAACCCGCGAGCGCGAGGCGCGGAGAGCCAAGGCGGTGCGAGAAGCGGTCGGAAGACTCGTCGAGCGGGCGTCGTCGGTCCTGCCTCCTTCGTCCTTGTCCTTTGCCGCCGTCAAGAGGGCAGTGGAAGCTTCGGTTAACAGCAGCGGTGGAAGCGATTCCTCTCTCGCCGAAGGGGTTGTGGCTGTCGGGACCTGGTGCGGGGACGTGAAGGCCGCAGCGGCGGGCAGATAAAAAAAAGTCGAGAGTTCTTTCCTTCGTTTCATTGTTTTTCAATAGCTTTCCTGCTTTCCTCTTCTTTCTCCCTTCCTTCCCGTCTTTTGGCTCTCGCTCCAGGAGCGCCGCGACGATGGAGCCGGAGCAGCTCCCTCCGCCAGCGAGCGGCCTCTTCCTCGAGGTGTCGTTCAGGAGGCTGCTCGCGTCGTGCGAGGGCATCGTGCACGGCGTTGTGAGTGGCGTCGACGATGCGACGACCGTCGTCGCTGCCGCTCCGTCGATGCTCGCGGTTCGCCCCGAGCTCGCCAGGGACTGGGCCACGAGCCCCGTGTTTCACCACGTGAGTAGATAGAAGACGGCGTTTTCTGTGTCTACGTCGAGAGAATGCGCATGTCGAAGCTCGAGAGTGGAAGTTTTGGGGAGGTGACGGGCGACGAATTCATCGTCATCGTTTTTTCCTTTCTTTTCTCTCTTGCTCTCAACCCCGACTGGAAGAAAAAAACAACAAACTCCTCTTCAAAAACAAACAAAAACCACCAGTACGTCGAGACCCTCCAGGAGCAGCTCGCGGACCTCGAGGGGGCCGCGCCGGCGAAGCGGTGAGGGGGAAAACATTTGACACTTTTTCGCTCTCCAAGCCTTCCCTCTTTCTTTTCGTTCACACTCACTTTTCCCTCCCTCTCTCTCCTCTCTCTCTCCCCCTCTCTCTCGTTCACTTTTTCAGCCCTTCCGCCCAGGTCCTCGCTGCCTACAAACGCCGCGCCGACGCGCTCTCGGCGAGGCTTAGGCCGCCCGCAGCCCCCCCTTCGTACTTGCTAGCGCTGGCGGGACGAGAGGAGGGTGGCGGCGCCGCCGCCGCTGCCGCTGCTGCCTCGACGAGGGCCGCTGCCGCGAACGACGGCGGCAGCGGCGGAAACGACGGCAGCGGCGGCGGCGGCAGCGATGACGACGAAACGCGGAACGAGGCCCGGAGGGCAGAGCTCCTCGGCCCCGGCGCCTCCTCCTCCTCCTCCTCCCCCCCCTCCTCCTTCGGCCCCGCCGTGCCCCCCGCCATGCGCCCTGCGGGGCCGCCCCCGGCCTCCCTGCGGGGCCTGGCCCCGCGCACCGCCGAGGAGGTCTCGACGCAGAGGGCGCTGCAGGAGACGCTGGCCGCGGACCTGGCAGGGCTGGCCAGGCGGCTCCGGACGAACGCCGAGGCGGCCGGCGCGGCAGTCGCGGAACGAGAGAGGCTGCTGCGCGCGGCGGAGGGGGCGCTGGACGGGGCCGTGGACGGCGCGAAGCGGAGCGTGGCCGAGGTCAAGGCCGTGTACTTTGTGTGAGTTTTTTTTCCTTCCGTTTTCTTTTTTCCCCTTTCTCTCTCTCTCGCCCCTCAAGCCTCTCACCTCTTCCTCTCCAAAATCGAAACTTGAAAAAATGACCGAAATGACGAACACCACAGCAACCGCCGCGGCTTCTGGGCCACGATGATGACTTTTCTGACGGTCGGCGCCGTCTTCACTGTGACCTTTGTCTACATCCGCGCGACGTCGCTGCTGGGCTTCTCGAGCAAGAAGGCCGCGGCCGCGGCGGCGAGGAGGGCGGCGGCGAGGGCGGAAAAGGCGTCTGCGTCTGCGGCGGCGAAGAAGGTAGGGGGCGGAGGCGCGGAGGCGACGGCGGCGGAGAAGGCGGCGGAGCCGGCTGCAGCCGCGACGAAAGGAGAGACATCAACGACGGCGGCGGAAACACAAGCACCAGCAGCAGCAGAGATAGCCCCTGACGCGTTCGCCGACGCTGCCCCCGAAGCTGCTGCCGCCGCCGAGCAGCCCGAAGCTGCTGCTTCTGCTCCTGATGTCGCGCCTGCGGATCACATCGAGCTCTGAATTGTAAGGAAATAAGAACGGAAAAACGAACGAAATGTTTTTACAGCCTTTCTCTCTCTCTTCCCTTCTCCCTACTCTCCACCACCATTGCTGATGCTCCTCGCCGCGGCCGACGCGGCCCTTGCCTCCTCCCGCAGCTCCTCCTCGAACCCCGCGCACATCTCCACGTACCTCGAGAGGTGCTCCTCGCGGAAAGATGGGTAGTCCCAGTCCTCCGGGAGGAGCTGCGCGCAGGCCGACTCTGACGACTCTGACCAGCAGTAGAGGAACGTCGAGATCTGCTCTCCTTCCTCTTCTCCGCTGCCCTCTGTTGTTCGTTCTCCGTCTTCTCTCGGCAGGAGAGTCGCAGTGACGTCGTGCTTGTAGTACTCTTCCCCCTCGAAGGCTGTTTTTGTTGCTTCCGTTTTTGTATTAGCAGAAAAAGAAGAAAGGTTGAGAGCGGAGCAAGGGACGAGGAGGGAGGCTCTCTCTCTTTGTCTGTTGTTTTCGTCTCCTTCTGTCTTGCAATTACCGTCGAAAACCATCATCTCGTCCTCGGTGAGGCACGAGAGCACCTGGAAGGATTTAAAAGAGAGAGAAAGGAGCGAGAGGAGGAAAGAGGGTTTTTGAGTTCTAAAGATAAAGCCCCGACCCCTTTCTCTCCTTCTCTTTTATTCCTCTCTCGTTTCACCTTGCCGACGACAGAGTCCGTTTTATTCCCGGGCACCGTCGCAGGGAAGACCTGCTTCTTGAGCGCGTGCCTGCGAAATCCCGTGATTCGAGCTGTTTCATGAAGGTGAGGTTCAAGAGGTCGAGGGCGAGGGCATTGAGATCGAGGGCATCAGAGGTCGAGTTTTGCGTGTGCTTTCTCTCCTCACTTTCTGGGCCCGTCTACTGAGCTCCTCTCTTACCTGGTCTCTGCTCCGGAACGCGCTTGATTAAGCATTTGAGGACCTCCTCAGCCATCAGCGTGCCGTAGACGAAGCAGTTGGACATTTTCGAGTTTTCTTCTTTGCCTTTTTTTTTTTGACCTTCAAGAGTGAGAATCGAAGAACTAAGAGAACGGAACACTTTTCTTTTCTGTTTCGCTTTCGAGAGAAGCCTGTGCTTCCTCTTCCTCGCTGGAGGATCTCAGCACAAGTACACCATGGCGTCGACAGAGGCAACTCCAGCGTGCTGCTACGCTTGCCTGTCGCCGCTGCCCGCCGGCGAAGAAGCAGCAGCGACTGCGGCAAAGACAACCGCGAAGACGACGACGACGACATCGCTGACGAATGCCTCGTCGTCGTCTCAGCCTCCGCAGCCCCCACCCCTGCTTCCCCCAGCGCTCGTCCCCGCAGGTCCGTCCAACAGTGTCGAGGGACTCTGGCGCAAGCTCCCGTGCGGATAAAATGACCGTGCGAGTGCGCGCTGAGGCATGAAAAAAGGAGGAAAACCTTCGTTGCGATGGCGAGTTTCGTTCTCTCGACCCTCACCCTTCACCTTTTCTCTCTCTCTCTCTCTTTCTCTGTCTTCCTTCTAACACGAAAAAAACATAAAAAACAGGGATGGAGGAGTCGTTCATGCTCGTCGCGGGAGAGGCGTCACAGATGCTCGTCCGAGGAGGAACAACAACGACGGGAGCTGCTGCTGGAGGAGGGCGCTTTGGCGGCAGACCCTCCGCTCCGCCTCCTCCTTCCAACGCCGCCCCCGCTGCTGCCTCCTCCTCCTCCACCGAGCGCAGCTTCATCCCGCGCACGCCCCTGCACTCGCACTTCCAGTCCCTTGCCGTGGCCTTCGAGCTCGCCGCATCCTGCAGCTCCTCCGCCGCAGCAGCGGACGGTAGCGAGGGAGAGGGGGCTGAGGGCCCCCTCCTCCCGCCGCTCTGCGGGGACTGCGCCTCGCGCGTCGCGGCCGAGCTCGAGCTGGAGGCCAAAAGCGCGCTCGAGGAGGCCTCGCTGGCCGAGGAGGCGCTCGCGAGGCTGCAGGCCGAGGCGCAGGAGGAGCGCGAGGCCGAGAAGACAAGGGAGAGAGAGGAAGAGGGCGGCGCTCCTCCTCCCTCGAGCGGCGGCCCCTCCCCTTTGCCCCCTCGCGAAGCAGCAAGAGCGGCGGCCGCTGCCGCCGAGCGCCGCGCCGCCGACGCGGCCTCGGCCCTGCGCTCGGCGAGCCTCGACGCCTCGCAGGCCGCGGCCGACGCCGCCGCGATAGACGCCCTGGAGCACGCCTACTGGCTCGAGCTCGACGCCGCGCTGGCCGCCGCGGCCCTCGCCGCCGACGACGCCGCCGCGACCGTGAGCCGCGCCGACCGCGCCCGAGCGGGCCTCGAGGCGCTCAGGCCGCGGGACGCCATCTGCGACCTGCACCGCATCTGGCTCGACGACGCCGAGGGCGGGGCGAGCGGGGCCTCCCCCCCCCCCTTCCCCTCCGCCGCCGCCGCCGCCGCCTCCTTCGCGACGGTGGCGGGGTGCAGGGCGGGGAAGGGCGCGGGCCTGGGGTGGGGCGAGGCCAACGCGGCGCTGGGCTCGGCGGCGCGGCTGCTGGCGACGCTGCTCCGGGTGCACTCGGCCCCCGCCCCCCCCGGCTCCCCGGGCGGCGGCGACGAGCGCGGCGGCCCGCGCCCCGTCCCCCGCCCCCGCGCCGCGCGCCTGCGCCTGCTGCCCGCGGGCTCCACGCCCCGCGTCGTCGACGCGCGCTCGGGCGCCGTCCACGACCTCTTCGGCCCGGTGAACAAGCTCTACTGCGCGTCGTTCGACAGGGGCGTCGCGCTCTTCGCGGGGGGGGTGCGCGACTTCGCGGTCGCGGCCGCCGCGGCGGACGAGAGGAGGCTGAGGAGGCGGCGGCGGAGGAAGGGGCTGGGCGGAGAGGCGGTCTTCTCGCTGCCCTACGAGATCGAGCCCTCGGGCGAGCGCGTCGCGGGGCTTTCGCTGCGCCTGATGCTCAACAAGGACGCCCGCTGGTCGCGAGCGCTCAAGTACCTTCTCGCGGACCTCAAGTGCTGCGCCGCGTGGTCGGCGAGGGAGCGCGCGAGGCGGTTCCGAGGGGAGGAGGGCGAGGGAGAGGGAGACGAGGAGGAGGAGGAGGAGGAGGAGGAGGAGGAGGCGGGGACGGAGCGCGCTGCTGCTGCCGCCGGCCCTTCTGCGTGAGGAAGAGGAGGATTCCTTCTCTTTCTTGCCTCTTTCTCGCATGTAAAACGCTTGTGAGCATTATCGCCGCTGTACCATCATCCCCGCCTGCGTGTCGAAACTGGTCACGGGGGAAGTAAGAAGGAGAGGAGGGGAGGACTCCTCCTGGAGGTAGGAGGAGGTCGTTCTCTTTCCTCACCTCCACACCTCGATAAAGCGAGGAGGACAGAAAGCGAGGACGGAAAGTGCGTTGCTCCTGCTCTTTCCTCTCGCAATCTCTCCTCATCTCTCTGCTGGCTGATCGCGCTCTGGTGTGACCCCTGCCTTCGTTGACGCATTGCTGGCTAAAAAGAGGAGAAAGGGCTCTTCAAAAGAGGAAAAAAGGAAGGATAGAGAGAGAGCAAGGCGTCTCGATTGAACAAAAACCTCTTCCTCTTCTTCAACTTTCGACAAGGGAAGTCGGCGCATAAAAGAGCGTGCTTTCATTTCCGACGAGCACGATGCGATCGGCCCTGTCTTCTCGGGTGCACCGGCGGGTGAGAGCGCCGCGGAACGCGGAAACGAGCACGAGAAAGGCGGCAAAGATTGCTGCATCGGCGCCGCCATCACCGCTCGGTCATCGTCGCTCGACCTCGACCTCGACGTCGGCAACGGCAGACAGCAGCAGCAACGACTGCGACCAGCAGCCGCCGCCCCTGACGATCATCCCGGAGGCCCCGCCGGCGGCCCTGGACGTCGAGGCCGAGGCCCTTGCCCCGGAACAGCTCCTGAACGCCGCGGGAGGAGGGGCCGACGAGGCAGCAGCCGCAGCAGCAGCCGCTGCTTCTTCTTCTTCTCCTTCCGCCGCCGGCGCCTTCGAGGTTCCTTCGCTGTCGTCGCCTTCGGGCTCGGCCGCCTTTGCTCCTCCGGAGACTGTTGCCGCCGAGTCGCCGCCTCCTCCTCCCCAGTCCCCGTCCAGGCCTCCTTCGCCTCCGAGGGATTCTTTGAGACCCCTGAGGTGGCTGTCGTCGCTCCTGTCGCCGGACAAGGGCGCGCCGGCTCCGCCCTCCGTTCCTTCTTCTTCTCCGTCGTCGTCGCCGCCGTCTCGCGCCGCTTCTGCTTCCGCCTCGTCTCCTCCGACCTCGTTCTCGACCGTGACGCTCAGCACCGACTCCGACGACGAGGGCGTCGCCGCCTCCGCCGCCGCCACCGCAGCGGCGGCGGCAGCAGCAGGAGCAGCAGCAACCGCAACAGTAGCTGGACCCCCGCCTTCCTACGCCCCCGTCAACTTCGAGGCTGCCGCGGCGTTTGGCGGCGGCGCTGCAGTTGCCGCCGAAGGCGGCGAAACCTCCTTCTCTTCGTCGTCGGCGGCCTCGTCTGATTCTTCCGCCGACTCGTCTCCGCTCTCCGTCACCCTGCCCCCGGCGGCCGTCGTGACCCCTCCACTGATTGCCGAGGCCCCGGACGTCCCCGCGGCGACGGCGAACGCCGCGGTCGCCAGCTCCTCCGCCGCCGCCGCCGCCGGCAAGGGCGGCGGCGCGAGCGCAGGCGGCAGCGGCCACGGCGGCGCCACCAGCAGCGCCGCCACCGGCGCCGTCGCCGCCGCCGCCGCCGACGCCGGCGACCAGGGAGGCGACGCCCCGGACCTCGGCAGCGTCTGGGGCCTCGGCGTGCTTGGCCTGCTCTACGTCCACCACTCGACGACGGGGTTCGCGCTGCCCGCGCTGCTGCCGCTGATCTCGCCCGACCTCTCTCTCTCGGACGTGCAGGGCTCGCTGCTGACGGCCGGATACACCGTGCTGTACGCGCTGGCGCTGATCCCGGTGGGGCTCCTGGCCGACAGGGCCGACAGGCCGCGCATGCTGGCCGGCGGCGCGGCGCTGTGGTCGCTCGCGACGATCGCCGCCTCGCGCGCGCAGGGGTTCGGCGAGCTGCTCGCGCTGCGCGTGGCGTTCGCCGCGGCCCAGGCCACGCAGAACCCGATCTGCTTCTCGCTGATACCGGAGCTCTTCCCGCGCGAGCGCAACACGGCGATGGCCGCCTACAACGCGGCCATCTACGTGGGCAGGGCGCTGTCGTTCGCCGCCGTGATCGTCGCCGGGCGGCTGGGGATGGGCAACGTCTCTGCGGGCGCCGCCAAGGGAGCCGGCGACGCCGCGGGCGCTGCGGCGTCGGCCGCCGGGGCCGCCGCGGGATCCGTCGCGAGGAACATCGGCGTGACGATGGTGCCGCTCGACAAGCTGGACCTGTCGCAGGTGTCGCTGCTCTACACCCAGGGTGAGAGGAAGAAGAACAAGGGTTTTGAAGGAGAAGGAAGTTTCGAAAAAAAAAGTCTTTCGGAAGGAAGTAAAAAAAACTTTGAAAGAAAAAAACTCACGTTTTCCCCAACCTTCGAAAAAAAATCCAAACCCCTATCTCGACCAAAAACAGGAAACATGGCCGCGATCACCCCGATCTACGACTACGACTTCACCATCCTGCACAACGTCGTGACCGAGGCCTCCTGGAGGCAGCTGCTCTTCTGGCTGGGGCCGCCGGGGCTCGTCGTCGCCGCGCTGGCGCTGCTGACGCTCGACGAGCCGAGGAAGCCCGGCTCGGCGCCCTCGGGAGACCCGTTCGCGTCGTCCAAGTTCATCAACCCCGCCACCAGGGCGATGTCGCGGTCGCGCGGGGACAGCTTCGTCGAGAGGGGCGCCGCGGCGCGGGCCAAGGCCGGGGGCGTCAGAGGCGTCGGGGGCGGGGGGGGCTCTGTCGTCTCCGTGGCCCCCATCGCATCCGCCGCCCTGCCCCCCTCCTCCTCCGTCGCCGCCCTCGTCGCGACCGACCCGAAGCCCTCCGCCTGGGAGTCGGTGAGGGCGCTCTGCTCCTCGCGTGCCTTCCAGGCGATCACCGCCGCGGCGGCCATCAACGACGTTGGGTCGTGGTCGCTCGTCGCGTTCCAGGCCACCTTCTACCAGCGGGTTTACGAATTAGGGCCCGAGACGTACGCTCCGGCGCTGGCGATCATCCTGCCTATCGGGGGTATTCTCGGGGGCGTCGGGGGCGGGTTGCTCGCCGACGGTGCGTTTTTTTCCCTTTTTCCTTTTCGGGGTCTCGAGGTCGGCGGCGAAGTCTAAAAAGACAAAAAAAAACATCTTCTTCTTATCCCCTCTTTCTCCTCCTCTCTCTCCCCCCCCCTTAAACCATTTCAGGCCTGTCCCGCTCCGGAGGGCGCTACCTCCTCACCAGCGGCGCCACACTCCTCGCTGCGCCCGTGCTGGCCCTCAACATCCTCGCGCCGGACCCGCGCGCGTCGTTTGCCGCCTTGCTCGTCGGCTTCGGGCTCTCCGAGATGTGGCGCGCTCCCGCCGCGGTGATGGTCCGGGACGTGTCCCCTCCGGACCTGGGCTCGACGGGTTCGGCGGTGCACCTGTGCGTGCGGAACTTGGTCGGGGGGCTGGGGCCGCTGGGTAAGTTTTTTTAAGTTGTATGTTTCGAGTTTTTTCCTCGTCCCCCCTTCCTTTCCTCTTCGCTCTCTCACCTCCTCTTTCTTCAAAAACAACACCAAAAAAACGAAAAAAACACCCCCCCCTACTCACTAGCCGTCGCCCTCCTCCAGGAAAAGGTCGGCCTGCAGTCGGCGATGCTCCTCGTCCCCGTCTGCTACGCGGGATCCGGCGTCGCCTTCTTCTTCGCCGAAAAGGTGCTCGCGGCCGAGAAGGCCGAGGCGAGGGAGGCGGCCGCGAGGCAGGAGCGGAGGGAGCTGAAGAAGGTGCGGAAGGAGGGCGCCGCGGCTGCTGCGATCGTGGCCGGGAGACGGGGAGGAGACTCGAATTCTTCTGCCGGGCGGTGAATATGCTGTCCTGTTCTTCTACCTTCCCCTGTTGTAAAAACGCAAGAAAAAAACAAGAAGAAAAAACAAGCACAAAAAGCAACAGAGGGCTCGAGCACAGAAAAGGTAGTTGAATCCCGACCTCGGGAAAAACAGACCGAAGGCGAGAGAGAGGGAAAAGGGACCTCTCTTTCGCCATGCGCCGCCGGTGGATTGCGCTGCTCAGCGCGGCGGTCCTCTTCTTCTTCAGCACGGCGGCGGCGCGAGCCGAGATCGCGCCGACGGCGGCGGTCCCGGAACAACAACAATGGACGGCGTCGGCGTCGGCGACAGCGGCGGCGGCGGCATCATCGTCGCAACTCTCCTCCTCTTCCTCCTCTACGTCGCCGCGGCCAAGGCCAAGTCTTGCACTCGCAACGACCCCAAAGTCGCACCGCCGCTTGCTAAGATGCGACTCGCACTCGATGGTCTCGGCATCGGCAAAGGTGCTATCCGATCCCAAGGGAAATCGTGGCCGCGCCGACCTCTTCCGCTCGCTCAACTCCACAGCGTTCAGCGTCTCCACGGAGGGAGCGATCAACGACCGCTGCAGCCAGGCCGACCCGATCATCGACGCCAGCTCCACGGAACCTTTAGAAAACAGGCTCGTCATTCACGAGAGGCCGTGGACGGAGAAAGAAATCATCAACACGGCCCTGCGGAGGAGAGGGGTTCGGGTCGCCGCGGGCGTGCTGACCGAGTACGACCTCGCCGCGGCCTCGCCGCTGCTGCTGCCGTCTTTGATACGATTCAGGCCGCTGAGCGACGTGCTCCTCGGCAACGAGGTCTCCAGGGTCATGGACGTCTTCTCCGACGGAGAGATCCCAGCGAACTCGACGATCAACGGCCTGCCGCGGTCTGTCGAGCGACTCGAGACTGTCGTCGCGTCGGCGTCGGGCGCCTTGATGCGGAGGACCATCAGCCCGCGCGGCCTCCGGGAGATGCTCTCCCGGCCCGAGCTGGTGCTTCTGGCCATGGCCGCCGCCAACCGCACTCTGGCCCCCGGGACCGACAACGCGGCCAAAAACCTCAGGATCACGAAAGACGAGTACCGCGCGTTTCTGATGCGTGACGCCGACGTCGAAATCTGCAGGGACCGCCGAGTGCTCGTCGGCGACGTCTTCGCGCCTGTGGACCGCCTCTTCGCCGCCTCCGACACAGACAACGACGGGAGGCTCGACGCCTCGGAGATCAGGCGCTCCAACCTGACCGACGCGGCGACGGTGTGGATCCTGGCGGGCGACACCGACGGCGACGGGATGCTTTCCGCGCAGGAGCTCGCCAACGGCCTACCGCAGTTTCGCGACCTGCAGCCGCGCAGCGGCATGCAGCGGGCTTTGCCGGAGCATCTCAGGAGGATCCGGGAGACGGCGGGGCTGGCGGCCGTCGCGTCCTATGACGTCGATAAGGACGGCAGGCTCGCGCTCGAAGAGATGCGCGTGCACTCGAGCGACTTCACGAGGAGGAGCATGGGGCAGACGATGGTGCCGGTGTGGTACGAGGATTTTTTGGGGTTCTTTTTCTTCGGGTTCTCTTCTTCGTTTTTTTCATCATTTCGCTCTTGCCCGCGCCCCCTCGTTTTTTTTCCTGCCCTGGTCCTCTCTCCGCGCTGCCTCCTCCTCCTCCACCTCCTATTTCGGGAGAAAACCTGCTCACCATCTTTCTCGTGTCCTCTCCTCGCGACAACAAGGACAACAACAAAAACAAAAAAACTCCCTCTCTCACAAACAGGGCCTTGTCGTGGCACGTCGCGCTCATCTCCGTCCACATCACCAGGAGGGAGGCCGCGACCCTCAGGCAGGAGCAGAAGGCCTCGAGGCTGACGGATTGGGAGGTCGTCAAGGCCTCCAAGGCCGCGTCCGAGCAGCTCGAGCAGAAGGGGCGGCAGCAGGAGAACAGCAACAAGGAGCCCGCCGAGGCCTTCCCATCCCTGTTTGCCCCGCAAGACGCCGCCGCCTCGGCCTCGTCAAACTTCACTTCCTTTGTCTACGATCAACCCACCGTTGACGACTCCGCGGCTCTGCGCTCCTTCATGATCTCGCAAGCCAACTTCACCATGAGCGCCAGGGCGGCGCTCGCCGCAGCCGCCGCCGCAGGGATGTCCTATGCGTCGGGCAGCGCCTCCGACCTCTCGGCCGGGTTCGACGTCTGGAGCCGCGGCGCGAACCACGAACTCACTCAGAAGGAGTGGGTTGATTTTTTCGCGACAGTCCACAGCACCGGGGCGAGGGCGTACTGGATGATCGGGAAGAGGGCCGGGCCCGGGGCCGTGACGCCAGAGTGCTGCGGTGAGAGAAGAGAGAGTTCTGTTTTTCTTCAGTTTTTTTGCTTTCTTCAGATTTTTCTCACTCAAAGTTTTTCGCCCCCGAAACTCACTCTTCTTCTTTTCCCTTTCTCCCTCTCTCTTCTCCCCCAAACACCGAACATGAAACCAGGCGTCCTCGCCCCCGGGCTCGTCGAGATAGCGAAAGTGATCCCGCAGCACTGGGGTGCCTCGCCAATCGCGCTCCCGGTCGAGCGCGCAGAGGCCGACGCCGTCCGCTTCGACTGCGACGGCGACGGGATCAAGGCCCCGGCGCTCCCGATCCCGGTGCGCGGCGGAAGCAGCGACGACAAGGGCACGGCGACTTACAGCGCGGCGACCGCGGAGGGAAGGGACGAGGCCGCGCTGACCTACATGGATCTCTTGCAATGGGGCATCCTCAGACTTGGCGTGTTCTGCGACGTGCTGGCGCCGGTCAATGCGATGACAGGCTGAGCAGGAAAGAAGGAGCCGAGGAGGAGGAGGAGGAGGAGGAGGAGGAGGAAGAAGAAGAAGAAGAAAAAGAAGAAGAAGAAGAAACGCCGACAACACTTCTTCCCCCATTATAAAACAATTCAGATAGGATAAACGAAGAGACGCAAGGAGACGGGGGGAACGATGACGCGGAAGCGTCGCGCGCGGAGTCGGCTGGTGGATGTGAATTAACACAAATAACAAAAAAAATGAGTCGGGTCGAGTTTTCATTGTTTTCTCTTTTTCGCCCCGCTCTCTCCATCAAGTTCGCTTCTCTTCGCGCCTCTCCTCCCACAGGCTGCTCGCGCGCTCTCTCGTGAGAAGCGCCCGTGGCTCTCACAAGAAGCACAGAGCGCGCTCCACTCACCATGCGCTCGTTCGTGGGGAAGGTGCGCCGCGAAAGAACGAGGAAAAGGCACGCTTCGAAAGTCGTCAATTGATCGAGCCGCCGTCGAGACCTCTCGACCCCGACCTCCTCCTTCCGCTTTCTTCCTCCCTCTCTCCATAACAGACACGACCCCACTTTTCTCCGCCTCTCCGCTCTCCCACCCCCCCCCAAACAAAAAACCTCCTCAGGTCATCTCCACCGCGATGATGAAGACCGTCATGGTCGCCGTCGACCGCGTTGCCGTCGTCCCGAAGTACAAAGTGACCGTCCGGCGCACGAAGAAGCTGATGGCGCACGACGAACGCGGCGAGTGCCTCTTGGGGGACACCGTCCGCGTCGAGAGCTGCAGGCCGCTGTCGAAGAGGAAGACGTGGGTGGTGAGCGAGATCCTGAGGAGGGAGAGGACGCTCGGGGGAGGGGGAGGGGGAGGGGGGAGTGGTGGCGAGGCCGCTGCTGCCGCTGTTGCTTGTTCTTCGCCGTTCTCCTCATCCGCGTCCAGCAGTAGTAGCCGGGGCTTTGCCGCCTCTGCTGCTTTCCGTCGCTCCTCCTCCTCCTTGTAAAAAAAAGTAACATTGATCTCCCCATCCCTCAAGAACGAACTTAAAATTTTGAAAATGGATTCGGGAAAGAGACGCAGCGCCGCGAGAGTGTTTTGCCGTTTGAGCAGAAAACGAAGGTCAAAAACCACTTTTTGTTTTTTTTCCCCCTCAGGTTCGTCGTCGCCGTCGCCGCCGTCGAAACTCCCATCCATCATGCCGTCACTCCAACTCTCGGACGGCGGCGGCCAGAACAGGAGCAGCAAAAAGGTCAAGGCCGCTCGCCCGCTCAAGCCCTCGATCGAGCCTCTGCCCTCCGCCGCGGCGAGCAGCAACGGCAATGGAAGCGCCGCTCCCGTCCGAGATGGCGAGTCGGCCTTTTGCCGAGCGCTCGCCAGCGGCGACCCCTCGACGAGGCTCCGGGCCCTCGACGCCCTCGTCGCGTGGCTCGTCGCCAAGGGGAATTTGGATGCAAATGCCGTCACCAGGGACGACATGCGCAAGCTATGGAAGGGCATGTTCTACTCGTACTGGCACAGCGACCTCGCGCCGGTGCAGGTAAGGAAGGAAGGAAGATGCTAGCTAGTTCACTCGCCTGCGGCGGCTCGAAAACGAGGGAGGAACGACCAAGGCGCTGCCAACGACGACGGCTGGCCAAGCATCATCTTTCTCACACCCTCTCTTGTCTCTCCTCTATCAATTTTCCAACTCTCCCCCACAGAAGCAGCTCGCCACCCGGATGGCCTGTATCGCCGGGGAACTGCAGCCAGAGGTACATTTTTTTGAAGGAGACAATAAAAAGAAGAGACAAATTCAAAAAACCAATGCCGACCGACGTTTTCGCTCACCGCTCGACATCAAAAAAAACATTTTGTTGCAGCTCTCGGCCCTCTACCTCGACGCCTTCTTCGAGACCCTGGCGCGCGAGTGGTCCGGGCTCGACAGGCTCAGGCTCGACAAGTTCATGCTTCTGGTCCGATCCTTTGTGGGGGTGACGTTCAGCCTCGCGGCCGGGACGAGGACCGCTGCTTCAAGCTCCTCCGCCTCCGCTGCTTCTTCTTCCTCTGCCGCCGTCGCCGCTTCCTCGGCTCCGTGGTGCCCCAAGAGGGCCGAGAGGCTCCTGCGGCCCCTCTCCGAGGCGATGTGCCCCTCTCCGGGAGCCCCGCTCCTCTCCTCGGGGTCGGGGCTGGGGCTGCACCTCGCAGACGTCGCCGCGGGGGAGCTGCTCCGGGCCATCGCCGCCTCCTCTTCGAGCTCTTCTTCGAGCTCCTCCGCCCCTCCGACGTCGGCCTCCTCTTCTTCTCCCGCCGCTCAGGAGGGGATCCTCGCCGCGGTGCTCCCGTTCTCGCGCGCCGCGGCGACGACGCAGAGGCCCGAGCTCGCCACCAGGCTCTCTCGAGAGTTCTTCTCCAAGGTCGCCGATGCGATCCGCGAAGGAGGCGGCAGCGAAGGGGAGGAAAGCGGCGTTGGCGGCAAGAAGACCAAGAGGTCGCCCTCGCTCCTCTCGCCTTCGCTCGCGGCGCTCCTCTCGAAGCAGCTGCTGTCGCTGGAGTCGCTCCCCGAGACGCGCGCGAGGAACAGGGAGGTGCTCTACGCCGCCGCGGCGGAGCTGGAGGCCGCGGGCGAGGAGGCGAAGAGGGAGAAGAGGGAGAAGAGGGAGAAGAAGGAGAAGAAAAAGGCGGGGAGCGCCGTCGTCGCCGATGAGGCCAGCCCGGACAAGGAAAGCGCGGAGCAGCCGCAGCCGCAGCGAGGAGAGAAGCAGCCGAAGAGCAAGAAGCGCCCGGCCGCTCCCGAGGCGGCTGCCCCGCCGACGCCGCCGTCGGGCGGGCCCTCAAAGGCCGCCGAGCAGGCTGCTGCCTCTGCTGCTGCTGGCACTGCTGGAAGGGGCGCAACAGCAGCAGCAGCAGCAGCGGCTGCTCCCGAGGCGAAAAAGGCAAAGACGGCGGCACCGGCACCGGCAGCAGCAGGGCCGACGCCGCCGGCGCCGACGGCCGAGCAAGCCGCCGAGGAGCTCGCCCGCAGGGAGAAGAAGCGCGTCCGCTGGTCCTTCAAGTCCAACCTCGCGCACGCCGTCGGCGGTCCCGTCCCCCCCCCCCACGTGCGGACGCCCCCGGGCTCGGCCCCGCGCGGCTCGGCGCTCAGGGTCAAGGGGGCCGGCGCGGCGACGAGGAGGGCCGTCGCGGCGGCGGCGGCGGCGGCGGCGGCGGCCGAGGCCGCTCGGGCCGAGGCCGAGGCGGGGGGGAGCAGGAAGGGCAGCGCCCGCGCCCGCGCAGACGCCTTTTTCTAGAAGGAAGAAAAGCGAGGAGAGGAAACCGGCGCGAAGAAAAAAGAAAGCACTGAAACCCTGTGAAAACGAAAAGGAAAAAAAAATGGGGAAAAAACAAGGAGAAGAAGAATCACAACGAAGAAGAACGGAAAAACTCCCTCCCCCCTCTCTCCCTCCCCCTCTGTCCTTTCTCTCCTCCTCACTAAGCCACTTTCGCACCAAACCCGGCCCCGCCCGTCGACGCGTTCTCCGACAGCGTCCCCACATCGTACCCCCCGGCCCTGAGCCACCGCAGGTGGTCGATGGCGTCCTCGATCGGCGTCGCCGCGACGCCCAGGTCGGCGAGCGTCCCCGAGGCCGACGAGCCCGCCGGGGGACTGCCGACGCCGCCGGCGACCAAGTCGGCGCCGCACGCCTCCGCGACCGCGCCCTCGGAGAACCAGGGGTGCCGCAGCGGCCCCAGGGGCGCCCTGGAGATGATTTTCGCGATCCCCTCGGGGACGTGGGCCGTGGCGCGGGGCTCCCGCATCGTGTCGAGCACGAGGAGCGCCAGCTCCTTGAACGAGTAGGCCCTCGGCCCCACGAGCTCAAAGACCTTGTTCGCAGCGGTGGGAGACCGCAGCGTCGCCGCGGCCGCCGCGGCGACGTCTGCGGCGGCGACGGGCTGCCACAGGGCGGCCCCGCCGCCGACGAGCGGCACGGCGGGCATCGCCTTGGCGAGCTTCGCGATCTGGTTCAGGGTCGAGTCCTCGATGCCGACGCAGGGGCCGAGGCGGAGCACCGTCGCCCCGGCGCCAAACGCCTCCCTCGCCGCGGCCTCGCCCGCGGCCTTGGTCCGCAGCCTCTCCGAGGGCGAGGCCGCGCCCGCCCCGACGCACGAGAAGTGCACGAAGCGCTCGACGCCGGCCGGGGACCGGGCCGAGACGCGCGCGACGCGCTCCGCGGCGGCGACGTTGACGTCCGAGAGCGAAAAGTTCCTCGTCGCCTCCCGGGCGCCGATCAGGTTGAAGACGGCCGTCGACGCCTCCGTGGCCCTCGCGATGGCGGCCTCGGACCGCACGTCGAACCCCGGGAGCAGCACGACCTGCCCCAGGTCGCCGAGCGGCCTGAGGTGCTGCACCTCGAGGTCGTCGCAGCGGACGGGGAGCACGAGGCGGTGCCCCGCGCGGACCAGGGCGTTGCAGACGTAGCGCCCCAGGAAGCCCGAGGCGCCGAAGACGGTCACGGTGACGCCCGAGGTCTGTTTTGTTTTTTTCGGAAGGGGGGGGGGGAGGATGGCGGGTGCGTCGCGGGGGAGTCGAGGGTGAAGTTGGGCGGTTTCTCTCGAGGTCGCGGTTGCTTCGAGGTCGGGTTTTTTTTTCTTTCGCTCGATCGGTCTTTTGTTCGCTCCCCCTCTCTTCTCTCTCTCCATTCTTCCTCCTCTCTCTTCCTCTTCTGTTCACTCACACTCGACCTCCCGCCGGACCCGCCGCGCTCGCCCAGGCTCGAGCGCAGGGCGGAGTAGGGGGCCAGGTCCGTGGCGTAGCCTCGCGACGGCGAAGAAGTGGAAGCGAGGGCAGCTGCAGATGAATTGTGTTTGGTTTTCATTGAGAGGAGGAGAAAGAGTATTTTCTTGAGCTTTTGAGACATCTCTTCGATCTTCTACGTTCACAGCGGCGTGCACGAGACAGAGGAGCGGCCGTGGGGGTGCGCCATGCAGCGAGAGTAGGCACGAGGAGCCGGGGAAAGATAGGAGATGAGGGAGCGAGGGCACGGCGGGCGACGGCAGAGAAAGTATTTTCAGCTTTGGACTTCTGCTGTCTCTCTCTCGCGCGCGCGGGGACCGTCTCTTGCTCTCGTCCCCGCGCCGCAGAGGTAGGCAACGGTTCTCTCTTCACGAAATGAGAGTCGAAAACGGCTGCTGCTGCGCAAGAGCGCAGCGAGACGGACCTGCCGATGGGCGCCGCAGCAACGCCGCCGCCGACGACGACGCAGCCATCGTCGCTCGCCCAGCGAGCGCAGAGAGCAGCGGCGCTGCTGAGGCTGCTGCGGCTGCTGCTGCTGCTGCTGTCTGCGCCATGGTGACGGTGATGACGAGAGTGTGCTCTTGCTTTGCTCTCTCTCCCTTGCAGCTTCGTCTCGCTCTTTAAGAGGAAAAAGTGGGAGGGGGCGAGAAGAAAAAAAAACGCGATGCTCGCTCACTAAAAAAAAGAGAAACAGCTTTCGACTAAAAGAACAAAGACTCTCCGTTTTCGCCCTCTCAGCACCGCGAGCCCCCGCTACGATGCAGACCTCGGCCCGCGCCGTCCTCGACAAGGTAAGAGAGAGAACGGAGAGGAGGAAGGGCCAGCGAGCGAGCGAGAGAAGCAGTCGTCGTTGCTCGTTTTCCCATATGCCGCCTCTTCATCTTCGCTGCCCTCTTGCTCTCGAGCCGCCTCTGCTTCTCATGCAGAGGTGCTTCTCACCTCTCTTCCTTCTTCTTTCAACCCGTTTTTCTTAAAACAGGCCCGCGGCGCTTCGGGCGAGCTCGCTGGGCGGATCACCGGCATGCGCTTCGCCTCCGTTATCGCCGGGGCGGACAAGGTGTGCAGGAGGAAGAAGTATCGAGGAAGCGGAAGAAAATGCATGGCAAGACCGACGTGCCTCCTCTTTTTTCTTTCAATCTAACCGCCCCTTCTTTCCCACCTAAAATCGACAACAGGCGCCCATGTCCAAGATGGAGCCGACCGAGTACCTTAACGACCGCTACACTGCGATGGAGGAGAGGCTTGCGGTGAGTAGGAGCGGAGAAATGAAGAGCAGAGAGAGGGGAGCTTGGAATAAACCAACTCTTGTTCGGCCTCACGAGCGAGAAAACCGGCCGCCCTTGAATCAACCGTCGTTTTTTTCTTCGTTTCAAGTGCTCTGGTCTCACGGCCTCTCTTCTCTTTTACGCTTTATTCCACCCCCTAAACAGATCGTTCGCAAGCGCCTCAACCGCCCGCTGACTCTAGCCGAAAAGGTGAGTGAGATTGAAGGGAGGAGAAGAGGGAGAGAGGGGAGACGGGATGAGAGAGGAAGAGAGAGCTCGATCTCGAGGGCTTTTTTCTTTTTTTCTTTTTCCGCCCTAACGAGAGGGAGGCCATTTTTTTTCCTTCCTTTTTTTGCTCCTCGCTCGAGCTCCCTTGCGAATCTTTGCTCGCGCTCCTACCGCCCCCTTTCGGGAGAGACGAGAATATGAATTCGACTCTCAAAAAGAGGGAGAGGAGGGAAGAAGAGAGAAAAGAAGACAAGAGAGAGAGCAAGGAGCAAGTCGCTTCCTCTTCTCTCTCTGCTCTTTTTTCTTCATGACCCCGACCTCTTCCTGTTCTTTGCTCTTCCTCTTGTTTTTGCTCACCTCCCCCTTTCTCTCTCTCTTTCCCTTGCTCCAAAATCTCCAAAATCCCTTTTTAGGTTGTCTACGGCCACCTCGACGACCCCGAGGGCCAGGACATCCGCCGCGGCGAGTCCTACCTGCGCCTGCGCCCCGACCGTGTCGCGATGCAGGACGCGACGGCGCAGATGGCAGTCTTGCAGTTCATCTCCTCCGGCCTCCCTCGCACGGCGGTCCCCTCGACGATCCACTGTGACCACCTGATCGAGGGCACCACCGCCCCTCAGGACGACCGCGGCGGGGGCTTCGGCGGCGTCGCCGACCTCAAGCTGGCCGTCGAGACCAACCGCGAGGTCTACGACTTCCTCGCGACGGCGGGGTCCAAGTACGGGATCGGCTTCTGGAGGCCCGGGTCCGGCATCATCCACCAGATCGTGCTGGAGAACTACGCGTTCCCGGGAGGGATGATGATCGGCACCGACTCGCACACGCCGAACGCTGGTGAGGAAGGAGAGCATCGGATCGGAACTTTTTGGAGGAGTTTTTCTTCCCTTTTGAGGTTTTATTTTTGACCCAGACGCTCACGTTTTCCTCCTCCTCCTCCTCCCCCTCCTTCATTCTCTCTTCCAACCCCCCTTCCTCCCCCCTCCTCTCCCCCCCTACCAAGGCGGCCTCGGCATGTGCGCCGTCGGCGTGGGAGGCGCGGACGCCGTCGACGTCATGGCCGGCCTCCCCTGGGAGCTCAAGGCCCCGAAGGTCATCGGCGTCAAGCTCACGGGGACGCTCTCCAAGTGGACCTCCCCGAAGGACGTCATCTGCAAGGTCGCGGGCATCCTCACCGTGAAGGGGGGCACGGGCTCGATCGTCGAGTACTTCGGCGACGGCGTCGACGCGATCTCGGCCACGGGGATGGGCACGATCTGCAACATGGGCGCCGAGATCGGCGCGACAACGTCGATGTTCCCGTACAACAAGCGCATGCGCGACTACCTGGTGGCCACGGGACGCACCGCGGCCGCGGACCTCGCGGACGCGTTCGCGGCCAACCTGCGCGCCGACGAGGGGGCGGAGTACGACCAGATCATCGAGATCAACCTGTCGACGCTCGAGCCGCAGATCAACGGGCCCTTCACGCCCGACCTGGCACACCCTCTGTCCGAGTTCGCCGCGGCTCTGAAGAAGAACGGCTGGCCTTCCGAGTTGGGCGCGGGTCTGATCGGTTCGTGCACCAACTCGAGCTACGAGGACATGCAGCGCGCCGCGTCGGTCGCCAGGCAGGCCCTGGCCGCCGGGATCAAGGCTAAGGTTCCCTTCACGATCACCCCGGGCTCGGAGCAGATCCGCGCGACGATCGAGCGCGATGGTTTGGTCGAGGTCTTTGAGAAGCTCGGCGGAACCGTGCTGGCTAATGCCTGCGGTCCTTGCATCGGGCAGTGGAAGCGCACGGAGGTCGCCAAGGGTGAGTTGAGCTGGGGGGGGGGGGGGTATTTCTTCTTTCCGGGGTCGAGGTTGAGGTCGAGAAAGAACAGAAGAAGAAAAAACTCACTCCTCTCCTTTCAAAAAAAAAAAACTTCTTCAGGCGTCCCCAACTCCATCGTCACCTCCTACAACCGCAACTTCGCCGCCCGCAACGACGGAAACCCTGCCACGCACGCCTTTGTCACGAGCCCCGAGCTCGTCACCGCCTACGCCATTGCCGGCGACCTCTCGTTCAACCCGGAGGTCGACACGCTCGTCGGCGCCGACGGCAAGGAGATTTCGCTGACTCCCCCCGTCGGCGACGAGCTGCCGTCGAAGGGGTTCGACCCCGGGATGGACACCTACCAGGCCCCGGCTGACAAGCCCGACACGGCCTCGGTGGCCGTGGACCCGAGCTCGAACAGGCTGCAGCTGCTGGAGCCGTTCAAGAAGTGGGACGGCAAGGACCTCGAGGGTACGGATGAAGTTTTTATTTTCTCTCTCTCTTTTTTTGCTCCTTTCTTTCTCTCCCTTCTTTGCCTTTTTTGCCCCTTCCCCGCTCACCAACAACCTTCGAGCCTCTCTCTCCCTCTCGTCCCCTCCCTCCCCCGAAAACAAAAAACAACAAAGGCGCCCGCGTCCTCATCAAGGTCAAGGGCAAGTGCACCACCGACCACATCTCGATGGCCGGGCCGTGGCTGAAGTACCGCGGCCACCTCGACAACATCTCCAACAACTTTCTGATCGGAGGCCTCAACATCGAGAACGAAAAGGTCAACTCCGTCAAGAACCAGCTCACCGGAGAGTACGGCGGCGTTCCGGACGTCGCTCGCGCCTACAAGGCGGCGGGCGTCGAGTGGGTCGTGGTGGGAGACGAGAACTACGGCGAGGGCTCGTCGCGCGAGCATGCCGCGCTCGAGCCCCGCCACCTCGGGGCGCGCGCGGTGATCGTCAAGTCGTTTGCCCGCATCCACGAGACCAACCTGAAGAAGCAGGGCCTGCTGCCGCTGACGTTTGCCGACCCGGCGGACTACGACAAGGTCGGGCCCTTCGACAAGATCTCGGTCTTCGGCCTGACGACGTTTGCGCCCGGCGTGCCGCTGAAGCTGGTCGGGGAGCGGCCCGACGGCTCCAAGTACGACTTCGCCGTCAACCACACCTTCAACGACAACCAGATCACTTGGTTCAAGGCCGGCTCGGCGCTCAACGCGATGGGCGAGGCGAACGCGAAGAAGTAGAGGGAAAGAGGAGGAAGGGGGGAGGGAGAGTTTGTTTTTTGTTTTTAGAAAGGGAGGGAGAAAAAAGAAAGAGAGTTTTTTTTGTTCAGTTATGGGGGCAGAGAGAGAGAGATAGGGGGATGGAGGGAGAGACTTTTTAGGTTTTGTTTCCTTCTTCCTCAACGCTATGGGCGAGGCGAACGCGAAGAAGTAGAGGGAAAGAGGAGGAAGGGGGGAGGGAGAGTTTGTTTTTTTGTTTTTAGAAAGGGAGGGAGAAAAAAGAAAGAGAGTTTTTTTTGTTTAGTTTTGGGGGCAGAGAGATAGGGGGATGGAGAGAGAGACTTTTAGGTTTTGTTACCTTCTTCGATAGCGCTCTCTCCCTTTCGGAAGCGCGTCTGTTTTCGTTGGCGGCGCGCGAGAGAGGTGTGTCACTCGAAAAAAATCACCACACAGAATAAAAGTTTTCTTTTTCCCCCTTAAAAGAGAGGGAGGTCGTCGAGGCCGAGTTTTTTTTTTTTTTTTGGAGGCGACGATTCTCTCTTTTACTTTTTCATCTCTTCTTCTTCTTCTCTCTCTCTCCCTCTCTCTCTTCTCTCTCGTTTGCTTGTTTCGAGGGAGAGGGTCAGAAAGGCAGACAGAGCCTCCAGAGGCGCCTTCTCCTTGTCTCGGACGAGAAGCCCTCGTCTGGCAAAGAGGGCGTGTCGGAGAAGAGAGGAAGGAGAGAGAAGAACAAGGCTCCGGTGGCTAGACCGGGGGGAAAAGAGAGCGAATCGCCCCCGCTCGCCTCTCCTTTCTTGTGCCAGACCCCCCTTCCGCTCTATTCCGTGGGCGGGTGAGGCCGCATCGGACACAGCACCACCATGCAGGTCGATCCCAGCGGCGTCGCGGCCGAAGCCAACAACGACGTCGACATCAATATCGCGGCGGCCGACTCGTGCGGCGGCGACCTCCTCCCCGCTCCCGTCTCGATTCGACGGGAAGTCTTCGAGTTTGGCGCGCTCCCGGTGGCGACGTGGCTACCGCGCCTCGACTCGCCAAACGCGCTGCCGGGCTTGCTGGCTGCGCTGCTCGGCCTGGCGAGCGAGGCAGACAGACCGGGAGGCAGGCGTGAGTTTCGAAGTTTGTTTTCTGGATTGAGAGATTGAAAGAGGGCATCGATTCGATCGCCCGGCTTGCCAAGCTCAATTTATCTCTTTCGTTCTCTATTTTTTTTACAAACAAACAGGAATGGTGCCCCTCGCCGCGGTCGCTGACGTGCTCGGCACATCTCTAGATCACGTGCAGGTGAGAAAATCGGAGTAGGAGAGGGAGAAGAAAGGAGACAGAGAAGAGAAGAAAGAGAGAGAGGTGAAATGCTTCCTAGTCGACGTTTTTTCCTTCTTCCTCAACCTCTCCACCTCTTTCAAAAAAACTCTTCCTCTTCAAAGATCATCGCCGACGTGCTCGACTCCGTCGCCGACGAGGGCGACGCCGACCTCCTCGAGAGCGCATCAGCGACAGTGACGACGACGGTAACGGAGTCGACGCCAACAACAGCAGCAGCAGCAGCGGCAGCAGCAGCGGCGGCGGCGGCGAGCAGCTCGAACGTGACGACGCCGGCCGTTGCCCGCTCGGGCCCCGGAGCGGCGGGGGTCTCGGCGGTCGACGCCCACGCGCTCGCGCTCTTCCTGTGGGTCCAGCTGCACCTGCGGGCCGCGAGGAGGCCCGAGACGATGGACGTGTGGCCTCCGGGACCGGGGGAGAGGGCACCGGCGGGGGCGCTGGAGGCCGCGCCGGGAGAGCCGCTCTCTCCGCGGCGGGTCACCGCGGCGGCGGCGTTTGCGAGCGAGCAGCAGCAGCACTCGCAGCAGCACCACCACCACCACCACCATCATCACCACCACGGCTCCCACTCCACCGTCCACGTCTCCCACGCCCGCACTTCGCCTTTGGCGAGGCGAGAGCTCGCCGACCACGTCGCCGCCGCGAGGGCCGCGAGGGCCGGCTACCTCGAGCACGTGCGGCGCTCCGCCCCGGTGCTGCTGGCTTTGGTCGCCGACGCCCCGGGGGCCACCGCCGCCGCTGCTGATTCTGCTGCTTCCTCTGAAGCTGCCATGGACGGCGACGGCGACGGCGGCAACAGGGCGACGGCAGCAGCAGCAGCGTCCTCGTCGCCGCCGCCGCCGCCGCCCTCTTCTGCGCCGCCGGTCCCGACCCACAGCGCCCCGGCCCCGCCGCCGCCGGCGACGCTCACCGCCGCCGAGTTCGACCGGCTCGGGCTGCTCTTGCGCCCGGCCGCGGCCGGAAAGTGGTACAGGAGGAGGAGGAGGCGCCGGTTCGCGGCAAGGGAGGAGCCGAGGGGCGGAGCTGCTTCCGCAGCCGCTGCCGCCGCTGCTTTGGCAGCGGCGGCGGCGGCGGCAGCGGCAAACTCCGGAGGCGAGACCCCGATGGACGAGGACCTCCCCTCCTCCTCCAACGCCCAGGACCACAACGGAGACGGGAAGCCGCAGCAGGAGCGGCAGCGGGAGCGGCTCGCGCGCAGGCGAAGGCGGCAGGACAGGCCCGCGCCCACGCTCTCGTCGGTCGCGCCCGGCTTTGCCTGCGGCCCCCGCCCCTCGCCCTCCGCCGCCTCCCCGCCCTCCTCCTCAGCGCCCACGGGCCCGCTCGCGGCGTGGCTCCGCTCGGCAATCGGGGACGACCTGAGCCCCTCTGAGGCGCTGGCGTGGCCCGTCCCCTCCTCGGGCCGCGCCGGCCCGCGCCGCGCCTCCTCCTTCGCCTCGCCGTCCCCGCTCCGTCCCGCCTCCCTCGACGGCGCCCGGGGCGGCGGCGGCAGCAGCAGCCCGCAGCACACCCCGACGAACGCCGGGGCCGCCGCCGCGGCGGCCGCCCTCGAGGCGGCGGCCGCGGCACCTCCCGCTGGGGTCCTGGTGAGCGGCTTCTCCGGGGACGGGGAGGGGGAGGAGGCGAAGGCGGCGACGCCGGCAGCCCCGTCGCCCGTTGTCGCGGCGCCGCTGCCTCCAGCTGCGGCGTCGGCGGCAGCTGCCGCCGCAGCAAGCTACTCCTCTTCCTCTGATGACGACGATTTCGAATACGACTGGGAAGAGTGCGACGAAGACGAGGCAGAGGCCCTCGACGTCGACGGAGCCGTCGCCGCCGCCGCCGCGCCGGCCCCGAGAGGGGGTCGAAAGAAACTCGCCGCGCCGCCCCGACCACCCTTTGCGCCCTCGGTCGTGCCCGGCTCCGTGGACGTCGTCGGCGTCTGCCGCTCCACCGTGGCCCGCGGCGAGGCCAGCTTCCCCAGCGGCACGCTCCGCGTCGCCGACTGCCACGACGCGACCATCTACGCGCTCGCGCCGCTCGACCGCGCCGCCGTCGTCGCGTGCTCCGACTGCACGATCGTGCTCGGCGCTGTCGGCCGCGCGCTGCGGCTCGAGCGGTGCGAGCGCGTTCACGTCGTCGCCGCCGCGGCTCGAGTCTCCGTCGACTCGTGCCACGACTGCGTGCTGTCGCTGGGGACCAACGGGAGGCCGCTGGTGCTTGGGTCTTCAAGGGGGCTCAAGTTCGGGCCGCACTGTGCAGGGTAACAGAACGTGTTTTCCCCTTTGTGTCCCATTATTTTTTGCTTCCGGTGCTTTTCTTTCAACCCCTCTAATTAAAAAAAATTGCTCAACCCTTTTCCCACTTGCCTTTTTTTTCCTTCCACCCAAAAAAACACAAAACAAAACAAAACGCAGGTACGCCCGCCTCCGCGCGCATATGGCCCTCGCCGGGGTCACCACGGAGCCCAACAGGTGGGACGCGCCCTGCGGCGTCGGGAGGGAGCCAGTGCTCGCGCCGCCGCTGCCGTCGCCGCCGCCGTCGCCTTCGTCGCCCTCGACCGCCGCGGCCGCGTTTGCGTCGCCGTTTTCGTCCGCCGCCGCCGCCGCTGCGAGCAGCGCCGCGGGCGCGGCCCCGGCCTCGCTGCTGGAGCCCGACAAGTTCGCGCCGCTGGTGATACCGTTCGTGGGCGGCCCGGGACCGCTGTGCGGCGGCGCGGCGCTCCCCGACGGGTCGAGGCTCGCCGCCGACGCCGGCGCCCTGCTGGGGCTCGCGCCTGCGGCGGCGGCACACGCAGCGGCGCATGGACCGAGCCGCCAGCCCTCGGGAGGCGGCTTTGGCGGCGGCGATGAAAACGCCAACCCTACTGCCTCCGCCTCCGCGCTGCCGACGGCGACGGCGACGGCGACGACCTCCCCGGCCCCCTCCACTCCCTCGTCGCCCACGGCCGCCGCCGCCGCCGCCGCCGCGGCCTCGGCGCGCCTCGCCGCCGCGAGCCCCTTTGCGCTGCCGCGGCGGTACGCCGTTGCCCGCGAGCGCAAGGTGTCGGCGATCGCAGACCTGCGCTCGGCGGTGCGCCGGGCCGCGCTGGGCGAGCGGGCGACGGCCGAGCTGCAGGCGAGCATCCAGGCGCACTTCAAGGAGTGGCTGGCGTCGAGCGGGCACATGCGGCACGGTGAGTTTTTTCTTTCTTTCTTCTTCGAGAGAGAGGTCTCGAGTTGTCCAAGGTTGAAAGAAGAGAGAAACCAGAAAAATGCTCACTCTTCTCTCATCTTTTTCCGTCTATTTCTTTTCGACCCTCTTCGACTCTCACAAAAAAAATAACAGTCTACGACCTCGCGAGGCTCGAGCGCGAAGAGGCCGGCGGGAGCAGCAGCGGAGGCGGAGGAGGCCGGGCGTGAGGACTTCTGTGTTTTTTTCGGTTTTGTTTTACTTCTCCTTCTCTTTCCTTTTTTCTCCGTCCGAATTTCTTTCCTTTTTTTGTTTCCCACGAAAGCCGCTCCCGCGCGCGGCACCCTACCCTAGAACAGAATTCAGAGAGAGCGAAGGAGCACGAGAGAGAGAACAGAGTCAGTTTTCGTCCCCCCCACCTCCCCCAGAGTGCAATGAGAGAAGAAAAAACAAAAACAAAGCGAAGTCTCCCGAGACTCGATAACACTTTTTGCTTTGACTTTGAAAAGGGAAAAGGAAGACGTCGCTGTCGCCGTTCGCCTTTCGCCGCTTCCCGCTCGCCGCTCGCCGCTCGCCGCCATGGGCCTCCTCCGCGGCCGCCGCGGGATCTCGATTCTAGCGGCGGCGATGCTGGTCACGGGGACTCTCAACACCATCGCGACAAAGCTCCAGGTGCGATGATCTGACAAAGGCTCCATTCGACATTTCGCCCCGCCGCCAGAAGCACCTGAGCCCTTTTTTCCTCTCTCTGACGACGCGGGCCCCGCCATGCGCGTCTTCTACTCCCTAGCGAGCCGTTTGCGTGCCGCCAAAAAGCTTCGCAGGCGCGGATAACGCGATGGGTGATTGGACCATGCGATCGACGTCGTCGTCGTCGTCGAAAAAAGACTCACGCTTCACTCGACCCTCCTCCTTCCTCTCTTTTCTTCCCTCCTTCAGGACACCACCGTCGTCGGCAGGGACCCCAAGACCGACCAGCCCGTCTTCTTCTACCACCCGGCGCTCCAGTCTGCCTTTATGTTCTCCGGCGAAGCTCTCTGCCTGGCCTTACACGCCCTCCTTAGCGCCAAAGCCAAGAGAGCCGCGGCCGCCGCGGGCCGGCCTCCGCCGCGCAGGAAGGCCACGCGGGCGACGATCGCGGCCTTCGCCGCCCCGGCCTTCCTCGACGCCGCGGGCACGACGCTGATCAACGTGGGGCTGTTCTACACCGCAGCGAGCACCTATCAGATGCTGCGAGGGACGTTGGTCGTCTTCGCCGGCATCTTTACGGTGACCTTGCTGAAAAGGAGGCTGCACCTCCACCACTGGCTGGGGATCGTGCTCATCACGGCCGGGGCCGCCCTCGTCGGGGCTTCTTCGGTTATCTACGCGGCGCAGGCCGAGACCTCAGGCAGGATCAGCGCCTTTTATGCGCTCGCCTTCTTCTCGCCCTCCTCCTCCTCGTCGTCGTCGACGAACCCGCTCCTGGGAGACCTCCTGATCGTGGGGGCGCAGGCCGCGACCGCGCTGCAGTTCATCACGGAGGAGAAGATGCTCTCGAGGCACCGCGTGCCCGCCCTCCTGGCGGTCGGTTTGGAGGGGGCCTGGGGCGTGTGCCTGTGCGCCGTCGCGCTGCCGGTGCTGACCCTGCTGTCGGCGGGCCTGAGCCCTTCGGAGGCCCTCGCGCACCCGTCGCGCGCCGCGCGCGTCGTCTCTCGCGCGGCCGCCGAGGCGCTGGCCCAGCTCTCCGCCTCGCCGCGCCTCAGGCTCTCGACGGCGGCCACCGTCCTCTCCATCGCGGCCTTCAACTTCTTCGGCGTCTCCGTCACGAAGCGGCTCAGCGGCGGCGCTCGCGCGGCCGCCGACGCCGCGCGGACGCTGCTCGTCTGGGGCGTCAGCCTCGCGCTGGGCTGGGAGCGCTTCCACGCGCTGCAGGTCCTGGGGTTCGCGGTGCTGCTGGCCGGGTCGTCGCTGTACAACGAGCTGATCCGCGGGTGCCTGCCGCCGGTGGGCGCTCATCGAGCCGCGGAGGCTTCGTCCTCTTCGAGGCAGCGGCAGCGGGCTGGCAGCGCTGCCGGGCACGGGACCCGAGACCACCACCACCACCACAGACACCACGGCAGCCACAGAAGGCCCTCTTCCGCCGGGGACGCTGCCGCCGCCGCCGACGTCGAGAAAGGGGGGATGCTGCTCTCGGAGCCGCTGCTGCCCCCCGCGCAGAGAGGAGGGAGGAGAGGCGCGCTTGCGGAAGGGGAAGAAGAGGAAGAGAGAAACGGAGGAGTAGAGGTCGAAAACTTGGACCAAGTCGTTGCCGCCGCCGACGCTTCTGCCTCCTCTTCCTCCGAGGATGACAAGGGAGCACCCGGCTCCTCCTCTTCTCCGCAACAGCAGCAGAGGAGAGCGCGCTTCGCACCCAACCACGAACAGCCGCCCCCGGCGACGCTCTCGATGCCCCCGCGGCCGACGCCGCCCTCGTCGTCGGCGGGGCTGCCGTCGCTGCTGAATCCTTCCCCTTTGGCGAACCCGGAGGGCAGCGTCGCCCCTCGCCCCGGGGGGATCCCTTCCTCCCGACCCCTGCCCGCGGCCGCCTCCCAGCACCGGTATCGTCAGCACCACCGGTACACGCTCGCGCGGTCGATGCGGCTGTTCCCCCCCGCCGCGATGTCGCCACACTCGCTGGCGAGCCCCTTGCCCTCGGGGGCGAGGCCCGGGGAGAGCTACTGCTACAGTCCCGGTGGATCCGAGGACCGAGAGCTCGACCAGGCTCTGTGGGGGGGGGGCTACCTCGACACGCCAGACGCGAGCGGGCGCGGAGGGTAAGATTTTTGGTTTCTTAAGAACCCTGCTTTTTTTTAACCTTTTTTTTCGAGTTTTGGGTTTCTTACTCTCTCTCTCCCTTATCATCCCCGCCGAAACTCTTCGCAGGAACGCCGCGGCGGAGGCCCTGGCAGCCGCAGCTCCAGAGGCGACAGCAGCGGCAGTGGCGGCAGCAGGCGCGGCGGCGGCGAGGACGGAGGCTCCCGGGAGCGAGGCCGGGAGTGGGAGCGAAGGGGGCGAGCAGCAGCGGCGGTGAAGAAGGGCGGCGGCAGCTGCAAAAATTGAGAGAGGGCTGCGGTTTCCTCTTTCTTGTTCATTGCTTGTAACATCGAAAATTCCAACAACAGTTGGGATTCCAACAGTCTAGTCGCTGTGAGTTGGCGCGGTGACAGCGCTCGCGAGTGAGAGGAAGAAAGAGAGACGGGAACTCGTTTGTCATTTTTTTTTGCCGAGGCAGAAGCACACGGCTCGAGAAGCTGTGTGGGCCACAAGAGCGACGGGCGCTCCGAGCGAAAAAGAAAAAAACGAAAAAACTTTTTCCTGGCCTTATGCAGTTCACTTTTTTTCAACAACTCCGACAGAAGAACTTTCCTCCCCCTTCCGTCCACCTTCCGTCCTCTCCCTCTTTGCCCCCTCTGTCCCACAAAACAACAAGCAACCATGGCCGACTCCATCGCCACCTCCAAGCTGGCAAAGTACCCCTTCCTCCCCTACTTCAAGGGCGAGAGCCTCCGCATCTGCGTGACGGGTGCCGGTGGCTTCATCGCCTCGCACCTCGCCAAGCGCCTCAAGGCCGAGGGGCACTACATCGTCGCCTGCGACTGGAAGCGCAACTCGTACTTCGCGGTGAGTTTTGTTCAGTGAAAGGGAGGGGAGAGAGAACGAGAGAGCAGAGCTGCGAGAGAGAGAGAGAAAGGAGCTAGGGGAATGGTTTTTTGCCTCTCGCTTCTCGCTCGGAAACTTGCCGCTGTGGCCGGTCGTCGGTGGCCGAGAGCGAAATTTGGTTTCGAGCTCGCGCGCGCTTTTCGTTGCGTTGCAGATCACCTTTTCACGCTCCGCCGCGACTCGGCACGGCGATTCGTTCCGCTGGATGGCCTCGTCGCAAAGGAAAACGAAGCGAGCCTCGGGAACGAGCCATAGGTCGAGGGTCGAGGGGACAGGCATTGAAGCGCTAGCTCTCTTATTTCGGCCGAAAAACGATACTGAGAGAACGAAGAGCAAAGGACAGCGAGCGGCAAGCGCGCCCCGCCCGCGTTCCTCCTTCTGCGCTCCCCTGAGCCTCGCTTCCTCTGCGGCTCCCGTGTCGCTCGTGTCGATGAGCGCTCTGACGATCGAGGAGGATCGAAACAAGTGCTGCAAGGGCTTCATCGGGGGGGGAGCAAGGAAAAGATCGGAGGTCGTGAAATCCCGCCCGCCGCTCTGCCGGCCTCTCGTTTCGTTTCGCCTTCTCTCTCGCTTCTCGCTGGCCGCTGATTTCTTCCTCCCTGTCCTCTTCCCCCGTATCGAAATGTCCCATCACCGAAACAAAACAGGAGGAGGAGTTCTGCGACGAGTTCCACCTCGTCGACCTCCGCGTCTACGACAACTGCAAGAAGGTCGTGGCGGGATGCGACCAGATCTTCAACCTCGCCGCGGACATGGGCGGCATGGGGTACGTTGATGTTGCACACTTTCCTTCTTTCTTCCTTCTCTTCGACCTTTCTCCTTCGTCGACCTTTCTCCTTCGACCTCGACGCTCACCTTCCCCTCATCCTCTCCCCCGCCTCCCGAACTTCCCAACCGCCCCACCATGCAACAGCTTCATCCAGTCCAACCACTCCGTCATCATGTACAACAACACCATGATCAGCTTCAACATGCTGGAGGTGGCCCGCATCGCCGGGGTGAAGCGTTTCTTCTACGCGTCCAGCGCGTGCATCTACCCCGAGTACAAGCAGCTCGATGTCGAGGTCGAGGGCGGCGGGCTCAAGGAGGGGGACGCGTGGCCGGCGCAGCCGCAGGACGCGTACGGTGAGTAGACTGTTTTGAACGCTGCTCTCTCACTCTTTTCCGCTCTCTGCTCCCTGATTTGGAGAGGGGAAGAGGAGGGAGGAGGACGAAGAAGAAGAGCGAAAAAAAAACCGTTCCCTTTCTCACTTGCCCTCCCTCCAAAGCGCCTCAAAAACCTCGAAAAATACTCCAGGCCTCGAGAAGCTCGCGTCCGAGGAGCTCGCGATGCACTATGACAAGGACTTTGGCATCGAGTGCCGCATCGCCCGCTTCCACAACATCTACGGCCCGCACGGCACCTGGAAGGGCGGGCGCGAGAAGGCGCCCGCCGCCTTCTGCCGCAAGGCCCTGACGTCGACGACGCACATCGAGATGTGGGGCGACGGCAAGCAGACCAGGTCGTTCACGTTCATCGACGACTGCGTTGAAGGGATCCTCCGCATCACCGCGTCCGACTTCAAGCAGCCGCTGAACCTGGGTTCCTCGGAGATGGTCTCCATGAACGAGATGATGGAGACGATCAAGGCGTTTGGCGAGGGCGAGAAGGCCGCGCTGCCGATCAAGCACATCCCGGGCCCCGAGGGCGTGCGGGGCCGCAACTCGGACAACGCCCTGATCCTGGAGCAGCTCGGGTGGGAGCCCACCATCAAGCTCGCCGACGGGCTTAGGTTGACCTACGACTGGATCAAGAGCCAGCTCGCCGCCGAGGACGAGGCCGGGAACGATGGGGAAAAGGCCGACTACGCGTCGTCGATGGTCGTCGGCACGACGGCGCCGAGGGAGATGGGGTCGCTGCGCGCCGCCGACGGGTCCGAGGGGCTCAACCAGAAGGCGACCCCGGAGAGCCCCACGGTGGCCGCGGCCAAGGTCGCGGACAAGGCCGCGGGCGGCGCGCCGGCGACCCCGGGCCCCGCGACGCCCAACAAGCCGGTCGTCGTTTGAGAGAAAAAGTTAAAAACTTTTTGCCGTCGTCCGTCGTTCGACCTTTTGAAGTCTCCCTCTTCAGTCTTTTTTCCTCCCCGTTACCCCTAAAAGAGAAAATCCGAATGCCCATACCCGTCCCTCCCCACATTTCACCGCACGCGCGCGTGGGTGGCGATCTTGCAGCGTGGCGCGGGAGAAAACAAGAAAATAAAAGACTGGAGAGGAGCGTGAGAGAAGAGAGTCGAGAGAGAAAGCGACACAAAAATTGTTTCTTTTTCTTCCTTTCTTTCTTCTTTCCTCTTTTGCTTTCTCCAAAAACCGATATTATTTTTTCCCCTTTACTTCCAGCATTCCCCACTTGTTTCCCTTTTTGTTTTATATTACGGCAAACAGACTTAAATGGAGAGAGAGAGAGAGAGAGAGAGAGAGAGAGAGAGAGAGAGAGAGAGAGAGAGAGAGAGAGAGAGAGAGAGAGAGAGAGAGAGAGAGAGAGAGAGAGAGAGAGAGAGAGAGAGAGAGAGAAAAGAGAAAATGGGGGAGGTGTGTGAACATAAAAAAACCATCTTTCCAAAAAACATTAGTTTACCTTCCCTCTTGAGAGAGAAGAGGCTCAATCTCTCATTGACACAACAGACTCTCTCTCTATTTTCCCTCCAACGTAGTCGTTGGGTACTCTTTAAAAAGAAAAAGCGGTGCGACTTGCAAAAAAAAAAAAAGACTCGAGAAAGTCTCTCTTCTAACAGCAGCTGCTCGCCCTTGCTCCGCCGCCTCCTCCGCCTTCGCCCGGCCGAATCGTTCCTCCCCCAGCTTCTCCCCCAGCTGCTCCTCCAGCCCCATACCCCACCTTGATCCCGTAACTCTCGTTTGACACGTCAAACTCCCCCGAGGCGATCTTGGAGTAGATCGCGCGGGCGGTGCCGATGAACGCGTCCTCGACGTTGTGCGCCGTCTTGGCGCTCGCCTCCAGGAAGACCAGCCCGTGCTCCTTGGCGAACGCGGCCCCCTCCTCCGTCGAGACCGCCCTGCGGTGCGTCAGGTCCGACTTGTTACCGATCAGCATGATGGTCATGGCCGGGTTGGCGTGCGCGCGCGCGTCGTCGAGCCAGGACGCGAGGTGGTCGAAGGTCTCGCGGCGCGTTATGTCGTAGACGAGGAGCGCGCCTGAGTTTAGTTTTTCCCCCCCGTTTTTTTGTCCCGTTTTATTACTGTGAGAAGTTCCGATCATCACCTTTGAGGGCAAAGCGTCACCGTCGTCGTCGTCGTCGAGAATAAACATGTACGAGAGTCTATGGGCTCTCTTCTCATGAAATTCAAAGCTCGAAAACAGAAAAAAACGAGGGGAAAAAAGACACCAACCTGCGGCGCCGCGGTAGTACGACCGCGTGATCGACCGGAACGATTCCTGCCCCGCCGTGTCCCAGATCTGCAGCTTGACGGCCTTCCCATCGATCTGGATGGTCCGCGCCCCGAACTCGACGCCGATCGTCAGGTCATGCACGGGCTGGAAGCGCTTGTCGGTGAACTGCAGCAGCAGGCAGGACTTGCCGACGCCGGTGTCGCCAATGATGATGTACTTGAAGAGGTAGCTGTTTTCGTTTTTATTTTTCCGTTTTTTTGGGTTTTCGAAGCTCGCGTGATCATTTTAGAAGGAGAGGGAGGGAATGCGAAAGGAGAGAGAGGGAGGCGGACCCCTTGTATTCGTTCGTTGGGTCGGGGTTGAGAGAGAGAGAAGGCGAGGGAGAGACGAGGGATGGACCCGCGGCGATGCTGCGAGAGAGACAAACGAGAAGAGAAGAAACCCTTTCTCTTTCTCTCGCTATTGCTTTCTCCCAGGCACGCTGTCGCTTCCGGAGCTTGTTAATATACTCTCTCGCCCCTGCGTCCATGTCTCTCAGAGAGAACAGAGGAGCAGCAGCATCAGTGCAAGCGAAAAAAAAGAGGGAAGGCATCATCATCGATGCTGCGTCGTCGCCGCTCTGTTTTTTCTTTCTTTCTCTTGTCGTTCGTCCGTTCGCCGACTCCGCAGGCACCAGCGAGCGAGGAAGTACGTACGCGTAAGACATCGTGCTCGATGGAGAGATGCCCTCTGGTGAAGCGTGGAATGAAGAGAGTCGCTTTCCCCTCTGAATCGAATGAGAGAGAGAGAGAGAGCGAGAGAGGGAAGAGTGGAAGACAGCGAAAAAGAAAACGGAAGGAAAAAAAAACTCTCTCTCGACCCCGACCTCTCCTTCCTTCCCTTCTCTCTCTCCCGATTCCGCTTGCTCCCTCTCGGGGTTTAGGCGTACATTCGAAATCGAGCTGTTTATTTACACGCACGACAAACAAGGAAAAACACGCACAAAACTCGCCCACCGTCCATCACATCTCGCCCCCAAACCCTCCAGACCCGAGGTAGTCCTTCTGCCTCCTCGCGGCCTCCTTGTTCTGCGTCTCGAGCTTCGGGCAGTCTGCGATCCTGTGTCCCAGCCCCCCGCAGTACGCGCACCCCTTCGTGCCGCTCGCGTCCGCCAGGGCCTGCAGCTCGTCCATCGGGTCCTCGAGCGCAGCGAGCACGGGGGGCACGCGCTGCTTGGCCTCGCGCAGCAGATGCTTCAGGTCCAGCAGGACGGACTCGCTCTGGCTCTTGTTGACAAAGGTCGTCGCGACGCCCGTCTTGCCGCAGCGGCCCGTGCGGCCGATGCGGTGCACGTAGTTCTCGATCTCGCGCGGCATGTCGAAGTTAATGACGTGCTGGATGTCGGGGAAGTCGAGGCCCTTGGAGGCGACGTCCGTCGCCACGAGCACGTCGGCCCGGCCGGCCTTGAAGTCGTCGATCGCCGCCGACCGCTCGTCCTGGTCCTTGCCGCCGTGGACCGCCGCGGCCTCGACGCCCTTGAGCAGGAGGTACTCGTGCACGTCGTCGACGTCGCGCTGGTTCTCGGCGAAGACCATCACGGGCGGCGCGGTCTTCTGCAGGCACTCGAGCAGGTAGACGAGCTTCGCCTCCTGCTTGACGTACTCGACCTCCTGGATGACGTCGAGGTTGGCCGCGCCCGACCTGCCGACGTTGACCGTCGCCGGGTCCACCAGCGCCGAGTTCGCGAACGCGCGGATCTTGGCCGGCATCGTCGCGGAGAACATGAGCGTCTGGCGCTGCGCCTTGAAGTAGCCGAGGATCTCGCGAAGGTCGTCCTCGAAGCCGAGGTCGACCATGCGGTCCGCCTCGTCGAGGCAGAGGAAGCGGCAGGCGTCGAGGGTCAGCCTCTTGCGGCCCAGGAGGTCCTTGAGGCGCCCCGGCGTGGCGGTGGCGATGTGGACCCCCCTGTCGCGGACGAGGTCGGACTGGGCGCGGGAGTCGACGCCGCCGACGCAGAGCAGCGAGCGGAGAGCGGGGTACGCCTGCCTCTGCCGCTGCCGCTCGCGCTCTCGTCCTCCGTCGCCCGCACCGCCGCCGTCTCCTCCCCCTGCCCCCCCTCCCCCCCCTCCTTCTGCTCCTGCTGCTCCTCCTGCTCCTCCTGCTCCCTCGTCCCCTTTGTCTCCCTCGGCCAGCGCCTCCAGATACTCGTCGATGATCTGGCTCGTCTGCCTGGCCAGCTCCCGCGAGGGGGCCAGGATCAGCGCCAGCGGCCCCTCGCCGCCCCTGAGCGGCAGCCTCGCCTCCTCCTGCAGCGCCAGCATGATGGCGGGGAGCGAGAACGCCAGGGTCTTGCCCGAGCCGGTGAACGCGATCCCGATCAGGTCCCGGCCCGAGAGGATGACGGGGAGGCCCTGCATCTGGATGGGCGTCGGGCGCGAGATGCCCTTGGAGGCCAGGACGCGCAGGACGGGGCCCGGCGCGCGCGTCTGCTCGAAGTCGACGACGGGCGCGGGCAGGTGCTCCCCCTCGACGACGATGCGGTGCTTGTCGCGGATCGCCTGCGCGTCCTCCTCCGTCAGACACCGGCAGATCGCCGGGGGGGTCCAGCCCGTGGGCACCGCGCGGGAGAACTCGATCCCCTTGGCGAGCTCGCGGGCGGACTTGAGCGCGGCCTTGGCGGTGATCGCTTTGAGCATCTCCTGCTCCTCGCGGAGGAGCCGCTCCGACGCGGACTCCTGCGGGGCCGTAGCACGGGCCTTGGCCGCCGCGACGAGGAGGGAGTCCTTCTTCTTGCTGCCGTGCTGCTGGGGTTGCTCGGGCGCGGGGGCTGCTGCTGCTGTCGTTGTCGTCGTTGTCGCTGCCTCGGGCAACGGGGCAAGCTGCTGCTGCTCGTCGTCTCCTTCTGCCTCCTGTCCTGCTGCTCCTCCCCCTTCCATCAGCACCCTCGCTCTGCCCAGTCGCTCCAGCCTGCGGGCGTTTTCGAGCTCGCGGCGCTTCTTGACCGGCACGTACTCCTCGTAGCTGTTTGAGTATTTTTTTTTGTGTGGAAGAGGTTGAGGTTGAGATCGAGTTTTCTTCTTATTCGATTGCTCTCGCTCGAGTCCCTTTCTCTTGCTCTTCTCTCCCCTCTCTCTCTAGTCTCCTCTCTTGCACTCACTCTTCTCCCGCGTCCAGCAGTGCCGCAGCCCTCCTGGCCTCTTCGGCCTCCTCGTCGTCGAGCTCTGCGCGGCGGTAGCGCTTCACTGGCTGCTGCTGCTCGGAAGAAGAGGCAGGGAAGCGGGGCGGCGGCGGCGGCATTGCCGCAGAGTCGTCCGCGGCCTTCTTCTTCATCGCTGCTGCCGCCGCTGAAGCTGAGGAAGCGTCGCCGCTTCCTCCTGCTCCGTCTCCGGCCATGGCTTTGGACGTAGCGGGAAGAAAGCGCGAGAGAGGCGAGCGAGTAAGCAAGGGAAAATAAGAGCAAGGGAGGAGCGAATGAATGGAAGAAGCCCGGAAGAAGAGAAGAAAAAACAAAAAGAACGAGAAGCGAAAAACAAGCCGGGGGAAAAGTGAGCGAAATTTTCTGCTCTCTCGCCTCTCCTGAGAAATAATTCTCCTTTTCCGAGAACGCCTCCTCTTTCTCTCTCTCGGCTGGGGGGGGGCCCTCGCAGTGTTACAAACGGGCATCAATCGAGACTGCTCACGGGACCCCTCTGTCCAGCTGCTTCTCTTCTTCACCGCAGAAGCAGCGGAGGAAGACTCGCTTCCACCGCCCTCCTCCTCCTCTCTTTTCTCGCCGGTCGAGGCCGAGGCCGAGTACCCCACTCTCGCTCGCCGTCTCGCCCTTCTCCTTCTCCCCGCCTCTGTCTCCCTCCTGTTGCTGCTCTTCCTCCCTCTCCCGCTGCTCCTGCGCTCTCGAAAACGCCTGAGAGAGCTCAGCGGCCGAGAGGGGAGGGTCGTCGGCGGCCCCGGCGACGTCTTTCGAAGAGAGCATCGAAACGAAGCGGAAACAACAGTGGATCGATTTCTTTTCTTCGCTTCACTCTTTTTTTCGCTCTGCGCTTTCTCTCTCGAGCAGAGGGGAGAGGAAGGCGCTCGCTTGCTCACCGCTTCCTGTCTCGCTCTGTCTATCTCTCTGCGCTCTCAACAGCAGCAGCAGCAGCAGCAGCAGAGACACCATGGCACACTTTGGCGGAGGAGCCTCGACGTTTGCGGTCTCGTCGTCGTCGTCGTCGAGCGCCGCTGCGACCGACCGCACTGCCGAGTTCCTGCGCCTGGCTGCCGCGGCCAAGGCCGCCCAGGTAAGAGGGGGGATATTTTCTTGGTACTTCGCCTCTGTATCCCTGTCGTCTCTTTCGAGGGCGACAAAGAGAGAGAGAGAGAGCGAACAGGAGAGAGAGAGAGAGAGGAGCGAGAGAGAAAGGCGAGAATGGTCATCTTTTTTTCAATCGATGGCCTTTCCACTTTTGTCTCACCTTTTCCCCTCGACTCCACTTCCTCTCCGTGTCCCCTGTTTCCCTCTATCCTCTCCACTCACAGAACCCGGCGAGTGTGCCTGACACGGGAGGTGCGTTCTGGAGGAAGAGCCGATTTTCGAGCAGGAAAAAAGGAAGAGGAAAATTCGAAGACAGCAGCATCGCCTTTTTTTTCCTCATCCTTCCTCTCTTTCAACCTCCACCTATCTCTCCCCCCCCTAGCTTCCTTCGGCACCGCTCCCTCCTTCGCTCCTTCCTCAATCACCTCCTCCTCCGCCAACCCCTTCTCCGCTGCCTCCTCCACGGCCACGGCCCAGTCAGACTTCGCGCGCAGGGCAGCCGCCGTCGGCGCCGGCATCCACACGACGAGCGAGCGGCTCAAGGCGCTGGCTGCGCTCGCGCGCCGGACGAGCTCGTTCGACGACCCGGCCGCGGAGATCGCCGACCTCTCGGCGCGCATAAAGAGGGACATCGCGGGCCTGAACGGCGCGCTGAGCGAGCTGGCGGCCGTGGGAGCGAGGAGCAGGGCGGCCGCGGCGGCCTCGTCGGCGGCCTCGTCGGCGGCCGCGCAGCAGCAGCAGCACTCGGCGACCGTCGTCGACGGTTTGCGCCTGCGCCTCCGCGACGCGGCCTCGCAGTTCCGGGACGTGCTGGACGCGCGACAGAAGAGCCTGGCGGCCCACGCGGACAGGAGGGCGCGGTTTTCCTCGGCCGCGGGGGCTTCGACCTCTTCCTCGGCGACCGGGGCGGGGGCAGCGGCGGCGGCAGCGGGGGCGGCGGGGGCGGCCCCGGCGGCACCCCTTCCCCCGTTTGGGCGAGGGGGGTCTTCCCTGGCCCCGAGGCATCAGCCCCTCTTCGCGCCCCGGCCGCCGCCGAGGCCACCGATGGGGGGAGCCTCGGCGGGCAACGGCGGGCCGGCCTCGGCGGCGTTTGCAGGGACGACGACGACAGCAGCAGCAGCAGAAAAGTGCGTTTCAGATTCTTCAAACCCCTCTTCTTCCTTCTCTTCCGCCGCCGCCGCTCCCTCGTTTCCCCAGCCCCCGCCTCTGGGAACCGCGCAGCCCTTTTTGCGCCAGCGAGGGGGCATGGCGCGGTATGGCGGAGGCGGCGGCGGCGGCGGCGGCGGAGCGAGGTGAGGAGAAGGAAGAGAAGAGAACAGAAGAAGAGAAGAACGAGGAGGAGAGAAAATTTTCTCGACGACGAGAAAAAAAAACCTCTTCCCGCTCACCCCCCCCCCCCCCGTTTTGACGAGACAAAAAACCGAAACGATACATTAACAGCCAACCGCTTTTGCACCACGGCCAGCAGCTCCAGCAGAGCCACCAGCAGCAGAGCTACCAACAGCAGCAGCAGATGCAAATGCTCCCGCCGCAGGACTCGTACCTCGCCTCTCGAGCAGGCGCGCTGCAGCAGGTCGAGTCTACCATCGCCGAGCTGGGAGGCGTCTTCCAGCAGCTCGCCACGCTCGTCGCTGAGCAGGGCGACATGGCCATCCGCATCGACGAGCACGTCGATGAAGCTCTGGGAAACGTCGAGGGCGCGAGGTCGCAGCTGATGCGGCACCTGGCGTCGATCAGCAGCGACAGGTGGCTGGTGCTCAAGTGCCTCGGGGTGCTGCTTGCGTTTGCGCTGTTCTTCATCTTCGTGGTCGCGTAGAGAAGAGTGCCGCTGCCGCCTCTCCGTTTGTTGTGGTGGCGAGAAGCAGAGGAGAGAGAGGAGGAGAAGAAACCATTTTTTTAAATTTAAATGTTATCGGAAATTTCAACACTACACAATCTTTTCTTTCTCTTTGTTCTCTCTTTAACGGTCTCATCGTCTCGAAGCCCGTGCTCCGTCGATAAAGGCCCGCAGGGCATCGAGCCTCGCCTCTACCTCGGCCCCGGGGTCGTGGAAGTGGTCGAAGCCGCTCCCGTCGAGTTTCTCTGCCGTCTCCGCTCCTGTTGACGCCGCTGCTGCTTTGCTGCTCAGCGGAGAGTAAACCGGCGGCGCCCTCGAGGCCTCGCTCGCGCCCCCGGCAGCGGCCAGGGCCCTCGCTCTCGCGAGCGGGGACGGCGTCGAGGCGGTCGAGGTCGAGGAAGACGAAGGGGTCGATGGCGAATGCTCGTGCGGCTTTTGCTGCTGCTGCCGCTGCTGCTTCTGTGCCAGAGGAGTCGCCGCTGCGGCGCGAGCCGGGGAGACGTTCTCCCTCTCCGCCGCTCTCCCTCCCCCCGTTATCCGCCTCCTGAGCTCGTCCACCTCCCCGGCGAGCGCCCTGGACCGCAGCCTCGTGGCGTGGACCTCCGCCCTCGCGGCCTGAGCCTGCGCCTTGGATTCTTCCAGGTCCGCAGCGGCGGCCCGCAGCGCCCGCCGCCTCGCGGCGCGCTCGCGGCTCAGCTCCCGCTCGGCCTCCTCGGCCCTCGCGGCCTGCGCCTGCGCCGAGGCCTCGGAGTCGTCTAAAGCTTGCCTGAGCGCGTCTACTTCCCCTCGGAGGCGGGAGAGCTCGAGCGGCAGGTCTCGGGATGCGAGTTGCGATTCGGCGACGGAGGTCCGGAGTTTTGCGACGAGAGGGCGCAGCCTTGCGGCCGCGGCGGCGTCGGGCTCGGCGAGGAGAGGTAACGGGTAGACCGCGGAGTCGAACTCTGTGGACAGCGTGACGACGAGGTACCTCTTGTTGTGTCGAACAGACAGAGAAGGGAAGGCAGATGATGAGGAAGACGACGGCGGCGGCTGCTTCTTCTCCTCTTCGGCGGGCGCCGCCCCTCCGACGTCCTCGGAGCTCAGCAAGTCACAGCTCGCCCCGCTGCCGCCCCCGCTCCTCCTCTCCCTCCTTTCGCCTCTGGAAGGAGCCAGAGACGCCCTCACGAGCCTGGTCATCTCCTCGAACGACCTCCGCGCCCCCGCCGCCGCCGTCAGCGCCTCAAGCGCTCCCGCGTCATACGACGCGGCCCAGGCCCTCGAGTCCGAGGCGCGCTCGGCGGTGACGCGGAAGGACGTGGGGGTCCCTCCTCCGTCTGCCGTCGTCACCGAGGTCGTGACGAGGTACTGCGAGGTCGGGTCGTGCGCGAAGGAGACCGTCACCTGGCGTGAAGGGTTTCGGGTGTAGAGAGGAGGAAGAGGAAGAGGTTGAGTTTTCCTCTGTTTGCTTGGACGTCGTTTGAGCACCCTTTCTCTCTCTCTCCCTTCTCTCTCTTCGTTCCCACTTGAATATCTAATCTACTCACGGTCTCCTCTCCGGGCTCGAGCGAGCCATGAGGTTCGCTGCTCGCCGTCCCTCGCAGCAGCGTGTCGTCGTAGACGTCGAGCGGACGGGAAGAAGAAGGATAAGCCTGCATCGTCGTCGTCGTCGAACCGTCGTCGATGGAGTTTTTCAACGTTCCCGCTCCCGTTGGCGTTCGAACGGGGCGAGTTTTGCTTCGCGCCGTTTGGCGAGGAAGTGAATGAGCTTTCTCGAAGGAGCGAATGTGAGAGGCTCGAGCTGGCTCCACGAAGAATGTGCGAGAAGAGGCGGAAAAGAGCGAAAGAAAGCGTGCGGAAAAAAGAATCGTAACTGAAGAGAGGAAGTGAAAGTGAGAGTTCCCTGTTTTCGAAGAAAAAAAACCTCGACGTCGTCTTCTTTCCTTTCCTCTTTCTCTCTCTCTCTCTCTCTCTCGCGCGCGCGCGCGAGAGAGAGAGCATAACGTAAAATTACACTCATCCCCTCTTCGGCCTCCTCCCCTCGATCTCCAGGGCCCAATTTCGCCCAATCTCCGTCTTCAGCTTGCCGCGCACACCTTCAAAAAACTCAGACAGATCCAGGTTGGGGGTTTCCGGGCTCTCTTCCTTCTCGTACTCCACTGCCTGTAGCAGCATCTCGAGCTTGTCGCAGTCCTTGACCAGCTGCGCCTCCGGGGTCTCTCCTTTCTCATACTCCTCGAACAGGGCCTCGACCTCAGCTCCTATTGTGACTGGGCTGCTGCTGCTGCCGCTGCCGCCGCTGCCGCCGCCGCCCTCGAGCATCCTCCGCATCTCGGCCATGGCCTCCGCCTCGCGCCTGGCCTTCTCCTCCTTGGGAACGTTGTCCCCGGGGGCGATGTCGCCCACGATGGCCTCGGCGAGGTCGTGGACGAGCGCGATCTTGACGGCGCGCGCCGCGTCAAAGGGCGGGGAAGAGGAAGGAGAAGAGGAAGCCTGCGAGCTCGAGCTCGACGCGACGAGGGCGAACAGCGCGACGCGGAACGAGTGGTCGGCCACGGACTCGGGCTGCGGGACGCCCCTGCGGACCCAGCCCGTGCGCTTGGTGGTCTGGTCGTCGGTTGGCGAGGTTGACGAGGAGGGGTTGAAAGTGAGTTTTTTCCCCCTTTACCAAGTTCAGAGGCTCGATCGTCTTTGATCATCAATTCAAGTTGAATCTACCTTGAGCTTCGTTAGCAGCGTGAGAAAGTCGACCGCGGAGGCTGGGCTTGGCGCGCTCGACGCCATGGCTGCGTGAGGGCGAGCACGGAAGAGGCGTGGAGGGGGCGGAAGGCGGAGGAAAATAGCCAGCTTGATTGGTAGTCGAGTCGAGATAAGAGGTGAGAAATGGAAGGGAAAAAACATTCGAAGAATTTAGAAAACGACGCGCTTTGCCCTTCGTCGCCGATTCTTCTCTTCTTTCTCGCCGCGGAAAGAGGAGAAGAATCGTTACACCTCTCCTCCGCGCTCTCCATCTGCGCTCCCAGGGCACGCCCAAGAGCCTCTCCCACCGCCTCGACTCCTCGGCTGCTCGGCCGCAATGGAGCCCGGCGACGGCAACGGCGACGCCGCTGCAGATGCGTTCTTCGGCCCCTGGTCGATAAATGAGCGCAAGGAAAAGCCCGTCCAGTTCCTCCGCGAGGTGGTGGTGCGTTTTGCTCTTTGTTCTTTGTTGCCCGAGCGAGCCGTACGAGAGACTGTTGCGCGTCCAACGAGGCTGACGAAGTGCGAGGAATGAGCGGTCGAGGCGGAGGAAAAGAGAGGCATGAAGCCAATTGCCCTCTTTCGAGAGAAACCGTTTTCATTCGTCGTCTCAACCTCCTCCTCCTCCTCCTCCTCCTCAAAAAAAACCCGCCAGGCCCTCCTCCGCGACCTCTCGAGCTCTCCCCCGGCGTCCCCGCCGAGCTGCCTACAGCAGATGAAAGCCTCGCTCGAGGCTGCGTGCGCCTTTCTGGGCGCCGCGATCGCGATCCCGCCCTCCGACGCCGCCGCCGCCGCCCGCGCGGGCTTTGCCCTCGTCTCTGCGGCCGCCGACACCGTCCGGACCTGCGTGGCCTCGCTGCCTGCCTCTGCTGCCTCCCCTGCCTCCGCTTCCGCTGCTGCCCCAGAAATCGCGGGAATCGTCGTCGACATCGTCGAGGGCGCGATCGAGGCCCTGTCGAGGGCGGCGGAGCTCTCCCACGCCTGGCACGCGCGCGGTCTCCAGAGTGCCGCTCGCCTTTCGTCCGGCGCCTCCTGCCCCACGTGCCTCGAAGCAGTCCTCGACGCGACGGCCTCGACGGCCCGCGCGATCGACACGTCGTTCTTCTGCGAGCCCTGGCTCGCAGCGATCGGGCAGGAGAGGTTCACCGCGGCGTCGGCGAGGCTCCGCGCGGCGCTCAAGGACTCGCTGGCGCCGGCCGCGGCGGCGGCGCTGTCGCAGAGGAGGAAGATGATTTCTTCTCCGTCGCCGTCGCTCGCTCGCTTGGGCGAGACCGTCGAGACCCTCACTAGCCTCGGGGTGCGCGCCGCGGTCGCCGTCCGAGGTGGAGGAGGAGGAGGAGGAGGAGGAGGAGGAGGAGGAGGAGGAGGAGGAGGAGCGAGCGGGGAGGGAGGAGGGTCTCCCCCCCCTTCCGCCGCCGCAGCCGCCGCTTCTCCTCCACCCCCCTCCTCGTTCCCCCTCCCGATGCGCAGCTTCGCGCTCATCAACGTCGCCGTCCTCGGGGCCAGCAGGCTGCTCTCCGCCGTGGCCGAGGCGTCCGAGGAGGCGAAGGAGGAAGAGGGCGAGGGGAGGGAGGGGGAAGAGGCCGACCGCGAGCTGATCCGCTCCGCAGCCTCGAGCGCGCTCGCGGCGCTCGCGGGGCCGACGGCCGCCGCGGCGGCCGACCTCGCCCGCGCGCGCGGCGGCGACGCCGAGCGGGCCTCCAAGCTGACGCCCGTGCGCTTCTGGGCGCAGCACGTGCTGAAGCTCGCCGCGGCGCACCCGAAGGGATGTGTGGTCTCTGGATGCGGCGAGCGGGGCGAAAAAGCGGGGCGGCGCTTTGCCGGGGCGCTGGTGGCACTCGCCGGGGCGGAAGCCCAGCTCTCGCTGCGTGCCCTGTCTTCTTCTTCTCCGGCTGCTCCTTCCTCCGCTCCTCTCGCCGCGGCCAAGGGGGTCATGTCGAAGGCTGCCGCGGCGGTCGCTGCCTGCTGGGCCAGCCGAGCGGAAGAAGAAGAAGAGAGCGGCGCGGGGGCGGCGGGAGCCGCCGCCTCGGCGCTTGCCGCCCTGCTGAAAGGAGCCGGCTCTGCCGAAACCGAAGGCGCCGACGACGCCTGCGCCAGCGCGCTCGTCCTCCTCCTGCAGGCCTGCTCCTCCTCCTCCTCCTCGTCCATCGGCTCCTCGTCCAGCGGCTCCTCCGCCGCCAAGCTGGTCTCCCAGATCCTCCCGGAGCTCGCCAGGCGCGTCTCCCGCGGGGAGAGGGCCCTGCGAGACGCGGCGTGGAGGGACGGCGCCGCCGCCGCCGCCGCCGAGGCGCTCGCGGCCGCCGCGGCGCCCCCGTCGCCCCAGCCCCCGCCGGCCTCGCCCTCGGCTCCAGGCCCCTTCCTCTGGCACGCCGCCGAGAGGGCCCTGTTCGAGGCCGCGCTCGAGTGCCCCGCCCCGTCCGCGAGGGAGCTCGTCGGCGAGGCCTGGGCCGGGGCGTTCCGCAGGCTGCTGGGGAGGAGCGCGAGCGCGTCCCCCGCCGCTTGCTCCTCCCCTTTCTGCTCCTCCTCCCCTGTGAGCGACGCCATCGCTGCGGTGATCGCGGCGCACGCCTCGGCGCTCGCGGCCGCGGCCGCCGGGGCCGCCGCGGTCGCCGCCTCGGGCGGCGACTCCTCCCCCGCCGGCTCCTGCTGCAGCAGGGCCGACGCCGAGGCGCTGTCGGAGCACCTCGCTCTGCTCTCTGCGAGGGTCCTCTCGGCGTTCCTCTCTCCCTCTCGCTCTCGCTCTCGCTCTCGCTCTCGCTCTCACTCTCCCGCTGTCTCTTGCTCTCCCGCTGCCCCTCGCTCCGCGCTGGCGGCAGCCCCTTTCAGGGTCGCCTGCGGGCTCCTCGAGGAGGCCGACGAGGTGCTCGCGGCCGCGCAGGGGCGCGCGGAGGCCGCTGCCGCCGCCGTGGCGGTCGTCAAGGTCGCAGTGGCGGTGGCGGCGGGGGGGCTCCTCCCGGGCGCGGGCGCGGGCCCGAACACCAGCGGCGTCAGGGAGGCCGAGAGGGACCTGCGCTCCGCGGCCGACGGGCTGCTTCGGCGGGCCTCTGCCTATCTCCTCGCCGCCGCGGGGGACGCGGAGGAGCTCCCCCCGCAAGGAGAGGACCTTGAGGGCGCGCTGCTGCTGGTCGCGGCTCTCTGTGCGGGATGCTCCCCGTCGTTCGACGAGGGGGGCTTCGCCGCGGGAGTCCCGGCGGACGAGGTCGACGCCGACGACTTCCGCGCCGCCGTCGCCGACGGCGAGAGGAGGACGGCGGAAGAAGAGAAAGAGCTCCAGTACCTCTGCAGGCGCGCCGGCCTCCTGGGCCTCCCGCGCTCGCGCGTCGAGGCCGTCGCCGCTCGCGTCGCCTCGCTGGGCCCCGTCATCGCGCTCCTCTCGCCGGCGTCGGGCTGCCGCTCTGCGGCGCTGCGGGCGCTGGCGGCGACGGGCCTCCCGCCGCCGCTCGGGAGCAGCAGGTCTTCTTCCCGAGGGGGAGGAGGAGGAGGGGGGGGAGGAGGACGAGGACGAGGAGGAGGAGGAGGAGGAGGAGGAGGAGGAGGAGATCTCCTGCTGCTGCTCCCGGCCTCGATGGCCGAGGGGGCCCGCGCGGACCCTGGCGTCGCGGCGGCGGCCTCCGCCCTGGCCCCGCTGGTGGCGGCGGGGCAAGGGCAGGGGCGCCAGGGAGGGGGAGGGGAGCGCGGCGGCAACGGCGTCGAAGCGCTGTACCGGGCGCTGCTCGCGGCGGCGGCGGCGGCGGCGGCGGCGCCGCCCGGCCCCGCCCCCTCGTCCCCGCCCTCCGCCGCCGCCCCCCCCCGTCCCTGCTTCGTCGCCCTGCACACCACCGCGGCGTCGCTCGTCGCCCACGCCCGGGCCGGGGGGGGCGACGTGCGCTCCTGCGTGCCCGGCGGGATGCTGCCCCCGGCCGGGGCGGCCGCCGGCGGGGGCCGGGGCCGCGGCGGCGGCGGCGGCGGCGGGGGGGGGCCCGCGGCGGCGGGGCCGGGG
>Ga0315289_10000304_pt1 | contig 77977 bp, 72 predicted proteins | sample YL17G11_40_MG_FD_203452 | JGI IMG/M metagenome (GOLD analysis project Ga0315289, IMG submission 203452) | Sediment microbial communities from Yellowstone Lake, YNP, Wyoming, USA - YL17G11_40 | ecosystem: Environmental > Aquatic > Freshwater > Lake > Sediment | place: USA: Wyoming | collected...
TCTTTTTCTAATTCCATAAAGATAGGACCAACGTAACCGCAATTGTCGCATACGTATTTTACAGGAACTAGCCAATAATCAAAGCCGCTGGAAACGTGAATATTCGGACTGGCACATTTCGGGCAATGAATCTTGGAAGGTTTCCTATGCTTGAGCGATCGCAGAATATCGCGTACATCTCCCAGCAGGCCCATTTCGAGCTTGCTCCTTTCCAAGCTGAAATCATTGAAGCTCAATATTCTCTTCGGGGTAGCCCAGTTCCACCAAGTACTTCCGAACTCTGTCTCTGTGATCCCCTTGTAGCATTATCTGGCCGTTCTTTGCCGTTCCTCCACAAGCACAGAAATTCTTCAACTTCTGAGCCATTCCGGCCAAATCCGCGCTCTTGTTGTCTATACCATCGACTATTGTCGACGGTCTGCCAAACTTCCGTGTTTCAAGCCGTATACGAATCCGCTGCTGTTCCTTCTCGATCTCGCCGCATGCGCACAAGTCTTTTGGAAGCCCGCAAGTTGGACAAATTTCAGCCATGATGCTCAGACGTATAATGCCATGGGGGCTATTTAAGATTTTCAAATCATAACTCAGTAACCTCGATACGTACTCTCGCTGAGTTTCTTGGTAAGAAATTCAGAAAATTCGCCGCAAAAACAAGACTATTCTGAAGCTGATGCAGAAAGCTTTAATGCAAAATGCCCGGTGATAAGTTTTCCATGAGAATTCTAGTCGTTGGCTGCGGCAACATAGGCTCGGTTGCCGCAAAGGACCTTGCCAGAAGCCTAGGATCTGCAGACATAGTGGTCGCAGACAAAAATGAAGGTAGAGCAAAAAGCGTCGCAGAAAACATAGGAACCGACAACGTATCGCACGTCCGGCTTGACATAGAAGATCATCAGGAATTGCTGAGCACTTTGAAAGATTCTACGTTAGTTCTAGGATTCCTGCCTGGAGGCTTTGGCTATCGCCTTGTGGAGGCCTGCATCGATGCTCGACGAGACATAGTGGATGTTTCCTTCATGGGTGAAAACCTGCTCAAGTTGACTCATGAAGCTGCCGAAGCAGGCGTCACGATAGTCCCTGATTGCGGGCTTGCTCCAGGCATCAGCAACCTTCTTGTGGGTCATGCCGCCGAAGGCCTTGATCAGGTCACAGCTGTGCGTATATTCGTCGGAGGACTCCCGGAAAAACCCTTGCCCCCTCTGGGCTACGTTGTCACTTGGTCGCCTGAAAGCCTCATCGACGAGTATACCCGGAAAGCTAGGATAATCACAGGGGGAAGGGAGACTGATGTTGAGGCCCTCAGCGGCCTAGAAACGATCGAATTCCCAAGCTTTGGAAAGGTCGAAGCCTTCTACACTGATGGCCTCAGAACACTCTTGCATACAATCCATGTGACAGACGAAATGTGGGAGAAGACCCTCCGATATCCGGGGCACGCTGAGAAGATTAAAGTGCTTAGGGACCTAGGGTTCTTCGATAAAACACGGGTTGACGTTGAAGGCACTGGTATATCGCCCAGGAAACTTACGGCCACTCTTCTGGAGCAGAAACTTCACAAGCTAAGTGTCAAAGATGTTGTGGCTTTGAAGGTTGAGGTCTCAGGTATCAAGAATCGGGAGCAGACAACCTACCTCTATCATCTACTTGACTTTTACGATGAAAGACAGAAGATAACAGCCATGGCCAGAACAACCGCGTACACTGCCTCAATAGTTGCACAGCTCATATTTGAAAAAGCGATAAAAAACAAAGGATTGGTCCCAGTTGAGAAGATCGGCGCCGATCCTGAGACTTTCAGAAAAATCATTGGCGAACTTCAGAAACGCCTCGTAAAAGTAACTGAAGAGATTAGAAGAGACTAGTAGGAGAATACACGCATGAATTACACTTCGAATTCCCCTTCAAGAAGCGCTTTGCTTGACTAGGCAAGAGTTTAACCATAGTGTATCTTTGACCTTCTTTTCTGAGGGAATCGCAATTTGACCTTTTTAGGGCTGGAATGGCAAACACTTAAAAGTCAATGTGAAAGCGATATTGCTGAGTAATCGAGAAGGGCTATTGAATTATGCAGAATTTACCAGCCATAGTTGCCGCTGGAAGAACGAGGTTTGGAGAGCATTACGAAAAGGAACCTGAAAAACTGATTGAAGAAGCATGGCTTAAGGCTTCCATCGAAGCCAACCTAGAACGAAAGGACATAGAAGCCTGCTATCTATCAGATTATTTCCTTCCCATAACGAACAAGCTCGGGCTCGAAGAGGGTTTCTTATCCGAACTCACGGAGCTTCACGTACCAATGGAAGTCACACGTTCGTTCAGTTCAGCCTTGTCAAATGCGTGCAACGCTATTATCGCTGGCAGACACGATGTTGTGTTGGTCGGCGGCATAGAGAAGATGACTGACCGGTGGGACAAGATTCGGGACGATTTGATGCTTCTCGAAGACCCCTGGAGCTTCTATGCTGGATGCACGCCTGAGGCAAACCATGAGCTTATGCTCAGGGCCTACATAAAGAAGTATGGCTTGAAAGGAGAAAACCTCGAAAAACTGAACATCGCATTGGCACAAGTCTCCGTCAACAATCACTTGCACGCAACGAAGAATGAGTTTGCGCAGTATCAGAGAAAGATAACTCTCGAAAATGTACTGAATGCAAGGAAGGAAGCACGAAAACCGTTAGGGCTCTACGATTTTGCCCCCATTTCCGATGGCGCAGCGACAATAATTCTTAGCAGTGACAAAACCGCCAAAAGGCTCACGGCCAAGCCAGTGTACGTTCTTGGTTTCTCCTCTGCGACGGACTTTTTGACCTTCCCCGCAAGAGATGATCTTACGCACTTCATCGTGACTAGAATAGCCACGAAGAATGCGCTGAAGGCGGCAGGATTGAGTCTACGGGATCTTCAACTCGCCGAGCTTTATGATCAATCCACGGTCATGGAAATGGTCTCGCTCGAAGACATGGGGTTCTGCGAGCCGGGAAAAGCATGGAAGAGCATTTACGAAAGCTGCCAGGAATACCAAGGTTACTACGAGATTGATGGAAGGCAGCTTTTTGTGAACATGAATGGTGGTTTGAAGGCTGACGGCAACCCGCTAGGTGCTACAGGTGGCGCGCAGATTTTCGAGGTTTTTAGGCAGCTGAGGGGAGAGGCGGGAGAAAGACAGGTGAAGAGTGACAAAGGTTTGAAGCATGGATGCGTGCTTGAGCTTGAAGGTTTCGGGACTAAGGGTTACGTGTACGTTTTAGGGAGCGACAAGAATTGAGTAGTGAACCGATCGAAAGAAGAGTTTCTTATCTAGGCGACAGACTGAGGGTAACAAGGTGTCAGATCTGCGGCAAGGAATACTTTGAGATAAGGGACTACTGTGGAAACTGCGGGAGAAAAAGCTTCGGAAAAATGCTTGACACCGATCTTTTCTACGAAAAGGGCAAACTGGAAGTTTGCACGCTGGTTAACGAACCGACGAACAAGTTCACAAAGCTGGGTGGCTACTTTTACGGCATCGTATCGTTTCACGAAGGAAAGATACGGGTTCCAGGAAGAGTGACGGATCATATTGTAAAATGCGATGAAGAAATTGATTTTTCGACTCTGGAGGGCAGACCCGTCACGCCCAGGTTTAGAAGACGCTATTCCGTAGATAAAAGCGACATTATCCCCACGATATCTCTGACCTTCACCTTTGCGGACGAGTACTATCCGCATCAGGATCACAGCCTCCTAAAACCGAGCAAAGAGTATGACATCGCCGGAATAGTGGGGTACGGCTGCTATTCTTCAAGGTTTAGGATAAACGAAGGAAGCATGCAACGGGCGATCCCCTTTGTTGACGAGGATGCCATAACCGCGGCAGTAGAGGCTGGAAAGCTGGCTCTGATCCATTCAGGAGTCAACAACTCACACATCGGCAAGATCTATGTGGGTTCGGAGTCCAATCCATATGCGGTCAAGCCCATAGCCTCAAAAGTTGCCCAAGTTCTCAGACTCGGAGAGGAAGACGAGGAGGATGACGTACAGGGCGTCGACGCTGTTGACACCGAGTTTGCCTGCAAGGCGGCTACCAGCGTTTTCAAGGATGCCGTCTCACTCGTCAACTATTCAAAATCAAACGTTGATAATGCAATGGTCATAGGGACGGACAATTCTCAGTCGGCTCCAAGAGATTGCCCAGGCGGAGAACTGGACATGTTCGTCGGATACGGCGCAGCCGCTTTCATCTTCGGAAAAAATGACGTGATCGCGGAAGTCGAAGGCTGGTACTCATGCACATCTGACACTCCTGACTTCTGGCGGAGAGATGGCGAACCGTTTCCAATGCATGGTGGCAGGTTCACAGGAGATCCAGCATACTTCAAACACGTGAGAAAAGCAGCCAAGAAGCTAATGGAACGCCTAAGGTTGCAGGTGGATGACGTTGATTATTTCGTCGCCCACCAGCCTAACGCTCAGTTCCCCGTGAAGGTTGCCAAAGAGCTTGGATTCAAAGAAGAACAGTATCTGCCCTCCCTTCAAGTCGTGAAATTTGGCAACACATACTCGGGAGCTTCCCCCGTGGGTTTAGCAGCCGTCTTGGACGTGGCAAAGCCAGATTCACGCATTCTCGTGGCCAGCTACGGTTCAGGCGCTGGAAGCGACGCCTACTCACTGTTGACCACCAGCCAGATCTTGGACAAAAGGCCGCGACAAAAACTAACAGTTAAATACCAAGCAGAAAACCCTTTCTTAGAATACGTAGACTACACGACCTACAGACGATTAAAAATTGGGATGTGAGTACGCCTGAAAAACAAGACCGAGGACACCGCAACAGAACAGCAGAAAAAAGCGTCTCCAATATACGATCAGATTCTGGGAGTCCTGTATGCGCCTCGAAAGGCATTCAAAGAGATAGCCAAAGAGCCGAAGTATCTCGGTCCAATCCTCGTACTGATCCTCTTCATAGCCGCGAACACTGCATACGGTTACGTCATCCTCTCAAAAAGCTACATTGAACAGACTGTTCCGAACGTCGACACGTCGACAGGGCAGTTTGATGCGTGGACTGAAAACGCAACCTTATGGAACGCAGCGTCAGGAGTGAACATTACAGAGAATTTTGTTGATTTCATAAATGGCAGCGACTATGGAAACAGGAGCATCTCATTCTCAACCCTCAACGCATTCAACATCACGATGCTGATAACAAACATAGGGCCAGTGAACTGTTCGGCCCCTAACGGTTACGAAAACGTGTCCTTGAGGGTAAAAATGGTTGATCCACAAATCCCACCTTCAAACGCTTCGATCTACCTGTTCTCAGGGGGAAGCTCAGACTTCTTCTCCCTCGAGTTGAAGGATGATTTTTCAAACGTCACAGCCGGCGTCTGGAATAACCTGACGATTCCTCTGGCCACTGGAAGTTGGGTGAACAACAACGCGAACGCGGATTGGGGCAATATCACTGGACTGAGGCTAGAGTTCGAATGGCCTCAAAATTCCAACGTCACGATGCTTGTTGATGGTCTATTCTTCCGCGGCCTTTTCACAACTCCGATTGATGCTGCTGGCGCAAGCTACCTCTTCAGTTATTCCTTGTCCGGCGTCCTGCAGTTTGCCATCGAATGGTTTTTTATCAGCGGTATAATCTTCATAGGGTCAAAGGGTCTTGGATCAAAAATAACATGGAAGCCCATACTAATTCCAGTCGGATTCATTCTCATCGTCCTCTTTGTGCAGACGCTTGCAAACACAATCGTGATATCTACCTTGCCCAGCTTGTACTACCCATTCGAGCTTTTCGGCGGAACCGCATCAGAAAGGGCTGCAGCCCTTGACAAGCTATCCAGCCAAGTGGGACTGGCCTCTGCAGTCAGCGGCTATATACAGTTGGCCTCTTTGATATGGATCATTGCCCTGTGTGCGATCGCTGTTCATCTGCTGACCGAGTTTTCATGGGTCAAAAGCGCTGTTGTCAGCGCAGCGGCCGTAGCTGTCACCTTCGTGGTCGGGTTGCTCCTCGGAGTCTAGGCTTTGCACAGAAATACACAGGAGAAGCAGCCCATTAAAGACCGTTTCACTGGTGGTGTTAATTCGTCGCTAGACGTCACACTATTCTTCGGGTTCGAAACGCAAAAAGGCATTATGGTGTGATAAGATTCTCGTACTGGCTCTACGCGTCATGAGTCTTAATGTTGAAGCTGATGGGCTTGATCGGCATGTTCACCGGTCATAAGCCTTAGTATGGAATGGCGTAAGTATTTTCAGCCCCAGCAGAATAGTTTCTCACTAACCTAAAGACTTGATCTCTTATTATCAGTTCAGTTTTCTCTGCTGAATGGGCAATCGGGGCCTTCTTGTTTGCAGTTGTCGTCTGCATAATCCTCAGTCTGCACCCCGCGAAGAAAGCTTCCAAGCCAAACTTCGTGGAAGCCTCCCGCCATGAAAAGTTAGTAAAATTTATATGGTTGAAGGGTTGTTCTGCAAGTACCGGCCTCAACCAAGGCTCAGGTGTCGAGTCGCGACACAGTGGGTTTTCATGGCTAAGGGTTGGTTCCGCGACAAGGACGAAAACTTGACATGCCAAGAAGGCTACCTGAAAAGACAAAAAACGCACCAAGAAAGCCGCGACGATTTGGGAGCCGAAGCAGATTTCGACCCAGCAGACCTTTTATCCAATCATCACCTGTGAAAGAGAATCAAGAATTAGAAGTTGCCATTGATGACATCGGTAGCCAAGGAGATGACATTGCGAAACTGCAGGGCTTTCTCGTTTTCGTGCCCAGAAGCAAGATAGGCGAACGTGTCAGTGTCCGAATCGTTTCTGTAGGCGGAAAGTTTGCGGTCTCAGAAAGAGTAGTTCACATGGAGGGACAGAATTGAAGATAAAGGATCTGCAAAACGGGATGAAACGAGTCTCCATAGAAGCGAAAGTCACAGAAAAATCTGACCCACGAGAGGTTACCTCAAGATATAAAGACCAGACCCTCAAGGTAGCAGATACAATCATTGCCGACGAGACTGGGCAGATAAAACTGACCTTGTGGAATGAACAGATAGATCAGGTGAACGTCAACGACGCAATCAAGGTGGAAAATGGCTACGTGACAAGCTTCAGGGGAGAGATCCAGCTAAACGTGGGGAAATACGGCAAGTTGGTCGTCGCAGAATAGCCAAAACAGGTTCACTTCTCAGAACACATGCTAAAATTGCGGGCATCATGAGATGGTCCAATTCTGCGACATCGACCAGCTGCCTCTCTTGGTGAAACTAGGCCACTTACGCGAAAACAAAAAAAAAGTTTGAATGAAGGGAACGAAAAGCTTAGGCTTTTCTGCTTCGCCTTATCACATTGTCTTCGGATATTCATTCTACACTTGTTCGAGTAGGGTCGTGAAGGTGTCGTGGTGATCTTCTTCATCCTTTAGGATTTCCATGAAAAGGAACGCGGTGGTTTCGTCATTCTCCTTTCTTGCAGCCTCGATTATTCCCTTATACATGTCTATAGCATTTTTTTCATCCTTAACATCTTGTGCAATCATTTCTTTCAAGGCTTTTCCAACGTTGATCGGCTCAGGCTTGGTCGTGGGAACGCCACCTAAGTAGAACAGTCTCTCCGCAATCCGCTCCGCGTGCTTCATCTCCTGCTTGGCTATATCTTCAAACGCATCTCTTGTCGCGTAGCCTTTAACTCCGATCCATTCAACGTGCTGCCACATATACTGTATGGAAACCTGTATCTCCCTTGCAATAGCCATGTTTAACATTTCAAGTAGTTTTTTAGACGCCATGCCTTTTCACCATACTTTTGATTGGTCCTGTTGTTTCTTTGCTTATATTAAACTTGTCATGCCGTCTCAAGAGTCATCAAAACGGAGGTTCCTCGGTGCAGAAGGCAAATAAGGCCCAAAAAATCAGGAATTATCGAATACAAGCCTATGTGACTAAGAATCTGAGGAAAATCGGAGGTACAATCAAATAAGAGATGCATCGATGTGCTCAACGTATATCTTAGTTGGAAAAGAGAATCTCAACTGAGCTGTAAGAGAAAAATGAACGCGGTCGGCCCTAACACAATGATCTTCGAATATCCTCGAAGTGTTAATTTCACGTGCGAAAGATGCGCGATATGTTGTGGCGACACTGAAGCGAGGACTAGGAGAATACTTGTGTTGAAGCTTGAAGCCAAACGGATCTCAAAGAAGACGGGGAAATCTATTGCCGAATTTGCAGACAGAACGGTAGGCTCTGAACCCTACGCTTATGAAATGAGGAAAGACACGAATGGAAAATGCGTGTTCCTCAGGAGTAACGAGTGCAGCATATACCGGATAAGACCGTTGGTCTGCACGTTCTATCCTTTTGAGCTTAAACCAACCGGAGCTAACACATTCGTTTTCTCGCACACTGATGAGTGCCCCTTTATCGGCAGAGGACCTGAACTGAAAAAAGAATACTTCGAGAAGCTCTTCGCTAAATCGAAAGCGCTGATCAAAAGAACAAGCAACAAGAGGGCGCAGCACGCGCCTAATTTGTTGGACTAGCCTACAGTTTTGAATGCGGCAGGCTTTGAATATGCGGTATCTCCAGTCGGTCTTTTCGGCTTCTAGCATGAGTCTGCATGAGTGATGTTGTTACATAATATGTGGTTCAATTTGAAATGATAATTCACGTGCTGTCAAATGGCTGTTTCAAAGAAGGCTCAATAGGTGTTCGATGTCCACTGGAGGATAGCCTGAATAGTACTTGCTGAAATATCCGAATACTTCTAGGTCGCGATCCAGAAGCCCCTGTACTATTTGAGCCCATTTTCGGAGGTCTCCTGTTCTGTCTACTTCAACTTTTCCCAAAGTTCCCGTGACCTTTCTCCGGTCTCCTTCCCATCTTATGTAGACGAAGTCAGCAGAACTTTTCTCTATGGAAGAAACTGAAGTTTGATCAACAAGGACTGGGGCCACGCCGGTTTCTCTGAGAAGAGAATATAATGCTTCTCCTAGCAGTTCTTTGTTTCTAACTTCGACTGCGTACCGATGGTTTCTAGGCAACGCCGAAAGGAAGCCCTGCAAAAGAGGAAGATGTTCAGGCTTAAATGAAGGTGGAAATTGGAGCAGAAGCGGTCCGAGCTTGTCTTGAAGTTGAGACATGGTTGATAGGAACCTCTCTGTTTCTTTCTCGCAGTTGCGCAGCATCTTCACGTGAGTCATTATCCTTGGAAACTTGGCAGAGAACAGGAAGCCCTTAGGTGTCTGTGATTCCCATGCTTTTACGGTATTCGTTGATGGAATTCTGTAGAACGTGTTGTCCACTTCTACGGAGTTGAAACTTTTTGAGTATTCAGTCAGGTATCCGCTAGGCTTGACTCCTGCTGGGTAGAAGTCTCCAACCCAGAATGGGTAGCTCCACCCCATGGTGCCTATGTGCGCTTTGGCTATTCTGCCTCTTTTGCTTTCAGGAGTAACCATTGTTTCTCTCCAGCCTTTTTGAAGCGGGTTAGAATGTATCTGCCATGGACTCTTTGGCCTCTGAGAGTGAATTCTATTAGGTTGTCGTTCCAGATTTTGGTTTCGTACGTTCCGTCGTCGAGTATTTTGACGGTTCCTGCTCCGTACTGTCCTTCCGGGATTGTTCCTTCAAAGGTGCGATACTCCAGCGGGTGATCTTCGGTTTCGACTGCGAGTCTCTTTTCTCCCGGTTGTTCAGGCAGTCCTTTTGGTACGGCCCAGCTCTTGAGGACGCCGCTTTTTTCAAGTCTCAAATCGTAGTGAAGTTTTCTGGCGTTATGTTCCTGGATGACAAAGCTGTGTCCTTCCCTGATTTCCAGGGTGATGCCCGCCGGTTCTGGAGTGGTGATGAAATTCCTTTTTGAAGCGTACTCTGAAAGATTGCCGGGCATTATCTGGTCCAACGTGCATTCAGCGGGAGTCTTGTCGCTTCTGAGTCCACAAAATCTGGGCATGCGGAGTCTGCCGTCTTTTGTCACGTTTTGGTACGCGACTTGGCAGACGATTTCTGGTCTAAGCCAAACTGACTCCTCTGGGACGTCCACGCCTCGGAGCGTCCCCTCCTTAACTCGAAGTGCCCGAAAGACCTTGAGCATGGATTCCATGTCTTCTCGAGAGAAGCCTGTTCCAACCTTGCCGACGTAAATCGGCGATGCTTTGCTGTACAGTCCTAGTATCAACGCTCCAAAGGACGATTTTCTCGCGCCTTCGCCTTCGGTGTAGCCGAATATCACGCAGTCGCACGTTAGGATTCGCTTGGTCTTTAACCATCTGTCGCTTCTGACGCCTGTCTCGTATGGGCTGTCTTTCTTCTTAGCCATTATGCCTTCTACGCCTTTTGCCAGGGCAGCTTCATAGTATGCTCGACCTTGTTTTTCCACGAAGGCGGAAAGAACAACGTGTCTTCCTTCACGAACATACTTTTTTAGCAACGTTTTTCTTTCGATGATCGGAAGATCAACTAGGGATTGCCCATCTTTCTCAAGTAAGTCAAAGACGATGTAGGTTGCAGGCGACTCTTCGGCGAGATATTGGATGTCTTGACTCGAAGCCGTTTTGCTTCTTTCTGAAAGGAGTTGAAAGTTAGCCTTACCCTCTTTCATGACGACTATTTCGCCGTCGAGTACGGAATTCTGCGTGAGGGTCTTAAGCTCTTCCAACTCTGGAAAATTGTATCTTAACTCTTTGTCGTTTCTGCTCCTTATGCTGAGTTCATCGTCAACGTAGCTGATTGCTCTTATTCCATCCCATTTTACTTCGAAGATCCAGTCTTCCGAGTCGAAGGGCTCCTCAGTGACCTTGGCGAGCATGGGCTTGTAGTGCTGCCTCATTTTTCCTTCAGCTGCTTGAGCGTCTCCTGCAGGGCAACCATCAGCTCTTTGGCCTCTTCCTTCACGGGTTTCTCAGCAACTATCGTCTCGCCCTTCATCTTTTTCGCTATGAGCTGTCGAATTCGCTCTTCATAAGCGTCCTTGTACTCGGCTATGTCAAAGTCTCCAGACAAGTCTGCTACTATTCTCTTTGCAAGATCCAGCTCTTTCTTCTCAGGCTCTTTGAGTTCCTTCAGCTCCTCGAAGCAGCTCGGATCTGCAATCTCATACGCGTACCGGAGTGTAGTCAGAACCAGTGCTCCCCTGTAGGCGTGCAACAGCACGGGATACTCCTTCGTTCTTAACGTGATTCTTCCAGCTCCTGCCTTCTGCATCGTCTGGAGAGCCGTTAGTAGTAAACTGTAGGCTTCGTCGCTCTCGTCTGGGGTCAGAACGTAGGACTTCTCGAAGTATATGGGATCAACGGAGAGGTAATCAACGAACTTGTCAACTCGTATTTTCCGGCTGGACTGCGGCTCTGCCGCTCTTAGCTCTTCCTTATCGAAGACTACGAAGTGGTTCTTGGTGACTTCGTATCCCTTGACCGTGTCCTCCCAAGGTACGACCTTATTTTCTTTCACGCAGACCTTCTGATATTTCAGTGGTTGTCCATCCTGTTTGTGGAGAAACCTGAAAGAGAACGCTTTGTCAAATGTCATAGTGTAAAGCTTAACGGGCACGCTTACCAAACCTATTGTTACTGTTCCGCTCCAAAACGGTCTTTTCGGAATTCGAGTACTCAGCTCTTCCATTTCTTCAGACCTCGAGTTTCTGTTTGCTTTCAAACAAGCCTTCCCAAGGATTGTCCGAAAATTTAACAGCATTAAACAGTGTAAACTGCTCCGGCTTTAATCCTTTCTTGACATCGGCCCAGCTAAGGGGCATCGACACTGTCGCCTGAGTCGTGGCTCTAAGGCTGTAAGGGCTTATCATCGTTCTTCCATGAGAATTCTGCATGTAATCCACGTAGACGGTCCCAGGCTCCTTAACCTTAGAAAACTCAGAGACTACGATCGAAGATTCGCTGGACAAGTATTTCGCAATCTGATGCACGAATTCCCTAGTTTGACCGAATGAATAGTCAGAAGCTATCGGGACCACCACATGCAAGCCCTTCTTTCCTGATGTCTTCACGTAAGACTTCAAACCTAGAGCCTGAAGTTTCTCATTAAGAAGCCAAACCACGTCTACGACATCGTTCATGCTAGCCGGCTGCCTAGGATCAACATCGAACAGGACAAGGTCTGGTTTTTCGATGCGGTCGACCCTCGATAGAGTCACGTGAAGCTCAAGAGCTGCAAGGTTAGCCAGCCAGATCAACGTGTCAAGGTCATCACAGACTACGTAGCTTATTTCGCGCTGAGCAGCCTCAGAATAGGTTCTGAACCGTCTGACCCAAGATGGAGCTCCAAAAGGCATGTCTTTCTCGTAGAAACCTTCCTTGCCAACTCCGTCCGGAAAACGAGTCAAAACCACCGGCCTGTTGGCCAAGAAGCTGAGCATTCTAGGAGCTATCCTGATGTAATACTCGATTACCTGCGCCTTCGTGATATGCATCTCTGGATACAACACCTTGCTGAGGTTAGTCAACTCGACTCTTGTCAGCTTCTCCATAATCGACCATTCCATCTGCTTTGCATTGTTAAGTGACTTGGCGAATTGCAAGCGTGCGCGCTTGTGCAGGCGCTAATGATTCTGCCTCCATCCGAACCCCCCGCTAGTAATATGGAATCGTCGTATAGTTTGGAACTCGGTCTATAGCGGCAATATCTCCCAAATTGTGAAATTTCAAACTTGGAACAGTAAATTGCTTTCAACGGTTTTCTTCTAGAAGTTCTGTTCCCCATTGGTATTATCATCATGAATAGTGGGAAAATGAGGAATGATGAGGAGCCTTGGACGACAAATGGAGACTTGAGTGGATACCTATCAATGTTGCTTGAGTCAATTACGTACGCAGTATTCCATATGCCTGAGGAATCTACCTCCGTAGCGTTCGGATATTTCGTTTCATAATCGCTCCAATAATTCCCGCCGGAAGGGTAGCCGCTGTCCCATGTGTTGGCCGATAGTACGTTGTGCACTTGTTCTGCGTTTTGTATGAAATCATTGGAGTAAATGCTGTTGCCATTAGAGGCTCCTTCAGAAAAGTCGATGCCATGCCCATTCTTAGTGAGCGAATTGTTGATTATGCTGTTGTTGTTGGAGGAGAAGTGAAAACCGACGCCGGTGTCCATTAAAGAAACCTTGTTTGAGACTATGCTATTGTTCGTCGACTGGCTGAGCCCGATTCCGTCTTCGTAAGGGAGCTTATAGATTGCAGAAGTACGATCGGATGTTATTTCATTAGCGTACACCGTATTGCATTGTGATTCTCGTATCCAAATTCCTGACGTGAGTCCCCATGTTGTTTCATTAACGATTATGGAATTCTGGCTGATCATGTTATAGTTGCATGAGTTGACAAGTTGAATTCCGCCTGAGTTATTCATCAAGAAATTATTGCTCACGGTATTGTAGAAACTGTGATCGTTAAGCTGGATGCCTGTAGCTTGATTGTCAGTGAGACTGTTTTCAGAAATGTCATTGTAGCTCGAATTATAAAGATCAAGAGCTTCATGAAGAGGCAGATGGTTATATGATATCGAGTTGTGTTTTATCACGTTATGATCAGAACCATTCAGAATGAGACTCGAGTCAGAATTGTCTGTAATCACGTTCGCCGACAGGGTCCAGTTACTTGAGTTTAGAAGGCAAAGGCCTTCCTCATTATGCCGGATTATGCTGTCGGTGATCTTGCCATTGTTTGAGGAAATCACGGCGATGCCTATGCTTCCATTCTGAATCGTAAACCCATCCACTGTTACACCGGCTTGTACGGAAACGACTGTTCCGTTTCCGTCACCATCAAGAATAGTCTTCTGCTCATCCTCACCGACGAGGAAAACTGCTTTTCTCGCTACTATGTGCTCATGAAATATCCCGGGTTCAACAGAGATCGTCTGTCCATCCTTAGTCTCAGGAGCATCTAAAGCCTCCTGTATGGTCGCGTACCCTATGCCAGTGCCAAAGTTGTGAACATCGTAGCTGACAGGAGGCTTCGGTTCGAATACGCCAACAGACCTCAGGTAAAGAACACACGCAGAAGAGACAAGCAGCAGCAACAGGCATAAAATAAGGATGGACCTTCTAAGCATTTTATATCAATTATCATTAGGCCCGTCTATGTTCTTAGGATTTATGGAATAACATCGTTTGAATTTCAAAGGAAGTGGATCGTGGTGCTGAAACGAAAAGATTTACGGTTCAGACCTTTAGAATTTCTTCGCAAGACCGACGTAAACCCAGCGCTAGTTTACTCACGAGAAAAGATAAATGATGAGAAGCGTGTCCCATTGCGTTTCACGCAAGTACAGAAACTTTAAGTCTGATTAAAGTGCTAATAATTTTGCCTTCAAAAGATGGCCCTAAACTGGTACCATGGGGTCGTAGTCTAGCTTGGTCTAGGATACCAGCCTGGGGCGTTGGCAACCTGGGTTCAAATCCCAGCGACCCCACTACACTCATTTCTCATTTTGTGAAAACGGTTACATTCCACGTATTTCTTTAACCATCTGTCACTGTTAAATAACACCACGCACATAGCCTTCACAGGATGAGACGTTGAGATATCAGGTTTTTGAGAGACTTGCCGAAGCCTTGGATAGACTTCCAAACGGCTTTCCCAGAACATCCTCGAATGTTGAGATTAAGCTTTTGAAAAAGATATTTTCGCCTGAAGAGGCTATACTAGCAAGTCAACTGGGCGGTTCCATGGAATCAGTTGACGCCATTGCCAAACGTGCCAAACGCTCGGTTCAAGAGGTTGAAACAGAGTTAATGGAGATGGCAGAACGTGGCCTCGTATGGTATCAAAAAGACAAAAAGCTGTTCTTCAGGTTGGCACCTTTTATCGTAGGAATCTATGAATCACAGAAAAAAAACATGGATCATGAGTTTGCTCATCTATTTGAAGACTACATGGCAAACGGCGGTGCTGTTGGAATCATGAAACCGCAGCCAGCTCTACATCGAGTAGTCCCCGCCCAAAAAGCGGTCAAGTCTGAGTGGATTCTGCCTTATGACGATGTCAAGGCGATTCTACTAAGATCAAAAACCTTCCACTTGCGCGATTGCATATGCAGAATACAGCAGGATCACATAGGTCGCAAGTGCGACTTCCCTTTGAGAACTTGCCTTAGCTTCTCATCAATCGAGGGTCAACCAGGCCATGATGATGTCTCAAAGGATGAAGCACTGGCCTTTCTAGACGAGGCAGAAGAAATGGGTCTCGTTCACACAGTCAGTAACGTAATGAAGGATTTTGGGTATGTCTGTAACTGCTGTGGATGCTGCTGTGGAATACTCAGGGGAATAACTGATTGGGGCATCGAAAACTCTGTTGCATACGCCAACTACTATGCAGCAATCGATTCCAACGAATGCTTGGACTGTGGAACGTGTAGAACGAGATGTCAAGTGCACGCTATCTCTGAAAGCAACGGGGTCTCGGTTGTCGACCGAAGGAAGTGCATTGGATGTGGTCTATGCGTCACAGGGTGTCCAAATGGGGCAGCAAAACTCGAAAGAAAGCCTGACAACGAAATCGTCCAACCCCCCGTGGATTTCGCGACTTGGGAACATGAACGTCTGCGTAATCGAGGGCTAAATAAATAAAACGCGTTCCTATCTGAGAAACAAAATCAGCGTTTTCAGGAAACATCTCCACTCCAGTCAGGTGCGAATCCCAGCGATCCTACCAAGCCCAATTCTGCCCAGTCTTGCGATAATAGACTAGCGCGCGCTGTTTAGTGGGTGATCGGGGAAGTCATGCCGAGAAAAGCTAAAAGGCCAGCGAGACAAGTTACATTTCAAGGGTCAGGAAAGGGAAAAACATGGCGAGAAAATTGAAAGTAGGCGATAATGCAAGAAACTTCGCTTTGGAAGATCAAAATGGGCGGGAATTCAAGCTTTCAAAACTCAAAGGCAAAAAAGTGTTGCTTTCGTTTCATCCTCTCGCATGGACTTCTGTGTGCGCCGAACAGATGAAATCACTCGAGAAAAACAAGAGTGCCTTCGATTCTCTTAGCACTGTGGCCGTTGGAATAAGCGTGGACACTGTCCCATCGAAGAGGGCTTGGGCGCAAAGCCTCGGCATCAAGAACACGAGGCTCCTCTCAGACTTCTGGCCACATGGCAAAGTCGCAAAGGCTTATGGAGTATTTAGACCTGAAGCTGGAACTTCAAAACGAGCAAACGTAATCATTGACGAAGGGGAGAAGATAACTTTCTTCAAGATCTACAAGCTGGGACAACTTCCCGACATTCGAGAAATAATAAGTATCCTGAAAAAAACGTCTTAGCAAGCAAGCCCCGCTGAGTCTGGCGCGCGAGAGGCTAGCTAACTGGGCTGCTTCTATTCATACATGATTTGCCGTGATAGAGCATACGTTTTTATTTAAGCTGCAAATCCTTAGAATTTCTCAGGGAGAAACCTTGAGCGAGGAACAGAAAGAACAATCTAGTGATGAGGCAAGACTGCAGGAACTCGCACGCGCTTTGGATGAAGAAAAGAAGCGGTCAGAAGAGTATCTTACACGGCTCAAGTACATGCAAGCGGATTTCGACAATTACAGAAAGAGGCTGGAGCGGCAGACGGAGGAAGTCAAGAAGTACAGCAATGAACGCCTCATCCTTCAACTGTTGGACATCGTTGACGAGTTAGAGTTGGCCATAAAATCGGCGCGATCTTCAGACTCGAAGGAAACTCTTATTCAGGGCGTTGAGATGACACTTAACAATCTGAAGAAGGTGCTCGAGAAAGAAGGGGTTTCTCCGATAGACTCCCTTGGCAAGCCGTTCGACTCTTCAAAACACGATGCAGTCTCCAAGGTAGAGAAAGACGATGCCAAAGGATGCACCGTAGTTGAGGAGATACGGAAGGGATACAGCATGAAGGAAAAGGTAATTAGACCAAGTGTTGTTAAAGTTGCTGTTAAACCATCATCAGAATCACAAGAAGGAGTTGAACCAAATGAGTAATGTAAAACCCGGCGAAAAAGTGTTAGGCATAGACCTGGGAACAACAAATTCTGCAGCTGCCATCTTCGAAGGCGGACGAGCAACCGTAATTCCGAGCGCGGAAGGTCCGACTGCAGCTGGAAAGATGTTCCCGTCGGTTGTAGCCTTCACCAAAGATGGCCAACTATTGGTCGGAGAGTCTGCGAAGAGGCAGGCAACCGCCAATCCCGAGGGGACGATATACGAGATAAAGAGAAAGATGGGCACGGACTACAAGGTCACCATAGCCGGAAAGGAGTACACTCCACAGCAGATCTCAGCGTTCATCCTGCAGAAAATAAAGAAGGACGCAGAAACCTACTTGGGCGTCACGATAAGGAAGGCTGTGATAACCGTCCCAGCACATTTCAACGATAACCAGCGGCAGGCAACCAAGGACGCAGGAGAGATCGCTGGATTCGAGGTTATGAGAATAATAAACGAGCCAACGGCAGCATGCCTGGCCTATGGAGTCGACAAGGTTGAGAAGGAGATGAAGATCCTCGTCTTCAGTTTCGGCGGCGGCACACATGATGTGACCGTGATGGATTTCGGCAAAGGTGTCTTTCAAGTCCTGTCTACCAGCGGTGACACCCAAACCGGCGGCACAGACGTAGACACCGCCGTCATGGACTACCTTGTGGACGAATTCAAGAGGCAGACTGGGATCAACCTCCTGAGCGACAAGATGGCAGCAGGCAGGCTGAAAGAGGCGGCTGAAAAGGCAAAGATAGAGCTTTCCACTCTGATGGCCACAGACATCGATTTGCCCTTCCTATACTCGGATACGTCTGGACCCAAGCATCTGCATCTCACGTTGACCAGAGCAAAGCTTGAGGCACTGGCTCAACCGATAGTTCAGAAGACAGAGAAGACCCTCGTGAAAGCCCTGGAGGACGCGAAGCTGACGCCTAAGGACATAGACAAGATAATCCTCATCGGCGGAATGACGAGAATGCCGTACGTGCAGAGATTTGTGGAGCAGATGATGGGCAGGCCCCCTGAGAGAGGGATCGACCCGATGGAATGTGTTGCAGTCGGCGCGGCCATACAGGCAGCAGTTATCACCGGAGAAGTGAAAGACCTCCTGCTGCTGGACGTCACTCCGTTGTCACTCGGCGTGGAAACCCTCGGCCGCGTGTTCACGAGAATCATTGAAAAGAACACCACGATCCCCACTAGAAGAAGCCAAATCTTCACCACAGCGGCAGACTTCCAAACGGCCGTCACGATCCACGTGCTTCAGGGAGAACGAGCCATGGCATCCGACAACATTTCGCTCGGCATGTTCAACCTTGAGAACATTCCCCCCGCGCCGAGAGGCGTACCACAAATAGAGGTAGCCTTCGACATAGACGCAAACGGCATACTGAACGTGGCAGCCAAAGATTTGGGCACTGGCAAACAAGCAAAGATCACCATAACGGCCTCCACAAAACTCTCCAAAGAAGAAAAGGATAGACTGACAAAAGAAGCAGAACAGTTTGGTGAGCAGGACAAGAAGAACAGAGAAGAGGCTGAACTGAGAAATAACGCCGACGGCCTGATCTATACGGCAGAGAAAACTAAGAAGGATCTCGGTGAAAAACTGACTCAGGACCAGAAAGACAAAATCGAAGCAGCAGTTACCGCGTTGAAGGATGCCCTCGCTGGCACCGACTTGGACAAGATGAAGGCAAAGTCAGATGAGCTCACCAAGGTGCTTCAAGAAGTCGGAACATCGATCTACCAACAAGCATCGGCAGAATACGCCAAGGAGAAGGGACAGGCAGCCCCAGGCGCAGCGGCCCCTCCTGGTGGAGACAAGGTCGTCGATTCAGAGGACTACAAGGTCAAATAGATCTTAGACCAGCGCGAACAGCCATGATTGCCTTGAGACTTCGACGGTAAAGAACATGGCGGCAAAAAGGGATTATTATGAAGTTCTCGAAGTCTCTAAGACCGCATCTAAGGATGAAATCAAAGATTCATACCGAAAACTGGCCATGCAGTACCATCCTGACAGGAACAAATCACCTGAAGCAGAGGAGAAATTCAAGGAAATATCCGAAGCCTACGCGGTCTTATCGGATGACGAAAAGCGAAGACAATACGACATGCTTGGACATGCAGGGTTCGATCAGCGCTACACAAGAGAAGACATATTCAGGGGAGCCGACTTTGAGTCCGTATTCCGAGACCTAGGGTTCGGATTCGACTTCGGTGACATCTTCGGCTTCTTTTTCGGCCGAGGCGACCTTCAAGAAAGACTGACCAGAGGCCGAGACCTCGCATACGAAGTCAACATCACGCTGGAAGAGGCTGCAAGAGGCGTACAAAAGGAGATACAATTCCCAAGAACTGAAAAATGCGGAGTCTGCCATGGCACTGGCGCCAGCCCAGGCACTAGTCCGAAGGTTTGCGAAAGATGCGGCGGAAACGGCCAGGTCCAGAGCATTCGAAGGAATGGCTTTTCGACGTACGTGCAAGTCGTAGCATGCCCGGTCTGCAGAGGCAGGGGCCTCATAATAGAGTCTCCGTGCTCGGAATGCAGGGGCACAGGTCTGACAAGAAGAATGAGAACCATCACCCTCAAAGTGCCGGCAGGCATAGAAGAGGGCTTTCAACTGAGGCTACGAGGAGAAGGAGACATGCCGCCGGAAGAAGGAAATCCAGGAGACCTGTATGCGCTGATCCACGTTGCCCCACACCAGTATTTCAGAAGGGAAGGGGACGATCTTCTGTACGATCTGACCATAGGGTTCCCCCAAGCTGCGCTGGGCACGGAAATATATGTACCCACGATTGAGGGAAACGTCAGCTTGAAAATCCATTCTGGAACGCAGCCTGGAGAGGTGTTCAAGCTGAAAGGCAAGGGAATGCCCAGACTCGGGGGATACGGCAAGGGCAACCTGCTCGTGCGCGTAAACATATCTGTCCCAGAAAAGTTAACACAGCGACAGAAGAGCCTTCTTGAAGAATTATCCAAAGAATTCGGCATGGGCTCACAGGCAAAAGAGCACAGAAGATTCAATCTCTGAAGAGAAAACAAACTCAGTTTCTTACTCAACAAGTTTCCGCAAACAAGTTCTTTCTTCCTCCGCAAACTCTGTCCGAAAATGAAATAACACCGTGTGCAAAGCATTCTCTCGGTAGAGAAGATGAGAGAATACGGGTTTGCCACCAAGGCAGTGCACGCTGGCCAAGATCCAGATCCTTCAACAGGTTCCGTTTCCGTTCCAATCCACCAGACGTCCACGTTTGTTTTCAAAAGTGCAGAACAAGGAGCTGCAAGATTTGCCGGAAGAGAAGAGGGGTACATCTACACTCGCTGGGGTAATCCAACAGTCAGAGCCCTCGAAAGAAATGTTGCTGAGCTTGAAGGAGGAGAAGATGCAAGAGCCTGTTCCTCAGGCATGGCTGCCATACACGCTGCAGTCGCTTCTTTAGTCAGGAAAGGCGACCACATGATCGCGCCAGACAGCCTCTACAGCGGCACAGAGAAGCTTTTCGTTGACATTTTCTCCAAGTTCGGTGTTCAAACCGCATTTGTCGACCAGTCCGACACGGCAAACATTGAAGATGCGATTAAAGAGAACACCAAGATAATCTTCATCGAGACACCTGCCAACCCGACGTTAAAAATAACCGATCTCAAAGCAGTCGCAAAAATCGCCCAAGAAAGAAACATCATAACAATCGTGGACAACACGTTCATGTCACCCTATTTTCAACAACCACTGAAAATGGGCATCGACGTGAGCATCCACAGCATGACCAAATACTTAGGCGGACATAGCGACCTCATCGGCGGCATAATCATAGGCCGCAGGTCCTTGTTCAAGGCTTTGGACGACGTGATCAGGAACACTGGCGGAACCCTTGGACCCTTTGACGCGTGGCTCGCACTGCGCGGAATCAAGACTCTGCCCCTAAGAATGAAGAAACACGACGAAAACGCCATGAAAGTCGCGGAATTCCTCGAAGCCCACAGGAAGGTTGAAAAAGTCCACTATCCAGGCTTGAAGTCACATCCGCAACATGAGTTGGCTAAAAAACAAATGAGCGGATTCGGCGGAATGATATCGTTTGAACTGAAAGGCGGAGTGCAAGAAGGAATCAAGCTGATGAACTCCGTCAAGCTTTGCATCTTGGCGGTCAGCCTGGGAGCAGTCGAAACATTGATCGAGCATCCGGCTTCGATGACACATGCCTCAATATCAAGAGAAGAAAGGCTTAAGACAGGTATTACGGACGGACTCGTGCGACTTTCCGTAGGAATAGAGGATGCTGAAGACATAATACAAGATCTTGAACAGGCATTGGCCAAAGTGTAGAGTTCACGCAGAAAACAATTGATTATCATGATCGCCAGAGAGGTTCACGCGAAGACCATCATGTCAAAGTCGAAGGTCTTCGATTGCACCGTTAACCCTTACATAGGCTGCGAACGCGGCTGAATGCTGCTACACAAGATTCAAGAAGAGATACACAGATCACAAGGAAAAATGGGGCGAGTTCGTTCACGCAAAAATCAACGCTTCGTACGCGTTGGGGCACTCGTTACTCGATCCCGTTCGAGACGTCAACCTCGATGGGTCCATTCGTATGCTAGGCCGCATTCGTGGCAGCTTTCGGGGCTGTAATCAGCTTCGCCAGACACAGGAAGAACAGGGAATCTCTGGCCGCTTGACAGCATCACCGATGCGATGTGCGCGTTGTTTCGCGTTTCGGTCGGCGGAAAAGTCTGTCACATGTTTCTTTGTTGAACAAGGAATTGTTTCACAAGCGCACTATGAAAAACTTAAATTCGTTTGAAAGGCATCTCGTAGCAATATAGCTGTAAGGTGAGAATACGTTGGGCAAGATCATAATATTAATGGGTTCTGAACGCGATCTCGAATTTTCCCGTGAAATTGCCAAACATGCGAAAGCCCTAAAATTAGAGTACGAGTTTCGTGTCGCATCGGCTCACAAAACGCCCGGCAAAGTCTTGGAGATCTTAAAAGAGTTCGAGAAAGAGAAGGTCGTTTTCATAACAGTTGCTGGAAGATCAAACGCGCTCAGCGCCTTCGTGGACGCAAACTCAACAAAACCGGTTATCGCCTGTCCGCCATACTCCGAAAAGTTCAGTGGAGCGGACATTTACTCCTCGCTCAGGGTCCCAAGCGGCGTTGGCTCGATTCTAACGATTGAGCCGGAAGGAGCCGCTATCGCAGCCACGAAGATATTTGCCATCGAAGACAATGAGCTAACAAAACAAGTGTTGAAGTATCAACTATCAAAGAAAGATGAGATTGAAAAGGCTGACGAGTCCGTCAAGAAGCTGAAGTAGTGCACGAGCAATGGGCAGCGTGAAAGATTTAGACGTCATCAAAAGGCCCACAAGAAACAAGAATGGCGTCGGACGGTTCAGGTTTTCAGACCGATACTCAGTTTTTGACTGGGGAGAAATGCCCGACCTGATCGAGGGGAAAGGCGAAGCCCTCTGCATGATGGGAGCCTACTGCTTTGAAAGGCTAGAAGAAAAAGACATTAGAACGCATTATCGTGGCCTAATTGAAAAAACTGGAAAGACCGTTCGCTTCGATGAACTTGAGCAACCTTCAAACGTGATGGAGGTTAGCTTGGTCAACGTGTACAAGCCGAAAGCGGCCGTGTGTGAAGGCAAACTCCGTTATGATTATGAGGCTTACACTCCAGAGACGGTTAACTGCCTAATCCCGCTTGAGATAATCTACAGGAACGGCTTGCCCGAAGGATCATCCGTCTTCAAGAGGCTTGAACAAGGTTCTATCACTCTCAAACAGCTGGGCTTAGACCAATATCCGAAGGCAGGTGAAAGGCTCAAGAAGCCCATTTTTGACATGAGCACGAAACTGGAAGAGAAGGACAGATACGTCACTTGGGATGAAGCCATGGAAATAGCCGGATTGACTCAAGAAGAACTGGAAAAGATCAAAGATCTGCTGCTGAAGGTTGACGAAACGATAACGCAGATTGCGTCGAGAGCAGGCTTAGAAAATGAGGATGGAAAAATAGAACTGGCCTTCGATGATAAAAGGAAGCTCATCGTGGTCGACGTTGTCGGAACGCTAGACGAGTGCAGGTTCACTTATCAGGGGCTACACGTGAGCAAAGAGATTGCTAGACAGTTCTTCAGAAAAACAGACTGGTTCAAGGATGTTGAAGAAGCAAAGAAAAAAGCTGAAATAAAAAGCATTCACGATTGGAAGAAACTCTGCAAGTCCAATCCGCCGATGCTTGAACCCAAATTGAGGAAAATAATAAGCGAAATGTACATGGCAGCCTCAAACGAGTTGACCCAAGAAAGAACGTTCGACGTGCCAAGCCTTGCAGACGTGGTCAAGAAATACAGGGAATACTCCTGGCATTAGAAAATAATGTGCGCTTTGTAAAGCAGAACTAATCAGGGATGCAACAATAGCCGACGGCTGCTCTTAGGTTCTCGACAACTATTTTCCACTGATCTTTTCGCCACATTTATAACAGTAGCTCGCATCGCTCGCATTCTTCTCCCCACAGTTTGAGCAGACGACTGATTCTTTGCCGGTCGATCGCCGAACGCTTTCCCCCGCTGTTTTGAAAGCTTCATGAATTTCTCCTGCAGCTACTGAGAATGCTTTCTCCATTTCCTGACCCATTTTCGACAGCGAGTCTCTTACCTCTTCCCAAGGGGCCGACACACCTGCCGCAACCCCTTCTCTGGTTCTGGCACCGCATTTGGAGCAGAAATAGTCGTCGTCGGACACCTTATTGCCGCACTTTGAACAGTAGTCCATGTGGATCGCCTTTTATCATTCAGCAGAAGCGCACAATTTAAGCATTTTCCAGCGTCCTAACTTCGAATCCATCACAGAGCTACCATCGATAGTAGCTTCGTATTCACTTTGATCACGTTGATTAACGACAATCGGGTTTCGCCGCCCAATTTTCTACTTGGAAGCTCTTATTACTATGGTCTCTGAGATGTAGTTGAATATTCTCTGTCTTTTCCTCGGATGCAACAGCCATCCAAGAATGAGGTCGATCGGTAACAGGAACGCTTTTCCTATGCTTTCCAGAGCCGCACGACCTATGTCTGCATGTTCACCATTCAACCTGGCGACTCGAATTCGGATGATCATCTTGCCGACCGATTGACCGTAGGTTCCCTCCATCACAGTCCAGTAGAGGAAGTAGACGAGGTTGCTAAACCCGACGCTGACAAACGGAATCCAGCTCGGAATGGCCGGCACCCAAACGTATCCTGGCCAGCCTATCCAAGCTAGCAATCTTATGGGCGTAAGGATGATCTCAAGAATGATAATGTCTATCAACCATGCAATGAACCGTTCGCCCCAAAAAGCTAGGCTTAGTTCAGTCGCAAGCTCGACAGCAGCTCCGCACTTTGGACAGTAAGTCGCACCTTCTGGCAGTTCATTCCCACATTTTTTGCACCAGACCAAGATTCCATCGCCTCTTTCTAACCTTGTTCGACCGAGTATTTATTTCCCTTCATAGTATCGTAGAGCACGCTTGAAAAACTGTCCCCAGCTAGTTGGTAGCCGGATGCATGAAAAACGAAGGAACAGACATTAAGCATTGGTTACGTGACAAGTTCATGAAGCTTGTTGGCTTTCAGCGCTCGTTTGATTTCCATTGCTATGCGATCGCCCGTGCTCAGTCGTCTCTGGTATTTGGCGTTGGCATATTGTGAGCCCAGGCCCATGTGGACGTTTGTCCCACCACCGTGTCTTAGGGCTACATCTTGAGTTACTGGAATGTGCATGTACGGATCACGCTTGTCAGGCACATCGTACAGGCCATAGTCAACTTCAGCCTTGGCCTCTGTGCCTCCTGTAAAGTCCAGCTTAGCGGCAGGCTTAAGCTCATACTTGGAGATGCGGTCCCACGTGATCAGCGTCTGTAGGCACCATGCGCCTATTATTCCAGGACTTGCGTACTCCCTACATGCAAGCAGAAACCTATCTGCATAGCGGTGCAGATCCTTCAGCAGCGACTCTCTGAGGCTCAGAATGGCGTGAGCCGTCACCTCGAATGACGGGACCTTCTTGATCTTGTTCTGAACGTCTATTGGAAGCCTCTTTAGGCCGTCAAGAATTGTTTCTCTCCGCTCATCAATCGAAAGGAACTGATTGGCAAGGCAGATCCTTGCTTCTTCTGTGGTTACATTGTAGAGCTTCACAAACCAATCTTCCGCATCACCCCAGTCCCCCTTAGCGTCCAGTGGAGAAAAGAAGAAGTTGAAGTTAGCGTGCGGTCCTAGGACAATTTGTTCCACACGGCCGTTTTCTAGGGCCTCTTTGCTCAGATTTCCGGCCTTCACCTCTGCTGCAACCTTTTCCTCCAAGTCATTCGAATCAGCGGCGAAGATGAATTCCCTTTCGAACGCCCTGTGAGCGTACTCAGCCTTTAAGATCATAGGTTCATCTATCGGCTCCTTGAAGGTTATTCCGCCCTTGTGAACGTTGTAGTGATAAGCCTTCGGAGTCGGGATTCCAGCCTTCTCGGCGAACCAGTAATAATCCTTCTCGAGTTCGCCTCTGTTCTCTATCTTAAGAAGGTTTCTAGAACCTAATATTGGCACGCCATAATCGTTCTCAATTAAACTGCAGCGTTCATCACCTCCAACGTAGACGGCAAAAGCCCTGTTTGTGATCTGCATACATTCCAAATCAACGAGCTCGTCAACATACTTTAAAATGTCCGAGTATTTCTCCAAAATCAGAATAACACTTCTCCAGCTTCCCTTCTTCTTAATGTCTTTGGGGTCATTCACAACGCGCATGTCACGTCTGACTAGACAAGGCAAATTCTCGACTCGTTCATCTGGTCTGCCAACCATAGGGTTTTGAAGGTAAATTCGCGCTCTGCTAGGCGTCGTGTAGATTATACTTCGAACGCCATAATTGCGTTGGCCCTGCCAAGCATCCAATGCTGAATGAGAACCCAAATTCAATCCAATTGGCTCTTTGTACTTTCTGACTATTTCTTGCATCTCCTCTCTCTTGATGACCATGGTATTTCCCCTGAACTGCTAAGCAATACAAAGTGAGCCTTTTTAAACCTTTCAAAAAGCTGCTGAGGTCTATCATCTAGTTTTCTTCCATAACTTTCTTCTATTCTTCTCTTCCATATGACATTATAAGAAAAGGCGGGCTCTTCACTTTCAGGGGAGAAGGGAGTTGGACGAAGACACTTTTGGCTGGTTATTCATAGGTGATAAGCCACTGCTCTACGAGAAGAGACATGTCGCAAGACAGCTTCAAATAGAAGCTTGGCTCGACCTCGCAGAAGCCCTCATGGAATTGAGCATTGAAAGACCAGCCGAAGGCGGAACATCATCAAAACAAGTTGACTACGTCGTTTAAAGTCCGCAAACACGCAATACATTGCAGAAATTCTTGAAGCTTTTTTCATTCTTGTAACGTCTAAGGGCTTTAACAATCGCTTTCTTGTCTTTTGCACCCAGCTTCTTGATCACTTGCTTTGCGGTTTCGCTGCCTATGAACAGGAATTGGCAAACAGAGGTAACATTAGCTGATTTCCGGTTCAGACTGGCCGATTCAAAATCAACGATGAAAGGCCTGTCCTGGCTGCTAATTATCAGGTGTTTGGGGGCACGACTCAGTTCTCCATGGTCCAAGTTGATTCTGTCCAGTCGCCAGCACTGCTCCAGAATTCTTCGTAATACCCTGCCTATTCTTGTTCTACTAGTCTTTTTGCTCAGCCACTTGGGAAGAAGTTCACCATCGATGAATTGCATGCAGAGAAAGTTTCTGCTTGCAGCCCGCACCGTCGGGCCCACATCAATCAGGTTTGCTTTTTTCAGTAGCTCAGACTCCCGTTGCATCCTAGCACGATCGGAGTCGATCCTCCGGATTTTCAAAGCTATTCTGTCACCGTGCATGCTGGCCAACACGACTATTCCGACGCAACCTTTGCCCAAGATAGATACGTTGAAGACCTGTTTTTCGCCTACGAATTCTATCGCCGTGACGCCCAGCCTTCGAAGTTCCCTTAATCTTTTTTTGAGTTCGGCGTCGCTTGGTCTTGGGTAACAGAGTATCGACGCGTATGGTTCTTCAACCAACTGCTCAATGGCTACCCTGCTTCGAACAATAGGCTGCGCGCTTCGTTTCCTCCTAGGGTTCTACGTTTCCAAGCTCAACTCGATTTAAGTCTTCTTAAAATTGATCTTCGTTGGCGTCAGCGAAAATAAAAGGCAAACACTTACTATTGAATAGGGAGCATCGCAGAAGAGAAGTGTGATCATGGAGCTGGCTGGATTATGCCTAGGTTTGGGCAAATTGATGAAATACTCAAGCTGATGAGCAACAAGCAGCGTATTCGCAACATCGGTGTCGTCGCGCACATAGATCATGGAAAGACAACGATGACTGATTCGCTGTTAGCGGAAGCGGGACTGTTGTCGTGGCAGGTGGCTGGCTCAGCTAGGGCGCTCGATTATCTTGAAGAAGAACAAAGGCGCGGAATTACGATCAAGACCGCTAACATCTCGTTGCTTCATGAAACCGAGCGCTTCAGCCACGTGATCAACTTAATTGACACGCCTGGTCACGTGGATTTCACGGGCAAAGTGACAAGGGCGATGCGGGCCGCGGACGGAGTGATCGTCGTCGTAGACGCCGTCGAAGAGGTGATGGCCCAAACTGAGACCGTGACGCGCCAGGCTTTAGAGGAGAGAGTCAAGCCTGTTCTTTTCATAAACAAGATTGACCGGCTGATCAATGAGCTGAAACTTGACGCTGACCAGATGCAGAGCAAGCTTGCGCACATAGTGGCTGACTTTAATACTCTGATCGAAATTCATGGAGAACGCGAATTCAAAGAGAAGTGGAAAGTTGACCCGACAAAAGAGAGCGTAGTTTTGGGTTCAGCCCTACACAAGTGGGGCTTTACGGTTGAAATGATGAAGCAGAAAGGAATGAAATTCAATGATCTCATAGAGAACTGCAAGAAGGGTGAACATCAAGCCCTTTCGAAAATGCTTCCTCTGCACACCGCGATACTTGACATGGCAGTTAAGAACTGCCCTAGCCCGATTGAGGCCCAAAAATACCGAATCCCGAAAATCTGGAGAGGAAGGATGAATTCGGTTATAGGCAGGGCAATGATTAACTGCGATGATCACGGGCCCATGACAATGTGTATAACCAACGTTCAAGCATACCCGGACGTTGGCACGATCGCAACCGGAAGACTGTTCTCAGGCTCAGTGAAGGAAGCAGACCATGTATTCTTGATCGAAGCAAACAAAGAATACCATGTAAAGCAAGTTTTCATGTGTATGAGTGTCTTCAGAGAAGTTGTCAGTCAGATTCCAGCAGGGAACCTGGCCGCTTTATCTGGCTTGGACATGGCAAGAGCAGGCGAAACAATTATCGATAGCACATGCAAAGATGACGCTGTTCCGTTCGAACGTATGAGATACGTTTCTGAGCCTGTGATAACTGTAAGCGTTGAACCTAAGGATCCCAAAGACCTTCCACGCTTGAACAAAGCATTGGATCGGCTTTTTGTAGAGGACCCAAACCTCGAAATCAAGATCGACGAAAAAACCGGTGAATACCACCTGAGCGGAATGGGTGAACTCCATCTTGAAACATCCATAAAGTTTCTGAAAGACTACAGTGGAAGCGGAGAAATCATAGTCTCCTCTCCAACCACAGACTACAGAGAGAGCGTTGCAGGGAAAGGCTCGATTGTCCTAGCCAAGAGCCCCAACAAGCTGAACAGTTTCAAGGTTCAGGCAGAGCTTCATAAAGAAACCGAGGCGCTGGCCGCAGAAGAAAAGGAGAGAAACGTTTGGGCATTCGATGAGCACTCGAACATACTCATAGACCTCACGAGGAACGTAAGAATCCCGAGCGAAGCAAGAGACAGCATCGTCTCAGGCTTTAGGTGGGCATGCAAGACTGGCCCCTTGTGTGAACAGCCGATCAGAACCGTTAAGGTCAGCTTAGTTGATGTCGAGGTTCAGCAAGAACCAGCGCTGAGAGAGCCGACGCAGATCATGAGAGGCGTCAGCCGCGCAATCCTGGGATCTTTCCTAACCGCGAAACCGATTTTGCTCGAACCGATCTACAAGATTGAATTGTCCACTCCGATTGAGTGGTTCGGCAAGTGCACAAATATCCTAGTTTCAAGGCGAGCAAGAATACTGGCCACTGAAAACAGGGGAGCCATAATCTTGATAAAAGGCTACCTTCCAGTTGCAGAAGCCTTGGGCTTGGCGGCTGAAGTACGTTCCTCCACATCTGGCCGCGTCTTCTGGCAAAGCACTTTTGATCATTGGAAAAAGGTCCCAGAAAAGATAGCGGTAGGGATCATAAGACAGATCCGGATGAAAAAAGGCTTACCGCCTGAAATTCCGAAACCCGGGATGTTCGCAGATGAAGCCTAATCTAGGGCGCGGATATTTCTGGACGAATTACAAGCCGTAGCCTAAAGCAATTATACTAAGGTTTCCGAAATCAACATTTATGTGCGCGCTGTGTAGTCTATGGTGGAACCTTGCCAACGGAGGATATTGAAAAAAAAGTTTTGGTTACGGGCGGCGCAGGCTTCATAGGTTCTAAGCTGGTTCAAGCGTTGCTGGAGAAAGAAATTCGAGTGAAAGTTCTTGATTGCCAATATGGACCTTTTAGGAGGAAGAAAAGCCCAAATCTTGAGTTTGTCAACATCGGAGGTGGCGAAAGCCATGCCGGAATGGCTGACAGAAACGTTGTTGAGAAAGCTGTTAGGGACGTTGACGTTGTTTACCACTTGGCGATCAACTGGGATGGGCACACGTGGAAGCACAAGCTTCCTCTCACAGATCTTTTCGATGTCAACATTAGAGGTACCGTTAACCTTTTAGAAGCGGCAAAAGCTCAGGACGTAAAACACTTTCTTTATTCCAGCAGTTGTGCAGTGTATGGAAGCCAAGGTTCTCAGATTGTAAATGAGGAAAGCGTGTGCAAGCCTGAGTTATGGGATGGTGATCCCGGACCGGCTTACGGCATATTGAAACTCACTTTAGAGAAGCTTTGCCTATTGTACCATAATCAGCACGGATTGCCAACAACAGCGTTTCGCATGGATTTCGTATTCGACGAAAATAACGCATTGCCCAGCCAAGAGATCATTGACAACCTTCGTGAAGGCGGAACCATAGAAGTGACCGAAAGTGACGGCTTCGCAAGCATACATGTAGACGAAGTCGTCCAAGCGTTTCTGCTGGCCACTCTGAACAAGAAAGCATATGGCCAAACATTCAACCTCTCAAACCCATCGACCTTCATAACTTATTACGAGCTCTACCGATTCTTGATACAAAAAGCAAATTCGAAGAGCAATGTCCGACTTTCGACTGACCAAGAACACGTCGGCAGAACCATTGAATCAATCGAGAAGATACGAAGAGCGTTAGGCTGGAGGCCCTACAAGACCAAAAAAGACCTCAAACAGGCAATGATTCAAAGCATCAAATCAAGCTGAAGCCTAATGGGCCACGCGACAAATGAACCTCTCTGAACAACCCACGCTTTGAAGGGTGACAAAACATGAAAATAAAGGTAGATCCGTCAAACCCGTTCAATCTAGAAGCCACTCTCTGTTGTGGACAAGCTTTCAGATGGGACAAGAGGGCTGAATGGTGGTACGGCGTTGCAAGTGGAAGAGTCTTCAAAACACGGCAAACAGGTGAAACTCTGGAGATCGAAAACGTAAACATCAATTTTGCGAAAAACTACTTCGGCCTCATCGATGAGTTGAACAATGTCTTTTCACAAATCAGCAAGGACCCATACATCAAACGGGCTGTCAAAATGTTCAGTGGCTTAAGGATCCTACGCCAAGACCCGTGGGAATGCCTAATCTCATACATTTGCGCGACTTACAAGAACATTGCAGCAATAAGGCATATGCTTCTTAACCTTTCTCGGAGGTTCGGAGACAAAGTCTGCTTTGACGGCTTCGACTTTTACACGTTCCCGACGGCCGAAGATCTAGCCCAAGCATCCGCAAACGACCTTCTCAGGTGCGGTCTAGGGTACAGGGCAAAATACGTCCATGAAACCGCAAGAACAGTCGCTGAAAGCCCGCTTGACTTTGCATGCTTAAGGAAAAAGGGCTACGAAGAGGCAAGAAATGAGCTGGTCGGTCTCGCTGGCGTGGGTCCCAAAGCAGCAGACTGCATTCTGCTTTTCTCCCTGGACAAACTTCAAAGCTTTCCAGTTGACGTTTGGGTAAGACGAGTCGTTCTTAGACATTACGCAGATCATTTCTCCAGGGAGTTCATAGCCAGACTCAGAGAAAAAGAGTCATTGACGAGTTCCGACTATGAGAAACTGAGCTTGTTCGGGCGAACATATTTCGGAGAATTCGCCGGCTACGCTCAGGAGTACTTGTATCATTACGAGCGGACGATGGGCTAGGTCTTTCGACAAGAAAGTAGAGGATACATCAGAAATACTAGTTTTCACTTGGGTTGAGCGTTCTCTTTTGAAGCCCTCTCTGTCCACTTTTCTATCCGTTTCCGGACTTCTTCCTCAAGTCTCTGTTTCGAGATGAGCCCTCCTCTAACTATGACCTCGCTGTCCACAGCTATGCTTGGCGCGCTGAGGATATCATAGGTTTTTCCTTCGTTTAGTCCTTCCGAAGTGGCCATGTTGACCTCCTTGTATACCATGTTGAACTTCTGCGCGACTTCCGAAGCAATTGCTTTTGCCAAAGGACAGCTTGAACAGCTCGGAAGAGTGAAGACTTTGAGCTCCACGACTGTTTCTCCCTTAGAGGTCTACTTTATGAAGTCGCAGACTTTTTAAATCTTTCAATGAGAGGAAACAGAGTTTTTGGAAGCTGGGGCAGTGGAAAACGTATATATCTGAAAAGGAATGCAACTATCAACTTGAAAAAAAAGCCGAACCAGACAGATAAGCAGGGCCCGTAGCTCAGCCCGGTTAGAGCGCCAGGCTCATAACCTGTTGGTCGGGTGTTCAAATCGCCCCGGGCCCACCACCATCCCAATGCTTTTTTTGCATGCGCTAGCGAGTTGAACTCTAACTTCAGAACACGTTCATACTTTCATGTTCGTTCTTTGCGCCTCTCTACTCAGGATTTTTGCGTGGCTGGGCAGGCATTCCATGCAACTAGTGCTATCGCTTTCTAGTGGCTAGCCTTACTGTCAGATCTGTAACGTTTTTTCCAAGTTGTTTGCAGCTTTCGATGGCCTTCTTGTCCGGCGCCCCTAGGGCCGCTGCGCCATAATGTTCGTGGTCGTGTCTGCCTTGAACAATCATGCCGTGTATTAGCATCGCGTCCAAGATGGAAAGTAGTGTTGTTTCAGCTCCCGAGGCGTTTCCGCCCGAAGACGTGAAGGCGCCTCCAACCTTTCCGGCGAGTTTGCCGTGTATCTGGACGGATCTGTCGAAGAGAGCCTTGAGCTTGCCAGACATAAGCCCATAAAAAGTCGGCGAGCCAACGATGATTCCATCGGCACCCTCCAAATCATCAAGGTTCACGTCATCAACCTTCTTCAAAACGGCCTCGACTTCTTTAACCTCGGCGATGCCTTCCATGACCGCGAGAGCCATCTTCTCGGTGTTACCACCCCGGGAATCGTACAATACTAGAACCCTAATCATAACAACCCAAACCTACCTGCTAAAATCATAACGAGCTCTATTAATCATTTCTCAAGCTGTACGCCAGAAAGATCAAAAAGTCCGCAATTGCAACTGTTCCCGAGAATGGTGAATGAAAGTGGAAACGTGACCCACAACGGCGTGGAAAAGCCCCCTGCGACGAGACGAATTCCCGAGAAGCCATGTAGAAACTCTTTCACGCCGCTCTCCTTTCAAACGCCAAACAGTCAATAGAAGATTGTTCCATAAGCTATAAGTGCTGAAAGATACTAACGATTGTGCGAGGGAATGGTAAGCTCCTCATTCTTGGGAGAAAGGAGAGAAGGGAGGAAAAAATTCTAAACTTACCATTCTCCTCGCATTTTGCATAATTGATTCACAGGTTGCTTTTAAATATTTCGTCAGTTCAGAACTAATTCTTAGGGAATTCTATCAAAAGATACATTTCTCCGGGCTTTTTTGCCTATGGCATTCCCAGGTCATGCCCCGATTATTTCAGTCTCCATGAAAAACGAGCTACAAAAACGAGTTAATATCGGATCATGCGCGCTTCGGTAGCCATTGGTCACTGCAAGGCTGTCCATAGCCGGCTCAGCAGTTTGCTTCAAGATTGTAAGGACCACTCGTCAGACATTCTGCGTTGCCCTTATGCACGAGAACCGTGTCTTCTATTCGGACTCCGCCGAAACCCAATAAATAGATGCCTGGCTCGTCGGTGACCACGTTTCCAATTGTCAGATTATCCTTGCTCAGCGAGCTCAGTGTTGGTCCTTCATGGACTTCTAGTCCTACGCCGTGACCTAAGCCGTGAACGAAGTATTCGCCGTAGCCTGCGTCAGCTATTACTTTTCTGGCTGTAGAATCGACGTCTTTGGCTTTGGCCCCAGGCCTTATTGCCTTAAGCGCTTCGTCATGAGAAGCCCTCACTATCTCGTACAATTCTGTCTGTTTTGTCTGGGGCTTTCCGGCAACGATGGTCCTAGTGATGTCTGACCGATAGTGCTCATAGACAGCGCCCATGTCGACGACGACCAATTCACCATTTCGTATTTCCCTGTTAGTGCAGCCGCCTCCGAGCTGGGTTCCTCCTCCGCCATGCGGAAATGCTGATCGGGCACCTGAGGCAATGATGGTATCGAAGGCTACGCCCCAAGAGCCTCTTTTTCGCATGGCATATTCGATTTCAGCCGCAACTTGGTACTCTTTCATGCCTGGCTTTATCGTCTCGTAAGCTATCTTCATCCCAGTGTTCGTTAATTCCGCTGCTTTGCGCATCAGTTGGAGCTCTTTTGGGTCTTTGACTCTGCGGAGTTCCCCGACGAGGTCGCCTTTCGGCTTCAGTCTCGCCTGTCCTCTGAGCTCCTTCGCCAGTTGACGATAACTCTCGAAGTTCAGCGTGTCGAAGGCGAGCTTCTTGATCTTGCATGCTTTAGCCTGCTTGGCCACTGCTGCCATCAGGTTCTGTCCGCGTTCAAGCATTTCCAGTTCGAACCCTTTTGTCATATACTTTGCCTGCTCATAATTGACGTTGTAGGCGTAGATTATGCCTTTGCCAGTCTTGGGTATGAGCATGGAGGTCAATCCTGGGCAACCTGTAAAATAGTAAAGGTTGACTTCACTGGTGACTAGGAACCCATCAAAACCTTTCACTTCGAATGCTTTCTGTTTTAAGGCTTCTACTCGATCCATATGTCTCACCTTTCAAGTACAGAGCCGCGGCTTTTTCTTAGAATGTCCTCATTTGCTTATACGTTTTGCCCGTCTTTTTCGAGGACGCGGCGTTCCTTGGCGCACTAACCTTCTTCATCATTCGAACGCGCAAGCTTCGCGTTACTCTGATAGAAAAATGCTAGCCATAATGATTGCGGTCTGACGAAAAAGGGAGAGAATTTTGGCTGTCGTGATTCTCCAGCGCGGTCTGATTTTGCAGCATCTGGTCGTCGGTTTTGATCCAGCGCCACTCTAGGGAGTTGTTTTCTCCATGCTTCTGCCCTTTAACTCCTTCTTCCAAGCTGGAACTATCCCTCTGTCAAGTAGTACAACGATTCCCAGTGAGACGAAGCATAGAGGCACTCCTACTATCAAGCCTTCACCGACCCACACCAAGCCCGTGACAAGCCAAGGAACAGCTGCTCCCAGTTGGTCCATTGCCGGTGACGCTCCGCCACTGACTTCTCGTAGCCCGATGCTTACTGATGAAAACTGCTGCTCAGCCGGCATTGTCTGGTTCACTATGGCTTCTCTTGTGGTTATGGCGATGTGGGTAACCGTTCCGTTCACGCTTATGAGTTGTCTCACAGTGAACGTGAATGAAGTCACGTTTTCAGTTGGAACGTTGCAGTCCAAAGTTCCACTCCACAGCCCGCCGTCATAGGACATACTCAAGTAAGGTATTATGCCACCAAAATTGAACGCCAAGGTCTTCAGGCCTTCGACCGTCGACTCAAAAGATCCTGTTCGCATTTCTCCTTGAATGTTTTCACTCACACTCTGCTGGATTCCGGCACTGTTTGATCCCTGTGGATTGTTTGACGTCAACGTCTGAGGCGAGAGTCCTCTTTGGGAAATGGAAAAGTTGTCTGCTTGTTTGGGCAGATTTGCGTAGATTGCTAGAGCCGAGATTACAACGGCCATTATTATGGCGAATACCAACTCGATCTTAATTTTCTTCTTCATCTGCTCCACCAACCTCCAAGTTGTTAAAGGATCGTTTAATGCTATGTTTTAGAACCATTCTGTTCTAAAAGCTAGACAAGCTAGCAACCCTGCAAATGACACCTTAGTAGCGTGTTTCTTGCTTGGTATGCCCTTTTCTGACAAGTTTGTGGAAAGCGTGAAAGGGTGAAAGATGTGCTCAAAAATTAGGAAGAAGAACACTAGCCGCCGCTTACGATTGGCAGGAGTGTTACGTGGTCTCCTTTTTTCAGCTTGGTTTGAAGTCCCTTTAGTTGGTTGAGAAGGTAACCGTTCACGGTGATGATGTAGTTCGGCTTGACGTCTGAGCCTTTGGGCTCGTAGATAGCCTTCTTGAATGGTTCTCCGTACTTCTTGGAAAGGTGTGTGAGCAGATCGGTAATGGTCACATTTTCGTCTGTCTCGATTTCTTCTTCTCGCTTGTTTTCCGTCATGTTCTTTATGTGGCCGATGTATTCGACTCTTACCTTCAAGGGTCTTGCACCTATGCCTTCCCTAATACCCAAGTGTGTGGCGCCTTGATATATCCATTTCACCTTTAATGGTAAGGCTTTGATTCGAGAAAATGCCTAAATACGGCCTGAGCGTGAAAAATCTCTGAGAGTATTCTTACGGGTGTTTTCAGTCGTGTTTGACAAGGACGAGTTAACCAAGATTCGCATGCGAATGCTGCAGTGGGAAAAAGAGACATTGTCTAAGAGCTTTGATAAGCTTCCTGAGAAGGGCGAGTTCGTGACGAGCTCGAATATTCCGGTCAGCCGAGTATACGTGCCCAATGACTTGGCTGATTTTGATTATCTGCGTGATTCAGGTTTTCCCGGCGAGTACCCTCTGACACGTGGTGTCTACCCGACGATGTACCGGGCACGTCTATGGACTATGCGGCAGTATGCCGGGTTCGGGACGGCTGAGCAGACGAATCAGCGGTTCAAGTATCTGCTTTCTCAGGGCCAGAAGGGTCTGAGTGTCGCTTTCGACTTTCCCACGCAGGTAGGTTACGACTGCGATCACTCTCTGTCACATGGTGAAGTGGGCAGGGCAGGTGTGAGCGTAAGCACGTTGCAGGACATGGAGATCGTGTTCGACGGAATTCCGCTGGATAAGATTACTACGTCGATGACGATTAACGCGCCGACTAATGTTCTTTTGGGAATGTACATTGCGGTTGGAAACAAGCAGGGTCTGACGGAATCCAAGCTTGGTGGAACGGTTCAGAACGACATTCTGAAGGAGTATGCCGCGAGAGGCATGTACATTTATCCGCCTAACCCTTCGATGCGGCTGGTTACGGACATCTTCGAATACTGCTCACAGCACATGCCTGAATGGAACACCATAAGCATAAGCGGCTACCACATCCGAGAGGCAGGAGCCACAGCGGTTCAAGAAGTTGCTTTCACGCTTGCTGACGCGATCGCGTACGTTGAGGCCGCAGTCGACCGAGGCTTGGACCTTGACAAGTTTGCAGGCCGTCTATCGTTCTTCTTCGCTGCCCAAAACAACTTCTTCGAAGAGGTAGCGAAGTTTAGGGCCGCGCGCAGGCTATGGGCAAAGATCATGAAGGAACGGTTCGGAGCGAAGAATTTGAATTCTTGTATGCTGCGGTTTCACGCTCAGACATCCGGGGTGTCGCTTACTGCTCAACAACCTCATAATAACGTTGTACGCGTGGCCCTGCAGGCCTTCTCAGCCGTCTTGGGCGGAACCCAGTCCTTGCATACAAATTCGTTCGATGAGGCCTATGCTCTGCCTAGCGACGAGGCCGTGCTGGTTGCCCTCCGAACGCAGCAGATCATAGCGTATGAAAGCGGAGTCGTGGACAGCGTTGACCCACTTGCAGGCTCCTATTACGTTGAATACCTGACAAATGAAATAGAGGAAAAGGCTGAAAAGTACATTGAACAGATCGACACACTCGGCGGCGCAGTGGCGGCCATCGAGAAAGGGTTCATCCAACGCGAGATCACAGACAGTGCTTACCGCCATCAGAAAGAGGTTGAAACCAAGAAGCGCATCGTAGTAGGAGTCAACGAGTTCAAAGCTGATGAGGAGGTTCCCATAAAGATACTGCAGATAGACCCGGAAACCGAGAGAAAATTGACAGAACGATTGACACGGATCAAACGTGAAAGGAACCAAGCCAAAGTGAACGAAGCCCTGGCTAAACTGCGGAGGACAGCTGAGGACGAGGCGGCGAATCTGATGCCTTTCATGCTACAGGCCGTGATAGAGTACGCAACGTTAGGCGAAATATGCGATACTCTGCGTGAAGTGTTTGGAGAGTATAAGCCGTCATGTATCTTCTAGCCGATAACGAGGAGTGTGTCGCCTTCGCTTACCGATGAGCCCTCAGTAACATTTACCTGCTGTATCGAACCGGCCTTCGGCGCGCATATTTCGTTTTCCATCTTCATGGCTTCGATTACGCAGAGGACCTGATTTGCCCTGACCTGGTCGCCTTTCTTAACTTTGACCAGTACGATCTTGCCAGTCATCGGCGCGGTTACGGCACCCTCTACAGCTTGTTCTCTTGCGACAGGCTTCCTTGCAGGTGCTGAGTGCGTCGGCGCAAAGCTTGTTAAGCCTGTTTTTGTGGTGGACATTTTGAGCTCTGCTTTGAATGCTGTCCCGTCAACCCTCACTTGGAAAGGCTTCTTCTGGTCGAATGCAGGCAATTCTATCTGGTAGGTTCTGCCATCAATGCTCAGTGAGAATGGTTTTTCTAAGGTGACTCGGTCGGTTTGCATCTGGACTGTTACAGGTTTGCCATCAACTTTGACGGTGAAAGAGTTTTGTCCGTTCTTTGCTATTTCGACTTTTCGGGGTTTGCCGTCTATGCAGATCTCGTATGTGGGCATGGTTAACCACCGTGTTCGGATAGGCTTTGTCTGCCTGCTAGAACCCAGTTTGTCGTGCCCGTTTTCAGCTTGGCAACTGTTAGTGCTTTCACGCTGTTTGAGCTTGTCAGGTACGTGCACAGTGCGACCGAGATCGCGGCGACATGTTCAAGTTCAGCGACTTTTTCAGGTTTGATTTCCGTTTTTTCTTCTTCTTTCTTTGTTTTCCGTTTCTTGAAGAACTCGAGTGCTGTCTGCGGAAACAGGGCATAGGTTATTTTGTCCTCTTCGCTTTCGATGTACGGTTTTACGTCTTCTGGGATTTTGTTAAGCCCGGGTTCGAGCAGATCTGCTGGTCTTACGGTGATTGGTTCTTCGTCGCCTATGATTTTCTTCTTCACCCTAGGATCAATCGGAGCTGGAGGTTTTCCGTAGAGGCCTTTCACGTAGTCCTTTATTTCCTTGGGCACGATGCCGTAACGTTTGCCACAGATGACGTTGAACACGGCCTGTATTCCAACGAGTTGGCTCGTTGGCGTTACGAGCGGTGGGTACCCTAATTCTTTTCGAACCTTTGGCACTTCCTCGAGGACTTGATTGAGCCTATCTAGAGCTTTCTGCTCGCGAAGTTGCTCGAGAAGGTTGCTGAACATTCCGCCTGGTATCTGATGGACTATTATTGAGGCATCTATCCGTTCGGATTTTGGATCAATGAGCTTCAACGGGTCATAGTATTTCTCACGCAGTTCACGGAAATATGATGCAATTTCGCTGAGCAGCGCCACGTCCAAGCATGTGTCATACGGGGTACCCTTCAGCGCGGCGACAACTGACTCAACTGGAGGTTGGCTTGTGCCCCACGCCAGAGGCGAGAATGCAGTGTCGAGTATGTCGACGCCTGCCTCGCAGGCGCGCAGGTATGTCATCATGACCATCCCGCTTGTGCTGTGACTGTGCAGGTGTACAGGCAGGCCTACTTCTTCTTTCAGCGCAGTTATGAGTTCGTACGCAGGCTGCGGTGCCAGCATTCCCGCCATATCTTTTATGCATATCGAGTCGCATTCGAGCGCAGAGAGTTTCTTGGCAAATTCGACGAAGTGCTGGACGGTGTGAACTGGGCTTATGGTGTAGCAGATCGTTCCCTGCGCGTGTTTACGTGTTTTTTTGACTGTTTTTATCGCTACTTCCATGTTGCGAATGTCGTTTAGAGCGTCGAACACTCGGAAGATGTCTATTCCGTTTTCGGCTGCTTTCTCCACGAATTTAATGAGAATGTCATCCGGATAGTTTCTGTAGCCAACCACGTTCTGGCCGCGCAGCAGCATTTGGAGCGGCGTCTTCTTAACGTGTTTCTTGAGTTGACGGATGCGTTCCCAAGGGTCTTCTGAGAGATAACGTATGGCAACGTCGAAAGTGGCTCCGCCCCAAGCTTCAAGCGAAAAGAAGCCGACCTGGTCTATCTTTTCGGCTATTTTGAGCATGGTTTCCGTGCTCATCCTCGTGGCCATCAGGCTTTGATGAGCGTCACGGAACGTCGTGTCCGTGATTCTGACAGGTTTATTCGTGTGCGTCTAGACACCTTCTGTGAAGAGGCTGAGTCTAAGAGTAAAAAAGGGTACGGAAAGGCGTATTAAACGATTTGGGTCGTGAGAAGAAGCATTTCGTGATGGAAAAGAGGCCCAGTTCGTTCAAGTGCCCGTTTCAGGTGATTCGGTAGTTTTCTTTTGATTTATGGTTTGTTGTAGGTATTGTCATCGTGAATTGGGCGCTTTTTTCAGGTTCTCCTGTTTCTTTGATCGCCCAGCCGTAGGCTTCCATAATCTTTTTTATCAGATAGAGTCCAAGGCCTGTGCCTTTTCCGTGTCCTTTTGTGAAAAGCTTGGATTTCTCTGCTAGCGGTATGCCAACGCCATCGTCCTCGTAGATCAGTTTCAGCTCTTCCCGGCCTTTTTCCATTCGTATTCTCATGTATGTGAGCTTCTCGCCGTATTTCAGCGAGTTGTCTATTAGGTTGTAGAACAGTCGTGTCAGTAGTGAATCCGCAAGGACTATCAGTCCTTTGCATTCGTTATCTGTGCTGGTGCCTTTGAGGTCGCCGAACTGCGAGGCTGCCTTGTCGAAAGCGTCAGCGACGTCTACATATCTGGGTTCCTCCTCGCCTAGCGTCTCGTAGCTTCTGGCGAAGTCGAATATTTCGACGATCTGCCTGCATGCTTCTTCTATTCCTCTGAGGCGCTCGAGCGTTTCAGGGTCGCTGATGGCCTTCTTTTTCATTAGATAGGCGTTGCCTGTGACGAGTGTCAGTTTGTTCTGTACGTCGTGTCTGGTCAGGCTGCCGACCACTCGGAGTTTTTCATTGATTGTTGCAAGTTTTCCCATCGTTTCTTTGAGTGCTTCTTCCGTGTTTCTAAGTTCGGAGATGTCCTTGTACATTCCAACGTAGCCTTCAAGACGGTCTTCGACCGTGATGGGAGCCGCAGATATGGACACTGGAATCAATGTTCCATCTTTTCTTCTTCTCAGAGTATCGTGATAAACATAGCCTTGAAGGGCTCTCTGATTTAGGTTGCCTGCTTCTTCCAGCCTTTCTTTTTGAACTATGACGTCATCCAAATGTTTTCCCTTGATCTCGGCAAGACTGTATCCGAAGAGTCGTTCAAAGCGCGGGTTGATGTCCAAGATGTGAAAGTCCGTGGACAGGTAGACAGCAGCCTCAGGGTTCCCCCTGAACAGTCTCTCGAATTTCTGCTGGCTTTCTCGAATCGTCTCCTCTGCTTCGACGTATTCAGTCAGGTCCTTCGTTACGACCACTATCGTGGTTGGCCTGCCGAAAGAGTCGTGTATCAGGCTTCCTGAAAGCTCCCCCGTAAACTCTCGGCCGTCCTTCTTCATCAACCTAAGCCTCAAGATCTCGGCATGACCCTGCTCTACGAGCTGCTTCACGACAGCCCGAGCTTTCGCCCTGTCTTTCTCGCAGATGATTTCGAAGCCGTCTTTTCCGATGAGTTCGTCTTTAGACGAGCAACCATGAAGCCTCAAGAACGCTTGGTTGCAATCAAGTATGGTTCCATTCGGTTCGGCCACGCTGATGGCGTCGGGAGACGGGGAAACTATGGCTCTTGGTTTCTCTTCACTCTCTCGCAGGGCTTCCTCAGATTTTCTGACTTTGGCCATCTCTGTGATACTGTGGGCCAGTTCTGCGTAGACGGTTTCTGTTTCTCCTATCTTATTCAAGTACTGGTTGGCTCCGAGGTTAAGCGCTTTTATTGCGACTTCTTCTCTGCCTTTTCCAGTGAACATGACGAAGGGAATTGTGTCTCCTTTTCTTCTCAGGTCTTTGAGGAATTCTAAGCCGTCTTTTTCGGGCATTTGGTAGTCAGAGACCACTACGTCGTACTTTTCCTTCTCCAACTTCGTCAAGGCTTCGTCGACGGAAAGTGCCGTGTCAACGAGAAGATCTTGGCCCATCTCAAGACACTGTTTAGTGATTTTCAGAAAACCCGAGTCATCATCGACGAGCAAGACCCGTACCTTCTCGCTGAGGTCGAGCGTTATTTTCGCCGAAAACTCGGTTGATTCCTGCATTCTCACCACTCGTAGCCTGCCGCACCTTGGAGATGTGGAACAATCAGACGAAGAGTTTCATAGACGATAAAGCAGTTATGAAACCGCAATCAATACTGGGAATCATACGTGGCCCTTGCATGGTCCATACGTGCTTGATGACCGCGATTTCAGTTGCTTGATTTGAGCTGAGCCCCACAGAAAGGACAATAGGCAAATTCGCCTTCTGGCAATGCTTTCCCGCACTTTGGACACAGCGTGGCACTCTTGGAAGTCATCGATGCCAGCTGCCCTACGAATCTCAAGTACACCCGTGCGTAATAAAGGTACACGACAAAGCCTATTGCGGCTACCACTATGCCGATGATCCCAAGCTGTAATGCATTGTTTGTTAATGAATTCGTGTAGAATCCGGCAACTGCTACGATTATACCGATGATGCAGACCACGAAACCGGCCCTTTCGTTTCTCTTTGCCTCCCTCATTACTTCCTGAAGAAGTGCAATCTTCGCCGCTTCAGACAAGCTCAAAGCCTCCTCTGCGCATATGATTCGTTCAAAAATTAAATGTTTCTACTGCTCGCGACTCATGCTGCCCCTTCCTGCATGGACTTCGGCAGATTTGAGGGAGAATTCTCCTACTTTTGCTCGCGCCCGGGCTGAAATTCATGAAGCTAAAAGATAGTTTGGTTGTTTTGATCGCTGCTTTTGCCCTAAGCCTGCGGACTGCTGGATTCTGTCGTGTTATGTCGTACGTGGATGCGGTCTATTCTGGTTTGATCATTGTTTTTGTCCGCATTGAAGGCAAAATCTTACTGAGAATGGTATCCTGCTTTTGCAGTGGGGGCAGATTTTTAACACGTGTTCCGGTCGTAGCAGTGTTCCACAATAATTGCAATAGTTGAAGGTTGAAGGAACTCGTTCCCCACATCTCGGGCAGATCAAGTATTGCCAATACTGGGGAAGGGGAATCAAAACCCAAGCTCCAACGATCACCTGCTCCACTTCGTTCGATTATGGAGCGCCCCCTCTTTTTTTCTTTTCTGATTGATTAGGACGTACCGTAATCTTGGGTTACGATTCGATGAGGGGTGCGTTGAGCATTTATGGTGTTGGTCTTGTTTGGGCTAGGAGCTTCTCTATGTTGTCTAACCTTTTTTCGATCACATCTAGTCTGTCAAGAACTTGTTTTAGCGTTTTTCCGATGTCTTCTGAAGGTTCGATTGGAAGAGGTGTGGGTGCAGGCCACGGGGGCTCTCCTGGTGGTTTAAGGGGTCTAGGTGTACGCGGAGGGTAAACCATTTCTACACGTCCTGAAAAAGACACGCTTCTTGTGGTATTAACCGTTATTCTTCCAAATGAGGCTTTCACCCATATTTTTAGAAGAATTCAAGACGGTGCTGCATGGATCGAGTGTTCCGCCGGGAAAGTGTTTTAATTCGTTTTGGGCTTAGGTGGTTGTATGTTTCAAGATAAGAAGATTCGTTATTTCAGTGAGCCTGGTCCTGAGAATGGTGATGCTTTGATTGAGACTGTTAAAGAGAGGATCATGGAACTTGGGATAAGGTTCGTTGTCGTGGCGTCTGACAGTGGAGGTACGGCACTGAGAGTTGCTGAAGCTTTGAGGGATTTGACTGTTAAGGTTGTGTGCGTGACTGCGTATGCTGGGGTCAGGCTTGCATGGCCGCAGGGGGGACGATGGCCAAGTATAAGCGGTGATATCAGAAGAAAGCTCGAAGACTTGGGAGTTAAGATCGTTGAGGAAACTCCTTGGATATTCAAGGGAGTAACGTTTGATGCTCAATTTCTGAGGAGAGCAGCCCCTTCATGGGCAATTCATGAGTTTGTCTGTAGAACAATGGGATACGGGTTCAAGACTTCATTAGAAGTTGCTTTGATTGCTGCTGAGGCAGGAGCCGTGCCCATAGATGAGGAGGTCGTGGCAATAGCTGGAACTGGATGGTTGGGGGGAGGAGCTGACTGTGCAATAGTTGTAAGATCATCGGTAGTCCCGAAGACGACCGACGTCGAAAAAGGGCTAGAAGTCAGGGAGATTATAGCTTTACCGAGACTAAAATTCACCTCGGATTTGATCAAAAAGATAAAAGATGCCGGAGAAACTGTGTAGCAACCCTAGTGTGCGTTCAAGTGAATGATGAAACATGGTCGAGATCTGTTTAAATTTACAAAGGTAGGTTTGAGTGTTTTCTCGATGGTCTTTGTTCCCGTTTTGTGATTAGGCTTTCGAGGGCGCTGATAAGTTTCGGCCGTGTCTGCGCCGGTTCTATAACTTCGTCGATGTAGCCTTTCTGTGCGGCTATGTATGGGCTTGCGAATTTTCGGCGGTATTCAGCAACGAGTTCGGCGTGTTTCTGTTTGGGGTCTTTGGCTTCCTGGATTTCTTTGCGGAATATGATGTTTATGGCTCCGTGCGGTCCCATGACTGCGATCTCGGCCGTTGGCCAAGCGTAGTTTATGTCTGCGCCACTGTGTTTGCTGCCCATGACATCATATGCTCCCCCATAGTCTTTTCTTAGAATGACCGTGATTTTTGGTACTGTTGCTTCGCAGTAAGCGTATAGTAGTTTGGATCCGTGTTTGATTATGCCGCCGTGTTCCTGTTCTACGCCGGGCAAGAAGCCTGGCACGTCGACAAAAGTGATTATCGGAATATTGAACGCATCGCAGAAGCGCACGAACCTTCCTGCCTTCATTGAACTGTTTATATCTAGGGCTCCTGCATAGTGGGCGGGCTGGTTGGCGACTATTCCTATGCTGCTTCCGTTTAAGCGTGCGAAGCCGACTACGATGTTCTCTGCCCATAAGGGTTGGACTTCGAGGAATTCGCCGTCGTCAACTGTGCGGAGTATGATGTCTTTTACGTCGTAGGGTTTGTCTGGATCGTCTGGGATTATGCTTGCGAGGGTCTCGTCTATGCGGTTCGGGTCGTCCTTGGGTTCTGTTCGTGGCGGGTCTTCGAGGTAGTTGCTTGGCAGATAGCTTAGAAGGTTCTTGATGATCTGGATGCATTGCTGTTCGTCTTTTGCGATGAAGTGAGCTACGCCGCTGGTTTGGCTGTGGATCATGGCTCCGCCGAGTTCTTCGAAGCTCACTTCTTGTCCGAGGACTGTCTTGACGACGTCGGGGCCTGTGATGAACATGTGGCTTGTCTTGTCGACCATGATTATGAAATCTGTAAGAGCGGGTGAATAAACTGCTCCGCCTGCGCATGGACCCAGCACCGCGGATATCTGTGGTACGACGCCTGAGCTTATGACGTTTCGGAAGAATATGTCACCGTAGCCTGCCAGGCTTGCGACGCCCTCTTGGATTCGCGCGCCGCCGCTGTCGTTTAGGCCTATGACGGGTGCGCCTGTTTTCAAAGCTAGGTCCATCAGTTTGCAGACTTTTTTAGCGAACATTTCGCCCAGTGAGCCGCCGAAGACGGTGAAATCCTGCGAGAAAACGTAGACGAGTCTGCCGTTTACTGTTCCGTAGCCGGTGACGACGCCGTCTCCGGGGATTTTTCGTTCTCCCATGCCGAATTCTGTGCATTGATGCACCACGAACTGGTCGAGCTCGTTGAAGCTTCCTGAGTCGAGGAGCAAGTCGATGCGCTCTCTTGCTGTCAGCTTGCCTTTTGAGTGTTGGTCTTCGATTCGTTTTTGGCCGCCGCCCAGTTTTGCCTGCTCGCTCAGTTCTCTGAGACGTCTGATCTTTTCATCCACGGTCGATTCTTTGATCTGAGGCAATTGCAGGCCCCCGTTCGTTGCGTAGTATTTGCCTTAAGGGGTATTTAGAACATATGGAGTTTTTGGAAGACCTACGCTAAATGCACAGGTCAGCGCTTTGGGGGCAAAAGTCGCGCGCGCGTTTTAGTTCTTTTTGCGCACTAGTTTGGATTATAGCAAGATGTCCAGACGGGTTTTTCTAGGATTTCAAGTGAGTTGACAAATCAGCAATTTTTGCGCGTGTGCACGCGTTTGTGTAGCGTTAATGACCCAGTCTGTCAAGAGCCACTGCTACTACAGCACCAGTTACGATCATGATTATGCCCGCAAGAATGGCGTTTCTCACAGTGCCAGAGTGCGTATTGTAATAGTCAGGGACCACGACGAATATTAGTCCAACTATACACAGCAGCGCTATTCCTATGAGCACTAGAATCAATCCAATAATGAATAATCTATCAGACCATTCTGAACCTTCTGATCCCATGCGCTGCACTTCTCCTGATTCTGCCCAGTCTTCTTAATCCACCTATTGCATTCGTGCCTTTATTCTTATGATTTGTGTCATTTTCTGCCGTTGATTCGATGCTAGAGTTTCTTATTTTGTAAACTGGCCCTTCCTGCCTCAAGACCTGAAGTTCGGTTTGGTTGGGCAAATGTTGTCCAGCCAGCTTGAGTGTGCGCAGCGAGGATTGTGCTTTTCTTATTAATTCCTTCTTCTCTGTTTGCACCATTCTTCGACGATGGTCATGGCTTCAATCAATGTTTTTGCTCTCCTGTCAGCCTCGTGAGGTTTCTTCTTGAACTCGTTCAACCTGTCAAGTAGGATTGTGTGTATGCCAAGCCTCTTGGGGATTTTTATGTCAACAAGTAATTCGTCACCTATCATCACCGCCTGTTCGGGTATGACTTTCAGTTCATTTAGAGTCTGTTTGTGCATGGAGGGATTCGATTTCTCACATCCTGCTCTGCGGCCCGTCATGACCACGTCAAAGCAGTCTCTGATAGGCGTTATTGTGGAGTTGAAGACGAAATCTGGGATGGTCGTAACGATCGCCGTCTTCAATCCAAGTTGTTTGGCTTCTCTCAGGGCGGTAGTCGCGTCAGAGAATAGCGAGTAACGGTTGCGACGGTCATAAAGTTGAACGAGCTTCTCTAATGTGTCGCTGTCAACTTCTAGCTCAAGTCGTCTCAGAATTTGCTTGAGGAACGCTCGTCTGTTGCTGTATCCATGTTTCGGATAGTCCACCATCCCTGCATAATGATAGGCCGCATTCCAAGACTGAGGATAGACTTCATAGCCAAGGCCTAATAGAAAATCTGACACCTCCTCTGAGTTTAGGGGGTTTTCAAGATAGGCTAGAGTGTCATGCAAATCGAAAAGGATAGCTTTCAGGTTCAAACTTGTTCACTTCTTGACACGTATCTTTGTTTCTTGCCGGTGCGATACGTTGCCTTGGCTTGGTTAGATATTTGTGGGATAAAGATTTAACTCCAAAACAAACACGGAAGGCTCGGACAAGAAATGAGCCAAGTCTTAAGTGTAACGGAGCACCCTTCTTTATCGTAGAGGCAGAGAATTGGAATGGGAATCGGAGATTACGTGAAACCCATTCTAGAGTTGGTCTTACTGGCAGTTCTTATCGTACTGGCTCCTCTTCTCATCTTGTATTTCGTTATGTTGCTGAACATTGGGGTATATTCATGGATACCGATCGGAGGCTACCTCATCATTATCGCATGGTTCTATCTCAGAGCGCAGAAGCAAGCTGCCAAGAAATACGAGGAACTTCACAGGCGCCCCGTCTTAGAACCCATAGACCAACGTGTCGAAGAGTACAAGCGTCTCATAGAAGAAAATGACGCATAGCATCCAGAATGGCTGGGCGCGCGCGCTACAAGGACTCATAGAGTACAACGCGTCCCCTGATTTGGCTAAGCTTGGTTACAAGATAATGGCAGTGGTTTTTGGCAAACGGGACTACGAGAGACACCCTGAAGATGTTTTTCAGAAAGCCAAGACCTTTGTGGACAGGCATCCGAACATGATATTTGCTTCTGATGGCCACGGGCTGAACAAGGATAGAGTGACAATCTCCGTACACAGGAGCTACTCAGACTATTCAAGCTTCATGCAGGAGATGCGAGCTGGAGTAGGGGATATCATGAGCCTCGAATCATTTCTCATAGACCTGACCACTGAAAACGTGCTTCGACCATTCTCGATGAAACCGATTGCAGATAACTTGAAGAGCGAAAACAAGCCAGAGTGAACACTCTATTTTAGTGTTTGTGAACCGCGTGAACCTAGAAAGGCGGATGGGCAATCCAAGCACGATAATATGGACTGCCATGCCTCAGCCAATTATTGTGCGTGAATACTAGTACCATGGTGCATAAAGGGTGCCAAAGCCGTCGTCATTCCGACCGTGTTTTGCTAGAGCGTGCTTTTTCAGGTGCGATGTTTAGCCATACCTTTCGTTTTAGACCTCCAAAGGAAGTGAGGCTTGTGACAAGCAAAGTGCCTGCCAGGATGAAATTTCCCAAGGTGGCCCGTACAGGGTTTACTGCAATAAAGAGGTCGACACACACAAAAATGTAGAAAGACAAAAGACCCGTGAGGCATTGAGTCGCGAGGATAATTTTTCGTGCTTGATAAGCCCTTGATTTCAAGACGTTTAGAACGGATCTCAACCGTTTGGATATATCGCCAAAATCATCTAAGACAAGAGTCAAACCGCCCAAAACAAAGAATCGTCCAACATTAACCGCTAGGCTCGTTTTGCGTGCTGTGAATAGACTGACTAGAGGAACAGATGTGGACATCTCTAGCACAATAGCGGATAAAACCAAGAACACGAATCCATAAACGTAGTGATGAAACCATAACCTTCCAGTTTTCACTCTACCAACGCTCATGGCCGGAAAAATGTTTACAATCGAAGCTAGAATTATCGCCCAGAAAAGCGAACCATCAACCAGATACGGCCGATAAAGCCTCCAATGAGCCTCATAAAAACCCGCCAAGAGTCCGATCGCATAGACCATGCACAGAAGGCAATTGAAAGTCAAGACCAAACTAAACAGTTTTCTTCCACAGACCGAGACAAGGCTAACCACTGAATCGGCACCACTCCGCAATCTTCAAACTGGAACAATAAATCCGCGAATCCATCTAATAGCTGTTTTTGTAGCGCGTGCAGCTCTATTTCGGAAATGAGCCATTGCAGCTGTTATTCTGGGGTCTTGTTTTTGTTTCTGAATGACGTAGAAAGCATTAAGATGTGGGTTGGATTGAATTCCCATGGGTGAAATTGGGGCGGTTAGTAGGCGGATAGGCCTACGAATCTAAGTTTGTTCAGTTTCACCGTGGGAACTGTTGTGCCTCTGTTCATTTCCAACTGCTTGCCAATCATCGGCATATTGTTCATGGCTGAAAGCATGCTGTCTGTGAAGCGCATGTTAACGATGGGCTTGGATATCTCGCCTTTTTCGATGAGAAAGGTGCCGTCTCTCGTGAGTCCAGTGAGGGTGGCTTTTGTAGGTTCAACCGGGTTCACGTAGTGCACTGTGGTGACGAATATGCCGTGCTTTGTTTCGGCAATCTGCTCTTCCAGGGTTGAGCTTCCAGGATTCACCACTATGTTGAAAGGGCTAGGCCTGCCAAACCAGAAACCGATCATCGGAATGGGAGCGTGCCCAGTGCTATTCTTGTTCTCCTTTCCCGCGGTGAACGAGTCGTAGCAGATGCTGCGTTCTGACACGATGCCTTCAGTCACCAAATCCGTCGCCTTCTTGGGAACCCCCTCGCCGTCAATAGGCGTAGCTACGAGCGTTCGTGAATCTCTTGCATCATCTTTTATGCTGAGCTTGCCGTCGAAAACCCGCTGGTTGAGGCAGTACTTGACGAAAGACTCACCGTCCTGATACGCCGTGGCCGAGAACCCAAAGCCAACATACATTAGAAGCGTGGCCACAGCTAGGGGAGACAAGACCACCTCGTACTCGCCTGGTGAAAGCTTAACTGGGTTTATGCCCTTCGTGGACTTCTCCGAAGCATCCACAGCAAGAATGGATGGTTGAACATCCTTGACTCGCCTTGAGTATTTTTCTGCCGTCCCGAAACCCAGTGAAGTGCCAGATTCCGAAATCACCGTGACCTTCATGTTCGCGGAAGACGTTCTCGCCCAGGCTGAAACGCCTAAAGAATTTGCCACAGCAAAGGCCATCGATCCTGTTGAGAAGTACCCTGCAACCGCCTTCACAATCGGCGATTTCGAGTGTGCCTTCTCGATTGCTTCTTTGACTTTTTCAGCCCTGTATTTCGGCGTGCAATTCGCAGTTTCTTCATCGAATGCTCGCTCAATAGGCTTCCAAGGCTCAGGCTTTGGCAGGCTCTTGAACAACTGATTCGGCTGAGAAGCCTTCGCAATCTTGACGGCCTGCATCACGCCCTTCTTGACATCCTCTTCTTCGAGCGAGTTGACCTGGAGACTACTGATACGCTTTTTCAAAATGACTTTTATCGTTACGCCGCCGGTTTTCGTAGCTACGTTTTGGTGTATCTGCGAGTTTGCGAAACGCGTCAGAGCAGTGTCTGACAGAAAGGCCGAAGCTTGCGCCTGATCAACGCCTTGGGCTACGGAATACTGGACCGCTTTCTCAGCTGTTTCCAATAGCTTATCCTTCACCATAGTTCCACCTCTGCTACCTCAATAGTCCGACCTGGACCTTACGGAACCTCGCGGTTCCGCACCCGTGTCCAACGTACATCACCTGTCCCGGCACACCTTTTCCACAGTTGGGCGTACCATGCATCACCCAATCGTCCTCGCTCACGGCGTCGCATGAGCCCCAAAACTGAGGCGTTACACCCATGTACGTCGGGTTCTTGATCATTTCCTCCTTGTTTCCGTCCTTTATTCTCCAGCCGATCTCCGTGCCGAACTGGAAGTTCACACGCCTGTCGTCGATGCTCCATGAGCGGTTAGTCATCATTAGGAGGCCGTCTTTAGTGTCTTCGATTATCTCTTCAGCCTTCCAGTCTCCCTGCAGCAGGTTGACGTTTGTCATACGTATGATCGGCAAGGCCAAGGGCGAGTCGGCCCGCATTCCGCCGCTGCTCTCTCCAAGGTTCAACTCGGCCGCGGTTTCACGCGAACTCTGATACCCCACGAACTCTCCTTCCTTAATGAGGAAAACCCTTTTTGCCGGTGTTCCCTCGTCGTCATAGCCGAATGTTCCAAGTCCCATGGCAACCGTGGCATCTGCCACGATGTTCACCTTATCTGAACCGTACTTGAAGCTTCCCAGCTTCTCAGGCGTAAGAAAGCTGGTTCCAGCATAGTCCGCCTCGGTTCCCAGAGCTCGGTCGAGCTCCGTCGGATGCCCACAGCTCTCATGTGTTTGCAGAGCAAGCTGATCACCCGTGAGGATAACATCCATCTCCTCAGAAGGAGACTTTTCCGCCTCAAACAGGCTCAGAACCTCTTGCCCAACTCCTTCAGCATGGTCAACCAGCGCCAAAGACTCAAAGAACTCATAGCCGCCCGTGGCGAAGTCCCCGCTGAACGCGGATGGATAAGACCTAGACTGCATCTCACCGTTCTTGACGGCAATGGCTTTGACACCTCCGCCACACCAGATTATCTGCTGACTTAGCTCTGCCCCCTCAGTGCTCATGAAAAGCTTGTTCTCCCTAAACCCACGATAATTGGCGTATGAAGCCTTTATCAGCGGTGAATGCTCCTTGAGAGTTCGGCCAGCTTGAACGAGCACCCCCAGCTTGTCCTCCAGAGAGCATTTGAACGGATCCTTCTTAACCGGAGTGGAATACTTGGCCCTTTCAGCCTTTTGGGGTATCAGCGCCACATCCTTCTTCTTCATCAAAGCGCTTGCCCCCGCAACTTCAACGGCCTTTTTGACGGTGTTCATGATTTCTTCTTTATCCATTACGACTGAGCCTGCGAAGCCCCATGCTCCATCCGCGATGACTCTGACCCCGAACCCCTTCGTCTGCAGAAGGTTGACTGTCTCTGGCTCGCCGTTTTTCACGGTCAAGAACTCGTTCAGGATTTCGCTACTCCTGACATCGGCGTATGACGCTCCTCTTTTTCCCGCTTCTTCCAAGGCCAATTTCCAAGAATCTGAAGACATCTGTTTCGCACCCTGTTCAGTGGAGTTAGACGTCGTAACTCGACTTTAGCTTTTCGCTCAAGCAGGTCTCTTAACGATTCAGCCTAGAAGCAGCTGATTGATGCAGTCTGGCACGGATTAAAATTGGTTGATATGGATCTCTGACTATCTGACGACCAGGTCTTCCAAGTCTCTAGGATAATATGTCATCTGCTCTTTTCCCTCTTCGGTTATCAGAATAGTGTCTGAATGTCGAAATCCTCCGAATCCAAGTTCGTAGAGCCCTGGCTCGCAGCTCACAACCATGCCTGGGCTGAGGGGTTTCTGGTTTCCAATGTCCAACCATGGAGGTTCATGATCTTCCAAACCGAGGCCGTGTCCGGTGTGATGCGGCACTAAATGGATCAGTCCAGCCTTCTTGAACACGCTGATCGTTGCCTTGTCGACTTCGCTGCACTTCACTCCTGGCTTGAGTGCTTCGAAAGCTGCTTCCTGAGCCGAGATCATCACTTCAAAGTACCGTTTCTGCTTAACCGATGGCTCGCCAACGATCATCGTTCGCTCCAGTTCACAAGTGTAGCCTCCGACGTCTACTCCTGCTTCGGCAATTATTGCATCACCTTTTCTGATCATGCGTTTCGTTGACATCGAATGGGGTATAGCGGTCATCTCGCCTATCTGGCCTCTGAATCCAGCGGAAATAGGGTAAACCCTTCGCTTGGGCTGATAGTACGGACCCAGCGCCTTCTTCATAATCATTGTCGCCTCAGCCATAGCCTCCAAGGCTACAGCTGCATCCCATGACCCTTCACAGGAATACTCTTGAAGCAACGAGACGGAAAGGTTTGCCCATTTGCAGCTTTCCCTAATGAGCTCGATTTCGCCAGCAGATTTTACAATCCTCATGCTCGGCACAAAGTCAGATTCATCCACGAATTTCGCGTCAGGCAGTTTCTTCCCGATCGGGGGACCCTGATAACCCCACATTGCAGAGGTCCCAGACTTGTTGTCAATCCCGATCCGCTTCTTGGCAAGGCCCATTTCCTTAAGGAAACATGCAAAATGCTCAATAGGATGTTTTTCTCCAGGGTAATCCAAGTAGGTCTTAACCTCTTCGATGAATTTCGTTTCAAGTGGCACGTGATCCTTCTCTAAGCGAGGACCCAAAAACGTAATCTTTCCATCCAAGGGTATGATCAAGGCCGCCGGCCGCTCCGTCGAAATAAACGAATAGCCTGTAAGGTAAAACATGCTCGTACCATTCGTCAGGTACAATGCGTCCAGCCTCCGTCTTGCTAGGGTTTTCCTAACGCGTTCGATACGACACGAATACTCAGAATTGCTGATCGAAAACAAGATCCTTAAACTCCATCCAAAGATTGCGGTTATCCATATATTACTGAATAAATAAATGCTTTTCACATGGTCAAACGCCACAAATGAGCGAGCCAAGGACCTGCCTGAGCGATACGATGGTCAGGAGATGTGGATTACCTGTTTGTACGTGGGCTTCATAAATCTAATAAAACAGAAACAGCGAACCGAAAGCTGAAGAAGAATGAAGGTTCTCCGTAGGCAAAATTCTGCATATGCCCTCGGCATACTTCTATGTCTGCTGGGCATAATTGCGCTCATAGCTACCGTGTGGATGACTTGGCCGCAGGTGTCCTTTTCAACCTTCCTGAATCGTCTCTGGATAGAAAAACTGGGCTTCATTCCATGGTTCGAATTCAAACTAGTTTACCTAGTCATCGTAGCCGATGCCATGCTCATCTCAGGAGTGATAGTTTGTGTCTTGAGCGTAAGATGGTTCTATCTGCCCGGCAAGAACGTGTGGTACCGATGCCCATACTGTCACAAGGATTGGAGATCACGTGGAGACATGGCACTGGTTCAATGCCCTCACTGTCAGCAACGAGTTCATCCGATAATGATCGATAAGAAAGCCTGATAGTGTGCTATCACCTGCACGATACAGACATGCAATTTTCAAGAATGACAATTCAGCAAAAACTAAGGCGATTTTCCTAGTCGGCCGATCTTCTGTTCGAAGACCTTGCGAACCATTGACATCGGCAGGTACCCATTTGCTATTATCGTGTCGTGGAAGGATTTTTCGTCAAACTTGTTTTCCATCTTCCGTTCTACTTCCCTCTTGAGTTGAAGGATGAGATGCTTCCCAAGCAAGTAGGACAGAGGATAGCCCGGAGTCTGGGTGTAACGCCTAACTTCAGCCGTTGCGGCTTCCTGTGACATCCCTGTCTCCCTGACAAGCATTTTCACGCCTTCTTCAAAAGACATTTCTCCGCGTGAGAGCTTGACGTCAACTATTATTCTCACAGCACGCCAAATCATGTCGTTGACCTGTATCAACCGTGTCTCCATGTCAGAGTTGAAGCCCTTCTTCGCCATCATCTCTTCACAGTAATGAGCCCAGCCTTCAACGGTTTCGGTTCCGTCAACAAAAAGACGGACAACACTTCCTCGGTTAGATACTGCGCCCTGCAGAAAATGTCCTGGAAAGCCTTCATGTACGGCAGTGTTTCTGATCGACGAATAGTTAAGGTGCTTCCCCAGGTTTGAGGCATCTCGAGGTCGAGTTACGATGTATATCCCGATCTGTGGTCTGTCATACTTTGCGGGCATATTCAGCGCAGCGAAAGGAATGAGCGGTGCGATGAAGCCTGGGGTTTCTCTTACCAGCAACGTGTCTTCCGGGTATACCGTGGCCAGGTTCTGGCTCTGCACGAAACGTCTGGCTTCTTCCATAGTCTGCTCAGTGAACTTCAAGGCTTCTTCGAAGGTTTTCGGCGCTTTGTCTTCGATCTTCTTCATTACCTCCTCTTCGGACTTTCCCGGGGCCATCTGCTGCACCACACTTTTTCTTTCGGCCTTCAGTTCTTTCAAGGACTTCTCGCCAAACTGCAGTATCTCATCCGACGTCAGGCCTAGGTCGCGAAGTCTGAGGAGTTTGTCAAACTTCTCTTTGCCAAGAGCCCATTCTTCAGATGACCTTGCCAGCAAGCCGCTTAGCCAGTCTAGGTGAGCTTTCATCGTGGGCTGAAGCTTCTCCATTGCTTTCTGCAACCTGTTATAGACTTTGTCCGAAACCTTGCCTTTCGCGGAATGCAGGACAAACTGAAACAGGCCTCCCATACTTTCAGCGGTTTCCAACGCGATTTGGACCCAAAGCCTGACTGGCCTCGATTTCTCGAACCTGGAATGAAATTCCTCTAGGTATTCTGGAATCTTTTCGATCCGCGCGGCTATATCGTCTATTCTCCTTTCAAAGGGCGCGTAATCTTTCGTGAACATGATGAAGATTAACCCGCCAAGAGTTTCGAATGCATCTGGGTTCAGTTCATGCTGTCGCCGCTCATGGAACGTGAAAAGAGAGATCTCATGAAACTTTTCCACAATTTTCCAGTCCAATTTATTGTCCTGACTCAGCTCTTCATAGTCGACTCTATCTTTGAGTTGTCTAATCCACTCTTCTTCCAGCCTTAGGTTTTCAAGAAAGTTTTGAGTGGACGCATTCGGCAGTAGATGATCGTATGGATCATGCAGTCCAAGAGAAGTGGCAAGATCAGGATTCTTCTCCAGGAATTTTGTGATCATTTCCTTCGTAATGTTCTCGAACGTCTCGTCAGCATTCAAACCCATTACCACGCTCTTGGGGCAATATTAGCCCTAACATAGTTAAGCTTTAGGAAAGATTGAGGACGCTTTAACTGATGCAATGTGAATTATAGTTTAGCCCAATGGGCTAACCCATGAATCTGGATTCTGATATCTCACTACCGGCGCGTTTTCTGTGCTTTTCTGCTCGGGGAGGGTGAAGATTTTAATGATGGTGGCCAAGAGCTCAGTATGTCTCTCTTCATCTTTGATCATCTCTTCGAAAATGTCCTTAAGATCTTCAAGATCAACGTTGTAGAGCTCGCGTATCTCCTTCGTCATGAACTGAAGTGTCTTAAGCTGTACGAGCATGTGATACTCCTCGCCTGAGGTGCTTTCCAGACGCTCAAGTTTCTTCACAAAAGAAGGCAAGTCCTCATTCGGAATTCTCTTTCTTTGGGCGAGATCTTCCGAGAGATCCCGTATTGTTCTCCAAGATTCTCCAAACCTCCGCTCGCAGTCCTTGTCGGTTTTCGTTTTCCACACACCAATGCTTTTAGCTATTCCTTCCAGAATTGCAGTGTTTCCCACTATCGTAGGCTATGTGAAGCAGCAAAGATTTCACCAAAGGCAATCTTGCTTTTTGAGCCAGACTGCTATACAGCACGGACGTCCTATCTTCTAAAATGCTTGAACAGTAAAGAAAATCCAGAAAATCCTCTTTGCCCTTAAGTTTTGCCATTTCTTCTCCCGACAATTTTCGGTCAAAATACAATAAATGGTTTCTGAATCCTAAATACAGTTTATCGATGCACGGTCCAATTCAGCAGCTTATTTGAGAGAATGGGTGAAGTTTTATCCGCTAACAGGCAAACCTTCCTTTATGGGAAGACACCAAGAAATACTGGATTAGAGTTTGACCCATACGGATTAGTCGAGACACCAAAGAAAAAAAGATAAAAGAAAATAATTGCCTTCAGAAGATAAAGGTTAGGGAAGTGCCTGTGCAATACTGATTAGTATTGACTCTTACGTAGGTGCACATCCCTTAGCGCGCGCGCTAAAATCTAGAGAATGCAGAGAGCTTATAGCCGAATCAGACGAATTAGTTAGAACGGTAAAAGGGGGAACTGAACTGACTGAAGATGAATGGGCGCGCGCTAGGTTCTCGTCAGCTTCCATGTTAAGACTTCAGTCCCTGCTGCAACAAAAAGCCTGAAAACATTCCATAGTCTGTTGATGCTCAGATCATGTGAGCTCAAGAGGAAGAGGCTCTTTATCATCTTTGATGAACTTGGTTCGCTCAGCAACTTCAGATTGACGTCAAAGCCTATCGTTGTGTGGTCCTGTTTTCCTTGAATAACCCGTATGTACTCAACCGTATTCTTGGTGGTCTTGAATACGAAACTGACAATAGTGTCCTCGAAGCTTAGCGTGCATTGAAATGTTTGAGGGCCGAGGATTCGGAGAAACCTTGACATTTCCAGGACGTTGTGTACTCCAACCTTTCGGGTATATGATTCTACCCGCGGATCGGCGTACGCTCTAAGAAATATCTTTATGTGCTGGCCAAAGTTGCTTTTCTGTAGCGTCATCCCATTGCTGAACAGGAAACCCACATTCAAAAGTCTCTCACGAATGAAAGCTATCAAAGGCTTCTTTTTTCGAGTTACTTTCTGGAAGATCTTCTCTTGATCGATAAACGTGTCTATGTTCCAGAACTTTGCCATGCAATACGTCGCTAGCTCTTCAATCTTCTCTTTCGACAAGTGTCTCGTTCTGTAAACGGAGTGCATCTCGTCAAAATTGTCCCAGTTGGTCTCGAAAATCAGTCCTTGTCTATCCAGCTCTTGGTAGAACTCTGTCCCTGGAAACGGTGTTGCGACGCCAAAGGCCGCAGCTGTCAAACCTATCTCTTTAGCATAGACAGGAAACGCTTCAATCTCTTCTCCAGTCTGGTCTGGAAGACCTATCACGAGTGTGCCGCCCGGGCGACCGCCGCTTTCGCGTATGTTTCGCACCGCGTCCCTATGGACTCTTGTCGTGGTGCCTTTTCTAGTTGACTTCAAATCCTTAAGGTTCGGGCTCTCTATGCCCATCTCGAACGTGTCGATCCCTGTTTCGCACATCTTCTTTACGATCTCAGGATTTCTGGCCATGTCGTCGGCTCTCACCATGGCGGAGAATTTCACCTGCAGGTCATATTTCTGAAGCAAGTCACACACGCGGCCAACTCTCTTTGGGTTGCCCATGAAGCTTGGATCCGCGAAGATGACGTTCAGCGGTCTCCCCTCATGGTATTTCACAATCTCCAGAATCTCTGTCACAACGTTTTCTGGTGACCGGCATCTCAAATCACTCTGGCTCATGCTAGGTTCGCAACAAAAACTGCACAGTCCATTACAGCCCCTAGACGTCACCAAGACATCAAAATCGGTTGTTCCGCCGTTGGCTTTGTATGAGTGCTGTCTCAAATGCCGCGCTGGAAATGGCAAGCTGTCTAAATCCTCAATCTTAGGCCTGTCTCCATTATGGATTGTCTTCCCATCTCTTTTGTAAGAGACTCCGAGCACGCCTTCTGGGTTGCCCTTCTCCACGAGCTCCTTCATAGTGCGCTCTCCTTCTCCACGGACAACCAAATCCACCTGCGGGTAGGAAAGCATCAAATCGGGGATTCCAGTTGGATGATATCCGCCGACCACTGTGGTGATTCCTCTTTTCTTGGCGATTTCCGCAAGATGTAGCCCTTCGTTATGTTCCGTTGCGGAGAGGGTGATGCCAACTATGTCCGGCCGATAGAGATCTAGTAGACGCTGGAAGGTTCTCCGCTCCTTCTCCATATCTACGATATAGACCTCTTCAACTGCATCCTCAATATACGCGGCAATATACTCTAGACCAACAGGCACTACGTCCATGGCAAAGCTTAGGCCTCTTCTCCCGGAAGGCTTCACCAGGAGGATATTTTCGAATGGCATGTGAAACTCCAAAGACTGATGTGAAACTAAGGCTTGTGCATTATGGATTGATTTAATTCTTTCGGTATTCAGTTCGCGCGCGCGCACCCATACCATTCGGATCCTTCACCATAGATTTTAGTGAACGACTGCTCTGACGACAAAAATCTTGTTTTGATTTGTTCCCTTCTGCACAAACGGGAAGACCGACCCACCGTCAAGAACCCTCATTGGTATTGAAAGTCGGTCCAGTAATAAAGCTTCTCAGATGCACTCTTTCTATGTATGAGTTCCAGTTCTTGCGCGCGCATAGTCCTCTGAAGATAACCAAGTCGTGACAGCTTTGTTTCCCATGTGACCTCTAATAACGTTCTATTATTCTGAGTTCTCATTCTTGCCGTAAAACGGTCAAGAGCCTTTCGGCAAGAAACTGCCGCGCCCGTCGCCGGCGATTCTTCCACAACGTGGACAAGTCAAAACCATACAGTTACCCCCGCAGAGTCGGATTAAGCAACAATTGCTTTAGAGCTAGTCACTAGAACAGAACCGTTTATTTCCTAGAACGTCACGCAAATGAAGCGCGCGCATGCCAAGGGAGGGCAAACAAGGATCGAAAACGGGCAGGTGTTATGTGGTACGTGTAATGCATCAAAGGGAGCCAAAACCTCTTAGCGCGTGCAGACTTGCAGAATGAATGATTGAGCATGATACTGGTGTGTCGAAAGTCGTCAGTCGTCGTCAGTCATGTTGGGTTGGTTGGATAAAACTTTGCCCCAACCAACATCGACTCCGCCTAAACAAAACACTCATTATGTTCTTCCAATAATGAACAAATATGAAGCTGGTGCCGAACCAGACTTTTCTACTGTCTCTTTCATATTCTCTCCTTCTTCCTCTAGGCGATTTCGGATTTCCAAATCGGAGTAGTTCTCTATCCTTTTGATAGCATCGTCAATATCCTTAATCGAATTGTGAAATGTTGCTTGATTCTTTGGATCCTCGCACTCATGTTTCCTCTTGCAGAACAGGCAGTCGACGGGATGCGTAGAATCGAAGATCTCTAACTCTCTCAGCTTCAGACTGCTGGCAATTTTCATGATTCTCTGCTTGGTGAGGGTTTTGTTATGGGTGATGCCGAGCAGAGAGTCGATCCGCGCTTCCCATTCATGCTCAGCCTCATCTGCTTTCTGCGCCTCAGTCTGGTCTCCATCACAGTAGCACTCTTGAAGTATAAAATTGCCGCCACTATTCAGAACACGTTTCATCTCGACCAGCACTCTGTCTATCTTACCGAGATGATGGAGAGAATGGGACATGCAAACAGTGTCAAAAGACTCATCTTCGAACTGTAAATTCTCGGCGTTCATCTCCAAGAATCGCACAGGCTTTCCTTCAAACCGCTTTGTTGCAGATTCCATCTCCTTTTTTGAAGCGGCTGAAGCACAATAATCTATTCCCACAAAAGAATCATAATCCTTCAAAGTCTTCATCAGAGTATCAATAAACCCTCCCCCTGCTGTGGCAACATCCAATATTCTACCGCCAGAAACTGATCCCAGCCTTTTCGCTATTTTGCTTGCGTTAGATGAGGCCAATCCTTTCGGCAAGTCTTCTATTTCCATTCCCTCTCAAGTTCCAAGAGTTCCCAGATAAAATTAAGCTTTGCCCGATACAAGGTTGGTTGGATGAAACTTTACCCCCAAACCCAAACCCCAAGAAGACAACTCTTTAGAAATGGTGAGAAAATACCTAGAAAGTTAGCTCGACCTTTTCTTAGAGTGTCTACGATGAATTTTCCGAGTTTTTCGATTACTTCGAGTATAAGCCATTTTTCAATCTTTGTTTTCTTATTCCGCCATTCCGATAATAATCTTGTGAATACCTAATAACTATTCTAGACTTCTTCCGCTTCTTTTTCCACAAGACGCGCGCGGGTTCCGTAAGGGCGCGTGAAATAGGAAAATTAGCAAGGAAACATAGAAATAGATATTCTTTACAACAAGTCTACGAAATTGTTAGATATATGGTAAATAGAACTTGATGCGATGACAACTAAAAGAAAGAAAGAAAGGATGAAAGAAGAAAAAAAGAAGAAAGAAGCAATGAAGTAGAAATGATGCCTATTGTACCACAGCTTCCCATCGCGCTCGCGGTTCCGTAAGGCGCGCGCTCAGAGACGAATATAATTATGATTGGCAAACGGGAGACTGGATTAACAAGGATTTTATTTATGATTATGAAAAGGAATGGTTAGTCAAGACTTCTAAGAAAAGGAAGAACAAATGACCCAGCCTAAATGTCCCTTATTTGACAAGTGCAAAATAACAGGAATCAACTGCAATGACAGAAATCATCTGGAATGTGGCTTCTACAAAAATGCATTGAAGGAAAAGCCCAATGGAAAATTGCGCGCGCGCCACCCAAGCAATCTTATATTTGTTGAATCGTAACTGTAGTGATGAGGTCTACTGAATGGGAATCATTCAAAAGAAATGTTCAATTTGCGGAAAAGTCTTTACGACATTAGATAACAAAAACAAATATTGCAGTGCCCAATGCGCCAAAAAAGCAAATAAGAAAAAATAAAGACGTCTCAAAAAAGATACGGCCATCCTATGATAGATTTTTGAAAAGGAATTGACGCGACCGTATACTCGATTCCGATAACCTCCCTATGCTTACCCTATATCTGCTCCTGCTCTCCACCAAAACAATGTAGGTATGAGCTCTAAGACCTACATTGTTTGCCAAGGAGCATGCCTTTGCACTCCTGCCTTGTCAGTTTAAGCATCTACACACACAAGATAGGACTTTACCCCCAAACCCAATATTCTTATATCATGTGCTGTCCTGCTTACCTGTAGGAGGAACCCACTTTGGTCTTCGGTCTAGCTCGGAAGTCCAGATACGAAGAGGTGCAGAAACAGAACGATGAGTTAAAGGCGTACATGAATGTCTTGATTGGCCAGGTGGAGACGCTTCGAAGAGAGGTTGCAGAGTTAAGAAAGGAGACCAGGGCGTCTAAACAAAGAAACTGGCAGCTTCGAAAAGAAACTTACAACCTGCGTGTTCAAAAGGAGGGGCTCGCAGATTCTGTCGAAATCCTTACCAATGAAAGGGAGATATTTCAAAATACCATTCAAAACCTTTGGCAAGCGACAAGGAAACAAAGGCAGCGCGCGCGCTTTGATTGAACAGTTTAACTGTTTTTTTGGTTTGGGAAGTTTTATCCTAAAAATACACTTCTTTCTTTCTCACATTCTCTCTTTCTCTTTCCTTCTTTTCCTTAGTACATACAAACAAACACAAATAAACATAAACAGCACGCGCTATATGCCGTGTTTGCTGTAGGAAACAACGCTTACAGCAAACGCGCGCTAGTCAATGAACGACGATGCTCCTGCAACACGAGAATCATGATCATAAGACGCCTCTCTTTTGTGCAATGCTTGAAAAAGGAATTCAGGAACACACATGCGCGCTCGTTTCGTTCATTAGGTTAGGGTAAGGTTTGGTTCTTGTATGTGGTGTAGCTGGTGTATGGTGGTTGTATGTCGTGTTGCCAGTAGATGCACAGTATTTCTCCGCGGTGGTGGATCTCTTCTTCGACGACGTGCATTAGGATGTCTTCGATTTTGTTCTTGTAGGTGTTTCCGTCTCTTCCTTTGAATTCGAAGGTGCTTTGAAGCTTCTCGTCTGTGAGCGTGCTAAGGTAATCATTCGTTTCGGCCTCAACTTTATCAGCGTATTCTTGTATAGATTTACAGTTCATATATTGGGTGAATGGAGCGTTATAGATTCCTTCTGTGCTTTTCCCGCCTAGGCGTCTGATCCAAAGGTGCTCAGCCTGTAGGCTGTGGACGAAAATGTCCCGTATGGAATCGAAGCTGGCTCCGCTGCTTTCTACAACAGTTTGCCATGGGATTTCTGCCATGCTTTTCAGGAATCTGCGGCGCGAATACCAGTTATAACCAAATAAATCCTTGATGTTCAAGTATGCTTCCCGAAAGAACCTAGTGTTCTGCCTTCTAATAACGTTTGTCAGTTTTTCCTTTCTTGCGCTTTCATTCCTTGGCACCGATAGCGCGTTGCCTTGTCCCGAAATTATGTGTTGAAGTAGGTTGGTGAGATTGCTTTGTCTGGTCTTCGGGTGTTTTGGGCTGCTTCTCTGTTTAGAACTAGGCAGAGTATGCTGTAGAGTGCGTAGGACGCCACGTTCTTTGCGCCGTACGTTCCCCTAAGTCCGAGATTTTAGCATATATATTCTGTTCTGCACCAATAGACCTGCTGAAACTTCAGTCAAGTAACCATTATTAACTCTTCACGTTTCGTTTTTGCTTGCCGAGCGTTTTGGGCGACAATCTCTAAGCTTGCACTGACAATCATCTTATTCAAGACGTTTCGGCCGTTCCGTAACCGGATTCAGGGATGTTTTCGATCGCAGCTTCAAGATTTTTCAGGGGCATTCCCACCACAAGCTCGTCAGGAGCCCACCCGCCTCCGCGCCTTTCGAAAGCCGAAATGAGGTTTATTTCGGGTTTTCCCTTTGCCATAACGTTCGTTATCGTTGAGCATATGCTGCTTGCAGGATAATACGTGAAAGGCTCAGCGCCTCTGAAGGAAATAAGCCCGAGAATCCTCTCAGCCTGAGCCGGGTTGACGAGAAGAAAGACTAAGTCAGGCTCTTTCTCAAACTTCTCAAGGGGACCTAGAATGAAAAAGTCGCCTCTGTTGACCGGTTGCGGCTGCCTGATTATTGAAGCTACAGCGGTGTCCACCGATTCATAGACCCTGTGTCCCTTCTTAGTCACGGAGCTTGCGCTGGTCTCAACCGGAAGAAATTCTAAACCGGTGAAGTGTCTGCCTCCTGGACAAGTGCAGTTCTCCTTGGAAAGGTTGAGAACCACGCTTTCACGTTTCACCACACCGAAGGCTTCACAAATACTGAGCTTTCTCACAGAGTCTCCATTCTCTTCAGCGATGGCCGAGAACCTTCCTGCGATGGGTGCCCATCTTAAACCCAAGACTTCAACCATTTTCCTGGCTTCTGCCTCAAATCTGGGCATGTTCAACCCTTTCCAGCATCAAGTTCGCTGAGCAGGATATTTTTGACCTTTGGAACACTTTATTTTTTCGGACTTGGGCATTATTATCGCCTGTTCAAGAGTACCATAAGTAACGCTTTTTCCCTCCAAAAAGAGTTTTCCAACGAGGGCACAGGTGGCCGCGTCCAATTCATGATGACTCATTCCTTCATCTAGCCCTTTTATGCCTAAATGCTCCAGACCTGCTCTCAGCCTGTCGACTCCCTGCTGCTTTCTGGGGATTCTCAAAACGTCCTGCGCGCCTCCCGGATAGACCTCGATAACCCTGAAATGCCTTTTCTCGAGGATTCTTCTCACGTTCATGCCTCGTCTGGTCAATTTCCTCATCGGACCCAGGGTAACGGGGAAGAACCTTATGCCTCTTCGCAGGAGTTCTTTGTCGCATTCTCTGAGGTGAACATTCGTCCTCTGTTCTATGGACTCTCTCCCGGCTGGAAGACTGAGAGGAGCGTCGATGGCAACTACTCTGGGCTTGTTTTCCCTTATTCTCTTCAACAATTCTTCGTCGTCGTAGACCAGCGAGGTCTCCGCTCTCATGCCCTTGAGGACGCAAAACCCGGTGGGTCTGCTCTCAACGCCTGCCAAATCCAATCCGACTATCGACATCAAACTTCAACGCACTCGTTGGGCAGCCAATCTTATAATCATTCTACATCTGTCCTTTGCCCTTACCCAAGCGTCTTTTCACTACCTCGGGTCCCTTGCACTTGAACCACTTCGCCCCAAAACGATCTTCGCTATCCTAGCGTGCTTCTGCCGACCAACTCCGCATTGTCCAACAAAGGCGACGGTCTATTCAATTCCAAGCGGCAACATCATCAGAAAAACACCCACATAAAAACCCACGCTCAACGCTGAAAAACCGACCTAGGAGGGGGGTATCAAATGTTCGCGTGATTTCAACCCAACAGTTGGGTAGGCCCTCATCGATACAGCAAGTCGCGGAGCCCAAGATCAAAAAACGGCCTAGGAAGGGGGAGGTGCGTTTATGGCGTGTTTTCAGCCCTAAACCACAGGTCAACATTCATGGCCCTCAGGCGCGTAAGGACAGACGGTTCAACGAGACTAAGTCAAAATGACAAAGAAAGAATGTTGGGCATGCTATGCTTGATGTTTTAGTCAGGCTTTCCAGTCTAGCAGCCTTTTCTGTCCCTCAAGTTTCTTGATGTCAGTAACGTCCTGCGTGACCTCGAGCGTTCCCAAGTATTTGCCGTGATCGTCTCTGACCGCAAAATATCTGATGTGGACCATACGATCATTCATCGAAATCCAGAATTCAGCCGCGTCCTTCTTGCCCGACTTGAAGGCTTCCACGATCTTGTTCACCACGTGAACGCTCTTCTGCGGATGACACATCTGCACCTTTCTTCCGATAACCGCCTTCGTCCTCACAAAGATTCGCTTCTCAGCCTTGTTGAAGTACTTGACAGCATCGTTCGCGTCCACGAACGATATGTCCACCGGAATCGTGTCCAGAATGGCCCCAACCTCCTCTTTCGAAAGACTTCCCGTGTCGAACCTCAACGTCCCTTCACCCGAAAGCGAACCACTTGCTCCATCGCTTACAGCCGCCGGTGGCCCTATCAAGTTTTTCGGCGTAAAACAGCAATAGCCAATCTCGTCAAATTCACTCCTTATGCCACTCCATTCGTCCTTCGGAATTACTTTCAAAGCCGCCGGATAGAGCACCGTGTTCTCCTTGAAGATGTGACTCGACAACATGCTGTTCAACGATCTCGCACGATCAACAAGACTCTTCTTAAACTCCTGAAAATCCCTGGCCTCATACTTCTCGACCATACCGTAAATCTGCTTCTTACACTCACGGATCTTGTCATGCTCCATCCACATTATCGCCGGCGGCTCCGTGATCCCATGCTTTTCCAACACTGGAAACAGCACGTTTTCTTCCCGCACGTAATGCTTCTCAGCGTCCGACAGCTCTTCAACTATCTTCTTCATCTGCGTCAAATCATCTCCGACATAGACCATGTCACACGCCTGTCCAATGATGTCAGCTGTTGTAGTTAGTTTCTCCAAGAGCTGCAGGAGAATTTTGTGTTCCTCCAACAGAATACCAAGCGGATGCTCAGGAGCAACCTTCAACTCCTGCTTTTCCAACTGCTCACCGAAGACGGCCATATGCACGTCACACAGCCGCTGAAGCTCCTCCCGAGGCATACCTTCCCTCACAAGCTCCTGTTCGATCTTGGCAATTTCCTCCGAACTCACACCCTCCAGAACCCTCTTGAACCTTTCTTTAACTTCCTGCGGTGGAATTCCAGCATGCAACTCGGAGATTATCTCTTTAAGCATCTTCTTCCGTTTTTCACTCAACTCATCCATAATTCATCCCTTCACAACTCGCTTCTCGAAACTGCCCTGCATCCTCAACTTTTCCTCTAAGCCTTACCTCAATTCTCTAATGCTGTCTTCAGATATCTACTCCGCCTTAATCCTTTCGGCAAGACCCTTCCCAATTTCTACGATTCTCTCAACATCGCTTTCAGACGGCGGCCCGTTTATCTCCATCGACCCGACAATCTCCAACTTTGACGAACCCAAAATCTCCTGAACGCTCTTGATGGCCCCACCGCCCCACCCGTATGAGCTCAGAACGACTCCAAACTTCAAAGGCGGACGCAGAACCTTCACCAAATAAGTCGCATAAACCGCCAGAGGATGCGCGCCTCCGAGCACGGCAGGAGCTCCCAGAACGATGGCCCTTGAATCGACCAAGTCCTTAGCTATGTCGCCAACATCAGCCACAGCCAAGTTATGAGACGCAACTTCTATTCCCTCAGACATCAACGTTTCTCTGAGCGGCTGAACCATTTTCTCCGTGTTCTTCCACATCGTCACATAAACTATTATGGCCTTTTGCCTAGTTTCCCCCCTGGACCATTTCTTGTACGCGGAGAGAATTCGCTCAGGATTCTTGTACACCGGCCCATGGCTAGGGGCTATGACGTCAATCTTCAGATCCCTAATCTTCTCCAAGGCCTTCTGAGCCATCACGCTGAAAGGCATCATTATTTCACCAAAATACCTCTGAGCATGCACAAGCAGATCTTCCACCTCATCATCGAAAATTCCGCGCGCCAAGTGTGCACCGAAGAAATCGCATGGAAACAAGGTTCGATCCTCCCCGAGGTAAGTAAACATCGTCTCTGGCCAGTGAAGCATGGGAGCCTCGATAAACTGAAGACTCTTACCGCCAAGATCAATGCTATCCTTGTCATGCACCACGATTATTCGACTCTCTGGCACCTTATAATATGTCTGGGCCATCTTCGCACCTTTGGCAGTGGCAACTAGCCTGGCGCCAGTATTGACTGACATTAAATGCGGAATTGACCCAGCGTGGTCGGGTTCAGCATGATTCATAATCACATAGTCTATGGCACTCGGATCGGTGATTCTTCTAATCTTATCTTCCAACTCTCTCTCAAAACCAGGATTTGCAGTATCGATCAGGGCTTTCTTGCTATTTCCAACTACAAGGTAAGCATTGTAGGTCGTTCCGTTCGGAAGCGGAATCAAGGCATCAAAAAGCTTTCTGTCCCAGTCTTTTATTCCCACATTGTAGACGCCTTCAGAAAGCTCAACGATATTTCGCCAACTCATCTTCTTCCACCTTGAGAACTTATCACGATTGTAATAAAGTATATTTATGCCTTTCGACACATAACAAAGAGGAAGAAACAACAAATGTCCGTCCCATGTGAAGTCGCAGTAAGATGCGCCCTGCCAGCTGTTCGAGCCATGATAGCGAAAGAACTAATGACAAAGCATGGGCTGAAGCAAACTGATACTGCAAAACTCCTTGGAGTGAGCCAACCAGCGATCAGCCTGTATCACCGAGAAATGCGAGGAAAAGCCATAAGTCTGGATGGCGACAGCGAGGTGAAAGGCCTGATTGTCGAGCTTGCATGCCGATTATCTGAAGGCGATTTGTCGCATTCAAAGTTCATATCAGACCTGTGCCAGATCTGCAAGACAATGCGCGCCAAAGGACTCCTATGCGCGATGCACAAGACCTTCGACCCTGCTGTCAACATTGAAGAATGCGAGCTATGCACGTCAATGAATCTGACGAAGTGCATTTAGAAGAAGAAACCGCGCTTGACACCACGCACGTTGGAGCACACCCTAATTTACCTTATGACGCCTTCGGGCTATGCTATAACTCAATTTCCCCACCTCTCAGGTACTCATTTTCACGCACAGATCTGAAGCGCCCAGCAGAGAATTCGATGGCATGATGATCTAGCACACGAATCGAACGATGAGGGCATGAGAAAAGAATCGTCCTCCTCTTGACAACGTCTTTATAGTGCCATATCATTATGCCCCCACGTAATGGTGAACCTGCAACATGGGATATTCAGAAGCATGGAAGATACTTGAAGAAATGGTTGCAGATTTTCGAAAAAAAGGGAAAGTCGTTCCACCACAGGTAATGGACGATTTGAAATCGGCAAGGACAATGATCAGAATACTGAAAGCTGACGCGAGCTGCAGCGAGGCTACTCAGAAGATTGAGGAATATTTAGGAAGCGTGGAGTCATACCTTGTTTCTGAAGGAGAAAAGAGCTTCGGAGCAGCCTACGCAAACGAATGGCTCAAACGATTACACGACGCAAGTAAAAAAGTCGGCATGGAGGAAAAAGAGGAGACGAGGTTTGTCTCCAGTTTGCCGAGGGAACAGCAATGGATCCGCGTTAAACCTTCAACCGAACTTTCTATTGTCAGATTGAAGGCGTTAGCTAATGATTCGTCTGTGTCATACACAGTACAGGACGACGGTTCAATCCTAATCTTTGGAACAAAAGAACTCGTATTGGATTTCGTCAAGAAAATGGCTGCAAAATACGGACTGAAAGCCGAACAATAACGTCCACAAGGTACGTGACCGTCAAAGCTCGACGCTGCAATGCTCTGTCACAAAAATATATTAGAGTTGTCGAAATAAGAATGCTGTGTGTTTCGGAGAAAGTGAGGGCGCAAACTGAATGCCCTACATTAAGAAGATTGAGCTAAAAGGTTTCAAATCTTTCGGCCCGCAGAACGTCAGAGTAACTTTGGACAAGGGCTTCACAGTCATAACGGGTCCAAATGGCAGTGGTAAGACGAATATTCTGGATGCGCTCTTGTTTGCTCTCGGTGAAATGAGCACTAGAAGACTGCGTGCGGAGACAGCTGCCAAACTCATCTTCCACGGCTCAGAGACGGCTGGGCTGGAAAGAGCAAAAATGGCGAAAGTCGTGATACAGTTTGATAACACGGATTGCCGCATGCCAGTTGATACAACAACGGTCACTATCTCCCGTGAGGTCTACCGCAATGGCCAAAGCGTGTACAGGCTCAACGGTAGAAGAATCTCAAGGGCTCACATCCTGGAAGTCCTCTCAATGGCTGGGATAAGCAGCGCAAGTCAAAACATAATCTTGCAGGGTACCATAACTCGCCTTACCGACATATCTGCTTCAGAGCGAAGAAAAATCGTTGAGGATCTCGTTGGAATCGGCCAATACGATGCCGAAAAAGCTGAAGCTGAAGAAAAACTCCGCGTGGCAGACATATCCATACGTACGGCAATGGGAAGAATCGATGAGGTTCAGAAAAGACTCGACGATCTGGAGAGAGAACGGAATGAACTCTTAAGAGCAAGTTTTATTCAGGGCGAGATAAAAAGATTTGAGACAGTAAAGATCTCACACGACATGGCATTGATACAGAAGAAAGTGGAGGAGCACTCGGCACAGGCTGACGAAGTCAGAAAAAAGCTTGAAAAGCTTCGACAACTCCGTGATGGGCGGCGATTGAAGAGACGGGAAATTGAAGGGGAATGGAGAAAACTAAGCTCAGAAATCGTCGAAGAAGGCGGCTCCCAGGTTCTGAAGGTTCAGATAAGAATCGGAGAATTGAAATCGAAGCTCACGGAGCTCACGACGAAGATCAGTTCTGGAAAAATAAGTCTTGAAGGACTGACGCGGGTAAGAGAGAACAATGTCCAGCAGTATGAGTCCATTCGTAGTGAAATTCGCAGGAATCGTTCAGAAATCAGGCATTTAAGTAGCGAACAAGAAGCCATCTCTGACCAACAAAGCTCAAAACAAGCTGAACATGATGCTCTGGCACGGGAAACCGAACAACTTTTAGACGGTCTTGGAGAGAACGGCAAGAGAATCCGCGAGAAAGAGTTAAGTCTCGACAATAATCACAAGAGAATTGCCCTTCTTAGGTCTGAATACCTGAATAGTCAGACAGCAATAAAGATCCGAATCAAGAGATTGAAGGACCTGTATGACCGCAGAGAAAGATTCAACGCAACACTTTCCGAACTTCAGAAATCATTTATCGAATTGGAGAGCGTACAGAAGGAACAGAAAGCGCAGCTCAAAAACTTGGAGCGCAACCTTGAGCGGCGGGTCGCCCAGAGAGAAGCCGTGCAGAAGGAGATAGCTGAAGCCGGAAAAATATCCGAATCGGCACGGGAAGCAGTTGTAGAATTCGCAACTCAGCGAGAACTTGCAGAAACCATAGCTGCAGAAGAAAAAGCTTTGAGAAGCATCGAGGAGCTAGGCGACTTAGGCGTCATCCCAGGCGTTTATGGTCGACTTCGCAGCTTGGTCAAGATTGAAAGGACGTATCAAAAGGCAGTTGAGGCAGCATCAGCGGGATGGCTAGAGGCCGTGGTGGTTAAGGATTTTGAGGCTGCATTCACTTGCACTGAAACCCTAAGAAAAATGAAACTTGGAAGAATCAAGATAATCCCCATCGAAGGAACAGGCAGGACAAAACTCTCTAAAGTGCCCGAAAAGCAAGGCGTCAATGGACTGGCCTCATCATTCATGAAGTATGACAAGAACTATGAATCCGCCGTTTACTTCGTTTTTGGCGATACCCTAGTCGCATCAGATGACAAAGTTGCCTTCAGCCTATCAAGCGAGGGCCTTAGAACGGTAACGGTTGATGGTGATCTTTACGAGTCTGGTGGCGCCTTTGAAACAGGCTACTATCGTGCTCCCATAGACTTTTCCGTGATTATCCCAAGCGACATGGCCATCAAGAGCCTTGACGAGGCAGTGTCGGCCCTGCAGCAGCATCTTTCAAAAAGAGGAAGCGACGTCTCTCTCTTTCAGGAGGAAATTGATAACACTAGGGTTGAGATTGTGAGGCTTTCAGACGCTATTGCCACGCTCGAAAGAGAATTGACTCGTGTAAAGAGAAGCGTGAAAAGAACGAAGTCTAACACGAAGCGGGTAGATCACAGCATCGCGCGATTTGAAAAGGAAATAGACGCTGAGAAGTCACAAATGTGGGTTCACAGGGCAGAAAGAAGCTCAATTCAGAAGGACATCAGAAGGCTACAGGCAGACCTGACTGCTTTGAGAAGAAAAACGGACCCGGCGAGCATTCAGGAAATGGAAGTCAGAAGGGAGAAGCTTGCAGAAGAGACAATCACTCTACGACAGAAGCTCGGGACGTTCCAGACGGATATTTCCACATATCAGTCACAGTTCGACAATGTCCTAAGAGTGGGGTATCAAAACTCAAAGATTCAACTCGCGAAAGTCGAACAACAGCAGAGAAGAGTGGAGAAAGAAGTCGAAGAGGCACTGGAAGAAAGAGAAGCATTGAAGCATGAATTGTCCGAACTAGAAAAAAGCCGGGTAGAGCTTTCGAAGAGCCTCTTCTCAGCAAGAGAGGAAGCAAAGAAATTCACGAGCCAAATAGACGACATAGATAAAGAATTGCACAAGCTTGATACTGAATATGAGCAGGTTGACCGCTTGCTGAACCAGCTCCAGCTAAACGTCCAGACCTCTCTCCTTCAACTCAATCAGTATCGCAATCAGCTTAGGCAGTTCGGTTATGAGCAACCAGTCGAATCGACGCCTAAGCAGGTGGAAGAAGCTGAAACATCGATCAAGATGATGCAGTTTGAACTCGAGAGGATAGGCGCTCTCAATCAGCTTGCCCTTTCTCATTATGCGGAACAGATCTCGCGTTACAAGGAATTGTCGATACGGATGAACGAACTTGAAAGAGAAAAACAAGCGATAGTTCAATTCATGGACGAGATTGAACAAAAGAAAAGGAACGTTTTCACGGATACATTTGAAAAAATCGGTCGCGACCTAGAGAAATACTTCGCCAAGCTCACAGGCGGTGGAACAGCCTCCTTGAAAATCGAGAACATGGATGAACCATTCGCCGGCGGCATAGACATGATAGTTCAATTTCTCAACAAACCTTCAATAATTGTAAGCGGGGCAAGCGGTGGCGAGCGTTCTGTCGCTGCAGTTGCCTTTCTATTCGCTTTGAAAGAGTTTACACCTGCTTCATTCTACGTCCTTGACGAGATAGACGCCCACCTAGACGCTTTCCACGTGTCAAAACTTGCTGATCTTCTACTAGAAGAATCTGAGAAAACCCAATTTATAATAATAACGTTAAAGCCAGAAATAGTGAACAAAGCGCAAAAAGTCTATGGAGTCTATGGACGAAACGGCGTATCGAACGTCGTCGCAACTAACCTGCTGGAGGTACCGAGCTAGTGTCTTCAACGGTTGAAAGAAAACCTTTCTATCTTCACCCCCCATGGAACATTCTTTTCGAGTTCCACAAGCTTGAAAAGCTTACGCCTTGGAACATTAACATAGCCTACTTATTGACCTCGTTTCTCGATCAAATGGAGAAATCTGGAAAAGTGGACTTCAGAGCCTCAGGGATGGCGTTGGATTCTTCCGCGTTGATATACTTGATGAAGTCGAAACTTCTGATGAGACTCGAAGAACCTCCTCCGCCAGCAAAGGTTCCACAAGACTATCTTCCTCCACCTTTATTCTTGCCCTTAAGACACGAATTGGCCTCGACAACCATCCACAATCTTCTTGAAGCCTTAGACGACGCTTTGAAAGGGGAGAAACTGATACATCCGGAAAAAGCCGTCGAGGCACCCCTTCTTCCTACTCCTTCAGAAATATTGCCACAACTGGATTTCTATCTGATGGAAATTGAACTGCAGATGGAAAAGCTGTACACATGCCTCTCAGAAAGAGTGAAAGGAGCCGGCATAATAGAGTTTTCGAGTTTGATAAAGGGAATGACACGACTCGAAGCCATTCGTACATTTATCCTACTGCTTTTCTTGGCGCAAGAGAGCAAGGTAGACCTATGGCAAAATGAAGAGTCGGAAGAGATATACATAAGCGTCGGAGATTTGAATCTTGCAGAAAGCAGAAAAGCGAAAGCCTGAAACCGGTGAGAGCCTTCAGGAGAAGAAGGCCGATGACAAAGTCAAGCAAGAACTGCCTTTAGTTGAAGCTTCACTTTACGTGGCAGGTCGCCCTTTAGACATAAACGAATTATGTTCGGTCCTGAACACGCGTTCAAAGAACAGAATCAGAAAGCTTGTAAAAGCACTTATCCAAGGATATTCGGAAAGAAACACCGCTCTCGAGATACTAGAATTGAAAGAAGAAAGATACGTCTTGCAACTTAAAAGCGATTTCACACCTCGTGTCAGAAAGCTTGTCAACAGGCCTCTGCTTTCCATGGGTCCATTGAAGACCCTCTCTTACATAGCCTATAGGCAGCCTGTCTCCCAGAAGAGAGTCGTCGACGTGCGGGGTCATCACGCGTATGGTCACGTCAAGGTATTGAAAGAAATGGGCTTGGTCGCAAGTGAACGGGCCGGGCGATCATCGGTATTGAAGACGACGGAGTATTTTGCAGATTACTTCGCTCTGAGCCATGACCCCGCCAACATAAAAAGAGAGTTAAGACACATTTTTGAAGAAGGCGAAAAGCAGGAAGAATAATCTCTAAAAGGATAGGTTTATATTCGAAACGACAGTGATAATGACCGCCTATGGTGGGCAATTGAGGAGAAATTTGCGATGTCGGTTTGGCACGGTGACATGCGTAAGAAGAAATCCTCTGGAGGTAGAAAGCGTGCCTATAGGAAAAAAAGAAGGGCAGAAATTGGCTCTTTTCCAGCCGAAACCGCCCTGGGCGAACTAAAGTGTAAAACCGAAAAAGAAAGGGGAGGAACCCGGAAGCTCAAGTTGTTGAGCGGCAGACAAGTATGCGTCACTGACCCAAAAACGGGAAAGACTGAGAAGGTTGAGATCACGCGGGTAGCTAAGAACCCCGCAAACGTTGACTACAACCGTCGAGGCGTGATTACCAAAGGCGCAATAATAGAGACACCGTCTGGTGCAGCACGTATCACTTCGCGTCCAGGACAAGATGGAGTGCTTAATGCTGTCCTAATAAAGGAAGAAAAGGACTAAGCTTATTCTACCGTGTCATTGGTTGCACGTCGAATCTGCACCAATTGTTTCGCTATCTCTCTCACAGTTGCTTCTTTTGATTGAATCTTCTGAACGAGAATCATCCCCGATCTTGACCAAGGCGTTCTTGGAAAGGCAACATCTGCCCTGAGTTCGCAGCTTAGACGAAGCTTGTCGGCCGCCTCCTTCACTTCTGAGGCTTTGGGGGACAGCACGGACAAATTCTTCGGCACGCGCCTTCCTTCCCGTCTAGTTTTGGCAGAATCGAAGTATGTAGGCCAAACTGCAACCTTGTCCTGCTTTCGCATTTTATTCCTCCCTGCTTCTATTTGTGAGCGTAGTAGACCCTCAGCCTTTCTCCAGCCTGGTCGATTCTAACGAAGCCATAGCGTTCAAATTGAACGATCACGTTTGGCTCCAGCTGTTTGCAGAAACTCTCCGCTATCCCATCTGATGTGGTTGCGTCTGGCCTCACGACTTGACAGGGGATATCTTGCCCCACGGGAACCCATTGTATCAGCTGAGTCTTCATCTGCCGGGCTTCTTCGTACGATCCGCTTGTGAAAATGGCGACAGCCGAGTAAATACTTGCATTCTCGATTTTTACGTTGAACAATTCCATGAGACGGACGACACATCCGTTCTTAGAAGGGTCCAAGTCTTTCCTTGAAACCCAGAACTTCGCTGCACCATTGTCCTTTTCAGGACTGATCGTGTACTGTCTGCTTTTCCCTTCTTGACGATCGGGATGCATACGAAGCTTTACAATGAATACTTGCGGGATTTTTTCTACAGTCAATTCTATTGGGTCTTGGACAAAAAAATACCTTTCAGCGACGGGATCAAGTATCTTGCGATTGTACGCATACAAGTTTTCCCAGCTTAGAACAACATCTTGAGTCTTGGGCCCAATGGCAATAATCATCTTCTCAATCGCTTGTGGCGTGATTCCTCTTCTTCTCAGGGCTGCAAAAGTTGCAAGCCTAGGATCATCCCAATCTGTGAACAGTCCTTCTCTTATTCCCTGAACGATTTTTGTTTTGCTCAGGTACGCTCCGGTGATTTTCAATCGACCATAATGTATAGCTTCAGGATACTTCCACCCGAAGTGGTTGTACATGTATTCTTGCCGAACCTGATTCGTTAAATGCTCTTTTCCCCTAATTATGTGAGTTATGCCGAGCAGGTGATCATCCACGCCGCAAGCTAAGTTGTACAACGGCCAAACGCGATACTTGTTTCCGACTCGCGGGTGCGGAGACTTTTCCATGTCTATCACTCGAAGTGCTGGCCAGTCCCTGACCGCTGGGTTCGGATGGTTCAAGTCGGTTTTCACGCGGACTACTGCTTCACCCTCTCTGTACTCACCTCGTAACATGCGTTCCCATCTGACCAGGTTTTCTTCTACTGGCAAGTCACGGCAAGGACATGGTCGACTGGCTATCGTGCTTTCTTTGAAAAGTCTTGGCTCGCAAGTGCAAACGTAAGCGTTACCTTCCTTCAACAGTTTCTGAGCATATTCGTAGTAGATTGGGATTCTGTCACTCTGAATGTACTCTTGATCTGGCAGGCAGCCGAGCCAAGCCAAGTCTTCTCGTATGCGATCGTAAAACTCCAAGCCAGGTCTCTTGATCTTAGGATCCGTGTCCTCAAAACGCAGAATAAACTTGCCCTTGTAGAGCCTAGCATACTCATGGCACAAGACTATGGCTCTAGCATTGCCAAGGTGAAGGGCACAATCAGGGTTAGGCGAAAAGCGTGTGACCACTTCGGCATACTTTTCGACATTAGGTAATGGAGGCAAGTGCTTTTCCTCCTCAGTCTTCTCCCTCAGAAGGGTCTCAGGCCATTTCTCTTCGATGATTTGCTTCTGCTCTTCACGTGAAAGACTATTGACCTCTCGAACGACATTACTCACGATGGCTGACAGCTCTTTGACCTTGTCCCTTAATACGGGTTTTTCTCCAAGTATTTTGCTGATGACAGCGCCTTCTTGCGCCCTGCCATCATGCCTGACCGCGTTCAGCAAAGCTGTCTTTCTAATATTCTCTCGAAGCTCGATGTCTTCAATCACCAACGTTTCGCACTTCTGTAGGTTTCAGATTTTTCTTTCTATTAGAAATTCTGTGAAGGATTTCAGGTTTTTCCTTCCATCTGTGTCTGGAAGAAGTTCTTGAACAGGCCGCCAGCTGTCTTTAACCATTTTCTCGGCGAACTTCTTGGCGTGTTCTATCGAACCATATCTCGTCATTATGTTGATGGCTTCATCCCGAAGCTTCTGGTTTGAGGTATGCTTGTCCAGAATCTCAATAAGTCTCTTTTTGTCCTTAGTGTTCGCAACCTTTAACGTTTGAATAACAATTAACGTACGTTTTCCTTCGGTTATATCTTGTCCGCGACCGCCCTTTTTCTTCTCAAATTCTGCACCCGTCAAATCAAGAACATCATCACGCATTTGGAAAGCTATTCCTATGCTTTCCGCAAGACAGCCAAGGCCTTGAACAACATCATCGTCCGCATCCGCCAATACGGAAGCAATCTTAGCGGACATTCTTGCGAGCGTTCCGGTCTTGTAGGCGCACATTTGCATGTAGGCTCTTTCGTCCAGATTGTTCGCGTTCGCCAAGCCACTGTGCCACGCTATGTCCATCGCTTGGCCGAGGCTCAAATTGATCATCTCCTGCGTGTAAATCTCATAGATTCTGCGTGCTTTCATAGGCGACATTTGCTTTCGTTTTTCTATAAGAGGCAGAAGGGGCAGATAATACATGGCATTTCCGGCGTTTATGGCAATGTCAAGACCATATATTTTGTAAGTACTTGGTTTTCCTCTTCGAAACTCGGATCTGTCCTCAATGTCATCTACCATCAATGTCCCATTGTGGATCACTTCCGGGATGATCGCAAAATCGAGGAAGTCGTTGGAATTCTTGCCCAGCACTTCGCAGATCAGCAAGAACAGCGCGGGCCTCCATCTCTTTCCGCCTCTTTCAAGAAACTCCCAGATCGGATCGGCAATTGCCTTGTTGATCGGTTCAAGGTTATAGGCATAATTCGGCGGGTTACTCCTGAAGACAGCAGAGTTCTCCGAGAAGACTCTTGGAATATACTTCTCGATGGTTTTGTCTATCAACACTGCTTTCTCTGCGAGAAACTTGTCTACGTCAAACACAGTCTATTCTTCCTTGTGCTTTCGCAGACACGTCGAATCCCCTTGCAGTCAACCATTCTGCCGTTCTGCCCATTACTACCGCAGGAGCCTTCCTGAGTGCTTCCACGGAATCTGCTCCGACGAGGAACATCGTATTTCTCAGCTCATCTATCAAGAGAGACAAGGCAGTTTTTGTTTCGCGTGCGTTCTTACTAGCTGCCTTAAGCATGGGGTATGATAGGCTTGTCAGGTTTGCGCCCAGCGCCAAGGCCTTGGCCACATCTAAGCCGCTTCGCAATCCACCAGAGCCGATTATACACATTTCTGTCTTCATAGAAGTTTCAACGATGCTTACGGCGGTCGGAATGCCCCAGTCCCAGAACGTGTCACCCAATTTGCGCTGATAGCTGTTCTCGTGTCCTTTTGCCCTATAGTATTCAACTGCCGCAAAGCTTGTACCCCCCGCACCTCCAACATCTATGCCCCTGACCCCAGCCTCCTCAAGCATTCGTGCCTCTTCGGCGGATATTCCCGCGCCCGTCTCTTTTGCTATTACCGGTTTGTCTATTTCACCAGTGATTTCACGTATTTTCTCAAGCACTCCCTTGAAGTTAGTCTGGCCTTCCGGTTGAATGGCTTCTTGCAGCGCGTTCATGTGTATTGCAATCGCATCTGCCTCGATCATCTTTATCGCCTTTCTCACCTCTCTCAGCCCGTACCCGTTGACGAGCTGAATTCCACCTATGTTTGCAATCAGAAAAGCTGTCGGAGCCTTCTTTCGGGCTACTGCAAAAGTTTTTTCGAGTTTTCTATCTTCCATCGCTGCCCTTTGGCTTCCCACGCCCATTCCCAATCCTAACTCTTCTGCAGCTTCGGCCAGTGAAGCATTGATTCTTAAAGCTTCCTCTGTGCCGCCTGTTATGGCTCCCACTACCAATGGGGCGGCAAACTTGTGACCGAAAACCGCCGTGGATAGGTCTACATTATTCTTGTCAATTTCTGGCAACGCTTTATGAAGGAGATGAACATCCTCTAAGCCCGTTGTTACCTGTCTTGCTTGGACGTTCTGGCTCAATGCAATTCTGAGGTGATCTGCCTTTCTTCTTCTCGTTTCTTCGGTCAGGTCTACCCCTTCTCTACCAGCGTCCCTTCTATGCTTTCTCGTTTCAGAGCCTTGTAGATGCGACCTGGCTTTGTCGCGTTCAGAATAGTCACTGGAATTCCCTGCTCTAATGCTGGCAGAAGCTCAAGAACCTTGCCAAACATTCCTCCTGT